>Ga0302175_10000017_pt1 | contig 99791 bp, 85 predicted proteins | sample I_Fen_N3_3_FD_198791 | JGI IMG/M metagenome (GOLD analysis project Ga0302175, IMG submission 198791) | Peat permafrost microbial communities from Stordalen Mire near Abisko, Sweden - I_Fen_N3_3 | ecosystem: Environmental > Terrestrial > Soil > Wetlands > Permafrost | place: Sweden: Abisko... | reverse complement strand
CGACAGGCAATAGTAAGTCTCCTTGCCTGGCTGTTCACTGACTTCAAAGGACTTTTGCTCATCCCAGAATGACTGGGCGGCGGCTTCAATTTCACGGGGCTGATAGTGTTCGTGCATGGCTACTTTTGAACTGAATAGGGGTGGCCTAATCCTCTTCATTGCAACGTTGGGCGGTGATGGCGCCAGATACGGCGTTTTCGATGCCCAGTCGAGCTGGAAGTGGAGTTACAGGAAGCGCCGTAGCATACATGACCGCACTCTACCGAGGGAAACCCTGATTACGCGGCCTGGGCCGTTGGTCGCGGCGCCAGACCGCTTTCATCTGCACGGCTAAGCTGAAATTGGGGAGCAAGACTGATCTTCAATGAGGTGAGCGGATGGCTGAGTCGCAGCAAAAAGCTACAAAACCCGAGTTGTACGAAAAGCTTATCGATCGTTTGGCATTGGCGCTGGATGCAGCAAAAACGGCGGGTCGCTTGCGCGATGAGCGTCCTCTGGAACTGGAGTTGCGAGGTCTGAGTCGCGCCGAGTTCGAGTTGGTCAAGGCGTATCTGGATCGTAGTGAACGTATGACGCAGGCAGGCGTGCTGGAGAGTTTGAAACAGTGCGCGGCGCCACGTTCAGCCAAAGTCATCTGGTTGAAAGACAGGTTGCCATTCAGGGAGCAGGTAAAGGCTCGTTCCCTGAGGTGTAAGTAGTCCCGAGCTACTCGTTTTGGTCTGCCTCTGGCTGCTGGCGTGGGCCTTGAGGTTTGAAATTCATCTCGCGCCTGTTGTTGCATGGCGTCTATCCACTTAGGCTTCGGGCATCTCTGGAGATGCTCGATGCCCTTTCGCTATTTCATCAAACAATTGCTGTTGCCGCCCGGTGTTCTATTGCTGTTGCTGGCCTTTGCCTGGTGGTTTCGTCACACGCGTCCACGCTTGGCCGGGCTGTGTTTTGCCCTCGGCCTGGGCGGCTTTTGGCTGATGAGTCTGCCGGTCATGGTGGAGTGGGGCGCCAGAGGCCTGGAGCGCGAGCCTGCGCTGGCGCCAGATCAGTGGGTCGCGTTAGCCGAGCGAGCGGATGCGATTGTGGTGCTGGGCTCCGGACGCGAGCGAGGTGATCCGGCGTGGGGCTACGACCAGCCCACAGGTGTGGGTCTTGAGCGTGAGCGTTATGCCGCGCGCCTGGCCAAGGCCTCTGGCCTGCCGGTGTTGACCAGTGGCGGCTTACACTACGGCACGCCGCCCACCGAGGCGGCGCTGATGGCCGAGTCGCTGAAAAGTGACTTCGGGGTGGCGGTACGCTGGCAGGAGGGGCGTAGCCGTACCACCTGGGAGAATGCCCAGTTCAGCGCGCAAGTGCTGTTGCCGGAGGGCATCAATCGAGTGGTAGTCGTGACCCAGGCCTGGCACATGCCCCGTGCGGTCTGGAGCTTCGAGCGGGCAGGTTTAACCGTGGTGCCGGCTCCAGTGGGTTTTCTGGGGGTGGATAATGCGCGGCCGCTGGGCGGCTGGATGCCGGAGTTCAAGTCGATCTGGCAGAGCGGCCAGTTGTTGAACGAGGCGGTGGGGCAGGTGGGCTACAAACTGTTCTATCGCTGAGAACCGACAAGCCATTCCCGCAAGCCAAGGGTGCGGGAATGGCTTGCTGGCGTCAGGTCAAACAGTCTTGGCAATGCGGCTCGCGAGCAATGCCCAGCCAAACAACAGCACGCACAGGATGATCAGCGGCCAGGAACGCCATTGCAGATACGGCGTGAGGTTATGCATGGGCACCACTTCGCCGTAGAGAATCCCTCGTTCGAACTGCGGAATCTGCGCGGTGATCTGGCCAAATGGGTTGATCAGCCCGGTCACCCCATTGTTGGTGGCGCGGATCATCCAGCGCCCGGCTTCCAGGGCGCGCATCTGGGCCATTTGCAGATGCTGCAGGGGGCCGATCGAGGTGCCGAACCAGGTGTCGTTGCTGATGGTCAGCAGCAAATCGCTACGGGCCGAGAGGCCGGCGGCGAACTCCGGATAAACCACTTCGTAACAAATGAACGGTGCGATCTGATAGCCCTTGGCCTGCAACAGCGGCTGGTCCGAAGGGCCACGGGCGAAGTCCGACATCGGCAGATTGAAGAAGTCGATCAGGCCGCGCAGCAGGTCCTGCAGGGGCACGTACTCGCCAAAGGGCACCAGCTTCTGTTTCAGGTAGGTGCCATCGCCCTCGCCAACCACGGTGATGCCATTGAAGAGGCGTTTTTCGTGGCGCAGTTCCTGGCGAATCGGAACCCCGGTGATCAGCGCGGAATGCCGATCAGCGGCAAAGTTGCCCATCATCGTCAGGTAGCCTTCAGCGGACTCCTTGAGCACCGGAACCGCAGTTTCCGGCCAGATCAGCAGGTCCACAGGCTTGGAGCTGAAACTCATATCGCGGTATAGCGCCAGTTGCGCATTGAGCTGGGCAGGGTCCCATTTCATGCTCTGTTCGATGTTGCCTTGAATGGCGGCAACGGACAGCGGCTTGCCCGACGGGCTGGTCCAGGCATGGCCCTTGAGGCTGAGGCCGATCACCCAGGGGGCGGCCAATAGCAGCAGGCCAGCGACGATAAAGCCTTTGCGCCCGGCCCGGATCAATCGCGGCAGGTTATAGAGCAGCGCAGCGGTCAGGGCGAGGGAGAAGGAAATCAGCCACATGCCGCCCAATGGCGCGAGCCCGGCCAGGGGGCCATCGAGCTGGCTATAGCCGGAGTAGAGCCATGGGAAGCCGGTCAGGAACCAGCCGCGAAAGGCCTCCTGGGCCAGCCACAACGCTGCGAAGGCCAGGGCATCGGCCAGCGGGGCTTCGTTGCGCCGCAGCCAGCGTGCCCAGAGACAGGCGGGCAGGGCGAAGAACCAGGCAATCGCGGCAATGAACGCCAGCATCAGCAGGCCGGCCAGCAGCACAGATGCGCCACCGTAGGTATGGATGCTGACGTAAATCCAGCTGGTCCCGGCGCCGAACAGGCCAAAGCCGAAACACCAGCCACGGCCCAGGGCCTGGCGGGGTGTCAGCTCACGCAAACCAGCGTAGAAAAAGCCGACCGCCAGCAGGGCCAGTGGCCAGATGTCGTACGGTGCCAGGGCCAGGGTGGTGATTGCGCCAGCCGCCACGGCCAGCAGGTTACCGGGCCAGCCGGGGCGGGTGATCCAACGCATGTCAGTCCTTAGCGGGAGATGGGGGTCAGGCGCAGCAGATGGATCCGGCGGCTGTCGGCATTCAGGATGCGGAAGCGATAGGCGCCGATTTCGGTGATTTCATTACGCTTGGGCAGATGCCCGAACGCGCTCATCACCAGGCCACCTACAGTGTCGAATTCATCGTCGGAGAACTCGCTGTCGAAAAACTCGTTGAAGTTCTCGATCGGGGTCAGCGCTTTGATCAGGAAGTCGCCGCTGGGCAACGGCTTGATGTAGCTGTCTTCCTCGACGTCATGTTCGTCCTCGATGTCGCCGACGATCTGTTCCAGCACGTCTTCGATGGTCACCAGGCCGGCCACGCCGCCGTATTCGTCGATGACGATCGCCATATGGTTATGGTTGGCGCGGAACTCGCGCAGCAGCACATTAAGGCGCTTGGACTCCGGCACAAACGTCGCCGGGCGCAGCAGGTCCTTGATGTTGAAGCTGTCGCCGTTCTCCTTGAGGATCAGCGGCAGCAGGTCCTTGGCCAGGAGGACGCCCATCACGTCGTCATGGCTTTCGCCGATCACCGGGTAGCGCGAGTGCGCCGAATCGATGACCGCTGGCAGGAACTCGCGCGGGGTCTGGGTCGCCTTGATGCTGATCATCTGCGAGCGCGGGACCATGATGTCTCGTACTTGCAGGTCCGCAACCTGGATGGCGCCTTCGACGATGGCCAGCGCTTCGCTGTCCAGCAGCTTGTTCTGATGGGCTTCGCGCAGCAGCTCCAATAGCTCCTGGCGGTTTTTCGGCTCATGGGCAAAAGCTTGGGTGAGCTTACCCAGCCATGACTTCTGCCCGTTGCTCGATCGATCTTCGCTCATAGCGATTACTCTAAATCCTTGGTTGTTACAGGTGGATGTAATTAAGACTCGTCGTCGGCATAAGGGTCGCGATGACCCAATTCTGCAAGCAACGTTCGTTCCAGTGCTTCCATTTCTTCGGCTTCGTCGTCATCTATATGGTCGTAACCCAGTAGATGCAAGCAGCCGTGAATGACTAGATGGGCCCAGTGGGCCTCAAGTTCCTTGCCTTGTTCCGCCGCCTCGCGTTCGACCACTTCAATGCAGATCACCAGGTCGCCGAGCAGCGGGATATCCAGCAGCTCGTCCGGCACATCGGCCGGGAACGACAGCACGTTGGTGGCGTAGTCCTTGTGGCGCCAGGTGTGGTTCAGCTCGCGCCCTTCAGGCTCGTCCACCAGGCGAATGGTCAGCTCGGAGTCGGCGCTGCGCTGGCGCAAGGCCAGTTCGCACCATTGGCGGAACTGGGACTCGCTGGGGGCAGGCTTGTCACTGGCCAGTTGCAGATCAAGCTCAAGCATCGTGGTGATGGCCTTTTTCTGCAGTTGGCTTCTCGGGCGCAGGGTTTTCGAAGCGATCGTAGGCTTCGACGATGCGCTGGACCAGCGGGTGGCGCACCACATCCTTGGCCTGGAAGTGGGTGAAGCTGATGCCCGGGACGTCCTTGAGCACGGTGATGACCTGGGACAGCCCGGACTTGGTGCCTTTAGGCAGGTCGACCTGCGTGATGTCACCGGTGATCACCGCTGTCGAGCCAAACCCGATACGGGTCAGGAACATCTTCATCTGTTCGACGGTAGTGTTCTGGCTTTCGTCGAGGATGATGAAGCTGTTGTTCAGGGTACGGCCGCGCATGTAGGCCAGCGGGGCGATCTCGATGATTTGGCGCTCGATCAGTTTGGCCACGTATTCGAAACCGAGCATCTCGTACAGCGCGTCGTATAGCGGGCGCAGGTAGGGGTCGATCTTCTGCGCCAGGTCGCCCGGCAGGAAGCCGAGTTTTTCACCGGCCTCGACTGCAGGGCGCACCAGCAGGATGCGTCGCACTTGCTCGCGTTCCAGGGCGTCGACCGCGCAGGCTACGGCCAGGTAGGTCTTGCCGGTACCGGCCGGACCAATGCCGAAGTTGATGTCGTTATTGAGGATCTCTTTGACGTAGCGCTGCTGATTCAGGCCGCGCGGGCGAATCATGCCTTTCTTGGTGCGCAACGCGACGCTGGCTTCGGCCACCGGGTTGTTGGCGAGATCCTCTACGGCTGATTCCTGCAGGTACAGGTGCACGGTTTCCGGAGACAGCTCGGTCCCCTTGGTTTCCCGGTACAGGCGGCGAATGAGGTTTTCCGCGGAGGCGGTGAGTCGGGTTTCACCAATGAGTTCGAACTGGTTTCCGCGATTGCGGATCTCGATGCTCAGGCGCTGTTCGATCAAGCGCAGGTGCTCGTCGAATTGTCCGCACAGGTTGGCGAAGCGGCGAGCCTCAAAAGGCTCGAGGAGAAAGCGATGTGGTTCTATGGGTGCGTTCAAGGTCGTTTTAAGCCGCCCTGGGGCAATTGAGATGAAATCAAGGATAACGCCAGTGGCTCGGGTGCGAAAGCACTTAAATAGTGGAGCCGGTCCTCGGCAACTCAGCCTGGCCAGTGTGAGCGCTGGTCAGGCTGTCGTGAGGTCACTCCGCTCGGGCGAGCGGCAATCCTTCAGGCCACGGTGGCAGGCGCGTCGGCTTCTCTCGCGAGGTCGATGTGCTCATTTTTAGGCAGCAATGATCCGCGCAGCGAGTGCGGTTGGGCGGCATCGATGTGCACGTCGGCGAACTGGCCGATCAATGTCGGGTTGTCGCAGCGGAAGTTGACGATGCGATTGTTCTCGGTTCGGCCCTGCAGTTCGCCAGGGTCTTTCTTCGAGTAATCGGTGACCAGAATCCGCTGGATCGAGCCGACCATTTGTCGGCTGATCTCGAAGCCCTGCTGATTCAAACGGTGCTGCAGGGCATTCAAGCGTTCTTTCTTCAGTTCTTCCGGGGTGTTGTCGACGAGGTCGGCAGCCGGGGTGCCCGGGCGCTGGCTGTAAACGAACGAGTAGGAAAAGTCGAAGCCGACGTCTTCAATCAGTTTCATGGTCTGTTCGAAGTCTTTTTCGGTCTCGCCCGGGAAGCCGACGATAAAGTCGGAGCTGATGCAGATGCCGGGCACCGCCGCGCGCAGTTTGCGCAGCTTGGATTTGTACTCCAGGGCGGTGTGGTTGCGCTTCATGGCTGCCAGGATTCGGTCGGAGCCCGATTGCACTGGCAAGTGCAGGTGTTTCACCAGTTCGGGGACTTCGGCGTGGGCCTGGATCAGGCTGTCGGAAAACTCCAGCGGGTGCGAGGTGGTGTAGCGAATGCGCTCGATGCCGTCGACTGCGGCCACCACTCGAATCAGCTCGGCCAGGTCGGCCAGGCGGCCGTCATGGGTCAGGCCGCGATAGCCGTTGACGTTCTGCCCCAGCAGGGTGACTTCGCGCACACCGTTTTCCGCGAGGTGGATGATCTCGGCGATCACATCGTCAAACGGCCGGCTGACTTCTTCGCCGCGGGTGTAGGGCACGACGCAGAACGTACAGTACTTGCTGCAGCCTTCCATGACCGAGACATAGGCGCTTGGGCCATCGATGCGCGGCTCTGGCAGGTGGTCGAATTTTTCGATTTCCGGGAACGAGACGTCGACTTGCGGCAGTTTGGTGATGCGCGCCGCGTCGATCATTTCTGGCAGGCGGTGCAAGGTTTGCGGGCCGAAGACCACGTCGACATAGGGGGCGCGATCGCGGATCGCCGCGCCTTCCTGGCTGGCTACGCAACCGCCGACGGCGATCACCATGTCCGGATTGGCCAGTTTCAGTTCGCGCCAGCGGCCGAGTTGGGAGTACACCCGGTCCTGGGCGCGCTCACGGATCGAGCAGGTGTTGAGCAGGATGACATCGGCATCTTCAGCGCGGGCAGTGACTTCCAGGGCCTGATGTTCACCCAGCAGATCGACCATGCGCGAGCTGTCGTACTCGTTCATCTGGCAACCGTGGGTTTCGATGTAAAGCTTCTTGGCCATGGGGGATCGTCAACTGGTGGTAAAGAACCGCGCATTATAGGGGGCATGCCGATAGGTTCCTAGCACTGTGCATCGGGTGCCATGCTATAGTTCGCGCCCTCTTTTATATCCCCCGATGTGTTACCCGCCCACCATGACCAAACGTGAAGCTCCAATCTATAAGGTGATTTTCCTCAACCAGGGCCAGGTGTTCGAAATGTACGCCAAGCAGATCTATCAAAGTGATCTGTGGGGTTTCCTGGAGGTGGAAGAGTTCGTCTTTGGCGAGCGCACCCAGGTGGTCGTCGATCCGAGCGAAGAAAAGCTCAAGGCGCAGTTCGAAGGCGTGGTCCGCAGTTTTGTGCCGATGCATTCGATCGTGCGTATCGACGAAGTGGAGCGCCTCGGCACGCCGAAAATCAGCGAAGCCCGTGGCATGAGCAACGTCATGCCGTTCCCGATGCCGATGCCTGAAAAATAATTTCGGTGCACTTGCTGGGGGGAGGGCGCTTGCTCCCGCTCGACTGCGAGCAGGCGCAAACCTACTCCAGCGATTCATAAGATAAAACGCTGTGAACGGTTTGGGGGGGGCGGTGCTCCCTGAGTGCAGGTCAGGGCAGGGGCGAGAAGGGCGAACGCCCGTCGGCGCTCTGCAGTTCCATCAGGTATTTGCGGAAGATTTGACCCAGTACCTGGGTTGCGACTTCCAGTTCATCACGCTGCATGTGCTCGGCGACTTCGTCAGCCGTGTCCAGCGCATCTTCGGCGCCATTGACCGCCGCCATCTTCAGCACGATATACGCCTGGACGTTATTGGCGGGCACGCCTTCGCCGTGGAAAAACATGGTGCCAAGCTTGAACTGTGCCTGGGCGTGGCCTTGCAGTGAGGCTTTCTCGAAGTAGCTGAGGGCCAGGTTGAGGTCGCGTGGTGCGCCCTTGCCCTCGTAATAGAACTCGCCCAACTCGTACTGTGCTTGTGCATCGCCTTCATCGGACGCTTTTTGGCAGGCGGCGAGCGCCTCGGCCAGGTCTTGCGGCTGAGTATTCAGGGTGCAGCGACCCATCGCTGGGATCAACAACGAGTTGCCGCCCGCTTGTGCGTGCGCGAGCAGGGGCTGAAGGAGCAACAGGCAGCCCAATGCAAGGGCGCGGCCGGTGCGGTTCATGGGAATCGACTTACCTCTGGAGGGCACGCGGACCCATCGAGGGATCCAATAAGCGCGCATTATGAAATAAGCAGGGCCAACCTTACAAAGTCTTTACTCGTTTTTCTGCTGCGCGGGCGCTATATCCGCAGCTTTCGGCGGATTTATTGCTTTGCAGAGGTAAAACAGCGAGTGACGAGGTCCAACCGCCACCCGTAAATACGGGCGGCGGTTGAGGCAGGCATTACTTCAATGCGGAAAATGCGCGCTCTGCGGCGTCCAGGGTCAGTTTCAACTCGGCATCGCCGTGGGCGATCGAGGTGAAACCGGCTTCGAAGGCGCTCGGGGCCAGGTACACGCCCCCTTCCAGCATCAAGTGGAAGAAACGCTTGAACAGGTTCGTGTCGCTGGCCATGACGTCGTCAAAAGTGACGATGTCGTCGGCGCCACTGAAGTACAGGCCGAACATGCCGCCTGCTTGAGTGGTGACGAACGGTATGCCTGCGGCATCGGCACGCTGTTGCAGGCCGTCCAGCAGGCGGCTGGTGTAGTCGCTGAGTTCGGCGTGGAAGCCCGGGCGGCTGATCAGGCGCAAGGTGGTCAGGCCGGCCGCCATGGCCAGCGGATTACCCGACAGGGTACCGGCCTGGTAGACCGGGCCCAACGGGGCGATGTGGTGCATGATCTCGCGTTTGCCGCCGAAGCAGCCGACGGGCATCCCGCCGCCAATGATCTTGCCGAAGGTGCTCAGGTCTGGAGTCACGCCGTAATGGGCTTGTGCGCCGCCGAGGGCGACCCGGAAGCCGGTCATCACTTCGTCGAAAATCAGCACCACGCCGTGCTGGTCGCACAGGCTGCGCAGGCCTTCGAGAAAGCCCGGCGCCGGCGGTACGCAGTTCATGTTGCCAGCCACTGGCTCGACGATGATGCAGGCCACTTCCTGGCCGACTTCGCCGAGCATTTTCTCGACTGCGGCGATATCGTTGAACGGCAGCGTCAGGGTGTGTTTGGCAAACGCCGCAGGAACGCCGGCCGAGCTTGGAACACCCTGGGTCAGAGCGCCGGAACCGGCTTTCACCAGCAGGCTGTCGGAGTGGCCGTGGTAGCAGCCTTCGAACTTGATGATGCTGTCGCGGCCGGTGAAGCCCCGGGCCAGGCGGATGGCGCTCATGGTGGCTTCGGTGCCGGAGCTGACCATGCGCACCATCTCCATCGACGGCACTATGGAGCAGACCAGGTCGGCCATCTCGGTTTCCATGGCTGTCGGTGCGCCGTAGGACAGGCCGTGTTCCAGCTGCTTGCGTAACGCGTCCAGCACGTCCGGGTGGCTGTGGCCGAGGATCATCGGGCCCCACGAGCCAACGTAGTCGACATAACGCTTGTCGTCTTCGTCAGTGACGTAGGCGCCTTCGGCGTGCTTGAAGAATAGCGGGGTACCGCCAACGCTCTTGAACGCACGAACGGGCGAGTTCACACCGCCGGGGATGTGTTTTTGGGCATTGGCAAACAGCGTTTCGGAACGAGACATGATCGGGCTCTCAGCAATCAGCAATGGAATAAGTCGTTGAAGGCGCGGGCGCGGCGCGTGACGTCCTGGGTGCTCGATGCACCAAACAGGCCGTGGACCACCGCCAGCAGATCGGCGCCATGAGCCACCAGTGGCGCGGCGTTGTCGAGGGTGACGCCGCCGATCACGCAGATCGGCAGGTGCAGGCTGGCGCGGGCCTGGTCCAGCAGTTCAAGGTCGGCGGTCGGTGCGCCGGGCTTGGTGCTGGAATTGAAGAAGCGACCAAAGGCGACGTAGCTCGCGCCTTCCTTGGCGGCCTGCTCGGCGAGTGCGAGTTGGCTGTGGCAGGTCGAGCCGATGATTGCCTTGCGCCCGAGCAGGGCCCGGGCGGGCGTCAACGGACCATCGGTCTGGCCCAGGTGCACGCCGACACCGATTCGCGCCGCCAACTCGGCGTCGTCGTTGATGATCAGCTGGGTCGTGTAGCGCTCACACAGCCGCTGCAGGGTCTCGGCTTCGCGCAGGCGCCGGGCTTCGTCGCTGCTCTTGTCGCGGTATTGCAGCAGGGTCACGCCGCCATCCAGCGCGGCCTCCACGTACTGCAGAAACTTGCCGGCCAACAGTTGGCTGTCGGTGATGGCGTACAAGCCACGTAGTTTCATTGGAAGCCTCAAGGCGTTACGAACAGAAATCCAGGGGCAGGCGGCGCGGCACGAACTGGCCTTTGCCCAGTTGTTCGGCGTCGCGCAGGGTGCGCCAGGTGTAATCCAGGGCGGTTTTCACTGCGCTGGCCAAGTGTTCCCCTTGGGCCAGGCGACCCGCCAAGGCGCTGGCCAGCGTGCAGCCGGAGCCATGATAGCTGCCGGGCAGGCGCTGGCAGGTGTAGGTTTCACGCAGGCCGTCGCGACTATATAGACGATTATGCACTTGGTGCTCGTCGCCATGGCCGCCGGTGATCAGCAGGTGCTTGACGAACGGCAGGAGTTTTTCCGCGCACTGATCGGCGCTGCCTTCGGGCAGTTCGGCGAGGATGCGTGCTTCAGGGAGGTTGGGGGTGGCGATGGTGGCCAGCGGCAACAGGCGCTCGCGCATCGCATAGCCGACTTCGTCCTTGCCCAGGCGTCCGCCACCGCCGGCCCTGAGTACCGGGTCGCAGACCATCGGCAGGTGCGGATGCGCCTGGAGCAGTTCGACCACGGTGTCGACCATCTCTAGGGATCCGAGCATGCCGAGCTTGACCGCGGCCACGGTCGAATCATTGAGCACGGCATTGGCCTGGGCCAGTACCCACTCACGATCCAGGACCCGGAAGTCGCTGACGTTGACCGTATCTTGCACGGTCAGCGCGGTCACAGCCGGAGCTGCATGACAACCCTGGGCGAGCAGGGCTTCGATATCTGCCTGCAAGCCGGCGCCACCACTTGGGTCGTGGCCGGAGAGACAGAGGACAACGGGGCGAGAGCTGTAGATATTCATGGTGCGCGAGCTTACCACCAAACGTTTTTTTTCGCGGCTCTCGGCGCGCCTTTACGCCGGGTTGCACTTTGCCATGAAACGACGTGACTGAACGAACAGCTCTAGCGCAATGGATTGCGCTGAGATGCCTGTTCTAGAGCCTTTAGACTAAAACTTTCAATGGTGCTCAATAGCCATCAACGGCTATGCTAGAGTGGATCCAAACCAATAACAGGTAATGCCGGTTTTACGTCTGCTCAAAAGGAATGGGGGCTTCCTGACACAACCGGACAGGCCACGCTGGGGCTTTATGCGCTATTTGTTGATGTTGCTGTTGTGTGTGCCGATGTTGGCTGGCGCGGTCGAGTTCGACGAGTTCACTCAACGCCTGCCCTTGGGCAAAGTCATGCAGGTGTTCGAAGATGTGAGCGGCGAGGCGACTATCGCCGAGGTCAGTTCACAGACTTTGGCTGGCAACTTCAAACCCCACGAAAAACCCACCCTCAATGCCGGTTACTCGCACTCGGTGTTCTGGTTGAAAGTCGACCTGGATTATCGCCCCGGCAACCCCACGGCACAGCGCACCTGGCTGCTGGAACTGGCTTACCCGCCGCTGGATCATCTCGACCTCTATCTACCCGATGAAAACTCCGGCTATCGCCTGGCGGGTCGTACGGGCGATGCGTTGCCCTTTGATAGCCGACAGATCCGCCAGAACAACTACCTGTTCGACCTGAGCTTTGCGCCTAACGAGCACAAGACGGTTTTCCTGCGCCTGCAAAGCGAGGGCTCGATCCAGGCCCCACTGACCCTGTGGTCGAGTACCGCCTACCTCGAGGCGCAGCCTGTGCGCCTGTATGTACTGGGCCTGATTTACGGCGTGCTGCTGGGGATGTTGGTCTACAACTTGTTCATCTACCTCAGCGTGCGCGACACCAGCTACCTCTACTACATCTTCTATATCGCCTCGTTTGGCCTGTATCAGCTTTCGGTGAACGGTGCGGCGGTCGAGTATTTCTGGCCGAACAACCCATGGTGGGCCAACGCCGCCACGCCATTTTTCATCGCCTCGGCCGCGCTATTCGGCAGCCAGTTCGCCCGCAGTTTTCTGCAGACCTCAAGCCACAGTCGTTGGGTTGACCGCCTGTTGTTACTGCTGATCGCTTGCAGCGCCGTGGTGCTGGGCCTGTCTCTGATGACCAGCTACGCCCTGGCCTTGCGTCTGGCAACCGGCCTGGCATTGATCTTTACCGTGGTGATCTTCGTTTCCGGGATCGTGATCTGGTGCCGTGGCTTGCGTGTGGCGCGCTACTTCATCATCGCCTGGTCGGCGTTTCTATTCGGTGGGGTGATCAACACCCTGATGGTGCTCGGTTACCTGCCCAACGTGTTCCTGACCATGTACGCCAGCCAGATCGGTTCGGCGATCGAGGTGGCGCTGCTGTCCCTGGCCTTGGCCGACCGGATCAACTCGATGCGCGAGCAGCAGGCGCAGACCCTGTTCGATGCCGGGCAGAAGCTTGAAGTGCTGAACCAGCAACTGGCCCACAGCAACCGGCTCAAGGATGAGTTCCTGGCCACCCTGACCCATGAGTTGCGCACGCCAATGAATGGGGTGATCGGTTCGCTGGAGCTGATGCAGACCCTCGATCTGGATCCGGAGCTTGAGCATTATCAACAAACCGCTTCCGGCTCGGCGCGGGACATGATGCGCATGGTCAACGGCATCCTCACCCTGACCGAGTTGCAGGCTGGCAAGCTCAGCGCGCAAAGCGAGCCGTTCAGCCTGCATTCGATGGTCGATGGCTTGCGCCTGCAGTTTGCGGCCAATGCCTCGGGCAAGGCCCTGGGGTTCGATGTCGACCTGGCGGCCGGGGTGCCGGACCGCCTGCAAGGGGATCGCGGCAAGCTCAATCAATGCCTGGAGTGCCTGCTGGACAATGCGCTCAAATTTACCCGTGTCGGTGGCGTGGTCCTGCGTATCACCGCCAAGCCAGAGGTTGACGGGCGCCAGGCGCTGACCTTTGCCGTGATCGACACCGGGATCGGCTTCGTCAATCTGGACGAGGCGACCCTGTATCAGCGGTTTTTCCAGCTCGACAGCTCAATGACCCGTGAATATGGCGGGCTGGGGGTGGGGCTGGCCATTTGCCGGCAGTTGATTGAGCTGCTGGGTGGTCACCTGACCCACGAATCCGAGCCGGGGCGCGGAAGTTGTTTCCGCCTGGAGGTCGAGTTCGCGGTAGACGCCCGCCCGGCGCTGTACACCCCTTCGGTATTTCAGGCGCGCCCGCTGTGCCGACGGGTGCCTGAGGATTGCACGGTGCTGCTGGTGGATGACAACAGCATCAATCAGTTGGTGGTGCGCGGCATGTTGCTCAAGCTCGGTTATCGGGTGCGCAGCGTCGACAGTACCGCCCAGGCCCTGGAGCAACTGCAGGTCGAGAAGGTGGACGGGGTGCTGCTTGATTGCCAGATCAGTGCCCAGGACGCCACGGCGTTCAGTGCCCAGGTGCAGGCCTTGCCTGGTTGCGCCGGGTTGCCTGTGCTGGTGGCGCTGGCATGCACCCATGCTGCCGAGCGCGAGCATTGCACGGCTTATGGCTGGGTCCAGCACCTGGCCTGGCCGGTGAAATTCGAGGAGTTGCAGGTGGTGTTGTTCAAGCGTGTGCTCTGTCCGGAACAGGGCGAAAGTGCTGATGTTTAGGCGCGTATGACACTTTGAAGCCCTGGGGTGGGGTGCTTAACTGAGGCCAGTCACGTCTTCAGGAGCCCCGCCATGAACCTGCACCCGTTCGCTGAAACCCATGAAGTCACCAACCAGCCGCCTTCTCTAGACGGCATTAACCTGTATCGCATCGACCTGCCGCTGCAAGAGTGGACCCGGCGTTTTGGCGGCGCCTGGGCCGAGCCGCGGATCGACGCCTATGGGGCGCTGGCCGGTGGTCCGTTGATGGAGGCGGGCTTCCTGGCCAATCAGAACAAGCCGGTGTTTGTCAGCCATGATCGCTTTGGGCATCGCCTGGACCTGGTGGAATTTCATCCGGCCTATCACCAGTTGATGCGTACCGCGGTTGAACATGGCTTGCCGTCGTTGCCCTGGACCGACGCCCAGCCTGGCGCCCACGTGGCCCGCGCGGCGATGACGTACCTGCACAGCCAGGCCGAGGCCGGCAGTGGCTGCCCCCTGACCATGACCTTTGCCTGCGTCCCGGCGTTGAAGTTGCAGGCCGACCTGGCTGAGCAATGGCTGCCCAAGGTGCTGACCACCGAGTACGACCCGCGTAACGTCGGCATGGCGCACAAGGCCGGGGTGACCATCGGCATGGCGATGACCGAGAAACAGGGCGGCACCGATGTGCGGGCCAATACCACCAAGGCTTATCCGGTGGGAGCGGGCGGTCCCGGGCAGGCCTATGAGTTGGTGGGCCATAAGTGGTTCTGTTCGGCGCCGATGTGCGATGCCTTCTTGACCCTGGCCCAGACCGAAAAGGGCCTGACCTGTTTCCTGCTGCCCCGTCATCGCCCGGATGACAGCCGCAATCAGTTCTATATCCAGCGCCTGAAAAACAAGCTCGGCAACTGTTCCAATGCTTCCAGCGAAGTGGAGTTCCGCGGCGCTCTGGCGTGGATGGTGGGCGAGGAGGGCCGCGGGGTGCCGACCATCATCGAGATGGTGGCCATGACCCGTTTCGATTGCATGGTCGGCTCCAGCTCACTGATGCGCCAGGCGCTGACCCAGGCCAGCCATCATTGTGCCCATCGGTTGGTCGGTGGTCGGGTGCTTGCCGAGCAGCCCCTGATGCAGAACGTCCTTGCCGATCTGGCGCTGGAAAGCGAAGCGGCCCTGGCTTTGAGCCTGCGCATGGGGCGGGCGCTGGATCACCTGGAGGATGCCCAGGAGGCCAAGTTCTCGCGGCTGGTGACGGCGGTGGGCAAGTATTGGATCTGCAAGCGTGCGCCGGCCATGATCAACGAAGCCGCCGAGTGCATGGGGGGCGCCGGGTACGTGGAAGAAAGCATCCTGCCGCGCCTGTATCGCGAGGCGCCGGTCAACTCGACCTGGGAAGGCTCGGGCAATGTGCAGTGCCTCGATGTGTTGCGTGCCCTGTCGAAAGAGCCCGGGGTGCTCGACGTGTTGTTCGCCGAGCTTGGCGATGGCCACGGCGACAAGCGCCTGGCTGCCCATATCACCAGGCTGCAACAGGCATTCAAGGACACCGACGATATCCAGTACCGCGCGCGGCAACTCACCGAAGACATTGCGCTCGGGCTGCAGGCCAAGTTGTTGCTGGAGGCGGGCAATGCGGCCGTCAGCGATGCCTTTATCGCCAGCCGCCTGGGCAATGCGGGGCGCGTCTACGGCACCTTGCCGCGCGGCCTGGATGTTGCGGCGATAGTGGCACGTTGCACGCCACAGGCCTTTTGATGAGTCGTGGGCGCTGGTAGCGATTGGGCGGTTCCCGTGAGGCGGCGATGCAGGCAAGATGAACGCCTGCAAGATCAGAACACAGGATGCTTATCGTGACCGAAGCTTTTATTGTCGTTCAAACCGCCGAGCAAGCCGTGGATCGGCTTGCTCAACTGCACGAGCGGGCCACCACCGCCTTGAGCCAGGCGCTCAAGCGCTATCTCAAGGACCGCGTCGAACCCACTGCCGAGCAACGCGCGCAGTTTCGCTACCCCGAATTACGCTTGACCTACCTCTGCCAGGGTGAAGTCCCCCAAACCACCCGGGCCTATGCCAAGGTCCAGTTGCCGGGCACCTACAGTGTCACGGTCACCCATCCGGCTGCGTTCCGTAAGTACCTGCTGGAGCAATTGGTGCCGTTGATGCACGACTTCACCGTGACCGTGGAAGTGGGCGTCAGCGAGCAGAATATTCCGTATCCGTACGTGGTCGAGCAGGGCGATGAGCTGGCCGGCTCCGGCGTGACCGCCGCCGTACTGGCGCGGGTTTTCCCCAGCACCGACCTGTCCGCCGCCACTGACGGTATTGCCGACGGCCTGTATGACTGGGAAAACACCGACCCCTTGCCCCTGGCGCTGTTCGACGCCGCGCGGGTGGACTTTTCCCTGCGGCGTCTGGTGCATTACACCGGCAGCGACTGGCGCCACGTGCAGCCCTGGATCCTGCTGACCAACTACCACCGTTATGTCGACCAGTTCATTACCCACGGTCTGGAGCAACTGCGCAGTGACCCGCGCTTTGTGCGCATGGTATTGCCGGGCAACGTGATCATCGAAAAAACCATGGACCACGGCGAAGCCTCGGCGATTGCCGCCGGTGTGGTCTGGCACCGCTACCAGATGCCGGCCTATCACCTGCAGGCGTCCGATGGTCATGGCGTGACCCTGGTGAATATCGGCGTCGGCCCGTCCAACGCCAAAAACATCACCGACCACCTGGCGGTACTGCGTCCGCATTGCTGGCTGATGATCGGCCACTGTGGTGGCCTGCGGCAGTCGCAGACCATTGGCGACTACGTGCTGGCTCATGCCTATATGCGCCGCGATGGGATTCTGGATCGGGTGGTGCCGCCCAATATTCCGATTCCGGCCCTGGCCGAAGTGCAGATGGCCTTGCAGCAAGCGGCGGCCAATGTCACCGGGGAAAAGGGCGATGACCTGAAAAAGCGCCTGCGCACCGGCACCGTGCTGACCTACGACGACCGTAACTGGGAGTTGCGCTGGGCTCAGGAACGGCCGCTGATCAACCTGTCACGCGCCGTGGCCGTGGACATGGAAAGCGGCACCATCGCCGCCCAGGGCTATCGCCTGCGAGTGCCTTACGGCACCCTACTCTGTGTGTCGGACAAGCCGCTGCACAGCGAAATCAAACTGCCGGGTTCGGCCAACGCTTTTTATGAGCGTGCGGTCAGCCAGCACTTGAAGATCGGCATCGCGGCGGTGGACCTGCTGCGTACCGACCTCAACTCGCTGCACTCGCGCAAACTGCGCAGCTTCGACGAACCGCCGTTCCGCTGAGTGTTTATTGAATGGTCATTTGGCGATCAGGCCACTAGCATTGTCGGTCCTGATCGCTGAATGTCCTTTTTGCCATGCCCCGTCCTCCTCGCCCCGCTCCCCGCCGTCCTGGCAGCAACAGCCCGTCTTCCGTCCAGGCACCGCGCCGTATTGCCAAGGCGCCGCCAACCGAGCCGAAACTGCTTCTGTTCAATAAGCCCTTCGATGTGCTGACCCAGTTCAATGATGAGCAGGGGCGAGCGACCCTCAAGGATTTCATTGCCGTACCGGGCGTTTACCCGGCCGGTCGCCTGGACCGTGACAGCGAGGGTCTGTTGCTGTTGACCAATGACGGCCAGCTTCAGGCGCGCATCGCCGACCCCAAGCACAAGCTGGCCAAGACTTACTGGGTGCAAGTCGAGGGCGTGCCCAGCGCCGAGCAATTGCAGCAACTGCGCGATGGGGTGCAACTCAATGACGGCCCGACCCTGCCGGCCGAGGCCCGGGCGCTTGAGGAGCCGGAGCTGTGGCCGCGCAATCCGCCGGTACGCTTTCGCAAGAGCGTGCCCACCGCCTGGCTGGAGTTAGTGATTCGCGAGGGGCGCAACCGTCAGGTCCGGCGCATGACCGCTGCCGTTGGCCTGCCGACCCTGAGACTGGTGCGGGTCAGGATTGGTGACTGGACGTTGGACGGGTTGGATCAGGGGCAGTGGAAGGAAGTCCCGGCGCGCTTATAGAACCCCGGACTCGATGAGGCCGATGACCACGCTCTTGATAATGAAGGCGGCCACGCCCAGGCCCAGGACGAAGAACAGAATGAACGAGCCGAAGCGCCCGGCCTTGGACTTCTTCGCCAGATCCCAGACGATGAACGCCATGAAAATGATCAGGATGCTGACCAGGACCGTCATCATCCACTCTTCGAAAACTGCAGGATCCATCGAACATCTCCAGCGCAGGCAGGGCAAAAAAAGGCCGGCCGAGTATACGCCAAGGGGTATGGGCAGGGCATTGATCTGCGTGCGTTACGTCGCCACAGGCAGGCGTCGCTGACGCGGCGTTATCAGCCGCGCAGGTGGGTCAGTGGCAGTTCGGTGCTGTTGAGTACCTGGTTGAGGACAAAGCTCGAGCGCACGCTGGTGACGCCTTCGATACGGGTCAGGTGGCCCAGCAGCAGTTTCTGATAATGGTCCATGTCGGGCACCACGACCTTGAGCTGGTAGTCGGCGTCCATGCCGGTCACCAGGCTGCACTCCAGGACCTGAGGCAGGTTGCGGATCGCCGCTTCAAAGTTTTCGAAGCGTTCGGGGGTGTGCCGGTCCATGCCGATCAGCACGTAGGCGGTCAGGCTCAGGCCGAGCATCTTGCGATCGAGCAGTGCGACCTGGCGCGAGATGTAGCCGTCGTCTTCCAGTTGCTTGACCCGCCGCGAGCAGGGCGAGGGTGACAAGCCAATACGTTCGGCCAGCTCCTGGTTGGAGATGCGGGCGTCGCGTTGCAATTCAGCCAAAATGCTCAGGTCGTAACGGTCAAGTTTGCTCATGGAACAGGCCTTTGTCATAACTATTGCGCCAGATTATCTATCCTGAGTTAAAAATTGCGCAAGCTATGTTTGTTTGAGCAATCTTCGCAATCCTGTGTCGACGCTCCAAGCCTATTCTTAACACCAGAATCACTGCCCGGACATAGAGTCCAGTGCGGCCCGCCGAATCAGGCCAGCCGCGGTCGCCAACCCCATAGGGTTGAATCGGCCCCCGGGCTACACCCTGTCCAGAAGACGGAGTGAGGTGAGCCGGGGCCACAAGCGCCGAGCACGGACGAAAATCTCAAGGGGGGACCGACGGGTCCCCCTTTTTTATTGTCCCTAAATAAGTCTTGTGACTGATAACCTGTTGCAGAACCGGCCTGTGCTTTTCCAGTCTTATCTATAGGCCCTAATCCGTAGTGAGGAATAGCATGAAGTCGCGCATCTGGCGTTTGGCAGGTGTTGGTTTGCTGTGTATCAGTGTCAGCGCGCAGTCGCTGGCCGAAGAGCGGGATGACGCGCAACAACGGCCTCAGCATGGCGCCGGTGGTGGAAATGGCGGTGGTCAGCGCGAACATGCGCCGGAGGCGCGTCCAGCACCCGCTCAGCCACGTCCGGAAAACAACCAGAACCGTCCCCAGAATAATCAGCCCCGCCCGCAGAATGAGATCATTCGTGGCGATAACAGCCGTCAGTTTGAACACAACGGCCAGAACCAGGGCGGGCAGAACCCGGGCGGACAATGGCAGAACCGTCCCCAGCACGATCCAAACAGCCAGGGTCGTCCGGCGCAGCAGCCTGCCGTTCAGCCGGCAGCACGCCCTGAGAACAATCTGCCTATCCAAAGTCGCCCCGACACCGTGCGTCAGACCCAGGAACCGCAACGCGGCCACTACCAGGACATACCGCGGCGCAATGATTACAACCAGCACTGGCAGGCGGGAGGGCCAGGCTCACGTCCGGGTGGCGGACAAGCCGACGATCATCGCTGGCCGGGGCGCCCGGACGGGCATGGTAACGGCTGGGGGGCTGGCCCGCAGTATCGCCCGGGGTATGTGATCGATCGTTTTCCGGATCGCAATTACCGCGTGCCTTATCGAGGCCAGGATTACTTCTTCTCCGGTGGCTACTGGTATCGCCCGCAAGGCCCGCGTTACGTCGTGGTGACGCCGCCCTACGGCATTCGCGTGGGCTATCTGCCGGATTACGCCCGGGAAGTCTGGATCGGCAGCGCGTTGTTCTTCCTCGCGGCGGGTGCGTACTACACCTACGAAGCCAGCACTCAGGAATACGTGGTGGTGCAGCCGCCAGTGGCCAGTCCGCCACCGCCGCAACAGGCGGGCAATGGTTATGACGTGGTGGCTTACCCGGTCAGCGGGCAATCGCCGCAGCAGATCGACCAGGACCGCTACGACTGCTACCGCTGGGCCGTGCAGCAGAGTGGCTTCGATCCGGCAGTGGCCACCTATCCACCTGCACCCGAAGTGGTGCAAACCTACCGCCAGGCCCAGGGCAGTTGCCTGAGCTCGCGCGGCTATCAGGTGACGTACTGATCCCTGGCGCCCACTACCACGTCCTGTGGGTCGGCGTGCACCAGCACTTCGGCCCTCGGGTAGGCGGCATGGATCGCATCGGCGGCCTCGTCGCTGATGCCATGGGCCACTGACAGGCTCAAATCCCCCGGCAGCTCCAGGTGCAATTGCACGAACCAGTGGCTGCCGGAGATCCGCGTGCGCAAGTCGTGGGCACCCAGTACCCCAGGAACGGCGCAGGCCAGTTCCAGCATGTGCTGGCTGACATCCGGCGGCAGCTCTTCATCCATCAGCACGGCCACGCTCTCGCGGGCGATTTGCAAGGCGCTCCACAAGATGTAGGCGGCAATCGCCAGGCCAAACCAGGCGTCCAGTTGCTGCCAGCCAAAACTGGCCAGCACCAGGGCCACCAGGATGCTGGCGTTGAGCAGCAAGTCCGAACGGTAGTGCAACGAGTCGGCCCGTACCGCCGTGGAGCCCGTTTCGCGGATGACTCGGCTCTGTACCATCAGCAAGGCCACGGTCAGAGCGAGGGACAGCAGCATCACACCGATACCGACCCAGGGCGCACCCAGCGGCTCGGGGTTTTTCAGGCGTTCGATGGCCTGGATCGCGATCAGCACCGCACTGGCGGCGATGAACACCGCCTGGGCCATGCCTGACAGCGACTCGGCCTTACCGTGGCCATAGCGGTGATCGTCGTCGGCCGGACGCAGGGCGTAATGCACCGCCAGCAGATTGAGAAAGGACGCCGCGCCATCGAGCAACGAGTCGGTCAGGCCTGCCAGCAGGCTCACCGAGCCGCTGAGCCACCACGCGATGGCCTTGGTCACGATCAGGATGCTGGCCACCGCTAAAGAGGCGCGGGTTGCCAGACGTAACAGGCGCGCGTGTTCCGGACTAGTGCTCATTCAGGGTGAATTCCTTCAGTGGCCGGTTCAGGCCGCAGGCTGCAGGCCGTACAACGCCAACTGTTGCACGCTGCCTTTGTGCTGGATCAGGCGTGGATCATCCAGCGGGAAGCTGCCGCCCAGTTCGCTTTCGAGAATCGCCTGCAGTTTGCGGTTATCGACTTTGCCGTCGGCGCCTATGGCTTGCTGAAGTTTTTCCGGGGCGATCTGCGCGGTTTTTCCGGGTTCCAGGTAGATAGCGCCGGTGGCGAAGTCGACGCCGAAGGCGATCAACCCGGGGATGACATAAAACAGCAGCCCCACGGCGTCGAGCACGGCCACCAATGGGTCGATTTTGCCTTCGATCTGGCCGCGCCGATCCGGGAAGAAAATCGAGCCACAGGCGGTGACCTGGGTCAGCAGGGTCGCAACCAGCACACCGCCAATCAAACGGAAGGGAATACGCATGGGAATCTCCTGAGCAAAGCGCAAAGCGAAAGGGTGGTGAAGCGTTGTCGGTTTGGGTTCAGACCGTGATTAACGCCAGGCAGTTCGCCGTTATACTCGCGCCTCTGTTTTGGAGCCAGCATGAATTCTTTGCCAATTGATGAAGTTTTGCCTGCACTGCGCCAAGCCCTGGCGACGCGCCATGAGGCTGTGCTCGAAGCACCGCCCGGTGCCGGCAAGACCACCCGCGTGCCTTTAGCCCTGTTGAATGAAGCCTGGCTGGCCGGACAGACCATCCTCATGCTCGAACCGCGGCGCCTCGCCGCCCGCGCCGCGGCCGAGCGCCTGGCCAGCGAACTGGGGGAGAGAGTCGGTGAAACCGTGGGCTACCGCATCCGCCTGGACAGCAAGGTTGGCCCCAACACCCGTATCGAGGTGGTCACTGAAGGCATCCTGACCCGCCGCCTGCAGGACGACCCGGCGCTGGAAGGCGTGGGTTTGCTGATTTTCGATGAGTACCACGAGCGCAGCCTCGATGCCGACCTGGCCCTGGCCCTGAGCCTGAATGGCCGCGAGCTGTTTCGTGATGAGCAACCGCTGAAGATCCTGCTGATGTCGGCCACCCTGGAAGGCGAGCGGCTGTCACAACTGCTCGACGATGCGCCGATCCTGCGCAGTGAAGGGCGCATGTTTCCGGTGGTTCAGCGTTGGGGCCGGCCATACCAGCCTGGCGAGTTTATCGAGCCGCGGGTGGTGCAGACCATTCTTGAGGCCCTTAACGATGAGCACGGCAGCCTGCTGGTGTTCCTGCCGGGACAGGCGGAGATCCGCCGGGTGCATCAACAACTGGCCGAGGTCCTGGGGGAGCGTCGCGAGATTCTGCTCTGCCCGTTGCACGGCGAGCTGGATCTTGCGGCCCAGCGCGCGGCCATCGACCCGGCGCCGGCCGGTCAGCGCAAAGTGGTGCTGGCCACCAACATTGCCGAAACCAGCCTGACCATCGACGGCGTGCGGGTGGTGATTGATGCCGGGTTGGCGCGGGTGCCGCGCTTCGACCCGGGCAGTGGCATGACTCGCCTCGATACTCAGCGCATCTCCCGGGCCAGTGCCACGCAACGTGCTGGCCGTGCGGGGCGCCTGGAGCCCGGGGTGTGTTATCGCCTGTGGTCCGAGGACCAGCATGAGCAACTGGCGGCCTATGCCAGTGCGGAAATCCTCCAGGCGGACCTGGCCGGGCTGGCCCTGCAACTGGCCCGCTGGGGCGTCACTCCGGGGCAATTGGTGTGGCTGGACGGGCCGCCCACGGCGGCTTATACCCAGGCCCGGGACTTGCTGGAACGCCTTGGTGCCCTGGAAACCAAGGCCGGTGAAGAGGCCACGCTATCGCACCACGGCCAGGCCATGGCGCAATTGCCGGCCCATCCGCGCATCGCCCATTTATTGCTGCGCGGCCAGGCTCTGGGGCTGGCGGACATGGCGTGCGATGTGGCTGCGCTGCTCGGTGAACGAGATATCTTGCGCGGTGCCGGCGCCGATTTGCACAGTCGCCTGGTTTTGTTGTCGGGCGAAGCCCGCGCGGCGCGGGGTGCCCAGGGTGGGGTACAGCGGGCACGGCAATTGGCGCGACAGTACCGTGGTTACCTGCGGGGTAAACCCAGTGCTGCGGTGCCGGACCCCGAGCATCCGCGTTGGCTGGGGGCCTTGCTGGCCCTGGCTTATCCGGATCGTGTGGCCCAACAGCGGCGCCCAGGCGGCGCGGAATATCGCCTGGCCAACGGTCGTGCGGCGCTGTTCAGCGAGGCCGACAGCTTGATGAAGCAAGCCTGGCTGGTGATTGCCGACCTGGGCAGCCGCCAGGGGCAGCGCGAGGAGCGGATTTACCTGGCGACCGATTTCGATCCGGCACTGTTCGATTCGGTATTGGCCGAACAGGTGCGCATTGTCGACCAACTGGACTGGGACGAGCGCGAAGGTGTGCTGCGAGCCGAGCGCCAGCGCAAGGTTGGCGAACTGGTGCTCAGTCGCGAACCCCTGGCCGGGCTGGACGAGGCGGCGCGCAGTCAGGCGCTGGTGAACCTGGTGCGGCGCAAGGGGCTGGAGCTGCTGCCCTGGACCCCAGAGTTGCGCCAGTGGCAGGCGCGAGTGGCCTTGCTGCGCCAACTGGACCTTGCCGCCAAGCCTGACAGCGAGTGGCCCGATGTCAGTGACAGCGCCTTGCTCAAGGGCCTGGAGCACTGGTTGCTGCCGTACCTGGGCAAGGTTTCGCGGCTCAGTCATTTCGCCCAATTGGACCTGTCGAGCATCGTCCGCAACCAGTTGCCCTGGCCGCTTCCGCAACGCCTCGACGAGTGGGCGCCGCAGCATCTGAGTGTGCCCTCGGGCTCGTCGATTCGCCTGGACTACAGCGAGCAGCCGCCGATTCTCGCGGTGCGCTTGCAAGAGCTGTTTGGCTTGGCCGAGACCCCGCGCATCGCCGGTGGCCGGCAAGTGGTCAAGCTGCACCTGTTATCGCCAGCCCGACGCCCGGTACAGGTCACCCAGGACCTGGCCAACTTCTGGCGCAGCACCTACGCCGAAGTGAAGAAAGACTTGAAGGGTCGCTACCCGAAACACTATTGGCCGGACGACCCGCTGGTGGCCGAAGCGACCGCGCGGGCCAAGCCGCGCAAATAGCCAGGTCAATCGAGGCGGGTTACTGCGCGGTCGGCAGCAGGAAGCGGGCGATCACCGGCAAGTGGTCGGAGATACGCAGGGTGTCGTCCTGCCTGACCCGAGCCTCGACCTGCTTGATGTGCGGGCTGTAGAACAGGTAGTCGACCGTGCGGTCCGGGCCGTTGAGGCGCGGGTCGTTGGGGAAGTGGGTCAGCCAGTTCTCGCGGTCAATGCCACCGGCCTGGGTATTGGTCGGCACCATCGGGTATTTGTCCCACAGCAGGTGCAGCGCGCTGTCGGCGTTATAGGGTGCGCGTTGTTCTGGCGCCAGGCGCTGGTATTGGCCCAGAGGCAGCAGGTTGAAGTCGCCGCCGATCAGCCAGGGCGTGCCGCGTGCTTCGAATGTGTCGAGGACCTTGGCGATGGCCGTTACCTGGTTGGGTAAGGTCTCGTCGGCCTGTTTCGGTCGTTCCAGGTGGGTGTTGAGAATGGCCATCTGCCCACCGTCGGTCAGGGGCAGGTAGCTCACCAGTAGCGCGTTCTTGGGCTGGTACTGACGGCTCAGCAGATTGGCGGAGGCGAGCGGCAGTTGCAGGCGTTCGGCGTGCTCGATCTGGTAGCGGCTCAGGGTCGCCAGTTGCCGGCCGACGCTGCCGAAGATATGCGCTGAGGGAATGAAATCGGCCTTCCAGTCGTAGGCCTGGGTGCTGCAGGGGTAGAGGTCGGTGACCCGCTCCTGCAACAGCTTGAGCTGGTCCTGGTAGGCGCTGGCCTTGGCGCCGTTGTCCAGTTCCTGCAGCAAGACGATGTCGGGTTGCTCGTCGCGGATGACTCGCGCGACCTCGTCGAGACTGAAGGCCATGTCCTCGAGGGTGGGGCTTTCGTCCGGTCCCTGGGCTTGGTCATTCCAGAACACATAGCGCTTGCCGGCCAGGTACTGGACGTTCCAGGTCATCACCTTCAGTGCCTGGCCGGGCATCAGGGTCGGTGCCTCGGCCGCGCAACTGATGGGCAATGACTCCTTGGGGTCCGGGCGCCATGTCAGGCTGTAGACCAGGCTTGCAAGCAGTCCGGCCAGCAGGAGCAGGCCCAGCAGGGTGAAGCGAAGTAGGCGGGTCATCGGCTCGGCTTATGGCGTTGCAGGATTGAGCGCGAGCATAACCGAGAGCAGGGCCGCGGCCCAAGGGGCAGAGCGGCCGCTGTCGATTTCAGCGTTTGTCGGGCAGATCGCTGATCAGCATGAACAGGCGGAACAGCACCACGCTGGTGAACAACTGCAGGAAGCTGTAGGCGCTGTCGATCACCAACCCCAGGAAGGCATTCTGCGGGTCCGGGTAGGCCGCGCTGCTGGCGCCCTTGAGCAGCCACAGCGGGGTCATCACGCAGAGGATGCACACCAGGATGCGCAGGAAATGACCACGGGTCAGGCGCAGGCTTTCCTTGATCGCCGCCAGCGGTTGCAGGCCCTTGAGCACCAGCAGGTATTCGGCGAACGCCAGCATCACCATCACGCACAGCCCAGGCAGGAAGTACATCGACAGCCCGAGCAGAATCAGCAGGGTGCTGGTGGCGGTCAGTAGGGCGAAGCGTGGCCAGAGTGTCAGGGACATGGCCAGCAGGTCGCGGGTGCGGGGTGATTCGCCACGGGTGCGGGCATCGAGAAACAGAATCAGGGCGCCGGTGTACAGCGGGTAGACCAGCAGCCCCACCAGCACGCTGTAGCCTGGGAAGGCATCGGGCCCCAGGGCGTTATCGACGACTTGCTGCAACAGCGCTTCGAGTATCACCAGCGGCAGGCACAAGGCCACGATCTGCCCCAGGTTGCGCTGGAAGAAGAACAAGGAGTCGCGAAGCACGTCTAACGGATTCATCGGTTGGTATCGCAGTGGCAGAGCGGTTTGCCACTTTAACCGATGCAGGCCCCGGGCGAGCAAACGTAAACGTTCGGTAAAGGCTATTGAAAGCCCGGGCATCAGCCCCATTATTGGCACGGGCATCAGCCCGTTTCCTGATCAATACCTTTATCCACAACGGACAAGGGCCAGTTTTCTACCGGCAATCTAAAGAGGTCGCCATGAACAGCGAAGAGCAAGCCCTGATCGATGGACTGTTTTCACGGTTGCAGCAAGCCGAAACGGATTCAGCCCCGCGTGACGCCCAGGCCGAGGCGCGGATCAAGGAGCATCTGACCCGCCAGCCCGCCGCGGGCTATTTCATGACCCAGGCGATTCTGGTGCAGGAGGCCGCGCTCAAGAGCCTCGATGAACAGAACAAGCAGTTGACCCAGCAAATCCAGCAGTTGCAGAGCGATCTGCAGCAAGCCAGGGCCCAGGCCGCCGCACCGGCGCCGAGCACCGGCGGTGGTTTCCTATCGAGCATCTTTGGCGGCTCCCGCGACGCACAGCCAGCCCCGATGCAAAGTGCTGCGCCGGCCTCCAGCGGTGGCTGGCGTGAACCGGCGCGGCCGTCCTTCAATGCTCAGCCGCAGCAGAACTTTGGTGCCGCGCCACAAAACTATGCCGCACCGCCGCAAAACTACGGGCAGCCACCCGCTGCTCCGGCGGGCAGCGGGTTTCTCGGTGGCGCGTTGAAAACCGCAGCCGGAGTGGCGGGTGGCGTGATGCTGGCACAAGGCATCAGCAGCCTGTTCCACAGCAACCAGCAGCCCCAGGAAGTGGTCGAAGTGATCAAGGAAGAGCCGGCTCCCGTCAGCGATACCGGCGGTGGTTGGGGCAATGACGACCAGCGCCTGGCCAACAACGACTCCTGGGGCAGCAATGACCAGGGCGGCCTGGACGATGCCGATTACGGCAGCGACGACAGTTCGTTCTCCGACGACGACTCCTTCGTCTGATCCCCGCGTCTGATCTGAGTTCGGTCCGGGAGCCCATGGCACCCCGGACCGATTATTCGCGGAACATTCCTTATGGCTGGCATACTGGGCGACTTTTCGGGGTTTGAGTCCCGATCCAGCCTGCGCGCTTTAGCGCCATGAGGATTAGCGGTGAAAAAAATCGCTGTGTTCGCCGACGTCCAGAACCTCTATTACACCGTGCGCCAGGCCTATGGTTGCCATTTCAACTACGCCGCCCTGTGGGCTGATATCAGCAAGCAGGGGCAGATCGTCGAAGCCTATGCCTATGCCATCGATCGCGGTGACAGCAAGCAGCAGCAGTTTCAGCAGATCCTGCGCAACCTGGGCTTCACGGTAAAACTCAAACCCTATATCCAGCGCAGCGATGGCTCGGCCAAGGGCGACTGGGACGTGGGGATCACCATCGACATCATGGATGCCGCAGCTCACGTCGATGAGGTGGTGCTGGCCTCCGGCGATGGCGATTTCGACATGCTGCTCGAACGCATCATCCACAAGCATGGGGTCCAGGCCGTGGCCTATGGGGTGCCGGGGCTCACCGCCAACTCGCTGATTCGCGCCGCCTCGCGCTACGTGCCGATCGAAGGCGCGTTGTTGCTGAAAAACTGATCATTTTTTGTACGGAGCTGGACAGGTTTGGAACGCATTGCAGTCATCGACTTTGAAACCACCGGGATCTCCCCGAGCACCAGTTGTCGGGCCACGGAAATCGCCGTGGTGATCCTGCAGCAGGGGCGCATCGTCGAGCGTTACCAGAGCCTGATGAATGCCGGCGTACGGGTGCCGGGGTTCATCGAACAACTGACCGGCATCAGCAACGCCATGCTGCGCACCGCGCCTTCGGCCGAGCAGGTGATGAACGAGGTCAACGAGTTCGTCGGCACCACGCCGCTGCTGGCGCACAACGCCGCCTTTGACCAGAAGTTCTGGGATTTCGAGCTGGGGCGGATCAAGCGCACCCGCGTGCAGAACTTCGCCTGTTCCCTGTTACTGGCCCGGCGTCTGATGCCGGCCGCGCCCAACCACAAGCTCGGGACCCTGACCCAATTCGCCGGCTTGCCCCACACCGGCCAGGCTCACCGGGCCATGGCCGACGCCGAGATGGCGGCCAACCTCACCGCGCACCTGGCCGAGGAACTGCGCCGCACCCACGGCCTGCGCGAGCTGTCCCATGACTTCCTGTGTAAATTGCAGAAAGTCCCGGCGGCGAAAATCCCCGATCACCTCAAGCGCCATCGCGGGTTCTAAGGCCTTTGCCGTAGCGCCGTTATCGAAAACCGCTCACTTGCCGTTCTGTTCCAACTGACCCAGGGGCACACGGCGTTCGATGGCGCTGGAGAGCACGATCGAAGTCTTGCTGGAACCGAACTGCGCCACCCGGTTGATCAAGTCTTCCAACTCCGGCATCGAGGCCACGGCGGCGCGCATGATCATGCAGGGGTCGCCGGTGACCCGGTAGCACTCGGTCAACTGCGGGATCCTGACCAGTTCGTCATAGGCTTTCTGGTTGCCGTGCTGGGCCAGGCGCAATTCGATCACGCACTGGATCGGCAGCCCAAGCTTGGCCATGTCGACGTTGGCCTGGTAGCCGGTGATCACTCCACTGGATTCGAGTTTAGCCACGCGCTCGGCCACCGCAGGGGCGGACAGATTCACCTTGCGCGCCAATTCGGCGTAGGACGCCCGGCCGTTTTCGATCAGTGCGGCGAGGAGCATACGGTCATATTTGTCCATGATAAGGCCCCCAAATGGCCTGACTTTCGAAAGCATGGCTTATAGCCGCAATCTCCCTGCTTTGGAAAGTGTATGGGCCTTATAAACAGGTTTTGTAACTTAATATCACTGCTTGGGCTTTCTAAAATAGCGTTCCCATTGCCTCCCTTACGAGCTGCTTATGCCTGGCCTTCGCCGTTTTCCCTTGCCGTTGATTGCCGCCTTTTTTGCCTTGTACGTGATCTGGGGTTCGACCTACCTGGTGATTCGCATCGGCATCGAATACTGGCCGCCACTGCTGTTGGCCGGGATTCGTTTTGTGCTGGCCGGCAGCCTGATGTATGGCTTCCTGCGTTGGCGCGGCGTGCCCGCACCCACCTGGGTGCAGTGGAAGGCGGCGGGGATGATCGGCATTCTGCTGCTCAGCTGTGGCAACGGCGCGGTCAGCGTCGCCGAACACACCGGCGTGGCTTCGGGTGTGGCGGCGTTGGCGGTGGCCACGGTGCCGCTGTTTACCTTGCTCTGCGGTTATTTCTGGGGCGCGCGTAATACGCGGCTGGAATGGGCCGGGATCGTCCTCGGCCTGATCGGCATCGGCATGCTCAACCTCGGTTCCAACCTGCAAGCCAGCCCGCTGGGCGCCGGCCTGCTGCTGTTCGCGGCGGCGGCCTGGGCCTTTGGTTCGGTGTGGAGCAAGCATTTGCCGCTGCCCCAGGGCGCCATGGCCAGTGCCGCAGAAATGTTGGTGGGGGGTGTTGTTTTGCTGATTGGCAGCGCCCTGAGCGGCGAACAACTGGAGAGCGTGCCACCACTGGAAGGCTGGCTCGCCCTGGCGTACCTGGTGGGTTTTGGCTCGATCATCGCCTTCAACGCCTACATGTACCTGCTCAAGCACGTGCGCCCGGCAGCAGCCACCAGCTATGCCTACGTCAACCCGGCGGTGGCCGTGATGTTGGGGATCATATTTGTCGGCGAGACCATCGGCACCGAGGAAGCTCTGGCGATGGTGGTGATCATCAGCGCCGTGGTGCTGATCGGCTTGCCGCAGTGGCGCCGGCCCAAGCCGGTGGTGGAAGAACAAACGGCGGCCTGAAACGGGCCGCCGTTTGAGGGTGTTGCCATGATTGACGGTCACGGGATGTGGCCGTCAGGCGTTATCAGTTACAAACGCCGTCGTCGCGCCAGACTTTGCCCGAACCGTCCGCACCGGTGAACGCCGGGTTGCCTGGCTCGTTACCCTTGCTCCACCAGCGTGCGGTGTAGAGGCGGCCGTTGTGGCTGACCTTGTCGTTCTCCATATAGGTGCCCTGTGCCGACCATGGGCCTTGGCAACCGGCGCTCTCGGCCTTGACCGTCACGCTGTGGTCGCGAGTCACGTTGTGGCTGCCGTTGCCCAGGGTCAGGGTGAAGCGGTAGCTGACGTCTTTATCGCTTTTAGGGGCGACAAAATTCAGCTTGGTCCCCGAGGCCTTGAAGTCCACGCTCGGGTTCACGCTCCAGCGATAGCTCAGCGGCAGACCAGCAGGATCGCTGGAGCCCTTGGCGTCGAGGGCTACGGTTTCCCCAGCCTTGACTTGGCCTGGGCCGTCGATGCTGGCGACTGGCGGCTTGACCACCGGTTTTTCGCCCTCGTTGTTGCACGGCCCGATGTCACCCCAGACTTTGCCGCTGCCTTCGACCCCAGTAAACGCCGGGTTGCCGGGCTCACTGCCCTTGACCCACCAGCGAGCCTGGTACTGACGGCCTTTCCACTGCACCTGGTCGTTAGCGACGTAAGTGCCGTTGGCCTGCCACTCGGGTTTGCAACTGGTGTTGCTGGACTTGGCCTTGACCAGCACGTCATGGCTGCGCTCAGTTTTCTGCTTGCCGTTGCTCACGATCACGGTGAAGCGGTAGCGAGTGTCCATGGCCAAAGGTGGCGCGTAAAAGGCTATTCGCGGGCCGTCATAGGTAAAGTCCAAATGCGGCGAGGCCCCCCAGGCAAAGCTCAGGGCGCTGCCTTGCGGGTCGCTCGAGGCGGACGCGTCGAGCACGACCTCTTCGCCAAAACTGGCTTCAGTATTGCCGCTGATTATCGCCTCCGGCGGTTTGCCGGCATCGACGGGTTTGAGTGAGGTGACCTTGAGCTGGTTGTCGGCGCTGAACTCACCGTCTGCCAACAAGCTCCAGGTGCCGTTCAGGCTGTCGCTTGAATACACCTTGTAGCCTTTGATGTTGCCCGCCTGACCTTGGTCCTGGCGGGGCAGGTAGTGCAGTTGGGAGAAGCGGCTGTTGGTGCCCATGTCGATCACGATCTCATGGGGATAAGGTGCATCAGCCGCCGAACTCCAGTAGGAGTTGGGGTTGCCATCGAGCACGTTCGAGCCCGAGTTGGTGCCGGATGCGGCGCTGCTGGTGGAATGAATGCGCCAGCTGTCCCGAGGCAGGGGCACGCCTTTGACACTGGTCAGCATCAGTTCGGCGACGCTGGCGTTGTTCTTGCCATCGACCGAGGAGGTGGCCACCAGCTTCAGGTACGAGCCTTGGGCGGTTTCCTGGTTGAGGCCGTAGGCGTTGCCTTGCAGGATCAGGTCATGCGCGTCAGCGTCCTCGTTTTGCAGCGCCAGGTACCAGCGCCCGGCTTTTGGATCGTTTGCCCCCAGCCCGACGATCTGGCTCACGACCGAGCGGTAGTCGAAGTTGGTAGCGGTGGGTTGAGAGCCGTATTTGAGCGAGAGCTGAACTTTGTTGTCGCTCTTGAGGGTGCTGGTGCCGGGAACCACCGAGAATGCCAGGCGTTGGGTACCAGCGGGGATATCCAGCGGGAAGTAGCTCGTCGGGCCCTTGGGCAGGCTGATGCGCTGTTCGAGGATAGTGGTGATGTCTTCACTGTCCAGCGGCACCACGGACGGGGCGTAGGCGGAGATTTTTGCCGCGTTCTCGCGCCAGACCCGGGCCATGTTCGCGGTTTTTGCATCGCCCATGGGGGCGCCGAGGTGGTCTTTGAGGTCCGGGTTGGAGAAGTAGCCCACATGGTTGCCGCACAAGATGGTGCCGATGCGGCCGTTGTTGTAGCCGAAGCGGTGGTGAGTACCGTCCGAGCAGTGACTGCCGCCGATGTTGTGCGCCAGTTCATGGCGGAAGGCGGCCGAGGATTTGATTGTGTTGAGCGAGTAACGCCCGTTGACGTAAGCCCAGGCTATTGCGGTGTCCTCCCCGGGTGTGCCAAACGTGAAGCCGGCGATCAAGTCCGGGCTGTACTCGCGCATGCCCTCTGCAAACAGGTTTTTAACCTCAGCCAGCGCTGGGGTGGTGATCGGGTAATCACGGGGGATCACTTGGGTGCCGACCAGGCGTACACGCACGCTCTTGATCTGCGACTGTTCCACTGCGCGGTTGACCGACGCGACTTGGGCCACCGCGTAAGCTTCGTAGTCGCCGATGTAGTCGACGGCCGTTTGCGAGAAGCCAGCCAGCAGATCGATCACGATCTCGCCCTGGGCGTTGCGATTGGTCTGGAAACTGCGCTGTCCGCTCTGCTTCTCCACGATGTTTGGCGTTTCGTCGCCTTCGTCGGGGAGGGAGTCGATGTTGCGCGGGTCGAAGGCGGGGGTGTTATCGAAGCGCAGCAGCGTCTGTTCGCCATTGGCATTGCCGCGGATGATGGCGTTGGTGTCAGGCATCAAGGCAATAAAACTGCCATCGCTACGGGCGGCGACAAACACCTCGCCAGGTGTGTCCTGACCGCGTGTTCGGCTCTCCAACTGCCCAATCAAGACGTTAAAGTCCTTGAACCTCTCGCCCGGCTTGGGTGTCAGGTGACAGATGCTCAGCCCGGTGGCTTGCAGCAGGCTCGGGGTCCCCGCCTCGGCCGTCTGGCGTTGCTTCGGGTCCGAGGAGAGGGCCTGGATGTTGAGGAAGTGGCCGCTGGTGATGCTGACGCTTTGAGGCGTGGCATCGTGGTTGTTGTCTTCATGGGCCTGGGCGGTCATTGGCAACAGCATGGCGGTGCCCATGCAGGCAATCCAAAGGCAAGTGGAGCGGGTCAGCGGATTGAGTCTAAAGCTCGGCATAGCTGTTCCTACAGATACATAAGACGGCAGTAGGCCTGAGGGGCAGGTGCTGTCGCGTTGAGAATTTTATGGGGAAGAGAAAGTGCTGGCGAGCGCGATCATAGGTACGCGTAATAGGGCTGTACATATGGGCGCAGGCCTTTTAGTACGGGTCCTAGGGCGCTTGCCATGGGGGGCGGAAAGCCCGTTTCAGAGAGGTTTCGGCCCAGCTTTTGGGGCCGCAGGCAAAGGCGGGGTAAAGGCGAGCAAATCGGGTTGCGGGCCTTCGGTTGCAGGGGAGGGCAGGTTAAAAAACGCCGGGCATTGCCCGGCGTCGTGGGGTTGAGCTCAGACGGGTCACGCAAAGCCCGTCAGCATCAGCACTACGACCATCAGCCCGACCACGACCAGGGAAAACAGCAGGCCGATCCCCACGGCTCGCCATAACGAGAAGAAGCGCCCACCACTCCCATGGTGCGCCAGCACCTGCGGCCCGAACAGTTGGCGCGCGTAAGCGTTCATCGCAAACAGCGGCGGCAGGACAAAGACCACGGCGGGGATGTTATCCGGCAGAAAAATGCCAGCCAGGGTCATGGCGATAAAAAGGCCGATGCCGGTTGCCCAGACAGTGTTGGCTTCACGCTCACGGCCCAGCGCCTTGAGGTTCTGGACGATGAAGTAGGCGCCTGCCACCGAGGTGCCGAAGAAGGTACCCAGGCCGACTGCCGCCACACTGTAGAGGCGCAAATTGTGGGCCGGGACGCTGTTGTCGGCGAGCAATTCGGCGGCGGGGGCCTGAAAGGGGTTTTCGTTATCCATGGGGGTAGTGGCTCCTGAGGTGCAAGGCATTGGGCGTGCGATAGGGCGGGCGCCGGGGCGCATCGATCCGTTCGGGCAGGGCAATTCTGCGTGGCTGGCGACCACGCGTCCACCTCGGCGATTGTCCGCTGTACCTGGGGTTAGACCCAGGAGTACGCCCCTGAATTAGGGTAAACTGCCGCGCATTGCACCCCGTGCTGACATTTTTCCTACGGTACCCCCATGACATTCGCCACTCTTGGCCTGATCGAACCCTTGCTGCGTGCTCTCGAAACGCTTGGCTACCAGACCCCGACCCCGGTGCAGGCGCAAGCTATTCCAGCCGTGCTGGCCGGTCGCGACCTGATGGCAGCCGCCCAGACCGGCACCGGCAAGACCGCCGGCTTTGCCGTGCCGCTGTTGCAACTGCTGGCCATGGAAGGGCCGAAAGTCACCGCCAACTCGGTACGCGCGCTGATCCTGGTGCCCACCCGCGAACTGGCCGAGCAAGTGCACGAAAGCGTGCGCCAATACGCCGAAAACCTGCCCCTGAGCACCTATGCGGTGTACGGCGGCGTCAGCATCAACCCGCAGATGATGAAGCTGCGCAAGGGCGTCGACCTGCTGGTCGCCACCCCGGGTCGTTTGCTTGACCTGTTCCGCCAGAACGCGCTGAAGTTCAACCAATTGCAAACCCTGGTGCTGGACGAAGCAGACCGGATGCTCGACCTGGGCTTCTCGGAAGAGCTGTCGAACATCTACCGCGTGCTGCCGAAAAAACGTCAGACCCTGTTGTTTTCCGCCACCTTCTCCGACGAAATCCGCCTGCTGGCCGGGCAGATGCTCAACGACCCGCTGAGCATCGAAGTCAGCCCGCGCAACGTTGCTGCCAATACGGTCAAGCAATGGGTGGTGACGGTGGACAAGAAGCGCAAGCCGGAACTGTTTGTGCACCTGATGCGCAAGGGGAAATGGAAGCAGGTGCTGGTGTTCGCCAAGACCCGTAACGGGGTCGATGCCCTGGTGGAGAAACTCCAGGGCATGGGCATCAACGCCGACGGTATCCACGGCGACAAACCCCAGGCCACCCGCCAGCGTGCGCTGGATCGGTTCAAGGTCAGCGAGACGCAGATCCTGGTGGCCACCGACGTCGCTGCCCGTGGTCTCGACATCGAAGACCTGCCGCTGGTGGTCAACTTTGATTTGCCGATCGTCGCCGAAGACTATATCCACCGCATCGGCCGTACCGGGCGTGCCGGTGCCACCGGCGAGGCGATCTCCCTGGTGTGCGCCGACGAGGTGAACCTGCTGTCGGCAATCGAGACCCTAACCCGCCAGACCCTCAAGCGCCATGACGAGCCGGATTTCGTGCCCGAGCACCGGGTGCCGGAAACCGACGCCAGTGGCCAAGTGGTGAAAAAACCGAAAAAGCCGAAAAAACCCAAGACTTCCGGCGGCAAGCGCAACCTCGGCAAGTGGGTGGAAAGCGGAGAAGTGGCCGAAGCCCCTGTCGTAAAACCGGTGCGCAAAGTGCCGGTCTTCAACACTGGGCCGCGTAAAAGGAAGCCTTGAAAAGCAGCGGCAAGCTGCAAGTTTTGAAGCTTGCGGCTTAGGGCTTGTGGCTTAGCCAGCCCTTGATTCCCATTCCTGCGGCTCTCCCGCCGGCAAAGCAGGCGGTGAGCAGGTAGCCGCCGGTGGGGGCTTCCCAGTCGAGCATTTCGCCGGCGCAGAACACCCCCGGCAGGGCCTTGAGCATCAGCCGTTCATCCAGCGCTTCAAAGGGCACGCCGCCGGCGCTGCTGATGGCTTCGTCCAGCGGACGGGGTTTTACCAGATTCAGGGGCAGGGCCTTGATGGCCTGGGCCAGCGAGGCCGGATCGGCGAAGCATTGAGCGTCGGTCAGTTCCCGCAGCAGCGCGGCCTTTAGCCCATCGATGCCCAACTGGCTGTGCAGGTGCTTGGCCATGGAGCGCGAACCCCGTGGCTTGTTCAGCGCTGCCAAGACTTTGTCTGGAGCCTTGCTCGGTAGCAGGTCGATGTGCACGGTGGTCACGCCTTGCTGCTGGATGGCCCGGCGAATCGGTGCCGACAAGGCATAGATCAGGCTGCCCTCGATCCCGCTGGCGGTGATCACGCATTCACCCAGTCGCGGCTTATCGTCGTTGAGGCCGATGGCCACGTTTTTCAGCGGCGCGCCGGCGAATTTCTCTCGCAGCAAGGGGCTCCAGCCCGCCACATCAAACCCACAGTTGCTGGGCTGCAACGGCGCCAGCGGGATGCCGCGCTGTGCCAGCAACGGCAGCCAGGCGCCGTCCGATCCCAACCTTGCCCAACTACCGCCCCCCAGGGCCAGCAGCACGGCATCGGCCTGCACGGCAATTTCGCCTTCCGGGTTCTGGATGCGCAGGCTGTTATCGGCATTCCAGCCCAGCCAGCGGTGGCGGGTGTGGATAACTACGCCGGCATCGCGCAGGCGCTTGAGCCAGGCACGCAGCAGCGGCGCGGCTTTCATGTCGGTGGGGAAGACCCGACCGGAAGTGCCGACAAAGGTTTCGATGCCCAGGCCATGAATCCATTCGCACAGCGCCTCGGCGCCGAACCCGCGCAGCAGCGGCGCAATCTGGGGCGCCCGCTCGGCATAACGCGACACAAAGGCCGGATAGGCTTCGGAATGGGTGATGTTCATGCCGCCAACCCCAGCCAGCAGGAACTTGCGGCCCACCGAGGGCATGCCGTCGTACAGATCGACACGGACACCCGCCAGGCTCAGCACTTCGGCCGCCATCAGGCCGGCAGGGCCGCCGCCGATGATGGCGACGTGGTGGGACAGGGCGGTGTGGGGTCGGGTCATGGCGAGGGGATATGTTGGCGAAAGAAGCCGGCCATTCTACGGACTTTTACCGTTGCTGCCGAAAACCGAGGTGCTTGGCCACGCCCCCAGTGAAAGCCCAAGGCGGCTGATCAAAAAATAGGCGGTGCCCGGCAGGCCTTGCCTGGTCTGCCCTGTAGCGGGTTTTGCCCAGGTTATCCACAAGCGGTTACACAGAGAATGTGGGTAATGCTTCAGGGGTGTGTGACGCCTTGATGACGGGCCTGTTGCCGTTTCGGGATGGGTTTGGCGCAACTTTCTGGCACTAAGGCCAGGCCCGCCACCTTAGTGGACTTCCTTGAACGGGCGGCTGATCAAAAAATAGGCAGTGTTCTGCAGGCTTCACGGAACCTGGCCTGTAGCGTGTTTTGCTCAGGTTATCCACAGGCGGTTGCACAGAGACTGTGGGTAATGCGCCCACAACTCAGTGACAACCTGATGACGTCCAGACCCGTTGTGCACTGTGGTGCAGGATGCCGTGACGCCGGGCCAGGGCCTGGCGGTCTTTGCTGTAGCCGCCGCCAATCACCCCGACCACCGGGATATCGCGGCCCAGGCAATGGCGCATGACCCGCTCATCGCGTTCGGCGACCCCGGCGTCAGTCAGTTTCAGGTAGCCCAGGGCGTCGTCCTTGTGCACATCGACCCCGGCGTCGTACAGCACCAGGTCCGGTTGGTAGAGCGGCAACAGGTAGTTGAGGGCGTCATCGACCACTTGCAGGTACTCGCTGTCGCCCATGCCCATGGCCAGGGGAATGTCCCAGTCGCTGGTGGCTTTGCGTGCCGGGAAGTTCTTTTCACAGTGCAACGAGACGGTCACCGCGTCCGAGGTATGTTCGAGAATCCGTGCGGTGCCGTCGCCCTGGTGCACGTCGCAATCGAAAATCAGCACCCGGCTGACTCGGCCGGCCGCCAGCAGGTAATGGCTGATGATCGCCAGGTCGTTGAAGATGCAGAAACCGGCCGGGTAGTCGTAATGGGCGTGATGGGTGCCTCCGGCCAGGTGACAGGCCAGGCCGTGTTCCAGGGCCAGTTCGGCGGCCAGCAGCGAGCCGCCGACGGCGCGCACGGTTCGCCGCGCCAGGGCTTCGTTCCAGGGCAGGCCCAGGCGCCGTTGGTCTTCCCGGGACAACTCGCCGCTCATATAGCGTTCGATATAGCCAGGATCATGGGCCAGGGCCAGGATCTCTGGTGGGCAGAGCTGCGGGCGCAACAGGTCGGCGTCCCGGGTCAGGCCGCTGTCCACCAGGTGGTCGCGCAGCAGGCGAAATTTGTCCATGGGAAAGCGGTGTTCCGCAGGAAACTCGGGACTGTAGTCATCGTGATAAATCAACGGCAATGGCATGGCAATTTCTGATAGGAGCCCGTGAAGGATCCTACCAGCGATGTAGACTTGCTCCCATGGATTATGGAGGGCCCCGATGGAGCCGATATTGCAACTGGAAAGCGCGCGGCTGTTGATGCGCCAATGGAGCGACGAAGATTTGCCGGCATTTGCGGCAATGTGCGCCGACCCACAGGTCATGCGCTACTTCCCCGCGCCCTTGAGCCGCCTGGAAAGTGCGGCATTGATCGGGCGAATACGCGGTCATTTTGCCGAACATGGCTTCGGTTTGTGGGCGCTGGAGCGCAAGGACAGCGGCGCCTTCATCGGTTTTACCGGCTTGGGCGTGGTGGGGTTCGAAGCGCCCTTTACCCCGGCGGTGGAAATCGGCTGGCGCCTGGCCCGCGAACACTGGGGCTTGGGCTATGCCAGCGAGGCGGCCTGGACCGCTCTGCGCTGCGGTTTTGACCGACTCTCGTTGAAGGAGGTGGTGGCGTTCACCACGGCCACTAATCAGCCGTCGCAGAAAGTCATGCAAGCCATCGGCATGCACCACGCCTCCGGCGACGACTTCGAGCACCCGGCGCTGGTCAGTGATCACCCATTGCGCGCCCATGTGCTGTATCGCATCAACCGCGAACAATGGTTGGAAACCTTGCATGGATAGGGCCGCAGGGCGTTTAGAATGTGCCGATTGTCAGGATGCCCCCTGATTGAATTGCCCGCCGCAGCCAAGACTGCGCGGTATTGCTCTGTGTGAGGAGAGTCTGAATGAGCCACGTGTTGGAAGATCTGGTCGACCTGTTGACCCTGGAACCGATTGAAGAAAACCTGTTTCGCGGTCGCAGCCAGGACCTGGGTTTCCGCCAGTTGTTCGGCGGCCAGGTGCTGGGCCAGTCCTTGTCCGCAGCCAGTCAGACCGTGGAAGAAACACGCCATGTGCACTCCATGCACGGTTACTTCCTGCGCCCGGGCGATGCGGGTTTGCCGGTGGTTTATCAGGTGGACCGGGTACGTGATGGCGGCAGCTTCAGCACGCGCCGGGTGACAGCGATCCAGAAGGGCAACCCGATCTTCACCTGCAGCGCCTCGTTCCAGTACGACGAGCAAGGCTTCGAACACCAGAACCAGATGCCGCAAGTGGTGGGCCCGGAAAACCTGCCGTCGGAGCTGGAAATCACCCAGCAGCGCGCGCACCTGATCCCTGAGCACATGCGTGAAAAACTGCTGTGCCCGAAACCCATCGAAGTGCGCCCGGTCACCGAAAAAGACCCGTACAACCCGCAGCCGATGGACCCGGTGAAGTATGTGTGGTTCCGCGCGGACGGCGCTTTGGCCGATATCCCGGCCTTGCACAAGTACCTGCTGGCCTACGCTTCCGACTTCGGCCTGCTGACCACCTCGATGCTGCCCCACGGCAAATCGGTGTGGCAGAAGGACATGCAGGTCGCCAGCCTCGACCACGCGCTGTGGTTCCATGCCGACCTGCGCGCTGACGACTGGTTGCTGTACGCCATGGACAGCCCGTGGGCCGGTAATTCCCGTGGCTTCTCCCGCGGCAGCGTGTTCAATCGCGCTGGGCAACTGGTGGCCTCGGTCACACAGGAAGGTTTGATCCGCCATCGCAAGGACTGGGCATGAGCCTTTCGGACATACAGCATTGGGTGTTCGACATGGACGGCACCCTGACCATTGCGGTGCATGATTTCGCGGCCATTCGCCAGGCCCTGGATATCCCCCCGGAAGACGACATCCTCACCCACCTCGCGGCCTTGCCCGCCGCCGAAGCCGCCGCCAAACATGCCTGGCTGCTGGAGCACGAGCGCGAGCTGGCCCTGGGCTCTCGCCCGGCGCCGGGGGCGGTGGAACTGGTGCGCGACCTGGCGCAGCGCGGCTACCGCCTGGGCATCCTGACCCGCAACGCGCGGGAACTGGCCCATGTCACCCTGGAGGCCATCGGTCTGGCGGACTGCTTTGCCATCGACGATGTGCTGGGCCGTGACGATGCGCCGCCCAAACCGCACCCGGATGGTTTGCTGAAATTGGCCAAGGCCTGGGACGTGACGCCAAGCGCCATGGTGATGGTCGGCGACTATCGCTTCGACCTTGATTGCGGACGCGCCGCAGGCGCGCGCACGGTGTTGGTCAACCTGCCGGAGAACCCGTGGCCGGAACTCGCGGATTGGCACGCGGCAGACTGTGGCGCGTTGCAGAAAATGATCTAGCCGAGGGAGCTTGCTCCCGTTGGGGGGGCGTAGCGCCCCCAATAAAGTCCGCGACCCTCAGCGGGCGAATAACACCAGCTGCCCTTCAGGCGAGGTCAAGATCCGATCCCCGTTGTGCCCCACCCCCGGCACCTCCACCAGTCGCTGGCTCAACTGCGGATGTCGCTGTTTGAGGTAGTCGAAATAGTTGTGCCCGCGAATCAGCCGATACGCGCCCTGAGCCTCGGCTTCACAGCTTTTATCCAGTGCTGGGTGGTTCGGGTCGGTGTCCTGCTGACCCAGCAGGTAGGTGATGTCCCGTGCCATGTAGGCCTGCTCCAACTGCTCGGCGCTGTGGCCCCTGGCGTAGTCCGGCAACTGTTGCAGGCCGTATTTCCAGTGATCGAAACCCGGGCAACTGGCGGCATTGAATGGCACCGGGCGCTGCGGGCTGAAGTAGGCGTAGGACGATGGATTGGCCACCACAAAACGCAGGCTGATGCCCTCGCGTTGCAGGGTCGGGTGATCGTGGCCGATCAGGGCGAAACGCTGCACCACCTGGCCACCGCCGGAATGGCCGGCGACCACGATCTCCTTCAACGCCGGGAACAGCGTGCGGTTGCCCAAGTGCTTGATGATCTGGTCGACGGCGCCATAGGAGCTGACTTGGCCCGGGCCGATGGATGGCTCGCCGACCATCCAATCGTTGCCCTTCCAGCGCAGTACCTGGCGGTCCAGGTGATGGCGCTGCACGTCGGACTCATTGAGAAACTGCGGGGCGATCACCAGGGTATTCGCGCCTTGCCCGGCCTGGCTGGCAGCCCGCTCGGCGCTGTGCAGGTAGGTCTGGGCGTTGCGCAGGCGGCCATGGACGATGATCAGTGCGCGTTGCACGTCCGGCAGCGGCTGTTGCCAATCCTGGCTCAGGCCCAGGGCCAGCTCCCCGCCGGCCAGGGCCAGGCGCTCGGGGCTGATGTCCTTGACCCCCAGGTCCGCCGCCTGGGCGCTGATACAGGCGATCCACAGGGCAACCAGCGCCAGTACCCGCATTTACAGGCTTTTCGCGGCGAAGGTGTCGCACTGGCCGACCTGACCCTGGGTGAAGCCGGTCTTGAACCAGCGCACGCGCTGCGCCGAAGTGCCGTGGGTAAAGGAATCCGGCACCACACGGCCCTGGCCTTGCTGCTGCAAACGGTCATCACCGATGGCGTTGGCGGCGTTCAGGGCTTCTTCGATATCCCCGGGCTCCAGCCAGTTCAGGCGTTTCTGCGCATGGTTGGCCCAGACGCCGGCCAGGCAGTCGGCTTGCAGTTCCTGGCGCACCAGCAGCCCGCCATCGCCCTGCATCTGCCGGCCTTGCTGGCGCGCGGCCTGGATCTTGGCCGAGACCCCGAGCAGGGTCTGCACGTGGTGTCCGACTTCGTGGGCGATCACATAGGCCTGGGCGAAGTCGCCGGCAGCGGAAAAGCGCTGGGCCATTTCGCGGAAGAAGTCCATGTCCAGGTACACCTGCTGGTCGGCGGGGCAGTAGAAGGGACCGGTGGCCGAAGTGGCGGCGCCGCACGCGGAGTTCACCCGGCCGCGGAACAGAATCAGTTTGGGTTGCTGGTACTGGCGCCCGGCCTCCTGGAAGATCTGGCCCCAGGTGTCTTCGGTGTCGCCGAGGATGGCGCGCACAAACTCGGCCTGTTGATCATTGGCCGGTGGCGCCTGGCGCGTCTGGGTCGTGGCCGGCGCCGACTGCTCCATCTGCCCGGCCAGTTGCCCGAGGATCTGCATTGGGTCCTGGCCGGTGATCCAGCCGATGCCGACGATCAGCAGGATGGCCGTCAGGCTCAGGCCCTTGCCGCCGCCGAAACGCATGCCGCCGCCACCGCCACCGTTGTCATCACGAGCATCCACCACGTTGTCGCTGCGCCGCCCTTTTTTCCAAAGCATGGGTGAATCCTCGTTATCGTTGGCTGTGAGTGTTGTTGGTGAGTGGGGCCGACGCCAGTCCGGTCGTCAGGCATTTGCGCGCACGTTACCATTGCCCGCGGCCTCGTCGCTGCTGTCCAGACCTATTCGGGGCTCACTATTGAACATCGATACCCGCATCAAATTCCGTCACTTGGTGTGTTTTCTTGAAATGGCCCGCCAGGGCAGCCTGGCGCGGGCCGCCGATGTGCTTGCCGTGAGCCAGCCGGCGATGTCGAAAACCCTCAAGGAGCTGGAGCAATTGCTCGATGCCAGCCTGTTCCTGCGCAGCAAGGCCGGGCTCAGCCTGACTGAGGCCGGCCGGGCCTTTCTGCGCTACGCCGGGCCCTCGGTGCAGGCCCTGCGCGAGGGTGTGGATACCCTGCGTGGCGGTGAATATGCCGCCGGGGTGGTGCGCCTTGGTGTGCTGTCGACCGCCGAAAGCCTGCTGCTGCCGGAAGTGGTGCGGCGCCTGCACCAGCGCCACTCGGCACTGGCGGTGAGTGTGGTCACCGGCCCCAGCGCGTATTTGTTGTCGCAGTTGCGGGTCGGCGATGTCGACCTGGTGGTGGGGCGCATGACCGAAAGCCCGGAGATCCAGGGCCTGAGTTTCGAGCACCTGTACAGCGAGTCGATGACCCTGGTGGCGCGCCCGGAGCATCCGTTGCTTGCCGGGCCCCTCGATCGCGACGCCGTGGAGCGTTTTCCACTGGTGTTGCCACTGGCCGGCACCACCATCCGCAAGTTCGCCGATAGCCTGTTTGTGCAGTGCGGTATCGGCCAATCCCGGCAGCGCCTGGAAACCCTGTCGGTGACCTTGAGCCGGCGCTATGTGTTATCCAGTGACGCGCTGTGGATCGCCCCGTTGGATGCGGTGCGCCTGGACCTGGCCAACGGCGAATTGTGCGAAATCGACCTGGGATTGCGTGAACCCGGGGGCTCGGTGGGGATTTCGAGCAATGCCAGCCTGCCGCTGTCACTGGCCGGGCAGTGGTGCGTCGACGTGCTGCGGGAGGTGGGCAGCGCCTACCGTGAAGGGCTTTATCCATAACCATTTGGTTATGTGCGGAGGGCGGGTTTTCAATTTTCGTCGACCTGTTGTTGGGTGAAACTGCGAAGGCAGCTCCATAAATCCAACAACAGGAGATCGACATGTCTGACGCAGACAGCAGTCGCTTCGTGATTCGCGACCGTAATTGGCACCCCAAGGCCTTGACCCCCGACTACAAAACGTCTGTCGCCCGCTCCCCGCGCCAGGCGCTGGTGAGCATCCCGCAATCGCTGAGCGAAACCAGCGGTCCGGACTTTTCCCACCTCAAGACCGGGCGTTTCGACAACGACCTGTTGCTCAACTTCAACAACGGTGGCTTGCCGGTGGGTGAGCGCATCATCGTTTCCGGGCGGGTCTGCGATCAGTACGGCAAGCCGATCCCCCACACCCTGGTGGAGATGTGGCAGGCCAATGCCGGCGGTCGCTACCGGCACAAGAACGACCGCTACTTGGCGCCCCTGGACCCGAACTTCGGCGGCGTCGGCCGGGCCCTGACCGACCGTGACGGCTACTACAGTTTCCGCACCGTCAAACCCGGGCCTTACCCCTGGCGCAACGGTCCCAACGACTGGCGCCCGGCGCACATCCACTTCTCCATCAGCGGTCCGTCCATTGCCACGCGCCTGATCACCCAGTTGTATTTCGAAGGCGATCCGTTGATCCCGCTGTGCCCGATCGTCAAGTCGATTGCCAACCCGGATGCGGTGCAGAGCCTGATCGCCCGTCTCGACATGGGTAACGCCAACCCCATGGACTGCCTGGCCTATCGCTTCGACATCGTGTTGCGCGGCCAGCGCAAGACCCATTTCGAGAACTGCTGAGGAGCTCGCCCATGCCTATCGAACTGCTGCCCGAAACCCCTTCGCAAACGGCCGGCCCTTATGTGCACATCGGCCTGGCCCTGGCCGCTGCCGGCAACCCGACCCGCAACGATGAAATCTGGAACCAGATGGCCAAGCCCGGCGCGGCCGGGGAACAGATCCTGCTGATCGGCCATGTCTACGATGGCAATGGCCATCTGGTGCGCGACTCGTTCCTGGAGTTCTGGCAAGCCAACCATGAAGGGGTCTATGACCCGGTCTTCGATTCGGAAAAACCTTTCAATAGCTTTGGTCGCACTGCCACCACCTTCGATGCCGGCGAGTGGACGCTGAACACGATCAAACCCGGTGTGGTGCAGAACGCGGCGGGGGTGGCCATGGCGCCGCACATCAACCTGTCGCTGTTTGCCCGGGGCATCAACATCCACCTGCACACTCGGCTGTACTTTGCCGACGAGTCAGAAGCCAACGCGCGCTGCCCGGTGCTGAACCTGATCGAACAGCCGCAACGTCGCGAAACCCTGCTGGCCCATCCCTGCGAAGTCGACGGCCAACGCGCCTATCGCTTTGATATCCGCATCCAGGGTGAAGGCGAAACCGTGTTCTTCGACTTCTAGAAATAGCCCAGCGCCATTGGACTGCCAATGGCGCTTGACGCCCCTCATCTCAACGATCAAACACATCCCACTGCGGCGCAAAATCCGGGTCGACCTGGCGCTGATTCTTTGGCAACGCCGCAATTAACGCCCGGTCCTCATCGTCCAGCTGCACCTGCAAGGCCCCAAGATTGGCCAGTTGGTTGGCCTGGCTGCTGGCTTTGGGGATGGCCGCGACATTGTCCTGGTCCAGTAACCACTTCAGCGCCACCTGGGTTGGCAGCACCCCGTGCTTGGCGGCGATCTGCTGGATCTGCGCACTATCCGAGACCTTGTTGCGGGCCAGCGGCGTATAGGCCGTGAGCACCATGTCGTGCTGGCGCGCATAGTCCAGCAAGCCGCTCTGGCCCAGCAGCACGTGGTACTCCACCTGGATGGCCGACAACGGCGTACCCAGCTCCTCGACCGCCCGGCGCAGCAGCGCCAGCGGGAAGTTGGCCACGCCGATATGCCGGGCCAGGCCTTGTTCCTTGAACGACGCCAGGGTTTCCAGGGTGCGTTGCAGGTCCATGTCGCGGGTTGGCCAATGGATGTGGAACAGGTCGACGTAATCGGTTTGTAGGGCTTTGAGGCTGCGCTCCATGGAGTGGCGCATGGCGTCGGGTTGCAGTTGGTCCCACCAGACCTTGGTGGTGACGTGGATCTGCTCCCGGGGCACGTCGGTATTGCTCAGCGCCTGGCCGACTGCCTCTTCGTTGTTGTAGGCCTGGGCGGTGTCGATATGCCGGTAACCGAGGGCCAGGGCCTGTTCCACAGCGCGGGTGCATTCCTCGCCCACCATCGGCCAGGTGCCCAGGCCCAGCTTGGGCATGTGCAGGCCATGTTGGGTCAGGACGGGGCTGTTGGCTGAGTGCTGCATGGTCGATCTCCTATTCGTAAGCGATGGCCCCGGCGACGTGGCGCCCGGCGATATAGCCGAAGGTCAATGCCGGGCCGAGATTGATGCCGCCGGCGGGGTAGTGGCCGCCCATGATGCTGGCCATGTCGGTGCCCGCCGCGTAGAGCCCGGCAATCGCCTGGCCCTGGGCGTCGAGCACCTGGGCGTGCTGATTGACCTTGAGCCCGGCAAAGGTGCCGAAGCAGCCCGGTTGCACCTTCACCGCGTAGAACGGGCCGTGCTCGATGGGCGCCACGCAGGGGTTGGGTTGTTGCAGCGGATCGCCCTGTTTGCGGTTGTAGGGGGTCGAGCCGCGGCCGAACTCCGGGTCCTGGCCTTGATGCGCGTGCCGGTTGTAGTGCGACAGGGTTTCGCGCAAACCGTTCACATCGATGCCGCAGGCTTGGGCCAGGGCTTCGATGCTGGGGGCGCATTTCAGGTAGCCGCTGTGGATAAAAGGTGCCACCGGCAGCGGGAAGGGGCGGGAGATGCCCAAGCCGTAGCGGCGCTGGAAGGCGTGGCTGCAAATCAGCCAGGACGCCACTTCCTCGCCTTCCGGCGCCGCTGCGACCATGGCCCGGACGTAGTCGTAGTAGCCGTCGGCTTCGTTGACGAAACGCCGGCCATTGCTCAGCACGCCGATGATCCCCGGTTTTCCGCGTTCGATGATGTGCGGGAAGTGGCCGATGCTGCCGTCCTTGTGCGGCACGGCGGACACCGGTGCCCAGGCCACCGGGGACTCCATGTCGCTGTTGACCTGGGCGCCCACGCTTTCCCCCAGACGCAGGCCATCGCCGCTGGCACCCAGCGGCGGCAAGGCCAGGTGTTCGTGGCCAGTGGGCGTGCGCGGGAACAGGGCTTTGCGGCGTTCGATATCGTTGGGGAAGCCCCCGGCGGCCAGAACTACCGCCTTGGCGGCATTGATGCGTATCTGCCCGCGCGCGGTGCTGACCACTGCACCGGTGACGGCGCCGTTGTCTTGCAGCAACTCGGTCACCGGCGCGGACTCCCAGAGCAGCACGCCCAGCTCTTCGGCGGATTTGGCCAGGCGCGCTATCAGGGCCACGCCGTTCACCAGTTGCATGGCCCGGCCATGGACGGCGAGGTCCAGCAAGTGGCGGCTCAAGCGCCGGGTCACGTGCCAGGCGGCGGGCAACGAGCGGGTCAGGTTGAGAAAGGCCGAAAGGTCGGCGCCGGCCATGATCGGCATGCCCATGAATGAGGTTTCGCGCAGGGTCCTGCGCAGGCGCTTGAGCAGCTTGCCGACCTGGCGTGCATCGTAGGGCGCGGCGATCACCGAGCGGCCACCGGTGCCGGCACCGGGGCTGTCGCCGTGGATATCGGCAATCCCATTGCCATCGGCAAATTGCAGGGCGGTATGGCGCTCGAAAAACGCCACCATGCGCGGCCCGGCTTCAAGAAAGGCATCGATCAACGCCGGTTGGTAACGCGCGCCCAGTTCATGTTTGAGGTAAGTGCGCGGCAGCTCGACGTCTTCGACAATCCCCGCGCGCTGGGCCAGCGGGTTGCAGGGCACCCAGGCCCAGCCGCCGGACCAGGCCGTGGCGCCGCCGAACACCGGGTCCTTTTCCACCACTATCACCTTCAAGCCGTGCCAGGCGGCGGTGACGGCGGCTGACAGCCCGGCCGCGCCGGAGCCGACAATCAGCACATCGCAGTCGATATCGGGGTGATGCAGGCTGGTTGCGGCAGACATGGGCAAAGAAACTCCGGAATCAGGGGGTTTATTATTTTTTGGAACTTGATTCCAAAAAATATACGGAGTCGAATAGCCCACAGCAAGGCACGCTGAGCGAGTGAACCCGTGCGGGTGCTTTTTTTGTGCGGTTATCGAACGATGCCGCGGTGTATTTCCCATTGCGCCGGTTGTCTCTAGAATCGGCCAAATTTCGTCTGGACCCCACCATGGCCGGCAGTCAAATCGAACGCGTGTTCAGCGTTCTGGAAAGTCTTACCAGTGACCCCCGAGGCGTGCCAATGCAGGCCTTGGCCGAGCAACTGGACATCCCCAAAAGCGCCACCCATCGTCTGCTGGCGGAGCTGATTCGCCTGGGCTACGTGCGGCAGAACCCGGACAACCTGCGTTATCAATTGTCGACCAAGTTGGTGGCCATGGGCTTTCGCTACCTGGCCAGCAGTGGCGCCGATATCGTGCAGCCGGTGCTCGACCGACTGGCCCAGGAAAGCGGCGAACTGGTGCGCCTGGGGGTGATCGAAGGCGAGCGCCAGACCTGGATCGCCAAGTCCCAGGGCGCCCGTTCCGGCCTGCGTTACGATCCGGATATGGGGCGCGAGGCGCCGTTGTTCTACACCGCTTCCGGGCATGCGTGGCTGGCCTGCCTGAGCGACGCCGAGGCCCTGGCCCTGGTGGAGCGCCAGGGCGCCGGGGAGCCGGATGATCTGGGACCGAATGCGCCGCGCTCGAATATTGAATTGCTCGAACGCCTGCGCCTGGCGCGGGAGCAGGGTTATGCCTGGGTCGAGGAAAGCTCGGCCGTGGGCACCTCGGCCATCGCGGCGGTGGTGCGTCATCCGCTTGATCAGCGAGTGGTGGGTGTCCTCAGCATCGCCGGCCCCAGCGCCCGCCTGCCTTTGGCGCGCCTGCACGAACTGGCGCCGCTGCTGCTGACCTTCGCCGCTGAACTCAGCGCCGCGAGCCAAGCCTCCGAGCTCTTCAACTAACAGCAGCCCCAACGCTGGTACACCTGACCCACCAAGGCGTCCGCACGGGTCAGCGCAGCCTCGTGCCTCGGCAGCGGCTACGGGTTTGCAGCAAGGGGAATTTGGGTGGTGTTTGGAAAGTTGTGCGCTGATCGGACAGTATTTTGTTTTGCGCTTGTGTGAAAGTGGAACTGAGTTCTAAATAATTTGAATTGAGCTTCCCGATAACAATCACAAGAGGATCGCGCATTGAGTTCGCCACTGCGTATCGCCCTGATCGGCGCCGGCAACATGGGCCAGCAGCATTACCACCACCTCAAGACGCTTACCGAAGCCCAGCTTTGCGCGGTGGCCGACCCAGGTCCCCAGGCGGCCGAAGTCGCCGCGCAATGGCAGGTGCCGCATTACGCCGACCACCGGCAGATGCTGGCCGAGATCCGGCCCGATGGGGTGATTGTCGCCAACCCCAACAACCTGCATGTCAGCACCGCCCTTGATTGCCTGGCTGCCGGCGTGCCGGTGCTGCTGGAGAAGCCGGTGGGTGTGCACATGGATGAAGTGCGCGAGTTGGTCGCCGCCTCCAGGACCCGCGGAGTGCCGGTGCTGGTGGGGCATCATCGCCGGCACAATCCACTGATCGTGCGGGCCCATGAGTTGGTACGCGGCGGCGCCCTGGGGCGGCTGACCACGGTCACCGCGCTGTGGCAATTGCGTAAACCCGACAGCTATTTCGAGATCCCCTGGCGTCGTGAGGCCGGGGCCGGGATGTTATTGACCAACCTGATCCATGACCTGGACCTGCTGCGTCACCTGTGTGGCGAAGTGCGCCAGGTCCAGGCGATGACCAGCAACGCCGTGCGCGGTTTTGCCAATGAGGATTGCGCGGCCGTGCTGCTGCAATTCGACAATGGCGCCCTGGGCAGCCTGACCGGTTCCGATGCGGTAGCGGCACCCTGGAGCTGGGAGCTGGATTCCGGCGAGAACCCGGTCTACCCGCACCAGGCCGATCAGCCCTGCTACCTGCTGGCCGGCACTGGTGGCGCCCTGAGCATCCCGCAACTCAAGCGCTGGCACTACGCCGAGAACAGCTGCGGCTGGCATCAACCGTTGCAGGTCGAACAGGAGTCCTTCAGTACCGATGAGGCCTTGCGCCTGCAATTGCAGCATTTCGTCAAAGTGGCACGAGGTGAGGTCGAGCCTTTGGTCAGCGTCGCCGATGCCGCGCGCACCCTGGCCCTGATCGAAGCGATCCGCGAAGCCGCCGAAACCGGCCGGGCCTGTGCCCCGGCGTTGATTGAGTGAAGCCCATGACCCCACGAATCTTTTCCCTGGCCAGCCTCACCGTGCTCGAGTTGTCGCCGCCGCAGATGGTCGAGGTCGCCGCCCGCGCCGGCTACAGCCACGTCGGCCTGCGCCTGGTGCCGGCCACCCCGGAAGAACATCATTTCCCGTTGGTGGCCGACGCCGACTTGCGCCGACAAACCCTGGCACGCCTGCGCGATACCGGGATCGGCGTTCTGGATGTGGAAATCCTGCGGCTCAAGCCCGAAACCCGGGTCGCCGACTTTGAAGCGATCCTCGCGGTCGGTGCCGAATTCGGTGCCAGTGAACTGCTGTTGGCCGGTAACGATGCCGATGAGGCACGCCTGACCGACAACTTCGCCGCGCTCTGCGACCTGGCCGGGCAGTACGGTTTGCATCCCCATCTGGAATTCATGCCCTGGACCGATGCACGCAACCTCGAACAGGCGGTGCGGGTGGTGGAAAATGCCGGGCGCGCCAACGGCTGCGTGCTGGTAGATGCCTTTCATTTTGATCGCTCGGCATCGTCCCTCGATGACCTGGCCAAGGTCGCGCCGGCGCGCCTGCGTTATGCCCAGTTATGCGATGTGGCGGGCCCGCGGCCGGACGATATGCAAGAGATCCTGCGCCAGGCGCGCAACGAGCGGCGCTTCCCCGGTGATGGCGACTGTGACTTGGCGGGGCTCTTGCGTTGTCTGCCGGCCGGCTTGCCGCTGAGCCTGGAGATCCCCGCAGTGCGCTTGATGGAACAGGGCGTGAGTGCCTTGCAACGGGCGCAGATGGCCTTGGACAAGACCCAGGCGCTATTGGCGCGGGTCTAGAGCGGTAGATGAACCTATCGCCGGGCAATGGGTTCCTACAAGATGTCGTGACCTTGCAGGAACCGGATTGTCGGCGATGCGGCCTGAGCCAGGATTAAAACAAGGAAAGCCAATGACCATCAGCACACCCCTTTCCGGTGTCAACCAGCCTTTGAAAGGCATCCTGCTGGTTGTCCTCGCGACCTTCCTGTTTTCCAGTCACGACGCGTTGTCCAAATACCTCTCCGGTTTCTACCCGGTCATCATGGTGGTCTGGGCCCGCTACCTGGTGCACACCCTGCTGATGGCCGGGATCTTCCTGCCGCAATCGGGGCTGCGGGTGCTGCGCACCAAGCGTCCGCTGTGGCAACTGGTGCGGGCCCTGTGCCTGTTGAGCACCAGCCTGCTGTTCACCGCAGCGTTATTGGTTATTCCCCTGGCGGAAGCCACGGCGGTCAACTTCCTGGCTCCGGTGCTGGTCACGGCCTTGTCGGTGCCGCTGCTGGGCGAGCATGTTTCGCGGGGGCAATGGCTGGCGGTGATCTGCGGTTTTATCGGGGTCATTATCATCATCCACCCCGGTGGCGAGCTTTTTACCCCGGCGGTGCTGCTGCCGTTTTGCTCGGCCCTGTGCTTCTGCTTTTACCAACTGCTGACCCGCAAGCTCGCGAAGTACGACAGCCCGACCACCAGCAATTTTTTTGCCGGCCTGTGCAACACCTTGGTGATGAGCGCGCTGGTGCCGTTTTTCTGGCAGGTGCCGACTCTGACCCATGGTGTATTGATGCTGGCGCTGGGAAGCTGCGGCATGACCGCCCACCTGTTCCTGACCCAGGCCTTTCGCCTGGCGGCGCCGGCCTTGCTGGCACCGTTCGGTTATTGCCAGATCGTGTTTGCCGGGCTGCTGGGCTGGCTGCTGTTCAGCCACACGCCGGACCTGATCACCCAGGTCGGCATTGCAGTGATCTGCCTCAGCGGCCTGGCGGCGGCCTGGCAACAACGCCGGCGCTGAACCGGTCTAGAAGCGAAAGCGCAGCACCAGGTTCTGCAAGCCCGTCGCCAGGTGTGCGAGCTCCTGGCTGGTGGCGTTGGTGCGGGTCGAGGCGTCGGCGCTTTCCAGTGACAGGTCGCGAATGTTCAGCAGGTTGCGATCCACCTCGCGGGCGACCTGGGCCTGTTCTTCCGAAGCGCTGGCGATTACCAGGTTGCGCTCGTGGATCTGTTCCATGGCCTGGGTGATTTGTCCCAGTGCCAGCCCGGCCTGTTCGGCCAGCGACAAGGTCTGGGCCACGCGCTGGTTGTTGCCCTGCATCGATTGCAGCACGCCGTCGGTATCGCCCTGGACCCGGGCAATCATCTGCTCGATTTCCTGGGTCGATTGCTGGGTGCGATGGGCCAGGGCCCGCACTTCGTCGGCGACCACGGCAAAGCCGCGCCCGGCTTCCCCGGCCCGCGCTGCCTCAATAGCGGCATTCAAGGCCAGCAGGTTGGTCTGCTCGGCAATCGCGCGAATCACGTCCAGCACCTTGCCGATCTCCCGGGATTGCTCGGCCAGGGTCTGCACCTGTTGCAGGGCGTTACCGACATCGCCGCTCATGGCCTGGATCGAGTCTAGGGTCTGGTTCACCCGCGCCTGGCCCTGAGCGGCCTCATCGCTGGATTGGCGGGTGGTGTCGGAAGTCGACACCGCATTGCGTGCCACTTCTTCGACGGCGCAGGTCATCTCGTTGACCGCTGTCGCCGCCTGTTCGATTTCATTGTGTTGGCGTTGCAGGCGGCTGGAGTCCTCGAGGGTGCTGTGGCTCATCTGTTGCGCGGCGGCGCTCAGTTGGGTCGAGGTGCCGCTGATGGATTGCAGGGTGTCGCGCAGGCTGCCCTGCATGCTGGCCAGGGCTCGCAGCAGGCGTGCGGTTTCGTCTTTGCCGTTGCTCTCGATCGCCTGGCTCAAGTCGCCGGCCGCCACTTGCTCGGCCACGCCCACCGCCTGGCGGATCGGCCCGACGATACTGCGCGTCAGCAGCCAGGCCAGGGCCAGGGTCAACAGGGCGACGGCGAGCAGGGCGCCGATCACCGTGACTTTGACCTGGTGATAGAGCGCGTCGGCATGGTTCGCCGACTGAGTGACTTCGGCGGCGGTCAGGTTCATCAACGCGGCGAACTGGTCGCCGGTGCGGGTCGAGTAGTCCTGGATCTGGCCGTTGAGCAGCGCGTTCATTTCCGCGCTGCGGTTGGCCTGGGACAGCGCCTCGTACTGGTCCAGGGCCTGGCGGTAAGTGTTTACGGTGGCCACGAACTGTTGGTACTGCTGACGGTTGTAGTCACCCACCAGCGGCGCGAACTTTTCCAGGGCCTGGTCCAGCCAGCCTTCCACCTGATGCAGGCGGGCGATGGTGGGCTCAAGCACCTTGGGGTCGCGGTTGAGGGCCATGCGCAGGCTGAGCACACGGATGCTCAGTACGTAGTCACGGATTTCCCCCAGGTAGCGGGTGCTGGGCAGGGACACGGTTTCGGTGTGTTGGCCGGTGGCGCGGACTTCGGCCATCTGTTTCAGGGCGAACAGGCCCTGGAGCAAAACCAGTAAGGCGATGACGCCAAAGCTGATCACGGCACGTTGGGCGATGCTCAGGTTAACCAGGGGCATGGGAGGACCTGCGTAGCTGGAAGAAAAATACAGAGGGCGTCGAGAAAAAAAGCGCAGGCCCGTGGAACCGGGCCTGCGCGAAGGGAGCGTCAGTCTTCGATTTTCGGAATTTTGCGCGGGGCCATGAAGTACAGCCAGATCAGGGCAATGAAGTACATCGCCGGAATCAGGGTGAACAGCACGGTGTAGTTGTTATTGGTCACGGTCAGGATATGGCCCACCAGTTGGGTCATGAACATGCCGCCAACCGCAGCGCACATGCCGCCGAAACCGAACACCGTACTCATCATGTGCTTGGGCGTGTAGTCCATCACCAGGCTCCAGATGTTGGCGGTCCAGGCCTGGTGAGCACCGATGCCCAGGGAGATGGCGAACACCGCCAGCCACAGGTTGGCCGTGCCGGCGGCCATGATCACGCCGATGATGCAGCAGGCGAACAGGAACATCGACATCAGTCGGGCCTTGATCGGGTTGATCCCGCGGCCGATCAGGAACGACGAGAGAATGCCGCCGCCGACGCTGCCGAAGTCGGCGGTCAGGTAGATGATGATCAGCGGGATACCCATCTGGGTCACGCTGATGCCCAGGTTGTATTGCTGATTGAGGAACGGCGGCAGCCAGTACAGGTAGAACCAGAACACCGGCGCCGTGATCGAGTAGGCCAGGGCGAAGGCCCAGGTGCCACGCATGCGCAGGATGCGCGAGAAAGGCACGCGGGTTTGCTCGGGTTCGACTTCGCTCTGGATGTAATCCAGTTCCGACTGTTTCACCGTCGGGTGATCTTCCGGGTTGTAGTACTTCAGGCCCCAGAACAGCAGCCAGATCCCGCCCAGAGCGGCCATGCACAGGAACGCCGCCTGCCAGCCCCAGACGTGCAGGATCAACGGCAGCAACATGGGGGTGAACATGGCGCCGACGTTGGTCCCGGCGTTGAAGATGCCGGTGGCCACGGCGCGTTCACCGGCCGGGAACCACAGGCGCGTGGTTTTCACGCAGGCCGGGTAGTTGGCGGCTTCGGTCAGCCCGAGGATAAAGCGGCAGACCATAAAGCCCAGGGCCGAGGTGGCCAGGCCGTGAGCGCCGGTGGCCAGGCTCCACAGCAGCACGGCGCAGAAGAACACGCGCTTGACGCCGATGCGGTCGATCAGGCGGCCCTGCAGCACGAAGCCGATGGCGTAACCGACCTGGAACCAGAAGTTGATGTTGGCGTAATCCATCGCCGTCCAACTCATCTCCTTGGCCAGGATCGGCTGCATCACGCCCAGTGCGGCGCGGTCGATGTAGTTCAGGGTGGTGGCGAAAAACACCAGTGCGAGCATGCCCCAGCGGGTCTTGCCGACCGCCATGGCGCCGCGGATCTTGTCGCCTATACCGCCGTTGGCGGCCCCGAGGCGCGAGGCCATGGAAGAGCTTTGCGAAGGAATCATGTTGGCCATCCGTTCAATGACTGACGAGTGTCGACTCGTCGGGACTCAAGGTCGCTTGATCAATTCAGGAGTGCGGGCCGGCCGCAGGTGAACTCGAAGATTGATCGGCTGAAGGCTTTCGTCGGCTCCCGAAGGAAGAGGGCGAAAGCGGTCTGATCCGCTGGGTACGATTCAGCCCAGGGGCCGTAGAGCGTCCGTATGCAGAGTGCCAATAGCGTCTGGGCCAGGCGAGAAGCGGAGGGGAAAGCAGGAAAGCGGGGCGTTGAGTGCAAGCATGAGGGTCTACCCGATTTTTGAAATTTTTATGGTGTGTTCTGGGTCTAGGGTGATTGAAGCCGGGGGTTTGCTGCCGGCTCAATGTGGGGTGGATGGTGCGCAGTGGACGAAAAATCGTCAATTCACCAATGGCCATTGTGTTCGATAATCGCCCTAAAAACTAACTGGTTCGTACACTTTGAATTGCTGTATAGATGGGCTCGCTGAATAATTCGCTCACCTAATAAAAGACGCGGACCTCGTGCAGCCGCCGTACGTCGCGATCGCACGCGCGGTGCGCCAGGGCTGCCTGGTGAGCGTTGCGGCCCAGATGGCCTGCACTGCGCCCGCCAGGCCCGCTGCGGCCGGCACCCATCGCCGCCTAGGCGGCTACAGAGCCGTCATCACCGGGAGTTGAAACATGCAGCGTTCCATTGCCACCGTATCCTTGAGCGGTACCCTGCCGGAAAAGCTCGAAGCCATTGCCGCCGCCGGTTTTGACGGGGTGGAGATCTTCGAAAACGATCTGTTGTATTACGACGGCAGCCCGCGCGAAATTAAACAGATGTGCGCCGACCTGGGCATTGCCATCACCCTGTTTCAACCCTTCCGTGACTTTGAAGGCTGCCGCCGCGATCGGCTGGCACGCAACCTGGAGCGCGCGGAACGCAAATTCGACCTGATGCAGGAGTTGGGCACCGACCTGGTGCTGGTCTGCAGCAACGCCTCGGCCGACAGCGTCGGCGAGCAACAGATCCTGATCGATGACCTGCATCTGCTGGCCGAGCGCGCCGGGGCCCGGGGCTTGCGTATCGGTTACGAGGCGCTGGCCTGGGGCCGTCACGTCAATACCTATCAACAGGTCTGGGACATCGTGCGCCAGGCCGACCACCCGAGCCTCGGGGTCTTGCTGGACAGCTTCCACACCCTGTCGCTCAAGGGCGATCCGGCAGCGATTGCGCAGATCCCCGGGGACAAGATCTTCTTCGTGCAAATGGCCGATGCGCCGATCCTGGCCATGGATGTGCTGGAGTGGAGCCGGCATTTCCGCTGCTTCCCGGGGCAGGGCGAATTCGATCTGCCGGGCTTTCTCGCTCCGATCATCAAGAGCGGCTACACCGGTCCCTTGTCCCTGGAAATCTTCAACGATGGTTTCCGTGCCGCACCGCCAAGGGCCAACGCCGCCGACGGCCTGCGCTCGCTGCTGTACCTGGAAGAGAAAACCCGCGACCGCCTGTTGCAGGAAAGGCAGCCGGTGGCGAACCTTGACCTGTTGTTCGCGCCGCCGCCGGCCAGCGAATACGGCGGCACCGAGTTTCTTGAATTCGCCGTGGACGAAGCCCTGGGCGCCAAGCTCACGGGCTGGCTGGAGCGCCTGGGTTTTGCCAAGGCCGGCCAGCATCGCTCGAAAAGCGTCAGCCTGCTGCGCCAGGGCGATATCAACCTGATCCTCAATTCCGAGCCTTACTCTTTCGCCCACAGTTTCTTCGAGGCCCATGGGCCTTCGGTCTGTGCCTCGGCGATCCGGGTCAAGGACAGCGCCAAGGCGCTGGAGCGGGCGGTGGCCTACAAAGGCCAGCCTTATCGTGGGCTGGTCGGGCCGAACGAGCTGGAGCTGGCGGCGGTGCGTGAGCCCGATGGCAGCCTGATCTACCTGGTGGACCAGGAAAGCGGCGGCCAGCACCTGTACGACACGGACTTCAACATGCTGCCTGGTGTCGTCGCCAAGGGTGGCCTGCAGCGCATCGACCACATGGCCATGGCGCTGCCGGCTGACACCCTCGACAGCTGGGTGCTGTTCTACAAGAGCCTGCTGGATTTTGCCGCCGACGACGAAGTGGTGTTGCCCGACCCCTACGGTCTGGTGAAAAGCCGCGCCTTGCGCAGCCGCTGCAGTTCGATCCGCCTGCCGCTCAACATCTCGGAAAACCGCAATACCGCGATCTCTCACGCGCTGTCGAGCTATCGGGGTTCTGGTGTGCACCACATTGCCTTTGATTGTGCGGACATCTTCGCTGAAGTGAGCCGTGCCAAAGAAGCAGGGGTGCCGTTGTTGGATATTCCCCTCAACTACTATGACGACCTGGCGGCGCGCTTCGATTTCGACGACGAGTTCCTCAGTGAACTGGCCTATTACAACGTGCTCTACGACCGTGATGCACAAGGTGGCGAGCTGTTCCATGTGTACACCGAGCCGTTCGAAGGGCGGTTCTTCTTCGAGATCATCCAGCGCAAGAATGGCTACGTCGGATACGGTGCGGCGAACGTTGCGGTGCGCCTGGCCGCCATGGCCAAGTCGCGCAGCGGTGCGGTGCGACAGGCCAAGTTGTAGGCGTTTGGTAACGCGGGGCGGTCCAGGCTGCCCCGGTGCTTTCTTTCGCAGGCGCCCGCGGCCCATAATCGCCCGCGTGTGCAGCGTTGGCCGTGAGCCCAGAATGACAATGACCCCAGAACTCTCCGTAGCGCCCGAGCAACCGTTGGTGGCGCCGCGCAAGAGCCGCAAGAACAACCCGGAAAAAACCCGCGAGAACATCCTTCAAGAAGCCATTGTCGAGTTCGTGCAGCAGGGCCTTTCCGGCGCCCGTGTGGATGCCATCGCCGAGCGCATCCATACCTCAAAACGCATGATCTATTACTACTTCGGCAGTAAGGAACAGCTCTACGTCGAGGTTCTGGAAAAACTCTACGGCGATATACGCAGTACCGAGAGCCGCCTGCACCTGGCGGAGCTGGAACCGCGCGAGGCGATCCGGCGCCTGGTGGAATTCACCTTCGACCACCATGATCGCAATGTCGATTTCGTGCGTATCGTCAGCATCGAGAACATCCACAACGCCGAGTACGTGAAGCAGTCCAGCGCGATCAAGGCGATGAACAACACCATCCTTCACGCCCTGGGCGAGATCCTCAAGCGCGGCCTCGAGGCAGGGGTATTCCGCAGTGGGCTGGACCCCTTGGATGTGCATTTGCTGATCAGTTCGTTCTGTTTCTACCGGGTGTCCAACCGGCATACCTTTGGCGAGATCTTCCAGATCGACCTGCCGGACGAAAACATCAAGCAGCGCCACCGGGAAATGATCTGTGAGTCGGTGCTGCGCTACCTGCAGGCCTGAAGCTGCCGACCGAGCGCGACCAAAAGCCCGCCCCTGCGTGTTACCACAGGCGGCGGGCTTTTTACGTCATGGGGGCGGGCGGATCGCATACACGCTGCGGCGGTTCAGCTAAGCTCCGCGCTTCTTTCCCTTAACGCCAAGGAATGCACCATGGGCAATCCCGTCCCAACCCTGAAAATCATTCTGATCCTGATGATTGTGGTCGACTCGTTCTGGCTCGCCGAACGCTTGCTGGGCCTTATGAGCACTAGCCTGTTCGACTGGATGCCCAGCGCCCTGATCAGCGTGATCGGCATCTTCAGCAGCGTGTTGATCATCCTGTTCAACATCCTGCTGGTGGCCCTGCTCTCGCGGTTGCAGCTCAAGCCGGAGTAAACCCGGCTTTGCATTAGCTGGGCTCCGTAGCCGCTGCCGCCAGGCTGTGCTGGCCATCGGCGGCATGGCACTCCTCCAAGGGGCGCGGCTACAGACTCAGCTGTTCATGCTCTGGAAGTGCGCCAGCATGCGCTGGGCATCCGGGGTCACGCCGCTGAACAGTTCAAAAGCCTTCACCGCCTGGAACACCGCCATATTCCCGCCGTCCAGAGTCCGGCAGCCCAGGGCCCGGGCGTCGCGCAGCAGTTCGGTTTCCAGCGGGAAGTAGACGATCTCCGCAACCCACAGTTCGGGCCGCAGCAGGGCGGCCGGCACCGGCGTGCCCGGCAGCTTGGCCATGCCCATCGGCGTGGTGTTCACCAGGCCCGAGGCGCTGGCCAGGGTGCTGCTCAGGTCGACACCGGCCTTGGCGCGACCGGCACCGAAGTGCTGGTTCAGGTTGTCGGCCAGCGCCTGGGCGCGGCTCGATTCCACATCGAAAATACTCAGTTGTTGCACGCCTTCGCTGAGCAAGGCATGGGCCACTGCCGCGCCGGCACCGCCAGCTCCCATCTGCACCACCTGGTCCAGGGCCACGCCCTGCAGGCCGCGGCGGAAACCTTCGGCAAAACCCAGGCAGTCGGTGTTGTGGCCGATGCGTTTGCCGTCCTTGAGCACCACGGTGTTCACCGCGCCGATGCCGCGGGCTTCGGGAGACAGCTCATCAAGCAGCGGGATGATGCTTTGCTTGCAGGGGAAGGTCACGTTGAGGCCGGTGAAACTCATGCGTTCGGCGGCTTGCAGCAAGTCGGACAGGGCGCTGCTGTCGAGTTGCAGCTGGTCGAGGTCGATCAAACGGTACAGGTAACGCAGGCCCAGGGCATCGCCCTCATGCTCGTGCAGGGCTGGGGTGCGCGAGGCCTGAATGCCGGCGCCGATCAGGCCGGCGAGGATGGCGTTGGTTTTGCTCATGCGATTCATCCCTTCAAACGCTGGCTGAAATGTTCCAGCGCCAGGCGATAACCGTTACTGCCAAAACCGCACATGACCGCCTGGGCGATTGAGGACACGAACGAATGATGGCGGAACGGCTCGCGGGCATGGACGTTGGACAGGTGCACTTCGATCACCGGCAGCTCACTGGCCACCAGCGCATCGCGGATGGCCACCGAGGTGTGGGTCCACGCGGCGGGGTTGATCACGATGCCGGCACAGCGGCCGCGGGCGGCGTGAATCCAGTCCAGCAGTTCACCTTCGTGGTTGGTCTGGCGAAACTCCACCGCCAGCCCGAACTCCTCGGCGGCGCGGCCGCACAGGGCGGAGATATCCGCCAGGGTTTCATGACCGTAGGTCGAGGGCTCGCGGGTGCCGAGCAAGTTCAGGTTGGGGCCGTTGAGCACCAGGACGATAGGGGGCATAGGGGGTGAATCTCCGTTGTTATTGTTGGCGTGGCGCGTGAGGCCCGCTTGTGCGGATAAATTGTACTAACTGGTTAATTAGGTCAATTGCAGGGTGTCGACGGAGGAGGCCGCGCAGCATTAAGTGTTCGTTTATCGAACAACTTCCCGTGCTCTAAGCAGCAACCCCAGTTGCAGGAATGGTTAACCACTGGCTGGCAGGCGGCAGCGTGCAATGGGCGTTAGGGCGGCGAAGGCAAGGCCCGGGCAATCCGTTTCAACGGGAAAACAGGCGACCGTCCGCGCAAGGTGGGCCACGGCGCGCCCTAAAGCCGTGCCGGGATGGTTGCACCTGTGCGGCGGCAGATGGGTGTTTATATCAATTGAAAATGATTCTCGATAAGCCGTAAGATGCCCGCCAATTTCCTTCAAGTTCCAGGGAGTCGGTTTGTCGGACGTGGATCTCAAGGGCCTGTTTCTCAAGCATGCCGCTACCTTGCGTGGGTATCTGGCGCGCAAGGTACGGGACCCACAGTTGGCTGCCGACCTGGTGCAGGAGAGTTTCCTGCGCCTGGCCGAGCAGACCCGTGGCGAACGCATCGACAATTCACAGGGGTATCTCTACCGAACGGCCAGGAATCTGCTGATCGACCATGTTCGTCAGGAGGCACGGCGCAAGACTGACACCGTGTCCCATGAAGCACTGGCTGAAATCGAAGATGAACTGGCCGGGTTGGAGGCGCAGGCGATGGCGCAGCAACAGCGGATGGCATTGAAGCAGGCGATGGCGGAACTGCCACAACGGACCCAGGAGATTTTTCGCCTGAACCGGATCGAGGGCATGACCCATGCCGAGGTGGCCCGGCACTTGAACATTTCCGACAGTTCAGTGCAAAAGCATCTTTCCAGGGCGTTGGCCTATGTCATGCAACGCTTGCAAGGCACCGATGAGCGGTCCGCCGACGAATGAATTACGGTAAATGTCGGGGTTAGACGTCACTGCTTATATATAACGAGAAATCGAGATTCACACGTGAATAGCCAGGGTCCGCAAGAGCGCAGTATCACTGAGGCGGCCGCCGACTGGGCGGTGCGTTTGCACGCCGGTCACTTGAGTGCGGCCGAGCAGGTCGAGCTTGAGCAATGGCAGGCCCGCGACAGCCGGCATGGTCCGGCCTTGCGTTTTGCCGAGCAGACCTGGGCGGCCCTGGGCGAACTGCACCTGGAACCGGACAGTGCCAGGCTGACGCCGGCACGTCGGGCCTCGGTGCCTGCCGCCGAGCCCGCACGACCTGCAGCACGCCGGCGGCGCACAGGGTGCCTGGCAGCCAGTGTGGCGGCGCTGACGCTGGCGGTCTGCGTCGGCTGGTGGCAGGGGCCGCAAACCCTGTTGCGCATGCAGTCCGATTACCTCACCGCCAAGGGTGAGGTACGCACGGTGCAACTGGCCGACGGCAGCCAAGTGGAGCTTGATTCAGGCAGCGCCATCAGCCTCGATTTCACCGATCAGCAACGCCAGGTGCGGCTGCTGGCAGGTTCGGCGGTGTTCGATGTGGCGCCCATGGGCACCGGGGAAACCCGCCCTTTTGTGGTTGAAAGCGCGGGCGGCCAGACCCGCGCACTGGGCACCCGGTTTGTGGTCGGGCGTGAAAGCAGCCAGCAGGCCTGGGTCGGCGTGCTGCAGCACAGTGTCGCTGTCAGCCTGCAATCCCCGGCGCAGCAGGGGCCGGGCAAACGGGTCCTGGAAGAAGGACAAAGCGCGCGCTACAACCCGCAGGCCGGCGTGGTCGCGCTGCCGGACTTCGACCTGCAGCGCGCCACCAGTTGGCGCCGTGGGGTGCTGGTGTTTGATCGCCTGCCCCTGGCCAATGTGGTCGAGCAGCTCAACCGTTATCGCCCGGGGCGCGTGGTGCTGACCCGCAGCGAGTTGGCCGAGCGCCAGGTCAGTGGTGTGTTCCGCCTGGATATGCTGGACACGGCCCTGTCCACCCTGACTCGGGAATTGCAAGTGCAGCGCTTTGACCTGGCGGGTGTCAGCCTGATTTATTGAGCCCTTTCCCGGGGCTTTTTCGATTGCGATAAAAAACCTGAAAAAAACTTACTGAGTTTTCGCCCCTGGCACGTCTTGCTAGTGAGATGCATTCGCATACACACAACGTGGCCAGCGTGGGGATAACAACAATGAGGGGAAGCAGTCGCAAGGAAGCCCGTACCGGTCGCCGGTTGGCCCTTGCTGTTCACCTGGGAGTCGCAGGCTGGTTGTCGGGCGTTGGCCTGTTGCACGCCGCCGAGCCGGTTGGCGCCAGCCAGCCGAGTGCCGATCAGCAGTACTTGTTGAACTTCGAAATCCCCGCGCAACCCCTGGGGGCAGCGGTCCTGGTCTTTGCCGAACAGGCCGGGCTGCAAGTGCTGTTCGACAGCCAGCGCCTGCAAGGGCTGCAAAGCTCGGCGCTCAATGGCCGCTACAGCGTGCAGGAAGGTCTGGCGCGGCTGCTGGGCAATGCGCCGGTGGAATACCGCTTCACCGGTGAGCGGCAGGTAACCCTGAGCCGGGTCGCCGGCGGTCATGATGGCGCCCTGGCGCTGGCCACCACGACCGTCACCGGCAACCGCGAAGGCAAGAAAGGCGACTGGGTCTATGGCGATCCGCGTTCGGTGAGCGTGATCGATCGCGAGCAACTGGACCGCAACCCGCCGCGGCATGCGGCGGACATGCTGGAGGAAACCTCGGGGGTGTACTCGGCGGTCAACCAGCAGGACCCGGGCCTTTCCGTGAACATCCGCGGGATCCAGGACTACGGCCGGGTCAACATGTCGATCGACGGCATGCGCCAGAACTACCAGCAGAGCGGCCACCAGCAACGCAACGGCACCCTGTATGTCGATCCGGAATTGCTCTCCGAGGTGGTCATCGAAAAGGGCGCGACCTCCGGCATGGGCGGCGCGGGGGTGATTGGCGGGATCGCCAACTTTCGCACCGTCGAAGCCAGCGACCTGCTCAAGCCGGGCAAGGAAATCGGCGGCCGCATCCGCCTGACTACCGGGCTGGGCGGGCGCAGTAACGGCACGCATTTTATCGGCAGCTCCGCCTTTGCCATCGGCACCGAGGCCTGGGACATGCTGCTGGCCGCCAGCGAGCGGCACCTGGGGGATTACAACCCGGGCACCCGGGGCAGTATCGGCGAGCTGCGCACCGGCGCAGCGATGGACCCTACCGCCACCGACCGGGTGAAAAACTCCACCGTGGACTACACCGCCTCGGTGATGCGTTCGCGCCTGCTCAAGCTCGGGGTCAACCTGCCGACGGACCAGCGCCTGCAACTGAGCTACCTGACGACTGAAGTGTCCTACGACGATGCGAACATGATGAACGTCGAGAACGGGCAGCTGTGGGAAAAGCTCGGCAGCAGCAAGGTCCGGGCGCAGAACTTCGCACTCGATTACAGCTACACCCCGGACAATCCGCTGATCGACTTCAAGGCCAAGCTCTACTACGTCGACAACCGCAACGATCAGAGCACGGTACGCATCCGTTCGAGCCCGGGTTACTCCATCACTTACCAGACCGATACCTACGGCGCCCAGGCGCAGAACACCTCGACCTTTGCCCTGGGCGAGTTGTCCACGCTCAAGGCCAACTACGGCCTGGAGTTCTTCTACGACAAGGTTCGGCCGGACTCCAGCCAGGCGGTAGCCAGCGGGTCGGCGGTGAATGCCTCGGCGGCGGAGGCCATGACCCCCGAGGGCGACCGAGCCCTGGGTAGCCTGTTCGCACGCCTGGACTACGACTATGACGGCTGGCTGAATATGAACGCCGGGCTGCGCTATGACCGTTACCGACTGCGCGGCGAGACCGGGCTCAATACCCGGACCTTCGTGATTGGCGCCACTCCCCGGCAGATCACCGTACCGGTGACCTACGACGTGGACAATCAGGAGGGCCGCCTGTCGCCAACGTTCGGCTTGTCGGTCAAGCCGGGGGTGGACTGGCTGCAACTGTTCGCCACTTACGGCAAGGGCTGGCGTCCGCCGGCCGTCACTGAAACCATGATTTCCGGGCGCCCCCACGGCGGCGGGGCCGAGAGCATTTACCCCAACCCGTTCCTCAAGCCGGAGCGTTCCACGGCCTGGGAGGCGGGGGTCAATGTGCTCAAGGAAAACCTGTTTTTCAGCGAAGACCGGCTGGGGATCAAGGTTGCCTACTTCGACACCCGGGTCGACGACTTCATCTACATGAACATGGGCGTGCAGCCGCCGGGTTATGGCATGGCCGGCATCGGCAACAGCGCCTACGTCAACAACCTGGAAGAAACCCACTTCCGTGGCGTCGAGTACCAGTTGGACTACGACGCCGGCAGCGCCTACGGCCAGCTGTCCTACACCCACATGATCGGCAGTAACGATTTCTGCGCCAAGACGGCGTGGCTGGGTGGGGTGACCCAAGCGGTCAAGCAAGGCTCGGGGCGTGGTGCGATCGTGGTCGGCATGCGCCCCGATGATGCCGCCAACGCCGCCACCCAATGCAGCGCGATCCTCGGTTCGGCCGAACACATGCCGATGGACCGTGGCGCGCTGACCCTGGGCGCACGCTTCTTCGAACGCAAGCTGGATATCGGTGCCCGCGCCCGTTACAGCGCCGGGTATGCGGTAGAAGGCACCGCCACCACCACCGTGTCCCAAAGCGGCGTCTACCCGGCGGACTGGAAGCCCTACACCGTCTACGACCTCTATGGCAGCTACCGCGCCACCGATGAACTGACCCTGCGTCTGGCCATGGAAAACGTCACCGACCGCGCCTACCTGGTGCCCCTGGGCGACGTGCTGGCCTTCACCCTCGGCCGTGGCCGCACCTTGCAGGGCACCGTGGAATACCAGTTCTGACCCCTTTTGCCCAATGACGGGCAAAGCCGGAGCCAGCAGGAATGGGCTTCGGAGTGACCCACCTATGTATTGGAGTTTTGCATGAGCATTTCAATTTCTTACAGCGCTACCTACGGCGGCGTCAGCGTTGCGAACTACCTGACTGACTGGTCGGCCTACTTTGGCGACGTCAACCATCGCCCAGGCCAGGTGGTCGACGGCACGAACACCGGCGGCTTCAACCCGGGCCCGTTCGACGGCACCCAATACGCGCTGAAGAGCACCAACAGCGACGCCGCATTCGTGGCCGACGGTGAATTGCACTACACCCTGTTCAGCGCGCCAAGCCACACCGTCTGGGGTTCGCTGGACACCGTCTCCTTGGGTGACACCCTGGCCGGCGGCACCAGCGCCACCCCGTACAACCTGGTCAGCCAGGAAGTCAGCTTCACCAACCTGGGCCTCGAGAGCCTGAAAACCGAAGGCCGTGAAGGCGACGTGCACAAAGTCATCTACGGCCTGATGAGCGGCGACAGCTCGGCCCTGGCTGGCGAAATCGACGCCCTGCTCAAAGCCATCGACCCAAGCCTGTCGGTGAACTCGACGTTCGACGATCTGGCGGCTGCCGGTATCGCCCACGCCAACCCGGCTGCTGCCGACGTCGGCCTGGTGGGTGTGCAGGACGTGCCTCAGGACTGGGCCCTGGCGGCCTGAGTGCCGGCTTGAGGCATAAAAAAGCGAATGCCGGATCACTCCCGCATTCGCTCGCTTGAATCACCTCCGTCGCCCGAGTTTTCGAAGGCCAGGGCGGCGGCGGTGGCAAATTCTGGGGAGCGCCGTGGTGCCTGTCAATGCACGTGGCGCGCCTCTTGCCGATCCGTTCTGCGAGAACGGATGGCGCTCTATCCCTCGACATCCAACAGGACACCTTGATGAGCAGGCCGAATTCACTTGCCGGTTCCGAGACGCTGGCGGCCCTGGCGGCCTATAAAAGCGGCTTCTTCAACATCGGCCTGTTTTCGGCGGTGATCAACCTGCTGATGCTGGCCCCGGCCCTGTACATGCTGCAGGTGTATGACCGGGTGCTGGCCTCGGGCAATCAGATGACCCTATTGATGCTGACGCTGATGATCCTCGGCCTGTTCGGCCTGATGGGCGCGTTGGAGTGGGTGCGCAGCCAGGTGGTGATCCGCCTCGGCACGCAGATGGACATGCGTTTGAACCAGCGAGTGTATGACGCCGCGTTCGAAGCCCAGCTCAAGGGCAGCCCCCAGGCCGCCGGCCAGGCCCTGAACGACCTGACCGCGCTGCGCCAGTTCGCCACTGGCAATGCGCTGTTCGCGTTTTTTGATGCGCCGTGGTTCCCGGTGTACCTGCTGGTGATCTTCCTGTTTCACCCCTGGCTCGGCCTGCTGGCCCTGGGCGGCGCGGTATTGCTGGTGGTGCTGGCCTGGGTCAACCAGCACATCTGCCAGGCGCCGTTGAGCGCGGCCAGCCAACTGTCCATCAGCACCAGCCAGCAGGCCACGGCCAACTTGCGCAATGCCGATGTGATCGAGGCCATGGGCATGCTGGGTGCCCTGCGCGGGCGCTGGTTTGCCGGGCACCAGGCGTTTCTGGCCCAGCAGAACCTGGCCAGCGAAAAGACCGCCACCGTCAGCGCCTGGTCCAAGGGCGTGCGCCTGGCCCTGCAATCGTTGGTGCTGGGCCTCGGCGCCTTGCTGGCGGTGCAGGGTGAAATCACCCCGGGGATGATGATTGCCGGTTCGATCCTCATGGGCCGGGTGCTGAGTCCGATCGACCAGCTGATTGCGGTGTGGAAACAATGGAGCTCGGCGCGCCTGGCCTATGAGCGCTTGTCGGCTTTGCTCCAGGCCCACCCGGCGCGCCCGCAACGCATGAGCCTGCCCGCGCCGCGCGGCGAGTTGCAGGTGCAAGCCCTGAGTGCCTGCGCCCCGGGCAGCCGACGGCCGGCCTTGAGCAACCTCGGGTTCAGCCTGCCGGCGGGCAATGTGTTGGGGGTGATCGGCCCGTCCGGTTGCGGCAAGTCGACCCTGGCCCGGTTGCTGGTCGGGGCCTGGACGCCGCTGACCGGCAAGGTCCGCCTCGACGGCGCCGACCTTGGGCAATGGGATCGTCAGCAACTGGGCCCGCACATCGGCTACCTGCCCCAGGACGTGCAACTGTTTGCCGGCAGCATTGCCGAGAACATTGCACGCCTGGGGCCGGTGGACTCGGCCAAGGTGCTGGCGGCGGCGCAGATGGCCGGGGTGCACCCGTTGATCCTGCAATTGCCCCAAGGCTATGACACGCAGTTGGGGGAGGGTGGCGCCGGGTTGTCCGGCGGGCAGAAGCAACGCATCGGCCTGGCCCGCGCCCTGTATGACCTGCCGGCGCTGATCGTGCTCGATGAGCCCAACGCCAACCTCGATGAAGCCGGCGAGCAGGCCCTGCTCCAGGCCATCACCCAGCTCAAGCAACAGCAGCGCACGCTGATCCTGATTACCCACAAGCCCAATGTCCTGACCCTCACCGACCAGTTGATGATCCTGCGCGACGGCCAGTTGCAGGCCTTCGGCCCGACGGCGCGGGTGTTGGAGGCCAGCCAGAAAGCCAAGGCCCCGCCAGCGCCCCCGGTGAGCAACCCGGTGACCGCGTTAAACATGAATTACCGGCTGGGCGTAGCGACCAGCCCTGAAGGGAAAAAAGCATGAGCCAGCCCCACGCCAGCGCGGCGACGCCGCTCCCTACCGCCGAAGCCTCGAGCAATGTGCTGCCCCTGGACCACAAACACCATTCGCGCCTGGGGTGGGTGCTGGTGCTCGGCGGCTTTACCGCCTTCCTTGGCTGGGCGGCGTGGGCGCCCTTGGACAAGGGCGTGGCGGTGTCCGGCAAGGTCATGGTTTCGGGCCATCGCAAGGCGGTTCAGCACCCCAGTGGCGGGATTGTCGAGCATATCGAGGTGCGCGACGGCCAGTTAGTGAGTGCCGGGCAGGTGCTGCTGCGCCTCAAGGAAACCCCATTGCGCACCCAGATGCAGTCCTTGCGTGCGCAGTATCTCGGTTCCCTGGCCAGCGAGGCGCGGCTGAATGCCGAGCGTGAGGGCGCCACCCGCATCGAATTCAGCCCCGAACTGCTGGCCCTGGCCGCCGAGCCCGAGGTGGCCGCGACCATGGCCCTGCAACGCCAGCTGTTCAGCAGCCGGCGCGAGGCACTGGCCATGGAGCAGCAGGGCATTGGCGAAACCATCGCCGGCACCCAGGCGCAACTCTCGGGCACCCGTGACTCCCAGGCCAGCAAACAGCAGCAGCGCAAGGCCTTGAGCGAGCAGTTGCAGGGCCTGCGCGAGCTGGCGCGGGACGGCTACATCCCGCGTAACCGGTTGCTCGACAGTGAGCGGCTGTACGCACAGATCGACGGTTCGATCGCCGAAGATTTCGGGCGCATTGGTCAGTTGCAGCGCCAGATCCTCGAATTGCGCCTGCGTATTCGGCAACTGTCCGAAGAGTTCCAGAAGGAAGTGCGCAGCCAACTGGCCGACACCCGTCCGCGCAGCGAAGACCTGCGCAACCGCCTGGCTTCGGCCGAGTTCGAACTGGCCAACAGCCAGGTCCGGGCACCGGCCGCCGGAGTGGTCGTGGGGTTGCGGGTGTTCACCGAGGGCGGGGTGATCAAGCCCGGCGAAGCGCTGATGGAAATCGTGCCCCAGGGCGAGCCCTTGCTGGTGGAGGCGCGGGTGCCGGTGCAGATGGTCGACAAGGTGCACCCCGGGCTGCCGGTGGAACTGATGTTCTCGGCCTTCAGCCAGAGCACCACGCCCCGGGTGGCGGGGGAGGTGACCCTGGTGTCTGCCGATCGCCAGGTCGACGAGCGCACCGACGAGCCTTATTACACCTTGCGCGCCCAGGTCAGCGCCGAGGGCATGCAGCAGCTGCAAGGTTTGCAGATTCGTCCGGGAATGCCGGTGGAAGCGTTTGTCCGTACCGGCGAGCGTTCGATGCTCAATTACCTGTTCAAGCCCCTGCTGGACCGCACCCACATGGCCTTGGTGGAAGAATGAAGCCCCGTCACCTGCAACTGGCCCTGCTTGGGCTGGCGTTTTTGTGTACTCCGCCGGCTCAGGCCCTGGGTTTGCTCCAGGCCTACGACCTGGCGGTGCTCAACGACCCGACCTTCCATGCGGCACTCAAGGAGCGCGACGCCGGAGAAGAAAACCGCGTCATCGGCCGCTCCGCGCTGCTGCCCAATCTGTCCTGGAGCTATAACAACTCGCGCAATGAATCCAAGGTGACCCAGACCCTGCCCCAGGGTGATGTCACCACTGACCGCGATTACCGCAGCTACGCCGCGACCCTGACCCTGCAACAACCCCTGCTCGATTACGAAGCCTATGCGCGCTATCGCCAGGGGGCGGCCCAGTCGCTGTTTGCCGATGAGCGCTTTCGCAGCAAGAGCCAGGAATTGGCGGTGCGCTTGCTGGGGGCCTACAGCCAGGCCTTGCTGGCCCAGGAACGCATTGAGTTGAGTCAGGCGCAACGGCGCACCTACGCCGAGCGCTTGCAACTCAACCAGCGCCTGCTGCAAGGCGGCGAGGGCACCCGCACCGATGTCCTGGAAACCCAGGCCCGGCTCTCCCTGGCCCTGGCCGACGAGATCGAATCCCGTGACCTGCAGGACACCGCCCTGCGGGAGTTGGAGGCGATCGTTGGCCAGCCGTTGCAGATCGATGAGCTGGACCCGCTGGTCCGGCGCTTTGAAATCCAGCCGCTGCAACCCAACCGCTTCGACACCTGGCGCGACCTGGCCCTGGCTAATAGCCCGGAACTGGCCTCCCAGCATCACGCCCTGCGTGCTGCAGAATATGAGGTGGAGCGCAAGCGCGCAGGGCACTTGCCCAAGGTCAGCCTGTACGCCAGCAGCCGCCAGACCAGCTCCGATTCGGAAAGCAGTTACAACCAGAAGTACGACACCAACACTGTCGGCATCCAGGTCAGCGTGCCGTTGTTTGCCGGTGGTTCGGTCTCGGCTTCGACCCGTCAGGCCGCCAGCCAGCTGTCCCAGGCCCAGTACGAGCTGGACGCGCAAACCGCCAGCACCCTGATCGAGCTGCGCAAGCAGTTCAACCTCAACAGCAGTGGTGCGGCCAAGGTCCGGGCCTATGAAATGGCCGTCAGCTCGGCCGAAGCCCTGGTGCTGGCCACGCAGAAAAGCGTGCATGGCGGGGAGCGGGTCAACCTCGATGTGCTGGACGCCGAGCAACAACTGTTCAGCGCCCGCCGCGACCTGGCCGTCGCCCGCCACGCCTACCTGCTGGCACGAATCCAGCTCAAGTACTACGCCGGGCTGCTCAACGAACAGGATTTGCAGCAGTTGGCGGGGTATTTCCAACCGTTGAGTTAACCCAACCCCTGTAGCCGCTGCCGCCCGGCTCAGGCCGCGTTCGGACGCTGTCCATCCCAAGCGCCAATGCTGTCTCAGGCAAATCACGGCGTTTATGGCGGCAGCGGTACAGACTTAGCGCCGGGTCAGCAACACCCCGGATTCCATATGGTGGGTCCACGGGAACTGGTCGAACAGGGCGCAGCGGGTGATGCGGTGGGTATCGTGCAACTGGGCGATGTTGTCCGCCAGGGTTTGCGGGTTGCACGAGATGTACAGGATGTTATCGAAGCGCCGGGTCAGCTCGCAGGTGTCCGGGTCCATGCCCGCACGCGGCGGGTCGACGAACACGCTGCCGAATTCGTAGCTTTTCAGGTCCACGCCCTGCAAGCGGCGGAACGGACGCACTTCGTTCAGGGCTTCGGTCAACTCTTCGGCAGACAGACGCACCAGAGTCACGTTATTCACCGCGTTTTCACTGAGGTTGCTCAGCGCCGCATGCACCGACGTCTTGCTGATTTCCGTGGCCAGCACTTTGCGCACCCGGGTTGCCAGGGGCAGGGTGAAGTTGCCATTGCCGCAGTACAGCTCCAGCAGGTCGTCCGACCGCTCGCCCAAGGCGTCGTAGGCCCAGTTGAGCATCTTCTGATTCACGGTGCCGTTGGGCTGGGTGAAGGCGCCTTCGGGTTGGCGATAGCTGAAGGTGCGGCCGCCGACCTCGAGCAGCTCCACCACGTAATCACGGCCGATCACTTCACGCTTGCCCTTGGAGCGGCCGATCACACTGACCTGCAAGTCGCTCGCAAGCTTGCTCGCGGCCGCGTGCCAGTGCTCGTCCAGCGGGCGGTGATAGCACAGGGTGATCATCGCGTCGCCGGCCAGGGTGGTCAGGAACTCCACCTGGAACAGTTTGTGGCTCAGGGCGGCGCTGGCCTTCCAGGCTGCTTTGAGCTGAGGCATCAACTGATTGATGCGCAGGCCGGCGATGGGGAACTCTTCGATCAGGATCGGCGTGCGTTTGTCTTCCTGGGAAAACATTGCGTAGTGCCGCTCACCGGCTTCGCGCCACAGGCGGAACTCGGCGCGCAGGCGGAAATTCTGCAGCGGCGAGTCGAAAACCTGTGGCTCGGGCGCAGTAAAAGGGGCCAGCAGGTCACGCAGGCGCGTGACCTTGTCTTGCAGTTGTACGGTGTAGGAGGCGGCGTCAAAAGTCATGCGGGGTAGCCCAGCTTGATCACAAACAGAATCGATAGAATCACCAGGGCCGGGTTCAGCTCACGGGCGCGGCCCGACAGCAGCTTGATCACGGTCCAGGAAATAAAGCCGAAGGCGATGCCGTTGGCTATGGAGTAGGTGAATGGCATCGCCAGGGCGGTGACCACCACTGGGGCGGCGACGGTGATGTCGTCCCAGTCGATTTCGGCCAGGCCCGAGGTCATCAGCACCGCGACGAACAGCAATGCCGGAGCCGTGGCAAACGCCGGAACGCTGGCTGCCAAGGGCGAGAAGAACAACGCCAGCAGGAACAGGACCGCCACCACGACGGCGGTCAAGCCGGTACGGCCACCGGCACTGACGCCGGCTGCGGATTCGATGTAGCTGGTGGTGGTCGAGGTGCCCAGCAACGAACCGGCCATCGCCGCCGTGCTGTCAGCGATCAGTGCCCGGCCCATTTTCGGCATGTGGCCGTCCTTGCCCATCAGCCCGGCGCGCTTGGCGACGCCGATCAGGGTCCCGGAGTTATCGAACAGGTCGACGAACAGGAAGGCGAAGATCACGCTGATCAGGCCGATGTCCAGGGCGCCTTTGATGTCCAGTTGGAGGAAGGTCGGGGCCAGGGACGGCGGCATGGAGGTCACGCCACCGAATGGGGTGACGCCCAGCAGGATCGAGGCGATGGTCACCACCAGGATGCCGATCAACACCGCGCCGCGCACTTTCAGGGCTTCCAGGGCGACGATCAGAGCAAAGCCCAGGGAGGCGAGGATGGGCGCCGGTTTGCTCAGGTCGCCCAGGCCCACCAGGGTCGATTCGTTACCGACCACGATCCCGGCGTTATGCAGGGCGATCAGCGCCAGGAACAGGCCGATGCCGGCGGCAATCGCCGAACGCAGCGGCAGCGGGATGCTGTTGATGATCCATTCGCGGATACGAAAGATCGACAACATGAAGAACAGCACCGCCGAGATGAACACCGCCCCCAGCGCCACTTGCCAGGTGTGGCCCATGTGCAGGACCACGGTGTAGGTAAAGAAGGCGTTCAGGCCCATGCCCGGTGCCAGGGCGATCGGGTAGTTGGCGATCAGGCCCATGATGGTGGAGCCGATGGCTGCTGCCAGGCAGGTGGCGACAAACACCGCGCCCTTGTCCATGCCGGTCTCGCCGAGAATGCTCGGGTTGACGAACAGGATGTAGGCCATGGCCAGGAAGGTCGTGATGCCCGCGAGTATCTCGGTGCGGACGTTGGTGTTGTGTGCCTTGAGTTGAAACAGCCTTTCCAGCATGTCTGCTCCCCGTGGCGCGCCGGGCGCCGTGAATGTATCGACCTAAACAGCAAAGCACAGACCGCTGAAGGCGCCTGAGGAATTTCAGTGGGTCGGAAAAAGCCGCGCATCATACCAGCAGCCTGGGCTAATGGCTGCGATCGTCGGCGATGTTTTGCCTGCCGGGCGAGTGGGGCATACTGCGCCGACGTTTCGGGGGGATTTATGCACAGCACGATAAAAGCGATGGCCCTGGGCCTGGTGGCGGCCGCCTTTGGCTTGGGGGCTGCAGCGGCCATGGCCCGTTCCGCGCCGCCGTTGAGCCAGCTGGAAATCCTCAAGGTCGAGTCGCCGGCCTGTGGCTTCGAGGATGTGTCCGATGGTCGCAGCCAGACCCGTTGCGATCACAGTGGCCCCAACATCAAGGTCTACGTCCTGGAAATCGGCTACGGCCGCCAACCCCATGTGACCCTCGACGGCTTTGAAGTGAATGGCACCCGTTCGGCGGTCTGCGAAAACGGCTCGAGCTTGGTGCCCTGCGGCAATTCCGGGATCACCGTCGGCTATATCTACATCTTCGACCTGGCCGGCAAGCAGGAAGGCACCTTCAGCTTCAGCAACTCCTCACTCAACGCCCCCGGCAACACCATGAGCACGCAGATCTACATCAAGTAAGTGATCAAGGCCGACTAAGCTCTAAAGACTCATTTCTGGACGTGCGCCATGACCTTTAGAGCCCTGATCACCGTTGCCGAAGGCATCGACGACTTGCAAAGCGTGACCTTGATCGATGTCTTGCGCCGCGCCGAGGTCGAAGTGCTGGTGGCCAGTGTCGAGTCGCGACGCATGCTGACCTGCGCCCGTGGCACCCGGCTGACCGCCGACGGCATGCTGGTGGATGTGCTGGCCCAAGACTTCGACCTTATCGTGCTGCCGGGTGGCGCGGTCGGCGCCCAACACCTCGGCGCCCATCAACCGTTGCTGCAACGGATCAAGGACCAGGCCGCCGCCGGGCGCCTGTTTGCCGCCATCGCCGAAGCTCCGGCCCTGGCCCTGCAAACCTTTGGCGTGCTGCGCCAGCGGCGCATGACCTGCCTGCCCAGCGTCAGCCATCACCTTTCGGGTTGTCACTTTATCGACCAGCCAGTGGTGGTCGACGGCAACTGCATCACCGCCCAGGGCTCGGGTGCGGCCCTGGAGTTTGCGCTGACCCTGGTGGAACAAATGTGCGGCAAGGCTCGGCGGGTGGCGGTGGCGGCGCAGATGCTGGTTTAGGCAAGGGCCTAACATAACCAGCCCGACGCTTTTTATTAACGTCAATGCCTCGTCAGAGGCTCTGCACGAAGCGGCGCAGCCGCGCCTGTCGGGCGTGGCCTCAGCCCTTAACCTCATCCACCGGTACATGCATCCGGTCGCGGTTGGCCAGGGTCGGGAACAGTTTGATCCAGACCCCGGTCACGACCAGCGTGCCGACTCCGCCCATGACCACCGCCGGCACGGTGCCGAACCAGTGGGCAGTGAGTCCGGATTCGAATTCGCCGAGCTGGTTCGAGGCGCCGATAAACAAGCCGTTGACCGCGCTGACCCGACCGCGCATTTCGTCCGGGGTTTCCAGTTGCACGAAGGAGGCGCGGATCACCATGCTGATCATGTCCGCCGCGCCCAGCACCACCAGCACCGCCAGGGAAAACCAGAACGAGGTCGAGAGCCCGAAGGCGATGGTGGCCACGCCGAACACACCGACAGCGGTGAACATTACCCGGCCGACCTTGCGGTCGACGCTGTAGCGCGCCAGCCACAGGGACATGCCCAGGGCGCCGACCGCGGGTGCCGAGCGCAACAGGCCCAGGCCCCAGGGGCCGGTGAGCAGGATGTCTTTGGCGAACACCGGCAGCAGCGCGGTGGCGCCGCCCAGCAGTACGGCGAACAGGTCCAGGGAAATGGCGCCGAGGATATCCGGCCGGCTGCGGATAAAACGAATCCCCGCCAGCAGCGAATCCAAAGTGGCCTTGCCTTTGTTGAGCGGGGTCTGCCGCGCCGGCAGGTTGAGCATCAACAGGCAGGCGATGACGTACAGGATCACCGTCGGGCCATACACCCAGACGCTGCCAAATGCATAGAGCAGGCCGCCCAGGGCCGGCGCGACGATGGTTGCCGATTGCTGCGCCGATTGCGCGGCAGCCACGGCGCGGGGGAAGAGCGTGCTGGGGACGATGCTTGGCAACAGGGCCTGGGTGGTCGGCATCTCGAACGAACGAGCGGCACCGAGGAGGAAGGCCAGGATAAAGATCATCTCCCGGGTGACGCTGTCGGTGGCGCTGCCGATGGCCAGCGACAGGGCGATCAACGCCTGCAACGACTGGCAGATGGCCGCGATCCGACGCCGGTCATAGCGGTCGGCCACATGCCCGGTGTGCAGCATGAACAGGACCCGCGGCGCAAACTCGACCAGGCCCACCAGACCCAGGTCCAGCACGTTGCCGGTCAGTTGGTAGAGGTTCCAGCCAATGGCCACGGTGAGCATCTGAAAGCCGCTGGCGGTGAAGATCCGGGCCAGCCAAAACGCGATGAAGGGGCGGTGATGACGGAGCAGAAGCGGGTCTGGGCTGGGCATCTGGGGGCATATCTGAGCGGGGGGTAGGGCGAGATTATCACCAACATGTAACCAATAGTTGCCGCTCCCCAAAAATCGTTAGCCCCGCACCTATCCGTAGCCACCGCCGCAGGCTGCACTGTCCCTGATGGACGTTGCAAGTATTCCTGACCGACCCCGGCGTCCTGGAGTGTCAGCGCAGCTTAGGGGCTCGCAGCGGCTACGCAGGCTGGTGAGGCAAGCTGTCACGCGACAAAAGACCACACAATCCAATGGCGGATTTAGGACTACTCTTTCAACGTTGATTGATCCAGATCAAAACCTTTTCCAAAGGTCGATCTGGCGGCCAGATGGCCAGAAATCCCTACGTTGTGATGGTTTAAAAAGAACGAATCCGAATTCGCCAGACTCCATATCCGTGGGGGCAGTGGGTGCAGGCCGTAAGCCTTCAGCCGGTATTACCTGACAGAGGAAAGCTTATGTTCGGTTTGGAGGCGCTTGATCTCGCCCGAATCCAATTCGCGTTCACCATCTCGTTCCACATTCTGTTCCCGGCCATCACCATCGGCCTGGCGAGTTACCTGGCGGTACTCGAAGGCTTGTGGCTCAAGACCCGCGACGACACCTACCGTGACCTGTACCATTTCTGGTCCAAGATCTTTGCCGTCAACTTCGGCATGGGCGTGGTCTCCGGCCTGGTCATGGCCTATCAGTTCGGCACCAACTGGAGCCGCTTCTCGGATTTTGCCGGCGCTGTCACCGGCCCGTTGCTGACGTATGAAGTACTCACGGCGTTCTTCCTGGAGGCCGGTTTCCTCGGGGTGATGCTGTTCGGCTGGAACAAGGTCGGGCGTAACCTGCACTTCTTCTCCACGGTGATGGTAGCCATCGGCACCTTGATCTCGACCTTCTGGATCCTCTCGTCCAACAGCTGGATGCAGACCCCGCAGGGCTTTGAAATCATCGACGGCCGGGTGATTCCGGTGGACTGGTTCGCCGTGGTCTTCAATCCCTCGTTCCCCTACCGCCTGGCGCACATGGCCACGGCCGCGTTTGTCGCGACGGCGTTCTTTGTCGGCTCCTCGGCAGCCTGGCACCTGCTGCGCGGACGGGATAACCCGGCGATCCGGCGCATGCTGTCGATGGCGATGTGGATGGCCCTGATCGTGGCCCCAGTACAGGCGGTGATCGGCGACTTCCATGGCCTCAACACCCTCAAGCACCAGCCAGCGAAAATTGCCGCCATCGAAGGCCATTGGGAAAACATCGGTAACGAACCGACCCCGCTGATCCTCTTCGGCTGGCCGGACATGAAGGCTGAAAAAACCAAATACGCCGTGGAAATTCCTTACCTGGGAAGCCTGATCCTCACCCACTCGCTGGACAAGCAAGTGCCAGCGCTCAAGGACTTTCCGCCTGAGGACCGGCCGAATTCGACCATCGTCTTCTGGTCGTTCCGGATCATGGTCGGCCTCGGCTTCCTGATGATCTTCACCGGATTGTGGAGCTTGTGGCTGCGTCGCCGCGAGCGGATCTACCACAACCGGCTGTTCTTGCACCTGGCGCTGTGGATGGGGCCATCGGGTCTGATCGCGATTCTCGCCGGCTGGTTCACCACCGAAATCGGCCGCCAGCCGTGGGTGGTCTACGGACTGATGCGCACGGCGGATGCATCGTCGAACCACAGTTTTATGCAGATGAGCATCACGTTGGTGTTGTTTGTCGTGGTCTATTTTGCGCTGTTCGGTGCCGGCCTGGGCTACATGATGCGCCTGGTGCGCAAAGGCCCTGTGATCAATGAAGGTGCCGAAGTCAGCCACGGGGGACCAGGGCAGAAACGCACGCCGGCCCGTCCGCTTTCCGCTGCCGACGACGACTCCGAAGCTGACCACAGCGACCGCCTGAACAAGGGGAATTGACTCATGGGTATCGATCTTCCGCTGATCTGGGCCGTGATCATCATCTTCGGCATCATGATGTACGTGGTCATGGACGGTTTCGACCTGGGGATCGGGATTCTCTTCCCGTTTATCCCGGGCAAGAGCGACCGTGACGTGATGATGAACACCGTCGCCCCGGTATGGGACGGCAATGAAACCTGGCTGGTGCTGGGCGGCGCGGCATTGTTTGGCGCGTTCCCGCTGGCTTACTCGGTGGTGCTCTCGGCGCTGTACTTGCCGCTGATCCTGATGCTGATTGGGCTGATTTTTCGCGGCGTGGCGTTCGAGTTCCGCTTCAAGGCCAAGGATGACAAGCGTCATTTGTGGGACAAGGCGTTTATCGGTGGTTCGATCACCGCCACTTTCTTCCAGGGCGTGGCGTTGGGGGCCTTTATCGATGGCCTGCCGGTGGTCAATCGCCAGTTCGCTGGCGGTTCGCTGGACTGGCTGACCCCCTTCACCCTGTTCTGCGGCGCGGCGCTGGTGGTGGCTTATGCCCTGCTGGGCTGCACCTGGCTGATCATGAAGACCGAAGGCAAGCTCCAGGAACAAATGCACAACCTGGCGCGGCCCCTGGCCTTTGTGGTGCTGGGGGTGATCGGCATCGTCAGTATCTGGACCCCGCTGGCGCACCCGGAAATCGCCACGCGCTGGTTCACCTTGCCGAACCTGTTCTGGTTCCTGCCGGTGCCGATCCTGGTGCTGGTGACCATGTATGGCCTGGTTCGCGCCGTGGCGCGTAACGCCCACTACACGCCGTTCTTGCTGACCCTGGTACTGATCTTCCTCGGCTACAGCGGCTTGGGCATCAGCTTGTGGCCGAACATCGTGCCGCCGTCGATCTCGATCTGGGACGCCGCCGCGCCGCCGCAAAGCCAGGGCTTCATGCTGGTGGGCACGCTGTTTATCATCCCATTCATCCTTGGGTACACCTTCTGGAGCTACTACGTGTTCCGCGGCAAGGTCACCCACGAAGACGGTTACCACTAGGGCGCCGCCGGGCGTGCGGTGTGCCGGGCGCACCGCCGCTTGCGGGTTCTCAGGAGTTCAAGCGATGAGCAACAAACACTCTTTGCAGGAAATCGAAGCCGCCGAGAAAAAGCCCCTGTGGCAACGTCTCGGCTGGCTGGCCGGAATCTGGGTCGGCAGCGTGCTGGCGCTGTTTATCGTCGCCAGCCTGATGCGCATGTTTATGAATGCTGCGGGCCTGACGACCCACTGAACATCCCATCCCGTTGCCTTGCGGCACGGTTTTACAGCCCTCTTCTGGAGGGCTTTTTTTTGGCCTGCGGCCAGGTGGGGCGGGATTATTTGCGGGCTTTGAGGATCACGAACTTCGGCGTCGCCGCCACTTGCTCGACCCCTCGGAACAGGCGCGCCAGCTTGCTGTGATAACCCAGGTGGCGGTTGCCGACGATGTACAGCGCACCGCCCACCACCAGCGCCTCGCGGGCCTGCTGGAACATGCGCCAGGCCAGAAAATCGCCGACGACCTGCTGCTGGTGAAACGGCGGGTTGCACAGCACCACGTCCAGTGACTGCGGCTCCTGACCGGCCAGGCCGTCGTCGGCACGCACTGTCACTTCGCGCTCACCGAGGGCCGCGTGCCAGTTTTCCCGGGCCGATTGCACGGCCATAAAGGATTCGTCCACCAGGGTGTAGTGGGCGTCCGGGTTGCGCAGGGCGCTGGCGATGGCCAGTACGCCGTTGCCGCAGCCCAGGTCGGCGACCCGGGCCTGGCCCAGGTTGTGGGGCAGGTGCGGGAGGAAGGCGCGGGTGCCGATGTCCAGCCCTTCGCGGCAGAACACGTTGGCATGGTTGAGCAGTTCGATGGCCGGCTCATCCAGTTGATAGCGGCTCGGGTAGGGCGACACGGCCGGGGTCCTGGCTTCAGGCGTGGCTGTCAGCAACCGCGCCTTTTTCACGGCCAGCGAAGCCTGCACCGGGCCGATGTAGCGTTCCAGCAGGTCTCCGGCCGCCCGAGGCAGGTGTTTGACCATGGCCGCCGCGACCACCTGGGCACCGGGCGCCAGTTGGCCTTGCAGGCGAATCAACTGTTCTTCCAGCAGGGCCAGGGTCTTGGGTACGCGAATCAGCACCCGGTCGAACGGCCCGTGCAACGGCTCGCTGGCCGGCACCACGGCGACCGCGTCAAAGGCGCGACCGTTACGCACCAGGTTCTTTTCCAGGGCCAGGGCGCCGAGAAACGAGTCGCCACTGCTGGTCAATTGCACCCGCCCTGCCAGGCTCGCGGCCAGGGCGCCGAAGCTGTCGTTGAGGATCAGCACCCGGGTCTGCGCATCCGGCTGTTGCTCGGCCAGGTGGTTGAGCAAGTACTCGTCCGCCGCGTCGAAGGCCTGCAACGGCTCGTTCGGTTGTTCGGGCTGGCGGATCAGGTCGAGCTGGGCGAAGGGGCTTTCGAGCAGGGGCATGGGGCGGACTCTGGATAATCGACGAATGTCCTGCCGATGGACGGTGCGTCGGCGGGCAGGAGCGTTCGGGCAGGTGGCACGCAGGCCGCGTGGCGTCTGCTCGAAGAGGGGGCAAATGGTACGTTTTTTTGCCGCTGATTACCCGCGATCTATGCCATTACAAACCGCCGGTGTTTCTATCGCTTGCTTTGCGGGACACTAGTGGCATTCGCCTAATGGAGCCTGCCATGACTGCCAGTGCAGAAAAGTACACGTGCCAGACCTTGCTTGAGGTCCATCCCCTGACCCCGAGCCTGTTCACTCTGCGCACCACCCGCGATGTCGGGTTTCGCTTTCGCGCCGGGCAGTTTGCCCGCCTGGGTGTGACCAGGGCCGATGGCAGCACCGTGTGGCGGGCGTACTCCATGGTGTCGTCACCGTTTGACGAATTTCTCGAGTTTTTCTCCATCGTGGTCCCCGGCGGCGAGTTCACCAGTGAACTGAGTGGTCTCGAAGTGGGCGATAGCCTGCTGGTGGAGCGCCAGGCCTTTGGCTACCTGACCCTGGATCGCTTCGTCGATGGCCGGGACTTGTGGTTGCTGGCTACCGGCACCGGGATCGCACCGTTCCTGTCGATCCTCCAGGACTTTGAAGTCTGGGAAAAATTCGAGCGCATCATCCTGGTCTACAGCGTGCGTGAAGCCAAGGAACTGGCCTACCAACAGTTGATTCGCGAATTGGTGCAGCGCGACTACTTGGCGGAAGTCGCCCACAAACTGCAGTTCATCAGCACCGTAACCCGCGAACAGCACCCGGGTAGCCTCAACGGGCGTATTACCCAGTTGATCGAAAACGGCGAGCTGGAACGCGTTGCCGGCGTGCCACTGACGCCAGAGCATTCGCGGGTGATGCTGTGCGGCAACCCGCAGATGATCGATGATACCCGGGCCCTGCTCAAGCAACGCGATATGCAATTGAGCCTGAGCCGACGCCCGGGGCAAGTGGCGGTGGAAACCTACTGGTAAAAAAGCGGCGCCTAGAGGCGCCGTTTTCCTAGGGGTATTGCGACTTCAGGGTTTGTTGTTCTGCGCTTTGAGCAGATCGCGGATCTCGCCCAGCAGTTCTTCTTCCTTGGTCGGTACCGGCGGCAGGGTAGGGGCCACGGCCTCTTCGCGCTTCAGGCGGTTGATGGCTTTCACACCCATGAAGATGGCAAAGGCGACGATGATGAAGTCGATCATGCTCTGGATGAATTTACCGTAGGCCAGCACCACGGCAGGTGCATCGCCCGCGGCGGCCTTGAGGGTAATGGCCAGGTCACTGAAGTCCACGCCACCGATCAGCAGGCCGATAGGTGGCATTACCACATCACCGACAAAGGACGAGACGATCTTGCCGAACGCTGCACCGATGATGATACCGACGGCCATATCGACCACATTACCTTTGACCGCGAAGGCCTTGAACTCACTTAGCACGCCCATAGGTTATTCCTTGTTACAGATGAGGTTGGTGAACGCAGTGTAAATCAGCCAATGCGCTCCTGCTTGATACAACTGCTTACAGTGTTCGCTGTTATCGACCGACTTGGCGGCAAATAGTTTACAAAGTGCCAGCATTCGCGCGCGTAATACCCGCACGAAAGCCTATCGCCCAGAACATTCTCTCAATCAGCCGCTTGCGACCTTTCTATTTAGTTTTCAACTCGTTGCTCACTAGCCTCTAACAGGCGCACTTGACTGCGCTGGATTAACCAGAGGAATAAAACAATGAGTACCACCCTTGGTTTTGGGGCTCTTTCCCAGCGACGCCTGCTTGGCGTCATGACCGCCAGCCTGCTTTCCCTTTCCGTACAGGCTGCCACGTTGACCCGCGATAACGGCGCCGCAGTGGGCGACAACCAGAACTCACAAACCGCCGGAGCTAGCGGCCCCGTGTTGTTGCAGGACGTGCAACTGATCCAGAAACTCCAGCGTTTCGACCGCGAGCGCATTCCAGAGCGGGTGGTGCATGCCCGTGGCACCGGCGCCCACGGCACGTTCACGGTGAGCGACAGCCTCAGCGACCTGAGCAAGGCCAAGGTCTTTGCCGCAGGCGAAGTGACGCCGGTGTTCGTGCGTTTCTCGGCGGTGGTCCATGGCAACCACTCACCTGAAACCCTGCGTGACCCCCGGGGCTTTGCCACCAAGTTCTACACTGCCGACGGTAACTGGGACCTGGTGGGCAATAACTTCCCGACCTTTTTTATTCGTGATGCCATCAAGTTCCCGGACATGGTGCATGCATTCAAACCTGACCCGCGCACCAACCTGGATGATGATTCGCGGCGTTTCGATTTCTTCTCCCATGTTCCAGAAGCCACCCGTACCTTGACCGAGTTGTATTCCAACTCCGGTACTCCGGCCAGTTACCGGGAAATGGACGGCAATGGTGTGCACGCCTACAAGTTGGTCAACGCCAAGGGCGAAGTGCACTACGTGAAGTTCCACTGGAAGAGCCTGCAGGGCATCAACAACCTCGACCCGCAACAGGTGGTCCAGGTGCAGGGCCGTGACTACAGCCACATGACCCATGACCTGGTGAGCCATATCAACCAGGGCGACTTCCCGAAATGGGACTTGTACGTCCAGGTGCTCAAGCCCCAGGACCTGGCCGGCTTCGATTTCGATCCGCTGGATGCGACCAAGATCTGGCCAGGGGTGCCGGAGCGCAAGGTCGGGCAGATGGTGCTTAACCGCAACCCGGGCAATGTGTTCCAGGAAACCGAGCAGGTGGCCATGGCCCCGGCCAACCTGGTGCCGGGTATCGAGCCGTCGGAAGACCGCCTGCTGCAAGGCCGGGTGTTTTCCTATGCCGATACGCAGATGTATCGCCTGGGCGCCAATGCCCTGCAGTTGCCGATCAACGCGCCGAAAATCGCGGTCAACAACGGTAACCAGGACGGCGCGATGAACAGCGCCAGCAGCACCACCGGGGTCAACTACCAACCGAGTCGCCTGTTGCCCAGGGAAGAACCGCAAAGCGCCCGCTACAGCCAACAGCCGCTGAGCGGCAGCACCCAGCAGGCGAAGATCCAGCGCGAGCAGAACTTCAAGCAGGCCGGCGATCTGTACCGCTCGCTCAGCAAGCAGGAGCGCCAGGACCTGATCAACAACTTCGGCGGCTCCCTGGCCACCACGGATGACGAGAGCAAGCACATCATGCTGTCGTTCCTCTACAAGGCCGATCCCGAGTACGGCAGCGGCGTGACCCAGGTGGCCAAGGGCGACCTGGTCCGGGTCAAGGCCCTGGCCGCCAAGTTGATGGATTGATGGCTTGCGCGCGGCGCCCGCTCTGGGTGTCGCGTGCTCCTGCAGTGTGCAGACCTGAGGAGGCGCTCCATGCGTGTCTATATCGCAGCACTTGTAACCTGTTGTTCACTCACCGCATTCGCCGCTCCGGGAGCCGGGCAGCCGACCCCCACGGAGCCGGCAGCGATCAAGGCCCAGTTGCAGGATTACTATTTCGATGCCGCTCGGCGCGGTGACGTCGAGATGCTCAACACCTTTATCGAGGCCGGCTATGCCCTCGATACCCAGGATGAAAAGGGCTACAGCGCGCTTATCCTCGCCGCCTATCACGGCCAGGCTTCGGCGGTTGAACGCCTGCTGGCCGCCGGTGCCGACGCCTGCATGCAGGACAAACGGGGCAATACCGCGTTGATGGGCGCTATTTTCAAGGGCGAGCTGGGGATTGCCCGGCGCCTGCTGGCCGCCGATTGCAGCCCGGACCAGCGCAATGCCGCCGGCCAGACCGCTGCCATGTACGCTGGCCTGTTCAAGCGCGTGGAGTTGCTGGATGCGCTGGCGGCGAAGGGCGCCGACCTGAATGCCGAGGATCCGCTGGGCAATAGCGCCGCACGTTTGGCCAGCGGTGAAATCCGTACCGCCGCGCCACACTGATCACCCTCCAGCTGAGCTATCATCGCGGTTTTTGCCGGGGGTTCAGATGGCCAAGGCCAAACGCATGTACGGCTGCACCGAGTGCGGCTCAACCTTTCCCAAGTGGGCCGGGCAGTGCGGTGAGTGCGGGGCCTGGAACACCCTGACCGAAACCATGGTCGAGAGCGGCGGCGCGGCGGCCCCCAGCGGGCGTACCGGCTGGGCCGGGCAGCAGGCGCAGATCAAGACCCTGGCTGAAGTCAGCGTCGAGGAAATCCCCCGTTTCTCCACCGCTTCCGGCGAGCTCGACCGCGTGCTCGGTGGCGGCCTGGTGGACGGCTCGGTGGTACTGATCGGCGGCGACCCGGGTATCGGCAAGTCGACCATTCTGTTGCAAACCTTGTGCAACCTCGCCGCGCGCATGCCGGCGCTTTATGTGACCGGCGAAGAGTCGCAGCAACAGGTGGCCATGCGCGCCCGCCGCCTGGGCCTGCCCCAGGACAAGCTGCGGGTCATGACCGAAACCTGCATCGAAACCATCATCGCCACCGCCCGCCAGGAAAAGCCCAAGGTCATGGTGATCGACTCGATCCAGACCATCTTCACCGAGCAACTGCAATCGGCGCCGGGCGGCGTGTCCCAGGTACGTGAAAGCGCGGCGCTGCTGGTGCGTTATGCCAAGCAGAGCGGCACGGCGATCTTCCTGGTCGGCCACGTCACCAAGGAAGGCGCCCTGGCCGGGCCACGGGTACTGGAGCACATGGTCGACACCGTGCTGTATTTCGAAGGCGAATCCGACGGGCGCCTGCGTTTGCTGCGGGCGGTGAAAAACCGTTTCGGCGCGGTCAACGAACTCGGGGTGTTCGGCATGACGGACAAGGGGCTGAAAGAAGTCTCCAACCCTTCGGCGATTTTCCTCACCCGTGCCCAAGAAGAAGTACCGGGCAGCGTGGTGATGGCGACCTGGGAAGGCACCCGGCCGATGCTGGTGGAAGTCCAGGCACTGGTGGATGACAGCCACCTGGCCAACCCGCGGCGGGTCACCCTGGGCCTGGATCAGAATCGCCTGGCCATGCTGCTGGCAGTGTTGCACCGTCACGGCGGCATTCCGACCCACGACCAGGATGTGTTCCTCAACGTGGTGGGCGGGGTCAAGGTACTGGAAACCGCCTCCGACCTGGCGCTGATGGCGGCCGTCATGTCCAGCCTGCGCAACCGTCCCTTGCCCCACGATTTGCTGGTGTTCGGCGAAGTCGGGCTGTCCGGTGAAGTACGCCCGGTGCCCAGCGGCCAGGAGCGCCTGAAAGAGGCGGCCAAGCACGGGTTCAAGCGGGCCATCGTGCCCAAGGGCAACGCGCCGAAAGAGTCGCCGCCGGGGCTCAAGATCATTGCTGTCACCCGCCTGGAACAGGCACTGGACGCACTTTTCGAATAACCGCCACCTAGGCCTGATGAAAGGAAGCAGATGATGGTCAATAAAAGCGGCTGGGCCCGGGCCTTTGGTTTGGCGCTGTTGTTCAGCGCCGCCGGTGCCCATGCCGAGCAGGGCGAAGTGCCGGAGGGCTATCGGGTGGCGCAGCAGGTGCTGGTCGGCGACGGTTCGGTGCTGGAGGTGCTGGAAGACCTGCGCATTACCCCGCAGTTGCATGCCAACAGCTGGGGCAGCGCGCTGGATGCTGATTCGTTCGATGGCTCGGCGGATATCGAAAACCATCCCTTGCTGGAAGCGCAGGCACGGTTGGTCTCCGACTCTGGTGAGGTGCTGGCGCACAAGGACTTGGGCTATCCGCTGGCAACCGTGGAAAAGGCCCCGATCAACGGCCTGCCTTCCCCGGCGTTTTTCCTGACCATCGATATGACGGCGCCCATGGGCAGCTACAGCGGGCCGGTCACCGAGCTCCTGGTGCCAGCGCAAAACCAGCTCGACCCGCTGCGTTATCTGGCGGAAACCGGGGAAAAACGTCCGTTGGTGCTGTCCGAGACCGGCAAGGCGGCCTGGAGAGTGGTGCCGGCGAACGATAGCGCCACTGAATCCATCCAGCAGGTGTCGTCAGCGCCCGCACCCAAGGGTGAGGATTTTGTGACCACCTACCGGACCTATCGGTATGTCGATGGGCAGTGGCAAGTGGCCTCCCGTCAGCAGCCGGGGTACTGGGAGAACGAGAGCGAGTTTCCCCAGCCGTCGGCGTTTCCCTGAGGGGGCGGCGGTAGGGCCTTGGTCATAGCTCGATCAATGCCCGCAGCTCGCGCTCCAGCTCTTCAGGGTCGCCCAGGTTCAGCTCCACCAGCCGCCGCAGATGCTCGATCGACTCCAGGCCGATATGCAGGCAGACGAACCCGAGCTGGCCATGGTCGTCGTGGGTCAGTTGCACGTCCATTTTGACTTGCGCATCGACACCTAAATGAATATCGGCTTGGAAAGGCTGGCTGGCATCGCCCAGCCAGGGCTCGGGGCGCTGGATCAGCATGCCCTTGAGCGACAGGTCGAGGAGCTGGACTGGCCAGCGTTGGGAGCCCTGGCTGAGTTCGGCCCTGGCATCAAAGGCAATGCGCTTGAAACGTCGGCGATCGGCGTGTTGCTCGCTCATGTTCTGGCCCTCTGCATGGAGCACTGACTATAGACCCCTGTCCGGCCCTACAGCCAGCGGCGGACCTTGCGGCAATAGTCACGGTAGGTGTTGCCGAACAGGCTTTGTAGCTGCGCTTCGTCCGGAAGGATGACGTTGCGGTTCATCAGATACAGCAAGGGCGCCAGTAACAGCCACGGCCAGAGACTGCCAAGCAGCAGCGCAATGGCGCAATAACCGCAGGTGTCGCCCAGGTTGATCGGGTTGCGTGACACGGCGAAGGGGCCGTCGCGCAGTAATTGCCGGGGCTGGTTGAAGTTGCTGTTGGTGGTGTGCTGCTGCCGAAAACGCCACATCGCCCAAAACGACAGACCCTGGCCGGCCACGATCAGCAGCACGGCCAGCGCCTGGGTCCAGCGGTTGGCGGGGACGGACAGGGGCAGCCAGTCGGCAAGAAACAGCGCCAACATGATGAACAGCAGGTACAACAAGGGCGGCGATAGAAGCGGTGGTTCAGCTGGCCTGGCCATGAGGATTCCTGACGGGGGGCCTTTAGCTGCGACTGTTTTTCCGGTGCGGTGGTTCAGCGTGTTTGCGAACGGACGGGCTGGCGCGGCGAGGGGCCGTCCCGACAGGGCTGGATTTTCTTAAAAGAAGGCTCTAGACCAACGTTGGGGCTGGTCTTTGAGGCCAGTAGCGCTAAACTCGCTTTGGCTGTCTTTCTGTCCACCCTGGCTGGAATAAAAAAATGAAAAATAATAATAGCCTGCTGCGCCATGTCCCCTGGCTGCTGCTGGCAATCGTAGGAGCGTGCGCCCTCGGCGTAGTGGCATTGCGCCGCGGCGAGGCGATCAACGCCTTGTGGATTGTGGTCGCGGCAGTGGCCATTTATCTGGTTGCGTACCGTTACTACAGCCTGTTCATCGCCAATAACGTGATGCAACTCGATGCTCGCCGGGCAACCCCCGCCGTGCTCAACAACGACGGTCTGGACTACGTCCCGACCAACAAACACATCCTCTTTGGTCACCACTTCGCGGCTATTGCCGGCGCAGGCCCTCTGGTCGGTCCGGTGCTGGCGGCGCAAATGGGCTATCTGCCCGGTACGTTGTGGCTGATTGCCGGTGTGGTACTGGCGGGTGCGGTCCAGGACTTCATGGTGCTGTTCCTCTCGACCCGCCGTAACGGCCGTTCCCTGGGCGACATGGTGCGCGAGGAAATGGGCCGGATCCCCGGGACCATCGCCCTGTTTGGCTGCTTCCTGATCATGATCATCATCCTCGCGGTGTTGGCGCTGATCGTGGTCAAGGCCCTGGCCGAAAGCCCGTGGGGCATTTTCACGGTGATGGCGACCATCCCGATCGCGATGTTCATGGGCATTTACATGCGCTACATCCGCCCGGGCCGCATCGGTGAAATCTCGGTCATCGGCGTCTTGCTGCTGCTGGGTTCGATCTGGCTGGGCGGGCAGATTGCCGCCGATCCGGTCTGGGCCAAAGCGTTCAGCTTTACCGGGATCCAGATTACCTGGATGCTCATCGGCTATGGCTTTGTCGCGGCGGTGCTGCCGGTCTGGCTGATTCTGGCGCCCCGGGACTACCTGTCCACCTTCCTTAAAATCGGCACCATCATCGCCCTGGCGATCGGCATCCTGGTCACCATGCCCGAGCTGAAAATGCCGGCCCTGACCCAGTTTATCGACGGCACCGGTCCGGTGTGGAAGGGCGGCCTGTTCCCGTTCCTGTTCATCACCATCGCATGTGGCGCGGTATCGGGCTTCCATGCGCTGATCTCCTCGGGCACCACGCCCAAGCTGCTGGATAACGAAACCAACGCCCGCTACATCGGTTACGGCGGCATGTTGATGGAGTCCTTCGTGGCCATCATGGCGATGGTTGCCGCATCGGTGATCGAGCCTGGCGTGTACTTCGCCATGAACAGCCCGGCGGCCGTGGTCGGCGGGGATGTGGTGGCCGTGGCGCAAACCGTCAGCAGCTGGGGTTTTGCAATTACCCCTGAAGCCCTGCAAGCGGTGGCCCATGACATCGGTGAGACCACCATCCTGGCTCGCGCCGGTGGTGCCCCGACCCTGGCCGTCGGTATTGCGCAGATCCTGCACAGTGTCCTGCCGGGTGAAAACACCATGGCGTTCTGGTACCACTTCGCGATCCTGTTCGAAGCCCTGTTCATCCTGACCGCAGTCGACGCCGGTACCCGTGCCGGACGCTTCATGCTGCAGGATCTGCTGGGTTCCTTCGTGCCGGCTCTCAAGCGCACCGAATCCTGGACCGCCAACCTGATCGCCACCGCCGGTTGTGTGGCGATGTGGGGTTACCTGCTGTATCAGGGTGTGATCGATCCGCTGGGTGGTATCAACACCTTGTGGCCACTGTTCGGTATCTCCAACCAGATGCTGGCGGGTATTGCGCTGATGCTGGCGACCGTGGTCCTGATCAAAATGAAACGCCAACGCTACATTTGGGTCACCATGCTGCCGGCTGTCTGGCTGCTGATCTGCACCACCACGGCAGGTTTCATCAAGCTGTTCGACGCCAACCCGGCGATCGGCTTCCTGTCCCTGGCCAAGAAGTACAGCGATGCCCTGGCAGGCGGTCAGATCCTGGCTCCGGCCAAGAGCATCGAACAGATGCAGCACGTGATCTTCAACGCCTACACCAACGCAACGCTGACCGCGCTGTTCCTGCTGGTGGTGTTCAGCATCCTGTTCTATGCGCTCAAGGTCGGTATCGCCGCCTGGGGCACCAAGGAACGTACGGATAAAGAATCGCCCTTCCAGGCCCTGCCGGACGCGTAACCCGAGGATTGCAAACATGTTCAATGACCTGAGTCGCCTCGGTAAATACCTCGGTCAGGCCGCGCGCCTGATGGTCGGCATGCCCGACTACGACAACTACGTCGAGCATATGCAAACCAAGCACCCGGACAAACCGGTGATGAGCTACGAGATGTTCTTTCGCGAACGTCAGGAAGCACGTTACGGCGGCAAGGGCGGTCCGAAGTGCTGTTGAAGCACACAGACTAGGCAACACCCCACTGTAGGAGCCGGCCCACCGGCGAGGTCTGAATTGGCCTCGCCGGCAGGCCGAGCTCCTACAATTTTTTCAGCCCATGGGAGATCTTCGTTTTGTCAGCACCCATCCCCGTCACCGTCCTCAGCGGCTTTCTTGGCGCGGGCAAGACCACGCTGCTGCGGCACCTGCTCAAAGCCGAACACGGTCTGAAAATCGCCGTGATCGAGAACGAATTCAGCGACGCCGGTATCGACACCCAGTTACTGGGCGCCGAGCCGGTGCAAGTCATGACCCTGTCCAACGGCTGCGTCTGCTGCACCATCCACACCGACCTGACCAAGGCGCTGTACCTGCTGCTGGAGCGCCTGGACAGCCGTGAAATCGCCTTCGACCGGTTGGTGATCGAGTGCACCGGGCTGGCCGATCCGGCGCCTGTGGCCCAGACCTTTTTTATTGATGAAGAGCTGCGCGAGCGTTACATCCTCGACGGCATCATCACCTTGGTGGATGCCGCGCATGCCGAGCATCACCTGACCCAGACCATCGCCCAGGCCCAGATCGGCTTTGCCGACCGGCTGCTGGTGAGCAAGCGCGACCTGGTGGATGAGGCGACCTTCAATGCCCTCAGCGAACGCCTGACCCGAATCAACCGCCGGGCGCCGATTCGTGTGGTGGAGCACGGGCAGATCGACCTGGCCGAGCTGTTGGATGTGCGCGGTTTCAACCTCAATGCCGACCTGGGCGGCGGCGTCAGCTTGCGTCCGGTGAGCAAGGCGCCGTCCATCGATCGTATCTCCAGCCTGGTGCTGCGCACCGACCAGCCGCTGGATATCGAAAAACTCAGCGAGTTCATGAACGAGTTGCTGGAAGACCACGGCAAGCAACTGCTGCGCTACAAAGGCGTGCTCAGTATTGCCGGCGAACCGCGGCGCATGGTGTTCCAGGGCGTGCTCAAGCTCTACGGCTTCGACTGGGACACCGAGTGGGCCGAGGGCGAGGCGCGGGAAAGCGTGATTGTGTTTATCGCCGACGATCTGCCGGAAGAAAAAATTCGTGCAGGATTTGCCCGAGTGGCGGCGAACTAACGCCCGTACCCCACTGGAACAGGCCCGGCCACCGCACAGGCGTGCGGCAGCCGGCGGGCCCGAGCCAGGCTTAACGCGCGCCCAGCAGCCTGGCTTCCAGATGATCCAGGTGCTGGTTCATCAAGGCCACTGCCACCTGGGCATCCCCGGTTTCCAAGGCATCGACAATCGCCGAGTGTTCCTGCCAGGCGCAGTAGTTGCAGGCCCGGGATTCATAGTGAGCAATGGCCAGGGACGTCAGCGGCACCAGGCTGGCCAGAAAATGCGCCAGCGGCCCGTTGCCCGCCACCTCGGCCAATTGCAGGTGGAACTCGCCGGACAGGCGAATCGCCGGCCCGCGCTGATCCCGTTCGATAGCCTCACGTTCGTCGGCGATCAGTTGGCGCAGCGGCTGCAAGTGCCGTGGACGTGGTTGCTGGCAGGCCAGGCGCACCAGGGTGATTTCGGTCAGGCGCCGGGCATGCAGGATCTGCCGGGTCTGTTCGATGTCAGGCGCCGCCACCTGTGGCCGATGGTTGGGCCGCAGGATGATCACCTGTTGATGGGACAGGCGGGCCAATACCTGGCGAATGATGCTGCGGCTCACACCAAAGGCCAGGCCGAGGTTTTCTTCGGTGACGCGGGTTCCGGGGGTGATGCGCTGTTCGAGAATGGCTTCGAAAATCTGTGGATAGACATCGTCGACCAGAAGCTTTCTTTGGCCCCGGCCCAGGCGGGGCAGGGCGCCGCTGGGGATGAATGCATGATTGTTCAAGGCGCAGCTGGCCATGGCCTGTCTCCAGTCCGGTTGCCGATATGAAGTGTTCTATAGCGGTTCAGTTACCCAGGTTGTCGTCCGGGATGTTCAGTTCGATGCCCATGCGCTGGCCTTCCTGCAGGATATGCTTGCGCATTTCGGCACTGGCCAGCGCGCTGTTCTTGTTGCGGATGGCCCGCACTACGGCTTCGTTTTCCTGCAGGCGCTCGGCCAGGTGTTCTGGCGAGTTGCGCAGGATGTCCGCGCTCTGTTTCAGCGCGTTGCTGGTCTGTTGCACCACGTTCTGGAAGATCGGGTTGGAGGTCAGGGCGAACAGCTCTTCATGGAAGGCGATGTAGGCGTTCATCCCGGCTTCGCTGTCGTTGGCGTCGAGGGCTTCGCGCATGTCCATCAGGGTCAGGCGCAATTGCCCGACTTCCTTGCTGCTGATGGATTGGGCCACCAGGCCGACGATAAAGGGCTCAAGGGTGTAGCGCAGTTGCAGCACGTCTTCCAGGCTGGCGCCGGCGACGCTGCGGGTGCTGATCGATGATTCGCTGAGGTTGGTCTCGAGCACCAGCACGCCCTTGCCGGGCAGCGAGCGCACCAGCCCCAGGGTTTCCAGGACGATCACTGCTTCACGCAGGCTTGGACGACTGATGCCCAGTTGTTCGGCCAACTCGCGTTGCCCGGGCAGCATGTCGCCGCAGCGCCATTGGCCACGGGCCAAGGCTGCCCGCAGTTTTTCCACCACTGAATTTACCACCGTCGACGAGCTGATCACTGTTTACTCCATGGGTATTGGTAACGCCGCCATCGGCGGGCGCTGATTGTTGTGCCTGCCGCCGGCAGGCACACGTGTTGCCTAGAACTCCTGCTGATGGGCGGCCGCTGTGGGTTTACGCGGCTGGAAGCCGTAACCCTGCTGGCCGCTCAAGACCTTGTTGGCGCGCTGCAGATCGATGTCTTTCTCCCAGCGGGCAATGGCCACGGTGGCCACGCAGTTGCCGATCAGGTTGGTCAGGGCGCGACCGATGCCCATGAACCAGTCCACCGCCAGCACCAGGACCAGGCCGACCACCGGTATCGCCGGGATCGCGGTCAGGGTTGCCGCCAGAATCACCAGCGCCGAACCGGGTATGCCGTGGGCACCTTTGGAGGTGATCAGCGACACCAGAAGAATGGTCAGCAGGTCCGACATCGACAGTGGCGTACCGGTGGCGTTGGCGATAAAGACAATGGCCAGGGTCAGGTAGATGGAAAAACCATCGAGGTTGAACGAGTAACCGGTGGGAATCACCAGGCCCACCGTGGAGCTGCCGATCCCCAGGTGTTCGAGCTTGCGCATGATCTGCGGCAGCACGGCGTCGGATGAAGCGGTGCCGAGCACGATCAACAGTTCTTCGCGCAGGTACTTGAGGAACGGCAGCATGCGCAGGCCCGACAGGCGCATCACCAGGCCGAGGATCACTGCGACGAACGCGAAACAGGTCAGGTAGAACAGCCCCACCAGGCTGCCCAGGTGCTGCAGCGAATCCACGCCGTACTTGCTGGTGGTGAAGGCAATGGCACCAAACACCCCGATCGGCGCCAGGCGCACGATCATGCCCATGATGCGGAAGATCACATGGCTGAGTTCGTTGATCAGCCGCGAGATGCCGGAGGCGGCTTCACCCACCAGGTTCAGGGCGCTGCCGAACAACACGGAAAACAGCAGGACCTGAAGGATGTTGTTGTCAGCGAAGGCACCGACCACCGAGGTCGGGATCAGGTTCATCAGGAACTGCGCAGTGCCCTGCATGTGCTGGCCGCGTTGGGCGATGTCACCCATGTCGGCGCTGGACAGCTGGTCCAGGTGAATATTGGCGCCGCTGCCAATGCCGGTGCTGAAGGCCATGACCAGGCCAATTACCAGGGCGATGGTGGTGAGGATTTCGAAGTAGATGACTGATTTCAGGCCGATGCGCCCGACCTTTTTCAGATCGCCGGCACCGGAAATGCCGCTGACCACCACGCAGAACACGATCAGGCCGATCAGCATTTTGATCAGCTTGATAAAGCCATCGCCCAGCGGTTTGAGTTGTGAGGAGTATTCGGGAAGGGTGAGTCCGCAAACGACGCCGAGCATCAGTCCGAGGACAACCTGGAGGAAAATTGAACGCGAGCACCATCTGAGCATGGGGGGGATCCTGATCGGTGTCCTGTCTGCCGTGCGCGTGAGCGCTTGCGGATTCAGGACTTAATTATTGTGGTCTTACCGGTATGTCCAGTGCAGGCGCAGTCTACGCTCGGATTTTATGGGTTTACAAGAGGAATGTCGGAAATTGGCATGACCGGTCTGACCAGTGGTGCCGGGTACGCGTGGGCGAGGATTTTCGAGCCGGGATGGGGGGCAGGAGTGTTGCGGGGGAGGGCCTGCACAGCGCGGGCCCTACCTGACACGTAAAATACCCACCCACAAAAAAGCCCGGCACCAAGGCCGGGCTTTTCTACTGCGCTGTGCGGGCTATTAAGCGCCGTACACCGGCAGTTTCTTGCAGATAGCCTTGACCTTCTCACGAACGGCGTCGATCACCGCTTCGTTGGAAAGGTCAGCCAAGATGTCGCAGATCCAGCCAGCCAGTTCCTTGCACTCGGCTTCCTTGAAGCCGCGAGTGGTCACGGCCGGAGTACCGAAGCGCAGGCCCGAAGTGACGAACGGGGAGCGTGGGTCGTTTGGTACCGAGTTCTTGTTCACGGTGATGAAGGCTTTGCCCAAAGCGGCGTCAGCGTCTTTACCGGAGATTTCCTGCTTGATCAGCGACAGCAGGAACAGGTGGTTTTCAGTACCGCCGGAAACCACGTCAAAACCGCGCTCGATGAACACACCGGCCATGGCCTTGGCGTTCTTGATCACTTGCTGCTGGTAGGTCTTGAACTCAGGCTGCAGCGCTTCCTTGAAGCAGATGGCCTTGGCGGCGATCACGTGTTCCAGCGGGCCACCCTGGGCGCCCGGGAATACCGCGGAGTTCAGCTTCTTCTCGATGTCGGCGTTCGCGCGCGCCAGGATCAGGCCGCCACGTGGACCGCGCAGGGTCTTGTGGGTCGTGGTGGTGACCACGTCGGCGAATGGCACCGGGTTCGGGTAGACGCCAGCGGCGACCAGACCGGCTACGTGAGCCATGTCCACGAACAGGTACGCACCGACCTTGTCGGCGATTTCGCGGAAGCGCGGGAAGTCCAGGATCTGCGAGTAGGCAGAGAAACCGGCCACGATCATTTTCGGCTTGTGCTCGACTGCCAGGCGCTCGACTTCGTCGTAGTCGATCAGGCCGTTGGCGTCGATGCCGTATTGAATGGCGTTGTACAGCTTGCCGGAAGAGGAAACCGCAGCACCGTGGGTCAGGTGACCACCGTGAGCCAGGCTCATGCCCAGGATGGTGTCGCCGGCCGACAGCAGGGCCAGGTACACCGCGCTGTTGGCTTGGGAGCCGGCGTGGGGCTGGACGTTGGCGTAATCGGCGCCGAACAGCTCCTTGGCGCGGTCGATGGCCAGTTGCTCAACCACGTCGACGTATTCGCAGCCGCCGTAGTAACGCTTGCCTGGGTAGCCTTCGGCGTATTTGTTGGTCAATACCGAGCCTTGAGCTTCCATCACCGCTGGGCTGGTGTAGTTTTCCGAAGCGATCAGCTCAATGTGCTCTTCCTGGCGCTGAGCTTCTTGCTCCATGGCGGCAAAGAGATCGGCGTCGTACTTGGCAATAGTCAAATCACGGCTGAACATGGCGGTCCTCAAGGATCGGGGGGGCAGAAAAGGGAGGCATTCTAACCTAATGGGTTTTAGAAGGCATATGAAAGGACATCATGTCGCACAGAAGCAGCGTTCAAGTGACGAGCTGCAAGCGGATCGCTTGTCGCTTGCAGCTTGCCGCTGCTTTTAGTCGAACATGAACAGCGCGTCGTTGCTGAACTGGGCTTCGAAGCGATTGGCCGGCATCGGGCGGCCGAACAGGTAGCCCTGGACCTCGTCGCAACCGTGCTCGCGCAGGAAATCCAGCTGCTCGTGGGTTTCCACGCCCTCGGCGATCACCGCCAGGTTCAGGCTGTGGGCCATGGCGATGATGGCGCGGGCGATTTGCGCGTCCTGCTCGCCTGACGGTAGGCCGTCGACGAAGGTCCGGTCGATTTTCAGCACGTCGATCGGGAACTGTTTGAGGTAGTTCAGCGATGAGTAGCCGGTGCCAAAGTCATCGACGGCGATGCTCAGCCCCAGGTTTTTCAGCCCGGCAAGAATCTGCATGGCCTCGCTGACTTCGCGCATCAGGATACTTTCGGTCAGTTCCAGCTCCAGGCACGCCGGCGGCAGGCCGGTTTCCTTGAGGATGGTGGCGATCCGCGTGCCCAACTGGCCGTCGGAGAACTGCCGTGCCGAGATGTTCACCGAGACTTTCGGCACCCGGACCTTGGCCTGGTGCCAGGATTTGAGCTGGCGACAGGCCTCGCTGATCACCCAGTCACCAACATCCACCACCAATCCGAGTTCTTCGAGCACCGGGATGAAGTCCCCCGGCGGCACCAGCCCGCGCCGCGGATGACGCCAGCGCAGCAGGGCCTCGGCCCCGGTCAGGCGCTTGCCGTCGCCGCTGAATTGCGGCTGGTAGTAAAGGACGAATTCTTCCTGCTCCAGGGCGTGACGCAGGTCGCTCTCCAGCTCCAGGCGCTCCAGGGCGCTGGCGTTCATGTCCGCCTGGTAGAACTGGAAGTTGTTCTTGCCGCGTTCCTTGGCGTGGTACATCGCGGTGTCGGCGTTCTTCATCAACTGGCTCAGCTCATTACCATCCTGAGGGCTCAGGGCGATGCCGATACTGGCGGTGACAAAGAACTCGCGGCCTTCGAGTACAAAGGGCTTAACCAGGCTGGCGAGAATCTGCTCGGCGACATGAATCGCCCGGTTCAGCGCCATTTCACGGCTGGCGCGAGGCTGCAGGAGCAGGGTGAACTCATCGCCGCCCATGCGCGCCACGGTGTCGTCGTCATCGACGCAGCCCAGCAGGCGCGTGGCCATCTCCTTGAGCATGCGATCGCCCGCAGCGTGGCCCAGGGAGTCGTTGATCGGCTTGAAGCGATCGAGGTCGAGGAACATCAGCACCACCCAGGACTTCTGCCGCTCCGCCGATTGCAGTGCGGTGTGCAGGCGGTCCTGGAACAGGGTGCGGTTGGGCAGGTGGGTCAGGGCGTCGTAGTAGGCCAGGCGGTGAATCCGCTGTTCGCTGGCCTTGCGCTCGCTGATGTCACTGAAGAAGCACACGTAGCTCGCCAGGTCGCCTTCGTCATCCAGCACCGCAGTAATCCCGACCCAGGCCGGATAATGCTCGCCACTGCGGCGCTTGAGCCAGACTTCGCCTTCCCAGGTGCTGTGCTGGTGCAGTTGCTTGAGCACATAACGCAGGTGGGCTTCCTGCTGGTCATCCACGGTGAGCATGTTCGGCAACTGGTCGAGTACCTGGGACACCGCGTAACCGCTGACCCGGCTGAAGGCCTCGTTGGCCTGCACGATATAGCCGGCCGGGTCGGTGATCAGGATCGCCGAGGTTGAGTGTTCGAATACCGTGGCCGCCATGCGCAGGTCTTTTTCCGCGCGGCGTTGTTGGCTGATGTCGCGGCCGACCCCGAGCACGCCTTCGAACGCCCCGTGTTCGTCCCACACCAGCACTAGGCGCAATTCGATGGGGATCTTGCGGCCGTCGGCGCGCAGGCAGTCGAACAGGAACAGCTGGGTCTGCACCTGGCTGCGCAACTGCGCCAACTGTTCGGGTTTGTCCAGGGCCTTGCTGACCCGGTCCATCAGGGCGTGGATGCCGGTCAGTTGCTGCGGGTTGGCGATGGTCGATTGCCAGCCGTTCTGGAAGATCCAGTCCACTTCATAGCCCAGCACCGCCAGCACCGACGGGCTCACGTAGTTCAACGACAACTTGCTGTCGGTGGAGAAGATCACGTCGCTGATGCTTTCGGCGAGCATGCGGTAGCGCTGTTCGCTGTCGCGCAGGGATTCGCTGGCCTCGATCTGGTCGGTAATGTCCTTGGCCACGCCGATGATCCGTGTGACCTGGTCGTGCCGGTCCCGGGCCAGTGCCTGTTCGCGGATCTCGAAGCGCCGCCATTGGTCGCTGCGGTGGCGAAAGCGCAGTTGGCAGTGCAGCAGCTGGGCAAAGCCCGAATGCCGCTGTTCCTGGCGCAGGCGGTGATAGAGATCGGCGTCTTCCGGGTGCAGCAGGATTTCCCAGAAGTATTCGCCCATCTGGTGCAGTTCGGTCTTGTTGTAGCCCAGGGTCTGCCCCAGGTGGTGGTTGCTGAAAATCATGCGCTGGCTGATCACATCCTGCACATACAGGTGATCGGGCACGGTGCGCACCACGTCCGACCAGAAGCCTTCACGCTCCAGCAGCGACAGTTCGATCAACTTGCGGCTGGTGATGTCACTGATGCTGAGAATCACCGCGCGGTAATCGCTCGGGTCTTCCGGCAGGCGCAGCACGAGCCACAGATGTTGGTCCTTGCCTTGGGCATCGCTGAGTTTGATTTCCAGCTCCAGCTGCTTTTGCCGGGTGAGCACGGCGTCCAGCAGTTGAATGCCGATGGCGTTGCCGTTGAGCGGGCAACCGTCGATCAGCAGTTTCCAGGCACTTTCGCAGGCGTCGACATTCAGCAGGCGCAGGGCCACCTGGTTGACTTCGGTAATGCGCAATTCCTGCAACAGTTGCAGGCGCTGCTCCGCGCTCTGTTCCAGCCAGTGCCTGAGCTGTTCGCGGGTGCGCAGTTGCAGCTTGTCGAGCACACCCGGGAGCCCGGAGATATCCAGCACGCACAACGCCACGCCGGTGCCTTCGAAAATATCCTGGTAGCGGCGCCGACCTTCGTGCAATTGGCGCTGACGGCGGCGCATATTCAGCAGGGCGATCAGCGGGATCAGCGAGAAGGCCAGCCCCAGCAGGCATTTGCCGATAAAGGCCGGCAGCAGCTGCTCGATGATCGCGCGTTCATCGAACAAACCGCGCAATTGCCAATCGCTGTTGCTCAGGGGCGTGACCAGCACGGTGTTGGCCATTTCGTCGGGCGAAAGCTGACCGGGCGTCGGACTGCTGCTTTCATCGCGACTGATCACCTGTTGGGTCAGGTGGTTTTCCACCACCCACACCGGGCGGAAGCTTTCATCGCTATCCCGGGTCAGGGTCTGGAAGAAATTCGGTGCCACCCGCAATGCCCAGTAGCCCTTGACCGCACCGCTGGGCTGGTGCAGCAACAGATACACCACCGAGCCATCCGGGCCGTTGCCGAAGAAGTACCGCTGGGCGTGGCTGCGCTCGACCAGTTGCGCCAGCCAGTCGGCATCCTGGCTGTCGGCGGCGCTGTCACTCAGCACTCGGCCCTGGGCATCGAGCAGGGCGATGCTGCGAACATCCGGTAGGGACAGTTGGAGTTTCTTCAGCAGTTGCTGCTGTTGTTCGAGGTTGTGAGGCTGCTCGACGATCGGCAGCAGATTAAGGGCGATCTGCGCGTTCAGCGCCAGGTTCAGGCTGACGTGATCGGCCAGGTCGGCGCTGTAGTCGATGGCATGTTGGTGCTTGTCTTTGCGGGTTTGCTGCAGTTGATCGAGCAGTTGCCAAAACAGCAGGGCGAGTAGCAGCAGTACCAGCGTTGCCAGGCCCCCCTTCAGGGTGCCGCGCAGGGGAGAGCCGGGCGCAGAGGCGATTGCGCGCACGGAAGATGGCGGAATGACATTGGACAAGCTGTGATCCTGCGGTTTGGCTAGACTGGCGCGACGTGCACTATAAGCCGGACGCCCGAAGGGCGGCTAGCATGCCTTGAGTTGTGGCAAAGTGCCAGCCCCGCCTGGCTGGACCTTAGTCATCCGTTGAGGTAGCTTTGCCGGTTACGCGGGAGCGTTCCAGCTCCAGACAATCAGGCATTTACCGCGCTCAGGTATTGATCACGATCAACGCCCGTGCCGCGCATGGCCTGGCCCGGGCTCTGCCCGATCTATTCATCAGTCACTGACGCTAGGTTCACCATGGCTCAATACGTCTTCACCATGCATCGGCTGGGAAAAGTTGTTCCGCCGAAGCGGGAAATCCTCAAAAACATTTCGTTGTCATTCTTCCCCGGCGCCAAGATCGGCGTACTGGGCCTCAACGGTTCGGGTAAATCCACCCTGTTGAAAATCATGGCCGGCGTTGACACCGAGTTCGACGGTGAAGCACGCCCGATGCCAGACCTGAACATCGGCTACCTGCCGCAAGAGCCCCAGCTGGACCCGACCAAGACCGTGCGTGAAGTGGTCGAGGAAGCGGTCAGCGTGATCAAGGACGCCCAGGCGCGCCTTGACGAGGTGTATGCCGCCTACGCCGATCCGGATGCCGACTTCGACAAGCTGGCTGCCGAACAGGCCAAGCTCGAAGCCATCCTGCAAGCCAGCGACGGTCATAACCTGGAGCGCCAGCTGGAAGTTGCCGCCGATGCGCTGCGCCTGCCGGCTTGGGATGCCAAGGTCGAACACCTGTCAGGTGGTGAGAAGCGTCGTGTGGCCCTGTGCCGCCTGCTGCTGTCGGCCCCGGACATGCTGCTGCTCGACGAACCTACCAACCACTTGGACGCCGATTCCGTCGCCTGGCTGGAACACTTCCTCCACGATTTCCCAGGCACTGTGGTCGCGATTACGCACGACCGTTACTTCCTGGACAACGTTGCCGGCTGGATTCTGGAGCTCGACCGTGGCGCCGGCATTCCTTATGAAGGCAACTACTCGGGTTGGCTCGAAGCAAAGTCCGACCGTCTGGCTGCCGAGTCCAAGCAGCAGTCGGCTCACGAAAAAGCCATGAAGGAAGAGCTGGAGTGGGTGCGCAAAGGCGCCAAGGCCCGCCAGTCCAAATCCAAGGCTCGTCTGCAACGCTTCGAGGAAATGCAGTCCCAGGAATTCCAGAAACGCAGCGAGACCAACGAAATCTACATCCCGGCCGGTCCGCGCCTGGGTGACAAGGTCATCGAGTTCAAGAACGTCACCAAGGGCTATGGCGATCGCGTCCTGATCGACAACCTGTCGTTCAGCATGCCTAAAGGCGCCATCGTCGGCGTGATTGGCGGTAACGGTGCGGGTAAATCCACACTGTTCCGCATGCTGATGGGCAAGGAACAACCGGATTCGGGCAGCATCGAAGTCGGCGAAACCGTGCAACTGGCCTGCGTCGACCAGAGCCGCGACGACCTGGATGGCAGCAAGACTGTGTTCCAGCAGATCTCCGACGGTTCCGACCAGATCCGCATCGGCAACTACGAGATCCCGTCCCGTACCTACGTCGGACGTTTTAACTTCAAGGGCGGCGACCAGCAGAAGTTCGTCAAGGACCTGTCCGGTGGTGAGCGCGGTCGCTTGCACCTGGCCCTGACCTTGAAAGAGGGCGGCAACGTCCTGCTGCTCGACGAACCGTCCAACGAC
>Ga0302175_10000016_pt1 | contig 106886 bp, 90 predicted proteins | sample I_Fen_N3_3_FD_198791 | JGI IMG/M metagenome (GOLD analysis project Ga0302175, IMG submission 198791) | Peat permafrost microbial communities from Stordalen Mire near Abisko, Sweden - I_Fen_N3_3 | ecosystem: Environmental > Terrestrial > Soil > Wetlands > Permafrost | place: Sweden: Abisko... | reverse complement strand
AACGGTGACATTGCCCAGAACCAGCGTGAGCGCGTGATCGACTCCCTCAAGGATGGCCGTCTGGACATCGTTGTGGCGACCGACGTTGCTGCTCGTGGCCTGGACGTACCGCGCATCACCCACGTGTTCAACGTGGACATGCCGTACGACCCGGAATCCTACGTTCACCGTATCGGCCGCACCGGCCGTGCCGGTCGCGAAGGTCGTGCACTGCTGCTGGTGACTCCACGTGAGCGCCGCATGCTGCAAGTGATCGAGCGTGTAACCGGTCAAAAGGTTGCTGAAGTTCGCCTGCCGGACGCCCAAGCGGTGCTCGACGCGCGTATCAAGAAGCTGACCAACAGCCTGTCGCCGCTGGTAGCCGATGCTGAATCGACCCACGGTGATCTGCTGGATCGTCTGACCGCCGATATCGGTTGCACGCCACGTGCACTGGCCGCTGCCCTGCTGCGCAAAGCTACCAACGGTCAGGCCCTGACCCTGGCTGCGATCGAGAAAGAGCGTCCACTGGTGCCGAACAACGCACCGCGTGGCGATCGTCCTGAGCGCACTGGCGACCGTCCAGACCGTGGCGACCGCGAGCGTCGTGCTCCGATCCCGCTGGCTGAAGGCCGTGCACGCTGCCGTACCGCGCTGGGCGCGCGTGATGGTATCGCTGCCAAGAACCTGCTGGGCGCCATCCTCAACGAAGGTGGCCTGGCTCGTGAAGCGATCGGTCGCATCCAGGTACGTGACAGCTTCTCCCTGGTAGAGCTGCCGGAAGATGGTCTGGAGAAGTTGCTGACCAAGCTGAAGGACACTCGTGTTGCTGGTAAGCAGTTGAAACTGCGTCGCTATCGCGAAGATTGATCCGCTCTCGGGCTGATTGATCGAACATAAAAAATCCCCGACTGGTTCGGGGATTTTTTTTGCCTGGTGGTTATCGCCTGGCGGCGGGTGGGCCAGTGCAACGCTTAGGCAAAGCGATAGATGTCCATGCCTAACGCACCCAGGGTGAAGCCTTGGTGGACGATGCTGAAGTCGCCGCCGGCACCGCGGGCGAAATACAGCGGTAGCAGGTGTTCGTCGCTGGGATGGCTGCGCACCGCATTCGGTGCCTGGCGCCGGTAATCATGCAGGGCGGCTTCGTCGTTTGCAGCCAGCTTGTCGATCATCCAGTCGCGAAAAGCCTTGGCCCAAGGCTCGATGCTTTCCGGGCCGGCGTGCCAGTCGAGCTCACCCAGGTTGTGGGTGATGCTGCCGGAGCCGATCAGCAACACGCCCTGCTCGCGCAGGCTGGCCAAGGCATGCCCGACATGGGTCTGCAGTTCGGGGCCAAGACGGCTCGGCAGCGAGACCTGGACCACAGGAATGTTCGCTGCGGGGTACATCAGCGACAGCGGCACCCATACGCCGTGGTCAAGAGGGCGCTTGTTATCGAGTTGTGCGGGCAGGCCATCGGCCTTGAGCAGTTCGACCACGTGGGCCGCCAGGACCGGATCACCCGGGGCCGGGTATTGCACGGCGAACAGTGCGGCCGGGAAACCGCCGAAGTCGTGCCAGGTCTCCGGATGCGGGTTGGCGCTGACCCGCAGGTCTTGGCTTTCCCAGTGTGCGGAAACAATCACGATGGCCTTGGGTTTTGGCAGCTGTGCGGCCAGTCCTGCCAACGCCGGGCCGCTGGCCCCGGGCTCCAGGGCGAGCATGGGTGAGCCGTGAGAGATAAACAGGCTGGGAAGCATGGAGGGGATCCTGGTGGGGGTTAAGATAGCGCCATCTTCAATCAGATCATCAATCTAAATCTAATATAAGTTTTAGTGCTTTTTGATCGAGTTTTCAGGGTGATTCATGCAGCCGGAATTTTGGCAGAAACGTTGGGAGCGCGATCAGATCGGCTTTCATCTACCTGAGGTCAACCCCTATCTTCAGCAGTTTTGGCCGCACTTGGGGCTCACGCCTGGAGCGCGGGTGCTGGTGCCGCTGTGTGGCAAAAGCCTGGACCTCAAGTGGCTCGCGGGCCTGGGGCATGAGGTGCTGGGTATCGAGTTGTCGGAAAAGGCCATCCAGGACTTCTTCAGCGAACAGCAACTGACGCCCACCGTTAGTCGGCATGGGCGCTTCAAGGTCTTCCAAGCGAGTGCGATCCAGCTTTGGTGCGGCGATGTCTTTGCCCTAGCCGCCGAGGATGTGGCCGATTGCACGGCTTTGTATGATCGTGCGGCGTTGATCGCCTTGCCGCACGATATGCGCGTCCAGTACGCAGCCCTGTTGAATCGCATCCTGCCCCAGGGCACGCGTGGCTTGCTGATCACCATGGACTACGATCAGGCGCTCATAGAGGGTCCGCCCTTCGCCGTGCTCGACGATGAGGTCAGGCATTTGCTGGGCGCGCGTTGGCAGCTTGAGGTCGAAGTTGAGCGGGACATCCTGGGCGAAAGCTGGAAGTTTCATCAGGCTGGGGTTGCGCGCCTGGATGAACGGGTTTACCGGCTTATGGACAAGCCCTGAGCCCGGTTTTATCGCGACCATGCAAAAGGGCGACTTGCGTCGCCCTTTTGGGTCATGCCGGTGTCGCTATCAGCCGCGACGGCGCAGTGCTTCGATACGCTCTTCCAGCGGTGGGTGGCTCATGAACATCCGAGCCAGGCCTTGCTTGAGGCCACCGTTGATGCCGAAGGCGTTCAAGGTGTCGGGCATATGCACCGGCAGACCTTGTTCCGAGCGCAAGCGCTGCAGAGCACCAATCATCGCGCTGGTACCGGCCAGGCGGGCGCCGGCTTCGTCAGCACGGAACTCACGTTTACGCGAGAACCACATGACGATGGAGCTGGCAAGGATGCCCAGAACCAGCTCAGCGAAGATGGTCGCGATGTAATAGGCAATGCCCTGGCCTTCTTCGTTCTTGAAAATCACCTTGTCGACAAAGTTGCCGATGATGCGGGCGAAGAACATCACGAAGGTGTTCACCACGCCTTGGATCAACGCCAGGGTAACCATGTCACCGTTGGCGACGTGCCCGATTTCATGGGCCAGCACGGCTTTTACTTCATCCGGCGAAAAACGTTCCAGCAAGCCCTGGCTGACGGCGACCAGCGCGTCGTTCTTGTTCCAGCCGGTGGCAAAGGCGTTGGCCTCGTAAGCCGGGAAAATACCGACCTCGGGCATCTTGATCCCGGCTTCACGGGACAGTTGTTCAACAGTCTGCAGCAGCCATTGCTCGTGACGAGTGCGTGGCTGACTGATGATTTGGGTGCTGGTGCTCATCTTCGCCATCCACTTGGAGATGAACAGCGAGAACAGCGAACCGGCGAAACCAAAGACGGCACAGAAGATCAGCAGCTGAGTAAGGTCGAGATCAACCTTGTTGGCCGCCATGATCCCGTTGAAGCCGAAAAGGCTCAGGGTAATGCTGGCAATCAGCACGACCGCCAGGTTAGTGGCCAAAAACAGCAGAATGCGCATCATGGTTGTTAAAATCTCCTCATGCTTAAGATGTAGCGTACTGCGGGGTATATAAGGTGCGGCACCGGGCTATTCAACCGGGTGACTATTTCAAACTGTGTCTTACAGACTGATCCTAGGCGCATGCAGGAAACTTCTGCGGCGAATCAGATAAATCCCGGAGTGTATTTTTGCTACAGGCCCTTGCACCAGGGGTGCATCGGGAGGGTGTCAGCTTATAGAAGGGAGGCGGGGCAGGGGAGCGAAGATGTGTTGCTGAATTAATCGCAGTGCGACCGGCGGACGATCGCACTGCAACGGGCACTTACTGGCGGTAGGATTTGAGGAAGCTGCCGATTCGGCCAATCGCCTGTTCCAGGTCATCCACCCGTGGCAGGGTGACGACGCGGAAGTGGTCGGGCCATGGCCAGTTGAAGGCAGTGCCTTGAACCACCAGCAGTTTCTCCGACAGCAGCAGGTCGAGGACGAACTTCTCATCATTATGGATCGGGCAGACTTTCGGGTCGATCCGCGGGAAAGCGTACAGCGCGCCCATGGGCTTGACGCAGCTCACACCGGGGATGTCATTGAGCAGATCCCAGGTGCGATTGCGCTGTTCCAGCAGGCGGCCCTGGGGCAGGACCAGGTCATTGATGCTCTGGTACCCGCCGAGTGCAGTCTGGATGGCGTGCTGGCTCGGTACGTTGGCGCACAGACGCATGTTGGCCAGCATGTCGATACCCTCGATGTAACTCTGGGCATGGTGCTTGGGACCGGAAATGGCCACCCAGCCGGAGCGGAAGCCCGCGACCCGATACGATTTGGACAGGCCGTTGAAGGTCAGGCACAACAAGTCTGGGGCCAGCGACGCGGTGCAGATATGCACGGCATCGTCGTACAGAATCTTGTCGTAGATCTCGTCGGAGAACACCACCAGGTTGTGCTGGCGGGCCAGTTCGAGCATGCCTAGCAGGACTTCCTTGGGATACACGGCGCCCGTCGGGTTGTTTGGGTTGATGATCACCAGAGCTTTGGTATTCGGGGTGATCTTGGCCTTGATGTCGGCCAGGTCTGGCCACCAGTTGGCCTGCTCGTCACACAGGTAATGCACCGGGCTGCCGCCCGCCAGGCTTACCGCAGCAGTCCACAGTGGGTAGTCCGGGGCCGGGACCAGCACTTCGTCGCCATTGTTGAGCAGGGCCTGCATGGCCATCACGATCAGTTCGGAAACACCGTTGCCCAGGTAGATGTCTTCAATGCCGACGCCTTCCACCTGCTTCTGCTGGTAGTACTGCATGACCGCCTTGCGCGCACTGAACAGGCCTTTGGAGTCGCTGTAGCCCTGTGCGGTCGGCAGGTTGCGGATCACGTCTTGGAGGATTTCATCCGGCGCCTCGAAGCCAAAGGGTGCCGGGTTGCCGATGTTCAGCTTGAGGATGCGATGGCCTTCCTCCTCCAGACGTTTGGCGTGCTTGAGCACTGGGCCGCGAATGTCGTAGCAGACGTTGGCGAGCTTGTTCGATTTGCTGACCTGCATGGCGATGTGTTCCCGAAAATGAACGATCCAGATGGCGGATGAACTACCGTACTGGGAATCCTGCGTTTTCACACAGGCCTGTAGCCTAAGCTTGCAGCGGCAAAATCCGTTTGAATGCGCTGGGCGCGGCTGCCAGACTGGCGTCTAACGAGGCGCAATCATACGTGCCGCCTGATCCGTGGAAAAGATACAGATCGGGCTTTTTCAGTTGCAGAGGAGGGATGATGGAAAAGCTGGAAAAAACCCTTGAAGAGTGGCGCGCCATGCTCGATCCCGAGCAGTACAACGTATGCCGGCTCAAAGGCACCGAACGACCGTTCTCGGGCAAGTACAACGGCACCAAGACCGACGGGGTCTATCACTGTATCTGCTGCAACGAGCCCTTGTTCGACTCGCGGGCTAAATTCGATTCCGGCTGCGGTTGGCCGAGCTTCTACGAGCCGATCGGTGCAAGTGCCATGGTCGAGATCCGCGACGTCAGCCACGGCATGATCCGCACTGAAGTGGTGTGCGCCAAATGTGATGCGCACCTGGGGCATGTATTCCCCGATGGTCCGCCACCGACCGGCCTGCGTTATTGCATCAACTCGGTGTGCCTGGACCTGGTGCCGCGCTAACACCCATCGATGAAAAGCGATTTTTCGAAATCGCTTTTCGTTAAATCAGATTGTGTGCAATTTAATTGAGCGCTATTTTTATCAGCCTTTACTGTCCCTGGAGCCTGCACCATGAGCGACACCCTGTTGAACATCCCGTGCGCCACCATCAAGGGCGAGCAAAAAACCTTGGCCGACTTCCACGGTAAGGCCGTATTGGTGGTCAACACCGCCAGCAAGTGCGGTTTTACGCCCCAGTACAAAGGGCTGGAGACGCTGTGGCAGACCTATAAGGATCAAGGGCTAGTGGTGCTGGGGTTCCCGTGCAATCAGTTCGGCAAGCAGGAACCGGGAAATGAGGAGGCGATTTCCGAGTTTTGCGAGCTGAACTTCGGTGTCAGCTTCCCGTTGTTCAAGAAGATAGATGTCAATGGCGCCCAGGCCCATCCGCTGTTCGTTCAGTTGAAAAAGCGTGCGCCGGGTCTGCTGGGCTCCCAAGGCATCAAGTGGAACTTCACCAAGTTCCTGATCGGCAAGGACGGTCAGGTGGTCAAGCGATTCGCGCCCACCACCAAGCCCCAGGACCTGACGAGCGAGATCGAAGCCCTGCTCAAATGAACGACCTGTCCGCCGACTCGCTGACCCTCGACAGTCAGCTGTGTTTCAAACTCTATGCTGCCTCGCGGGCTGTGGTGCGCGGCTACAAGCCGATGCTCGATCAGTTGGGCCTGACTTACCCGCAGTACCTGGTGATGCTGGTGCTGTGGGAGTGGCAGGTAACGCCCCCCGAATTGCCCACCGTCAAGGCTCTCGGCGAGCGCCTGGCGCTGGACTCCGGAACCCTGACGCCATTGCTCAAGCGGTTGCAGCAGTTGCAACTGGTGCAGCGCCAGCGTTCGGCTCTGGATGAGCGTGAAGTGCACCTGAGCCTGAGCCCCGCAGGCCTGGCCCTGCGTGAGCAGGTGCCGCCGCTCAAGGCGGCCTTGCTCTGTGAAAGCGGCGTCGACCTCAACAGTTTGAGCGAGTTGCGCAACGGCCTGGATCGCTTGCTGGTCCAGATCAAAGCATTGTCGTAGTCGGCACCCAGAGGTCCAGCAGGGCGGCCAGTTCTTCACGCCGGAACGGCTTGGCCAGATAGTCGCTCATGCCCGCCAGGCGGCAACGTTCGCGCTCTTCGGGCATGGCGTTGGCGGTCAGAGCGATGATCGGCAGGTCCGGCCAGCGTCCGCTGCGGCGGATCTGCCGGCTGGCCTCGTAACCGTCCATGACCGGCATATTGCAGTCCATTAGCACCAGATCGAAGGGGTCGTGCTCCAATAGGTTGAGGGCTTCGGCACCGTGGGCCGCGACACTCACGGCGCAACCGAGTTTGCCGAGCATGCCCTTGGCCACCAGCTGGTTTACCGGGTTGTCCTCCACCAGCAGGATCCGTGCTCGACGTGAAGGCGTGTAGGTCTCCAATTGGGCATCATCGATGATCACGGTTTGCCCCAGCAGTGCCCGGCGCAGCGTCTGATACAGGGCATTGCGCGCCAGGGGGCGGGCCTGTTGCTGCAGTGGCGCCAGGGCGGCAGCCTCTTCACTGGGTAGAAAACTGCCATAGGCGGTGACCAGCAGGATCGGCGCAGAGAGGGTCGGGCGCAGGCCGAACAGGCATTCCGGGCAGTCGGTAATCAACAAGTCGGGCTCGAGCCCGAGCAGCGAATCGCTCAGGTTGCAGCGTCGATAATTCAGGCCCCAGGCCGGAAGCAGTTTGCCCAGCAGCTCAGCGAGTCCGCTGGCGGGCTCGGTAATCGCCAGGATATTGCCAAACAACGGCGCCGGGGCCAGTGCCGGGGTATGGCAGGGTAGCGGCAGATCGGCGCAGAACTGGCTGCCAAAACCCACTTCAGAACTGATGCTCATCCGTCCCTGCATGGCTTCGCAGAGGTTGTGGGTCAGGGCCAGCCCGAGGCCGGTGCCGCCGTATTGGCGCGTGATGCCGGCGCCTGCCTGGGTATAGGGTTGGAAAATTCGCAGTTGGGCTTCCGGCGCGATGCCGATGCCGGTGTCACAGACTTCGAGCCGCACGCCGTCCTCGTGAGTGCGCAGGCGCACATCCACCCGGCCGAAGCGGGTGAATTTCAGGGCGTTCGACAGCAGATTGCTGACGATCTGCCGCACGCGAGTCGGGTCGCCCAGCACCAGGGCCGGGAAATCGGGTTCGATCAGGCAGGTCAATTCGACGCTGGACGCGGTGTTCTGCGACAGCAGGTTAGCAGTGTCTTCCACCAGCACACCGAGGTCGAACGGAATGCGTTCCAGCTCCAGTTGCCCGGCGTCGAACTTCGACATGTCGAGAATATCGTTGAGCAACTCCACCAGCACTTTGCCGGAGTCGTGGGCGATCGACAGCTGCTGGCGTTGTTCGGCGTTCAGTTGGCTGTCCAGGGACAGGGCGATCATGCCCAGCAACCCATTGAGCGGGGTGCGGATTTCGTGGCTCATGTTGGCCAGGAAGGCCGCCCGCGCTTGTGCCATATCCAGGGCAGTGCTGCGGGCGGCTTCCAGCTCTTCGTTGGATTGGCTGAGGCGCTGGTTGATTGCTTTGAGCTCAGTGGTGCGCGCGGAGACGATGTTTTCCAGTTGGCTCAGGTAATCGGTCAGGCGGTTTTCTGCGTTGCGCCGTTGCTGGATCTCGGTGGACATGTTTTCGAACTGCTGGTTGGCGACCTTGACCAGCACTCCGATTTCGTCGTTTTCATGGCCCGGCGGGAAGTCCAGCTTGGGTTGGTCGGCGCTGCGCGGGTCGCGCCCGCTAAGCTCGCGGATCACCCCGACCAAAGGCTTGGTCAGCATCACGTAGAACAGGCCAAGGAGGATCCCGGTCAGAATCAGGCTGCGGGCGAAGCCGTTGATCAGGGTCACTTCGGCCCGGCGCAGGAAGCGGCTGCCGAAGGCGAAGGTATCGACCTCCAGGTGTAAGGTGCCCAAGGATTCTTCGGGGATGTGGCTGAGAAAGAGCCGATCTTCGAACTGGCGATTGGCGCCGAACAGAAAGTCACTGATGGGCCGGTAGCGACTTTTTAGCGGCGGACGGTCGACATTGGCCAGCAGGGTGTTGTTGTTATCGATCAGTCGCGCGCCAATGATGGCAGGGGAACGCAACAAACCCAGGGTCAGCTCCTGGGCCAGTTCGGCGTCGATGTTGTAGGCGATACGCGAGGCTGGGTTATGGCTGATTTCCAGCAGCGAGCGTATTTCCTGATTGATGGAGGCGTCTTCACTGGCATAATCGATGCCGATTTGCAGCAGACTGAGTGCCGTCCCGAGAATGAAACCGACCAGCACTGTGAGCCTGGCTTGTTTGTAAGACAGGCGGTTGGTGAATTTAATGTCCATGGGATGCTGAGCCACTTTCCGTTTCCCTTCGCTGGGCAAGCATAGCTGATCGTCAGTTATTGACGGCACGAGCCTGGCGCTGATCCTGTTTGGGTAGACCGCGGGCATCGTAATCCTGTTTCGTCTGGGTGCCCGATCATTATTGTGAACCTGTCTGAGGAGAAGTCGTGGATTCTCGATTGAATGCTTTTCTTGAACGCGCCGATGCGGTCCTGGCTCGGCTCGAGCCGTTGCTGCCGGCCCCGCGACAAGTCATCGACTGGACGCACTGCCTGGCCGCGCGCTGGCAACGGGAGGGGCGCAATGGCTACCTGCTGCCTTTGGCGGTCAGCCTCGACACGCGTTTGTCCGACCTGATCGGCGTCGACCGGCAACGTGAGCAGTTGGCACGCAATACCCAGCAGTTTCTCGATGGCATGCCGGCCAACCATGCCTTGCTCTGGGGTTCGCGTGGTACCGGCAAGTCGTCGTTGGTCCGCGCCTTGCTGGCCGAACACGCCAAGGGTGGTTTGCGCCTGATCGAAATCGAGCGCGATCACCTCGCGGACCTGCCACGAGTGGTGGAGCAGTTGGTCAAACTGCCCCAGCGTTTCGTACTGTTCTGCGATGACCTGTCGTTCGAGGCCGGTGAGGGCGATTACCGGGTGCTCAAAAGCGTACTCGACGGCTCGCTGGAGCAGGCGCCGGACAACGTGCTGCTGTACGCCACCTCCAACCGTCGGCACCTGGTGCCCGAGAAAGAGAGCGACAACGAGAACTGGAAGCGCGTCGACGGCGAACTTCACCCCAGCGAAGCCGTGGAAGACAAGATCGCTCTGTCGGATCGCTTTGGCCTGTGGCTGTCGTTCTACCCGTTCACCCAGGAACACTTCCTCAACGTGGTCGAGCACTGGATCGGCGAGCTGGCAAGCAAGGCCGGCCTGACCTGGCAGCGTGATGAGGCTCTGGAGATTCTCGCGGTGCGCTGGGCCACTGGCCGCGGCAACCGCAATGGCCGTTGCGCCTATCAATTCGCCCGCTACTGGGTCGGTTTGAAGTTGCTGGAGCAAAAGACATGATCGATTTGCAAAGCGCCGGTAAAGGCCTGGAAGGCTACGGGCTGTTGTACGCCCAGTTGGAGTCTTTGTTGGCCGATGAGCGCGACTTCATTGCCAATGCCGCGCAGTTTTCGGCGTTTCTGTTCAATCAGCTCGACGATTTGAACTGGGCCGGCTTCTACCTCAACCGTGATGAAGAGCTGGTGCTCGGCCCGTTCCAGGGCCAGATCGCCTGTGTGCGGATTGCCTTTGGTCGTGGCGTATGTGGTGCGGCTGCGGCCTCGCGGCAAACCCAACGGGTCGAGGATGTGCACGCATTCCCCGGGCATATTGCCTGCGACAGTGCGTCCAACAGTGAGTTGGTCGTACCGCTGGTCAAGGACGGGCGGCTGATCGGCGTGCTGGATCTGGACAGCCCGAAACTGGCGCGCTTCAGTGCCGACGATCAAGCCGGCATCGAGGCCCTGGCGGCGATTTTCCTGCGCCTGAGCGACTGCTGATCCGCTTCAGGCCAGTAGCCCGGCCTTGCGCATCAGGCTTTGCGGGTCGACCGTATCGATCTGCTGCGGCTCCAGGAATCGCTCGGCGTAATGCCGATAGACCTGAGCCTCGAGAAACAGGCCAAACAGTTCAGGGTCGATATGGGCGTCACGGCACATCATGGCCATGATGCCCAGGGCTTCACTCAGGGTCTTGCCCTTTTTGTAGGGGCGATCCGCAGCTGTCAGTGCTTCGAAGATATCGGCGATCGCCATCATCCGTGCCGGCAGGCTCATCTGCTCACGTTTCAACTGCATGGGGTAGCCGGTGCCGTCCATTTTCTCATGGTGGCCGCCGGCGATTTCCGCAATGTTTTGCAAATGCTCGGGGAAGGGCAGGTGCTTGAGCATCAGGATGGTTTGCACCATGTGGTGATTGATCACATAACGCTCTTCGCGGGTCAGCGTGCCACGGGTGATGCTCAGGTTGTACAGCTCGCCACGGTTGTATTTGTGCGGCGGCGCGTCGAGCTTGAAGCCCCAGGGGTTGTCTGCGCCGATCAGTTCGTTTTCATGGCGCTCCAGCAGGTGCTCGGGTTTATCGGCCAGGAGCGGCTCAAGGACCGGAAGCGTCTGGGCCGGCCCGCGTTCCTGGCGTTTTTTCTCTTCCCAGGAGACCCCCAGGCGATCGTCCAGGGTTCGGCTCCAAGTGCGTTCGGCAATCTCACGCAGGCGCTGCAAGTCGGCTTCGCCCATGGCTTCGGCGCCGATATTGCAGTGGGCGACAAAGGCGAAATCGGCGTCCAACTGGGCCAGCTCGGCATCGCGTGCGGCGGCCAGTGAGGATTCGTCGCCATTCTGGGCCAGGCCTTGCCAGTAGTTAATCCACGCATCGCGCTTGAGGACTTCGAAGCGGGTGCGGATTTCGTGGATACGGTCGTTCAGGGTTTCCAGCTTGGTGGCCTTGTCGACCACGTACTCTGGGGTCGTGACCTTGCCGCAGTCGTGCAGCCAGGAGGCGATATGCAAGGCTTCCCACTCATTGTCATTAGGCTGGTAGGCGGCGAAGGCCGGTTGTTGGCTGGCGGCAGCAGCCTCGGCCAGCATCAGGGTCAGTGCCGGCACCCGCTGGCAGTGACCGCCGGTATAGGGGCTCTTGGCATCGATGGCCCCGGCCAGCAGTTGGATAAAGGAGTCGAGCAACTGCTTTTGTTTGTTTTGCAGGCGCTGGCTATCGATGCATAGTGCGGCGGCACCTGATATGGCCTGGATGAAGGCGATGCGATCGGGGCGCAGTTTTTCCAGGTCGGCTTCCTGGCCGCTGTCCACCAGCATCAAGACCAGTACGCCGACGGTTTCATTGTGGCGATTGCGCAGGCGTATGCCGATCAGGTGGGCACTGGGGCAGGCCAGGGCCAACATCACAGGTTGCAGGTCTGCGGCCTGTTCGAAACCGAGGGTGATGACCAGGCTGTCGCGGTTCGTCAGCTCTTGCAGCCAGGCTGGGCCCTGGGGGCTTTCGAGGATGAGGGCCGGGATACTGAACGCCGCCGGGTCTTGCTGTTGGCCGTCGATGGTCAGCCCATGGGGCTCCAGGCGCGTGCCCTCGCTTTCGCAGAGAAAGATCAAGCCCGCCTGGGCCTGGCCGATTTTCACGGTTTCAAACAGCACGCGCTGTAACAGTGGGTCGAATCGCGTCTCGGCGGACAGGCTGGCAGTGATCTCGAAGAAACTCGCCAGGGTCTCTTTCATCCGCGCCATTGAGACACTCAGTTGGTCGACCTCGAGCACGGGTGAGCGCCGGGTGACCGGGTAGTGAAAGTCGAAGCTGCGGATGGCGTCAGCCTCCTGCACCAGGGCCCGCAAGGGCCGGACCAGCACTCGCGAAATCAGCCAGCCCAGGGGCAGGCACAGCAACAGCGTGGCCAAGGTGATCAGTGCCCCCTGCCAGCGCATGCGATAGGCATCCACCAGCAGTTCATCTTCCGGCACCAGCAGCGCCAGTTGCAGGCCGCCGGGGCCTCCTTCCTCGATCTGCCGACTGGCGACGATCCAGGTGCGGTCGCCCACTTTCAGGCGATTGGCCTGTGCCGCGCCGTGCAGCAACGCATCAAGGGCCGGGCTCAGGTCGTTGGCCTTGATCAACCGCGCGGTCTGGGCCTCGATGATCAGCCTGGAACTGTCCGGGTAGGCCACCGCATTGCCGTTGGCGTCGATCAGGGCGATTTCGGTGCTGGGGGTGACACGGTGCTTGGCCAGGGTGGCGGAGAGTTGCTCGAGGGTCAGGTCGGCGCCTATCACGGCGCTGTTGCCGCTACGCCTGGCCAGGGTGGTACCGACGTTGCGCGTGGAAAAGAACACGTAGGGGGCGGTGGTGATCTGCTCGTCATCGCGAGAAGCATTGGCAAACCAGGCACGCATGCGTGGGTCGTAGCGCTCGTTGCTATTGCTGCGCTGATCGATTTGGCCCAGGGCGCTGTCGTAGAACAGGGTTTGCGAGCGAACCTGCTCGCCGCCGGGGTCACGCTCGATACTCCAGACTTCATAGGCGGCGGCCTCGGGAGCCTTGCGTGCGGCCTTGAGCGCGGCGCTGCGCAGCGGCCGAACCATGAAAAAGTCGCCGTTGGCATAACCCACATACAGTGATGCCAATTCCGTATGGTCGATCAGCGATTGGCTGAATGGCTTGAGCAACGCCAGGCGTCGATTCAGGTCGGGTGCCTGGATGGCCGGGTTATCCGCCTGCAGGCTGAGCAGGAAGCGAATCGGCTGGTAGGTGTGTTTCAGGTCCTGCTGCACATCCTGCTCGATGCGCTGGAACAGATGTTCGCTGCTGGACAGGATGATACGTGTGGTTTGCTGGTAGTTGAAAATGCCCAGCACGATACCGGTCAACAACAGCAGAAAGGTGAACATCACGCTGATATGCACGTGGAGAGGAAAGCGGCGTTGTTCGGACCGCGGCGTGCTTGGCATTGCAGTGCTCTCCAGGGCGCGCGGGGGGGGCGCTGCTTAGGGATGAAGCATAGTTAAGGCGGATCCAGTTTGCCTCGCGCAGCAAGCGTGAGGCCACCGCCGAGCATCCTGAATGTCAGGGTAGGGGCTTGAAAATACCGAATACTGGCGTTTTGATATTTTTCTGGCAAGCACCGATTTTTCCTGGCGTGTGGGCCGTCAGACCAGCGCATTGCGTTTAGCCATATCAATCAGTTTGGCCATGGACTGAATATCCAGTTTTTGCATGATTCTTTTCTTGTAGGTACTGACGGTTTTGTTGCTCAGAAACATGCCCGTGGCGATTTCCTTATTGGTCCGGCCCAGGGCGAAAAGCTGCAATACGATCAGTTCGCGGTCATTGAGTGAGCGGAACAGGGCCAGCTCCAGGGGCGAGCTGTCCTCGGCGGGCGTGGCGGACAGGGTTTGGCTGGGAAAGTAATGGTAGCCCCCCAGGATCGCCTTGATCGCGCCGAGCAGTTCAGTGAGCTCCTGCTCCTTGCTCAAGTAGCCGCTGGCTCCGCCGCGCATGCAGCGGTTGGCGAACAGCGCCGGCGGCTGGGCGGTCAGGACCAGCGTCCGCAGCGAGGAATTCAGTGCACTGAAGCGGTAGAGCAGTTCCAGGCCGTCGATCTTGGGCAGGCAGATGTCGAGGATGATCAGGTCTGGCATGCACTCGCGGACTAACTGCAGGGCGTCGACGCCGTTGTCGGTCTCGCCGACGATCTGGTGGCCTTCATGCTCCATCAGAATACGGATCGCCAGGCGCATGATCGGATGGTTATCGATGATGAAAATCGAGCTCATGTTGAACCTGCTCAAAGCTATTAAAGGCCCCGAACATTAGCCCAGCTCAACGCCGGAAATACGGGGTTCAGGGCCTTAAACGCAAACTAGGAAGGTTCCTACGCGCAATGGAGGTGGGGATTACAAAGGGCTGGCGGTTGGGTGAAGAACATCCGTTTGCAAATGTTAATGAGCGGCCATCAGCACTGCGCACCGTGTTCGGTGAACAGGCCAGGAAACCGTCCAAAGGTGTGCCCGGCAGCGCCAGGTCGGGCATCAAGAAGTGCCGCCCTTCCACGACGGGGAAGGGCGGAGGGGACAGGGTTATTGCGGGCTTGAACGGCCGGTCATTTCCCGGGCCATTTCACTGGCATAGCTGTCGGTCATGCCCGCGATGAAGTCGATCATGCGCAGGAAGGACGCGTGCAATGGCCAGTTCGGGTCCGGGGCGTTGTTGCCCAGCAGGTCGAGGATGCGCCGGTTCTTGAACGACGGGGTGCGCCCGCCATGCTGCTCCAGTGCCGCGCCGCAGAAGGAGTTGAGGAGGATTTCCAGAGTGGTGTAGGCACCGATTTCATGCAGTGTCTTGCGCTTGTCCTGGAAAATTTTCTTGCGGGCGATGTCCTTGGCGTTCAGTACGCAACGCTTGGCCGGGCCGTGCATGTGTTCCACCAGGTCACCGTGCAGGGTGCCGGCCAGCAGCGCATCCTGCTGCTCGACGAAAGCGCGGGCGGCGGCGTTGGTCAGGTGTTCGATGGCCTTACCCCGCAGGATCGCCAGTTTGCGCCGCCGTGAATCCTGCGGGCCGAGCTGGCGATAGGTCTCCGGCAGGTCGTCACCCACCAGCCCCAGCAGCAGTGATTCAACCTCGGCATACTCCAGTAGATCCATCTCCACGCCATCTTCGAGGTCGATCAGGGCGTAGCAGATGTCATCCGCAGCTTCCATCAGGTACACCAGCGGATGGCGCGCCCAGCGCTGCTCCTCGAGTTGGGGCAGGCCGAGTTTGTGGGCGATCTGCTCCAGCAGCGGCAACTCGCTCTGGTAGCAGCCGAACTTGTGCTTCTTGTAGCCCAGGGAGTCGGCGTGGCGTGCGGTCCAGGGGTATTTCAGGTAGGTGCCGAGGGTGGCGTAGGTCAGGCGCGTGCCGCCGTCGAACTGGTGGTACTCAAGCTGGGTCAGCACCCGGAAGCCCTGGGCATTGCCTTCGAAATTGAGGAAGTCGTTGCGCTCGGCTTCGCTCATTGCATCCAGCCAGCCACGTCCGGCGGCCTGCTGGAACCAGTGGCGAATGGCATCTTCACCAGAGTGGCCGAAGGGCGGGTTGCCGATGTCGTGGGCCAGGCAGGCCGATTGCACCACCATCCCCAGGTCGCTGGGTTCGCACCAGTCGGGCAGGGCGCCACGGATCGTTTCGCCGACCCGCATGCCCAGGGAGCGGCCGACGCAGCTGACTTCCAGGGAGTGGGTCAGGCGGGTGTGGATGTGATCGTTGCTTGAAACCGGGTGCACCTGGGTCTTGCGTCCCAGGCGGCGGAAGGCGCCGGAGAAGATGATGCGGTCGTGGTCTTTGTGGAAGGGGCTGCGGCCGAGTTCTTCCGGGCTGTGCAGCAGTTTTCCGAGGCGTTCGCGGTTGAGCAGGGTCTGCCAATCCAAGGCTGGGTCTCTCCGTCAAGTGACTGATGAGCTAGCTTCCCGGTTCGCGTCACGACCTGCAAGTGCTGCCAATCACCAGGGGCTGTCAGAAAACTTGCCGAGCAAAGATCAGGCAAGGCAAAAACAGGCGAGGAACGGCCCGGATCGCGTTCGACTGTAGTTGCCTGCATGAGCATTGCGCTCGGACTCGCGCCCGAGCCTGTTTCTGCGTAGCGCAGCATGATCGAAGCGCAGGGCGTTTGCGTTCAGAGCCTAAAGCCCGGCGGCATCGATATCGATCAACAGCAGGCGCTGGCCGTTATCGAAAAATTGCCCGGCGGTCAGGCAATACTGGTTGCTGGTGGCATCGCGGTAGGTGTTGGACAGGGTCAGCCGACGCTCGTCCCAGCCTTCGGCCAGCAGGTGATAGAAGTACGGCCGCCACGACCAGTTATGCCCGACATAGCTGTGGTTGGCTTCCCAGCCGTTGTTGCGCCACTCCAGGTTGGGGGTCAGTTGCGTGCCATGGCGGTCGCACTGATAGAAACGCAGCAGCCAGGGGAACGCCTGCAACTGTGGCAACTGGCTGATCGGTGCCTGGGCCTGGGCCCAGGTTTGCAGAATCGCCATCAACTCGGCCAGTTGCTGGCGCATGGCCATCAATCGATTGCGCTCACCGAGTTTGTGCTGCACGTAGCGTTCGCGCAGGCGGGCGAACGGCGCGACAAACGCGTCGCTGGCGAAGAACTGTTCCTCGGCGCGGGCAAACAGGAATCCCTGCACATAGCGCGAGCCGCACTCCAGGGCAAAATTCAGCTCGGCCTCGGTCTCCACCCCTTCGGCGATGATCCAGCAGCCGGTTTTTTCGGCCATCTGGGCCAGGGCCTTGACCACATCACTGCTCGGACCACCTCGGGCCGCGGCCTGGAACAGGCGCATGTCGAGCTTGAGGATGTCCGGTTGCAGGGCCAGCACCCGATCGAGCTGGGAGTAGCCGGCGCCGAAGTCGTCGATGGCGATACGCGCCCCGGCCTGGCGATAACGCGCCACCACTTCGGCCAGGCGCTGGCTGTTGCCGCCCAACTCAGTGATCTCGAAGACGATCCGCTGCGGGTCGACCCCGTGATGCTGCAATTGCTTGAGGCTCGGCAGGGCTTGGCCGCTGCGCAGGCGGCTGATCCAGCGCGGCGAAATATTCAGGCTCAGGAACCACTCCTCGGGCGCTTCGTGCAGGCGGCTCAGGGCGTTATCGCGAATCAGCCGATCCAGGCGGCGCAGGGCGGTTGCGGGGGTTCTGGGGTCGGCGAACAGGGGACCGACCGAAGTCAGTTGGCCATTAGCCTGGCGCAGGCGCCCCAGGGCTTCGACACCCGCGATACGCCCGGTGGCGGTATCGATGAATGGCTGAAAGCAGGCAAGCGGTTGCCCGTCGATCACATGGCCTCCTTAAGTGAGTCTTGTTGGAATTGAAGCCGGCGACTGTCGGTTGGACAGGCAGGAAACGGCCCCTTGATAAAGGGGCCGATCGAGGATGCTTAGCAAGAATGCAGCCAGATTCAGACTGACTAGTTTTTACGCGAGGCGCCTTGCATGGCCAGTTTGATCAGCGGCACCAGGGTGGCACCGAGTCGGACGATCCGGGTCAGGCTGCTGACGCCGCCGCCCTTGGCCCCCTTGCCGGTGAAAAAACCCAGCAGGGTCACCGCCGCCACGCCCCATAACGGCGCGTGCTTGATACCAAAACCGGCCTGCCAGCTTTGACCCAGCCCGCGCATGCGCTGCAAGGGCTGGAGCAGTTGCTGGGATTCGTGGCGGATTTCCTGGCGGTGCATTTCCATGCGCAAGCGAATCAGCGCCTTGCGCATTTCCCGGCGGGAGCTGTTTTGCGGAATCTCGGGCAGGTTCATGGCAGCAGGCGCTCCCGGTCGTTGGCGAGTTCTTCGAGGGTGCCGTGGAACGGCGAGGACTCATCGAAGATCGCGGCTCTAAGGCGCATGGCGCAAAACAGCGCGGCCAGGCTGTAGAACACGCATAGCCCGATGATGCCGGCCAGACGGTAGGTGTCCCAGAGCAGGATCAGCACCAGGGCCGACAGCCCCACCAGCAACAGCAAGGCGAATACCAAGGCCAGGCCGGCAAACAGCAGCAGGCTTACGGTGCGCGATTTCTGCTCTTGCAACTCGATGCCGAACAGCTCGACGTGGCTGTGCAGCAAACCCAGGAAGGCAGCGCCCAGGCGCCGCGATGAAGCACTGGCGCCCGCTGCGGGCGAGTCGGAATCACCGATAGCCATATCAGCGCCGTGTCGCCAGCAAGCCAATCAAAAAGCCCACGCCGGCTGCGATGCCGACCGACTGCCAGGGGTTGGACTGGACATAGTCTTCTGTGGCGGTGACCGCTGCCTTGCCGCGCTCTCGCAGGGAATCTTCAGTCAGTTGCAAGGTTTCGCGGGCGCGCAACAGGCTGTCGTGGATCTGGCCGCGTAGCTCGTCGGCCTGGTCGCCGGCCAGGGTCGCCGTGTGTTCCAGCAGACGTTCCGTGTCACTGACCAGTGCCTGAAAATCCGCCATCAGTATTTCTTGAGCAGTCTTTGCCGTTTTGCTGGCCATGGTTATCTCCGTAGTGGCTTGTGAGTGTTTCGAGTATGAGCCTTGGCTGAAGGTTCAGTGCAAATCTCTGGTACAGCTTTTGCTATGTCGTGGTGCGCAATCTCGGGCGATTGCGCTGAAAACGCGCACCCGCACCCGCAGGGCGCGTCAAACCTTAGCCTAAAAAACCAAAAATCGAACCTTTGATCCCCAAGCACGATTTGCCTCGACGCCGGCTCTGCGCCAAAACGGTTCGCCAATACTCCCGCAGGGGGGTGGTGGGTGCCAACTTGGTGCAAGAAGCCTGGTCTACAGCATCAGGGGTCTATTGCTGAAATCAGGTCTGCCAACCCCATGGAAAATTTGCAAAGCGCTGTGGACAGTCTGGTCCATGCTTCCAACTCGCTGTTTATTCTGATTGGCGCGGTCATGGTTCTGGCCATGCACGCCGGTTTTGCTTTCCTTGAAGTCGGCACCGTGCGCCAGAAGAATCAGGTCAATGCCCTGTCGAAGATCCTCAGTGACTTCGCGATCTCGACCCTGGCCTATTTCTTTATAGGTTATTGGATCTCCTACGGCGTGAGCTTTCTGCAGCCGGCGGCGGTGCTCAGTGTCGACCACGGTTACGGCCTGGTGAAGTTCTTTTTCTTGCTGACCTTTGCCGCAGCGATCCCGGCGATTATTTCCGGTGGCATCGCCGAGCGGGCGCGCTTCGTACCTCAGCTCTGTGCCACGGCGCTGATCGTGGCCTTCATCTACCCATTTTTCGAGGGCATGGTCTGGAATGGCAATTTTGGCCTGCAGGCCTGGTTGCAGGCACGCTTTGGCGCCGGCTTCCACGATTTTGCCGGCTCGGTGGTGGTGCACGCCATGGGCGGCTGGCTGGCGTTGGCCGCGGTGCTGTTGCTGGGGCCGCGCAATGGCCGCTATCGCGACGGCAAGCTGGTGGCGTTTGCGCCTTCGAGTATTCCGTTCCTGGCCCTGGGCTCGTGGATTCTGATTGTCGGCTGGTTCGGCTTTAACGTAATGAGTGCCCAGACCCTGCAAGGCGTGAGTGGCCTGGTGGCGGTCAACTCGCTGATGGCGATGGTCGGCGGCACCGTCGCGGCATTGATTGTCGGGCGCAATGACCCGGGCTTTTTGCACAACGGCCCACTGGCCGGGCTGGTGGCGATCTGTGCCGGATCCGACCTGATGCACCCGGTGGGGGCATTGGTCACGGGGGGCATCGCCGGGGCGTTGTTTGTCTGGTGTTTTATTGCCGCCCAGAGTCAATGGAAGATCGACGATGTGCTGGGTGTGTGGCCGCTGCACGGCTTGTGCGGCGTATGGGGCGGCATCGCCTGCGGGATCTTCGGCCAGAGCGCCCTGGGTGGCCTGGGCGGGGTCAGCCTGGTCAGCCAGTTGATCGGCACCGCCCTCGGGGTGACGGTGGCGCTGCTCGGCGGTTTTGCCGTGTACGGCGCGATCAAGGCCTGCCACGGGCTGCGCCTGAGCCAGGAGGAGGAGTATTACGGCGCCGACCTGTCGCTGCACAAGATCGGCGCGGTCAGCCAGGACTGATCGCGCTCGCTCCCCGGGGGCGTCGGCGCGGGCTACAGGCCGCTGAGCAGGCGTGCCTCGCAGGCTTCGATCGCCCCCAGGGGCCCGCACAGCACCAAGGTATCGCCGGGCTGCAGGCGGGTTGCGGTGTCGGCCGAGAGTTCCTTGCTGTCGCGCTGGATGCACTGCACCTGGGCCCCCAGTTGTTCCAGACCCAGGGCGCTCAAGGGCAGATAGCAGGCGTGGGCATCGGGTCCCAGGTTGACCGCATGCTTCAGCACTCGGGGCTGGCCGCTGTTGTCCATGAGGTTGCTTTGCGCACCGTGATAGAAACCGTGGAGCAACTGGTAGCGGTCGCGGCGGACAGCGTCGACCTTGTCCTGCACCTGCTGTTCGGGCACGCCGAGCATGATCAGCACGTGGGACGCGAGCATCAGGCTCGACTCCAGCAGTTCGGGCACCACTTCGCTGGCGCCGGCGTCCTTGAGTTCGGCCAGTTGGCTGTCATCCCGGGTCCGCACCAGGATCGGCACCTGGCGGTTCAGGCGTCGGGCTTCCTTGAGTACCAGCAGGGCGATGTCGGTTTTATCCACCGCGATCACCACGAGCCGGGCACGTTTCAGACCGACGGCGGCCAGCAGGTCGCCGCGTCGTGAGTCGCCGTAATGCACGCAGCTTTCACCCGCCGCAGCTTCCTGGACCCGCACCGGGTCGTCATCCAGGGCAATGAAGTGCTGCTGCTCGCGGCGCAGAAAACGTCCGATCGACTGGCCGACGCGCCCATAACCGCAAATCACCACATGGCCTTGCAGTTCGGCAGTGAGAGCGCTGATTTCTTCGAGCCGGGCTTCCTGGTTCGGCTTGCGGTGCAAGCGCGCGGCAATCGCCGGCGCCGCCCGCAACAGCAGGGGCGTGAGCAGCATCGAGCAGAATGTCGCGGCCAGCAGCAGGCCGCTGATCTCGGCGGGCATCAACTGGCCTTGTTGCATCTGGGCCATCAGGGCAAAACAGAACTCGCCGCCTTGGGCCAGGGCCAGGCCGCTGCGCCAGGCGGTTTCGCCATCGCTGCCCCTCAGCTTGAGCAGGATCGCCACCACCGACCCCTTGATCAGCAGCAGCGCCAGGGTCAGGCCGATAATCAGCAGCGCGTGGCTGGTGAATAATTGCAGGTCAATCAACATGCCGATACTGACGAAAAACAGGCCCAGCAGGATGTCGCGAAACGGCCGGATATCGGCCTCGATCTGGTGCCGGTAATGGCTTTCGCCCAGCAGCATCCCGGCGAGAAACGCCCCCAGGGCCGGGGACAGGCCGAGCAGGTGGGTCAGCCAGGCCGTCAGCAGCACGATCACCAGGGCCAGCAGCACAAACAACTCGGCGGAATGGGACGCGGCAACCTCGTGAAACAGCCGCGGCAGCAACCAGCGGCTGGCCATCAGCAGGCCGACAAACAGCACCACGGTCTTGCCCAGGGTGCTCGGTAACGCCCAGTACCAGGCCTGTTCGCTGTGGCCGGAGAACACCGGGACCAGGGTCAGCAGCAACACCGCGACCACATCCTGAAACAGCAGCACGCCGATGGCATTCTGGCCGTGGCTGCTGAAGATTTCCCCCAGGCTGGTCAGTTCCTTGCTGACGATCGCCGTCGATGACAGGGCCAGGCCGGTGCCGAGCATCAGTGCCGCGCCCAGGGGCATGCCGAAGGCTGCCAGCAAGCCGCCCAGCAATACGCCGCAGCACAGCACTTGCAAGCTCCCCAGGCCAAACACCACGTGGCGCAAGGCGAGCATTTTCGAAAGCGAGAATTCCAGCCCCAGGGAAAACAGCAGAAATACCACCCCCAACTCGGCCAGGTCCGGCAGGTCTTCGCTGTCATTCACCCAGTCGAATGCAGTAGGCCCAACCAGCAGACCGACGCACAGGTAGCCCAGTACCGGCGGCAGGCGCAGGCGCCGGAACAGGGCTATTACCACCAGCGAAGAGGCGAGAATGATCAACAGATTGGCAAACACAGGTATCTCCGGACAGGGGGCGCACGTGAGGGTACAGCCTAGAGGCAAAAAAGCCGCGAGCGTCGCGCAATCGCCCTAGGCGTAAGCTGATGCAGATCATGTTTTGCCGGGAATATCCGAATGCGTGGTCTTGCCGCCTGATTTGACGGGCCGGCGAGGCGTGTGTGTTCGCTGTAATGCAGCCCGGGCCTGGGTCGACGAGCATGGGCGACAGGCCTAGAATGACGGCCCTGTTCCTTTTTTTGGTCGGTGCGTCATGCCTCCTGAATGCCAGTTGTTCGGCACCCTTGGTTGCCACTTGTGTGAGCTTGCCGAAGCAGAGCTGATGCCGCTGGTCGAGCATGGATTGCTGGTCGAACTGGTGGATATCGCCGACAGCGAGGCGCTGTTCGAAACCTATGGCTTGCGTATTCCAGTGCTGCGCCGGGTCGACACCGGTGCCGAACTGGACTGGCCCTTCGAGGCCGAGCAGGTCGTGGCCTTCCTGCGCTGAGGAGAACGCGGCCTGGTTCCCCGCCTGTCGTGCGCCTGCTAATCCGTTGGCAACAACCCGATAATTCGTTTACTGTATGTGCGTACAGTATTTGGGGTGCCCTGCCATGTCTCTGACCATTCTTGCCCGCGCCGAGCGCTTGCAGCACTTGCTGCCCGAGCCCGGAGAGTCGCGGGCGGGCGCTAGCGTTGTCGCGGATGAACAGGCGCTGCTGAACGGGTTTTCCCTGGATCGTACCGTGGGCCTGGGTGCCCCGCAGATCCGTGCGGTGCTGGTCGACGATGACAGCCTGCTCGGGTTTGGCATTTACCCCGGTGACCGGTTGATTGTCGATCGTTCGGCGACCCCGGTAGCGGAACACTATGTCGTGGTCCATCTCGATGGTGAAAGCCGCTTCAGCCTGCGTCTGCTGGCGCCCGATCCCAGGGGCGGCCTGCTGCTCAAGGCTGCGCGCCCATCGATACCGTCGGTTGCGGTGAATGATCAGGAGTCGCTGCAGATCTGGGGTGTGGTGTTGTGGGTGGTCAGCTATGTGGGCCGTGGATGAACTTGCCCTGCAGAGGGTGCAGGCAAGGGACGAATGAAGAAGGGAAGGGATAGATGATGGTCAATGTCGAACAACTGAAGAGCAGTGTGAACCGCATGTCGGCCGATGTGGTGCATGAAGCGGTGCTCGAACTGCGCCTGGATGGCCTGGTTACCGAAGGCAAGACACCGTTCAACAAGTTGCATTTCAATACCTGCTTCGCCGAAATCGAAGCCTTGTTTCAGCGCGCCGGCTACCACCGCCAGCTGGATGTGGTGGGCTATCAGGGTTTGCTTTACGCACTCTACGATCCAGGGCGGTGGGAGGCGGTGGATGTATTGCGCTGGCTCAAGGAGTTCACCGATGCAGCGGCGCAAGCCAAGGTTGGGCACGCTTGATCCGCCCCCGCAAACTCTCCTAGGCTCCTCGCAGCCCTTGCCGGATAATGCGCCTTTGCATTAACGGCTCGAGCTTTCGTATGTCTTCCGCACCTTTCAACGCCGCGCAGCACCAGGCCAGCACCTTGTACCTGCCTCCAGGCTCATGGTCGACAGTGCTCGATTGCCTCTGTGATCACTTCAGCACCATCAGCCGCGAGCAATGGCTCGACCGCCTTGCTCGCGGGCGGGTGCTTGACGGGCAGGGGCAGCCTGTCGGCATTGACCTGGTGTACCGCGAAGGCTTGCGCATTCACTATTTTCGCGAGGTGCCGGACGAAAAGGTGATACCGGTTCAGGAGTCGATTCTGTTCGCCGACGAGCACCTGGTGGTGGCCGATAAACCGCATTTTCTGCCCGTCACCCCGGCAGGCGAGTATGTCGAACAGACGTTACTGCGCCGATTGATCCGGCGTCTGGACAACCCCCACCTGGTGCCCTTGCACCGTATCGATCGACACACCGCAGGGCTGGTGCTGTTCTCTGCCAATCCAGACAGCCGTTCGGCTTATCAATCGTTGTTTCCCACGCGGCAGATTGAAAAACGCTACGAGGCCATTGCCCGGGCGTTGCCGCAACATGAGTTTCCTTTGGTGCACAAGAGTCGGCTGGTAGAGGGCGAGCCGTTCTTCCGCATGCAGGAGGGCGCCGGTGTCAGTAATACGGAAACGGCGGTGGAGGTCCGGGAAAAAAACGGTGAGCTCTGGCGCTACGGGCTGTACCCGGTGACGGGTAAAAAGCATCAGTTGCGGGTGCATATGAGTACCCTGGGGGCGGGGATCTGCAATGACCCGTTCTATCCACAGGTGCTCAAGGACGCAGAAGACGACTATGCCAAGCCGCTCAAGCTGCTGGCCCAAGGCCTGCGTTTTATCGACCCGCTGACGGGGCACGAGCGCGAGTTCGAAAGTCGCATACGCCTGGATTGGTAGCGGGGACCAGGGCGCTGGGTTTCAGTGCTTTGCATAGAATAAAGCCCGCGCAAGGCGGGCTTTATGTCAATCGGGTGCAAGCTTTTGGGCTTACAGCTCTTTGACAGTACGAACCTGATCTTTGTTGATTCGTGTGTGCTTGCCGTCCAGTTGTTCGAATTCGTAGAAGCCCGAATCCTTGTCGAACTTAGGTGAGTCGACGGCCTGGATTTCGCGACCGTCATTCAAGGTGATCACTGTAGGCGAGGCGCAACCGGCAAGAGTGGCGATACCCAGTGCGAGCATGAGCGTGGCGAGAGTCCGTTGAGTCATTGCGTGTCTCCGAAATTGAATACTTTGAGTACTGATGTTCAGACGTATACAGCGTCAGCAAGTTCCTTACTAGCGTCATTCTGCCACTCTGTTGTGCTGGTGTAACAGTTCAGGCGTGTTCAGGTTAGCCAGCCTTGCATCATTTTCCGGGCATTGCAGTGCCACGCAATCCAACTCCCGCATGACTTTTCCGGGGCTGCGCTGACCTTCCAGCCAGGCCCGCTCCACGGCCGGTAGCAGTGATACCGGGATGACACATAGCAGCGGTTCCCAATGCTCGCCCTGACGCAGCATCAGCGGTTTTCCGGGGTGGGCACTGGCGGTTTGCAGCATCTGTAACAGCAGTTCGGTATCGACCTGCGGCACATCGCACGGCAGAACCAGCAACCGCTCATGTCGCGCAGCCTTGAGCCCGGCGCGAATCCCCGCCAGTGGCCCGGGAAAGTCCTGGCTGTCGTCGTGCACCAACTGATCGGCATAGCGGGCGTACAGCTCCAGATTACGGTTGCAGGAGATGATCAGGTCGTCGCTCAAGCCGCGGGTCAGTTGTTGCAAATGTGCGATCAGTGGCTCCCCGCGCCATTCGATCAAACCTTTGTCCTGGCCACCCATGCGTTGCCCTCGTCCGCCGGCCAGGAGCAGGATCGAACAGGGCGGTGTGGGCAGGCGCAAAGTCATGGCAGGTCTCCGTAGAGGCAGTCAAAGAGAGCGCTGTGATATAACACCGGGCTGTTTCTCCTACAACTGGATCGAGCCTATGAAAGCCAAGGCTGATGTGCCTTTCGCAGCACTGAACATTGCCGTGCTGACGGTCAGTGACACCCGCACCCTGGAGACCGATACCTCCGGTCAAGTCTTCGTCGATCGCCTGAGCGCAGCGGGTCATAACCTTGCTGCACGGGTTCTGCTTAAAGACGACCTCTACAAAATTCGCGCCCAGGTGGCGACCTGGATTGCCGATGATGTGGTGCAGGTGGTGTTGATCACCGGCGGTACGGGCTTTACCGGCCGCGACAGCACACCGGAAGCGGTCAGTTGCCTGCTGGACAAGCAGGTCGATGGTTTCGGGGAGCTGTTCCGGCAGATATCGGTGGCCGATATCGGCACGTCCACTGTGCAGTCCCGGGCCCTGGCCGGGCTGGCCAACGGCACTTTGGTCTGCTGCCTGCCGGGTTCGACCAATGCCGTGCGCACTGGCTGGGACGGGATCCTCGCCGAGCAGTTGGACTCGCGCCACCGGCCGTGCAATTTCGTTCCCCATTTAAAGCAGGCTGCACCCTGTGAATCCCGTGGGTAAGCCCGGCAAGACCGGCGCCCTGCTGCCGGTGGAAGAGGCCCTGGCACGCTTGCTGGCCATGGCCGAGGCTGCGCCGATTCTTGAACGTGAACGCTTGCCCCTGGCGCAGACCCAGGGCCGGGTGTTGGCCGATGATCTGGTTTCCACCCTGGACCTGCCGCCATGGCCCAACAGTGCGATGGATGGCTATGCCTTGCGCCTTGCGGACTGTCAGGGCGAGCCGTTGCCGGTCAGCCAGCGGATTTTCGCCGGACAGGCGCCCGAGCCGCTGAAGCCGGGCACCTGTGCGCGCATTTTCACCGGTGCGCCGGTGCCGGCGGGTGCCGATTGTGTAGAAATGCAGGAAAACGCCCAGGTCCAGGCGGATGAACGAGTGCTGTTCAGCGAACCGCTGAGTCTCGGGCAGAACATTCGTCCCCAGGGCCAGGAAACCACCGTAGGTGAGACGGTGCTGGTAGCCGGAACGCGCCTGGGCCCTATTGAGCAAGGGCTGGCAGCATCCCTTGGGTGCGCCGAGCTTGAGGTGGTGCGCCCGGTGCGTGTGGCAGTGTTGTCTACCGGTGACGAGTTGGTTGAGCCGGGCCAGGCCCTCGGGCCGGGGCAGATCTATAACAGCAATCGGGTCTTGCTGTGCAGTTGGCTGCAACGCCTGGGATGTGAGGTGGTCGACGCCGGGATTCTTCCCGATGATCTGCCGGCCACGCGCCAGCGCCTGGCCGAGCTGGTGGATGTCGACCTGATTTTGTCCACCGGCGGAGTCTCGGTGGGCGAAGCGGATTTCCTCGGTATCGCCTTGCGCGAGGAAGGCGAACTGGCGTTGTGGAAGCTGGCGATCAAGCCTGGCAAGCCGTTGACCTGCGGTCATTTTCGCGGGGTGCCGGTCATCGGCCTGCCGGGTAACCCAGCGTCGACCCTGGTGACCTTTGCCTTGCTGGCCCGGCCTTATCTGTTGCGCCGGCAGGGTGTAGGCGATGTGCTGCCGCTGCAGTTTCAGGTGCCTGCGGGGTTTGTCTGGGCCAAGCCCGGTAACCGGCGTGAGTACCTGCGTGGGCGGATGGAGCAAGGGCGGGCGGTGATTTACCGCAACCAGAGCTCCGGCGTGTTGCGCAGCGCCGCCTGGGCCGAGGGGCTGGTCGAAGTGCTCGAGGGTCGCACCCTGGTCGAGGGGGATTGGGTCAACTTCATTCCCTTGAGCGAAGTGCTCGGCTGAAGGGGCAGCAGACATGCCCGGCCGGATCATGGTCGGGCGTGTGTCGGCAAGGCCGGGCGGCTAGCGCAGCAGGAGCAACAGCAGCAAGCCGAAGCGGCTGTTGATGCCCCAGCTCAGCAGCCCTGTCAGCAGGGCTACGGCGATGCCGGCCCAGGCGAGTTTTTTCAGCAGGCGCAGGCATTTTCCCTCGCGGGCCTTGAGTTCGATGGTCGAATGCGCTGCCCCGCCAACCAATTGCACAGGTTTGGGTGCCAACCACAGTTCGTGGTTTGGTCGGCGATTGAGGCGGGGGTTCGAGCCGTCGAAAAGTTGCTTGTCGTTCATGATATTCACGTCCCTGTAACAGGCGCCGTTCGCCTGACCTGAACCTTCTTCGATTGCCAGGATTGGGTCAATTCAGGCAATTCCCAATCTGTTGTAAGAAAAGTAAAGAGAGTCCGTACGAAAGCCGGAGCCTCGCCCAGCGAATTCGGCTGGGCGGATCAGACCGGCCCTTTTTCGCTGGGGCTGCGTCCATAGGCATCGGTGAAACGCACGATGTCATCCTCCCCCAGGTACTCGCCGCTTTGCACTTCGATCATCACCAGTTCGTCCGGCCCGGGGTTGACCAGTCGGTGCGGGCGGCCGGGTTTGATAAAGGTCGATTCGTTGGTTTTCAGCACAAACGCCTGGTCGCCATGGGTGACCTGGGCCGTGCCGCTGACCACTATCCAGTGCTCGCTACGGTGATGGTGCAATTGCAGTGAGAGTGACGCCTGGGGCTGTACCTCAATGCGCTTGATTTTGAACCCTGGGCCTTCTTCCAGAACCGTGTAGGTGCCCCACGGCCGGCTCACGGTGCGGTGCAGGCGATAAGCGTCATGGCCCTGGCGTTTGAGGGTCTGGGCGATGACCCCGACGTCCTGGCTGCGTGCGCCGTCGGCGATCAGCAAGGCATCCTGGGTATCGATAATGATCAGGTTGTCCAGGCCAATCGCAGCCACCAGGCGCCGTGGGGCGTCGATGTAGCAGTTGCTGACGTCCAGCAACACGCTTTGCCCCTGGCATTGATTGCCCTGGGCGTCGACCGGGCTCAGCTCGCGTACTGACTGCCATGAACCGATATCGCTCCAGCCCAGTTCACAGGGCACCACAGCCACCTTGCGCGAGTGCTCCATGAGTGCGTAGTCGATGGAAATATCCGGCACTGAGGCGAAGCTGTCCGGGTCGAGTTCCAGATGCAGTTCGCCATGGCCTTGGCGGCTGTGGCTTCGCGTCAGGCACTCGTGCACGGTGGTCAGCACCTTCGGCGCGTGCTCGCGCAATTGCCCCAGCAGGGTGTCGACGCGCATGCAGAACATGCCGCCATTCCAGAGGTGACGGCCGCTGTCGAGATACGCCTGGGCGGTCATCGCGTCGGGTTTTTCGACAAAACGTGCGACCTGAAAGCTCGTGTCGTCCAGTGCCGGGCCTTTTTCGATGTAGCCGAAACCGGTTTCCGCGCGGTGTGGAACCAGGCCGAAGGTCACCAGCCAGCCCTGTTCGGCGAGTTCGCGTGCACGGCCGACCGCCGTGGCGAAGGCGTCCAGTTGGGTGATCAGATGATCGGCTGGCAGCACCAGCAATTGGGCATCCTCGCCGTAGTGGCGCTGCACGTGCAGGGCGGCGGCGGCGATGGCCGGTGCGGTGTTGCGGCCGAAAGGCTCGAGGATGAAATCCAGCTCCAGCTCGCGGCTGTTCAGGGGGCGGTAGTCATCGAGGGTGTTAAACAGCACTTCTCGCCGAGTTACCGTCAGGAGCCGGCCGACGTCATCCAAACCGCTTGCGCGGGCGAAGGTTTTTTGCAGCAGGCTTTGGCCATCGGGCAGGCGCATGAAGGGTTTGGGCAGGGCCTCCCGGGAAATCGGCCACAACCGGGTTCCGGCGCCGCCAGCGATGATGCAGGGAATGAGAGTGCTCACTCAGAAGGCCTCAGGTGTCAGGTGCGCTGCCAGGGCTGCGCCGGGTAAAAACGAAATCATTTCTGACGATATGCTCGCACGCACTACGGGTCGGCGGCCTACCCTGGGTAATGGCGAGCCGCGCCGGCAGCAGTGTGATGCGGTGTTTTTCGACAGGAATCGATGAAGGTGATGAATTAAATGGCCAACCACGGGTTTTTTTCCTCGTCCGGTGGTCAACATCCAGCAGCAACCTTCGACTGACAGGAGTGACGACGGATGAGCGAGCGCAAAGCGCTGTTGATTTTACACGGTAAGCAAGCCCTCAACGAACAAGTGCGCAGCGCCGTCGAACGCAAGCGTGAGCAGGGTTGGGAGCTGGCCGTACGTTTGACTTGGGAAGCAGGTGATGCCCAGCGCCTGGTGACTGAAGCCTTGGCCGCAGGTTATCCACAGCTGATTGCCGGCGGCGGTGATGGCACCTTGCGCGATATCGCCGAGGCCATGGCCGGGCAGGCCAGTGAGGCGAGCCTGGTCCTGCTGCCATTGGGTACGGCCAATGATTTCGCGCGTGCCGCTGGGGTTCCGCTGGAGCCTGAAGCAGCGTTGGACCTGCTCGATGTGCAGCCCCATGCAATCGATCTGGGGGAAGTCGGCGGCCAGGTGTTCCTGAACATGGCCACCGGCGGGTTTGGCAGCCAGGTGACCGCCAATACCTCCGAGGACTTGAAGAAGGTCCTGGGCGGCGCGGCCTATCTGTTCACCGGCCTCTCGCGCTTCAGCGAGCTGCATGCGGCCTACGGCGAATTGCAGGGGCCGGATTTCCACTGGCGCGGCGAGTTGCTGGCGCTGGGGATCGGCAACGGTCGCCAGGCGGGAGGGGGGCATGTGCTGTGCCCGAATGCGCTGGCCGATGACGGGCTGTTGGATATCAGCATCCTGCCGGCGCCGCAGGAGGTGGTCGGGACCTTGAAGGACCTCTTGGCCGGCGGCTTTGGCCTGGACAACATGTTTGTCCGGGCGCGCTTGCCGTGGGTCGAGATCAAGGTCAGCGAAGGCCTGGACATCAACCTCGACGGCGAACCGCTAAAGGGCAACAGCCTGCGCTTCTGCGCTCGTCCTGCGGCGCTGCGAGTGCATCTGCCGGTGGGCTCACCCTTGCTCGGGCGGCGCCCGGCGCACTAGTCGTCGAGGCTGATGATCTGTTCGCGCACCGCAAACAGCACCAGGCCCGCGACGTCGTAGATTTGCAGACGCTTCATGATCTGCGAGCGATGGGTTTCCACGGTCTTGATGCTCAGGCCTAGGCCTTGGGCGATCTCCCGGGTCGACTTGCCGCGCACGATCAGGCGCAGGATTTCCAGTTGGCGCGCGGTCAGGTTATGGGTATCGGCCTGTTCCGGCTGGTGCTTCTGCGCCCGGGTGAGGGCCTGGTTGATCACTGTGTGGGCGATGGCCGGGCTCAGGTAGCGCTCGTTGTTGCGCAGGGCTTCGAGGGCGTGTTCGAGTTCGGTGGCGGTGGTGTCCTTGAGCAGGTAGCCATGGGCGCCGGACTCCAGCGCCTGCATGATCAGGGCCGGGTCGGTGTGCATGGACAGGATCAGCACCTTGCTCAGCGGACGCACCGCCTTGAGCCGCTGCAAGGCCTCAAGGCCGCCGGTGTCTTTCATGGAAATATCCAGCAGCACGATATCTGGACGCAGTTGCTCCACCAGCTCCACGAGCTGGGCGCCGTCGCAGGCCTCACCGACCACCGCGTAGCCGGGTATGTCCATGACCAGGGCCCGCACGCCGGCTCGGATAAGCGAGTGGTCATCCACCAGAAGTAAATTACAGGTCAATGTAAAACCTTATTCTTGCTGGCCCGTTCGAGTGCCCGGGGACCCCAGGGGAAGAGTGCTTCAATCTGCGTTCCCTGCTCGGACTGGCTGGTGATTTTCAAGGTGCCGCCCAGTTGTGCGACGCGCTCGGCCATGCCGGCCATGCCCCGTTGCCCCTGGGCACCCGGGTTGGCCGCCGGGGAAAATCCCCGGCCATCGTCGCTGATCAGTAATGACAAACCCTGTGGCAGGCGCTGCAGGCGCACCAGCAGGTTTTGCGCCTGGGCATGACGCAAGATATTGGTGACGGCTTCCTGGGTCACTCGAAACGCCGCCACAGCCATTTCCTCGGGGATCCCGGTCAAGTGCTGCTGGCATTCCAGGCTCCAGTGCACCGAGGTGTTTTCCAGGGTCTTGAGCAGGTGCGCGCGCAGACTGGCTTCCAGGCCCAGGCTGTTGAGTTGCCGGGGATTGAGAATGGCCGAGACGTCGCGCACCTTGGTCAGGGTTTCATCCAGCGTGGCGCCCAGGGACGTGCAATGGCTGTGCAGGTCCTCGGGTAGGCGGCGCTTGAGCCATTCGTTTTGCAGCTTGGCTGCGGTCAGCAGTTGCCCGATATCGTCATGCAGTTCGCGGCTGAGGCGATGGCGTTCGTTTTCCTGGACTTCCAGCAGCCGGTCGGCCAGCTCCTGGGGCTGAAACTCGATCGACTTGCGGGTATAGCCATACTGGATCCAGACACAGGCCAGCGCCGCCATATTCAACACCAGCAGGGCCGTCGGCAGGGTAATGGCCAGGCAATAGATCACCAGGTTGGCGACGGCTGCGCATGAGCACAGAGACAGGCTCAGCCACAGCAGGTTTTTATGAGGGCGCGACCAGGTAATAAAGGACTTGAGGCTGGCGTGCATAGCATATGAAGCCAATAAGTGTTCAGTACGGGGAGCCCGGTCACAGAAGGTGACGGGACCCGGTTTGAAAAACGGTGCTGTTTGAGAGGGCAAGGTTAAAAATCAGCACGCTCCATGAGTCGGGAGTCAGCTATGTGTCGGTTCTGGGTAAAGGCACATTGCCATTATTTAGTGCATCTAATGGGACGCATAATACCACTTCGAATACCGTTGGTCGCGTTTCCAGATACGCAACTTATATGTCTGGAGAGTCAGGTTTATTGAGGTGTGGGACGATAGTTCCACTTTTCGCGTTATGCCTGGATCAACCAGTATCCAATTGATATTAATATATTTTTATTGGTTATTAGAGTGCCCAACTTGCAGTCTCGATAATGGTTCTTAGTTGAGGCGGCTAATAGTCGAGTATGTCGCTGAGGGATATGAAGTGTTCAACGGCGACATCACCGTCAAAACGCTGAATGGATTGTTTGAGCGGGTCCGAAGTCGAAACGACTTACGGCGCCTTCAGATACTACGTTTGGAAATCGAGGGCGTTTCGTACGGCGTACCTGTGGACATCCGATGGTGCGGGTGTGGATCCAGCTGCAAGCTCAGGGCATCGAGCAGCAGGCTTTGTTCGCTGTCATCCATGTTCAGTTGGCCGCTGGCGGGGTCCACCAGCTCCAGCTGCCAGGCCATCAGTGTCAGGCAGTCCTTGAGCGCGAGCAGGACCTGTTGATCCAGCTCAATCGCGCTCCGAGACGGCTCGAGCACCTCATGGACGCGCCGGGCAAAATCGCTGAGAGGCTCTAAAGCCCTGGCGTGCGTGATGTTGGCGAGCTTGAGCAGGGAGTCGCGCAGGCACTGGATGGCTTCTTCATCGTTGCTGATCAAGTGCAGGTGATTCAGGCAATCTTCGGACTTGGCCAGCAGCGTCTCGGCTTCAGCGAGGAGTTCCGACAACGGCTGATACACCTCATTACCTTCCTTCAGCATGCGCAGCTCCATGACGGGACGCCAGGTAATGGAAGGGTGTGGCCGGCCAAGGACTGCGGGGTGTCGATGGGCCGAAGCGCGCTGCGAGCCCGTGTGACTGATGGCGTGGCAAGGACAGGCAGGGAGTGGCCGACTCTGGAAAGGCAGGCACCGTCAGCGCCGCTGACAAGCAAAGGCTTGCGTGCTGGAATATTAGGGACGGTGGAGCTTGAGAGTGTCCCAAGCTGTGTTCCTGCGGTCGCACACAAAAGCCTGACTCCATTCATGCAATGAGAATGGCGTCACATTAATGGCTATTGGATACTGCGAATATCAGGTTGGTCCTGATTGTTCCTAGGGGATTCCCCTAGGCGCAGGAACTTTACCGGCACTGGGTGGTCGTCGCCGGTAATGGGATGTTCGTACGAGATGGCAATCGCAGTAAACCATGATGTTAATGTGACATCAATGCTTTTACGTGGCATTTTGAAAGGGGGTCAAGGTCCGGCTTTATCAGCCGATAACTCTCTTTAGTGAATTCATCAGAACACGCCCAGGAGTCATTAATGGCCGGCATTCTCGACACGGTAGATCAACGTACGCAGCTGGTGGGTGAGAATCGCCTGGAAATCCTCATGTTCCGCCTGGCCGGGCGACAGCTGTTCGCGATCAACGTTTTCAAGGTGCAGGAAGTTCTGCAACTGCCCAAGCTGACTCTGATGCCCCAGCGCCATCCGTTTGTCTGCGGTGTGGTCAACCTGCGGGGCCAGACCTTGCCCGTGATCGACCTGTCCCAGGCCATTGGCATGCGCCCGCTGATCCCGGGGCCGAACAGCACCATCATCGTGACTGAGTACAATCGCTCGGTGCAGGCCTTCCTGGTCGGCGGTGTCGATCGCATCGTCAACATGAACTGGGAAGCTATCCTGCCGCCGCCGACCAGTGCCGGTCGCCAGCATTACCTGACCGCCATCAGCAAGGTCGACGATCAACTGGTGGAAATCATCGACGTCGAGAAAGTCCTGGCAGAGATCGTGCCCTACAACGCCAAGGTTTCCCGCGACAAGCTCGACGATCCGGTGCTGGAGCGCGCCCGTGGCCGCGAAGTGCTGCTGGTGGATGACTCCAACGTAGCGCTGTCGCAACTGCGCGATACCCTGGGCCAGCTCGGGGTCAAGATGCACATCGCCAGTGACGGCCTCAAGGCCCTGAATATGCTCAAGGCCTGGGCCGATACCGGCGTGGTCATGACTGACAAATTGCTGATGATCTTCACCGATGCGGAAATGCCCGAGATGGACGGTTACCGCCTGACCACCGAGATCCGCAACGACCCGCGCCTGCGTGGCCTGTATGTGGTGCTGCACACTTCACTGTCCGGGAGCTTCAACGACTCGATGGTGAAAAAGGTCGGTTGCGACAACTTCCTCTCCAAGTTCCAGCCGGACAAATTGGTCGACGTAGTGCGCCAGCGCCTGATGCTCGACGAAGTCTCGGCCTGACCTGTCGGCTGCGGGCAGGCGCAAGGCCTGCCCGTGGCGTGTTTTCTTGCATCATCCGTTGGCTCGTATAAGGTGGCGTTTTTTCCCACCAGGAAACAGCCATGCGTCTAAGCGCGCTTTATCGATATCCCCTCAAGTCCGGCCAGGGCGAGTCCCTGCAACAGATCACCTTGGACAAATTGGGCCTGGACGGGGATCGACGCTGGATGCTTGTCGATGAAGCCAGCGGCCGTTTCCTGACGCAGCGTGCCGTGGCGCAGATGAGCCAACTCTCGGCGCTGTACAACGAACGCGGTGGCCTGACCCTGAGTGCTCCGGGGCACGCGGCGATCGAAGTCGCCTTGCCCAGCGCCGATGCCGAGCTGCGGGGCGTGACCATCTGGCGCGACACCTTGCGCGTACCGGATGCCGGCGCGGCGGTTGCGGCCTGGGTCAGCGACTTTGTCGGCAAGCCGACGCGTCTGGTGCAGGTGCCGCTGGAGCGAGCCCGTACCACCCAGGCCGGTTATGGCAAGGATGACGATCAGGTGGCCTTTGCCGATGGTTTTCCGTTGTTGCTGATTGGCCAGGCGTCCCTTGAAGATTTGTCGCAGCGTGTGGGGCGCTCCTTGGAGATGCTGCGGTTTCGACCCAACCTGGTGATCGAGGGCAGCAGTGCCTTTGCCGAGGACGGCTGGAAGCGGGTGCGTATCGGCGATATCGAGTTTCGGGTGGTCAAGCCCTGCGCGCGGTGCATCCTCACCACCATCGACCCGCAGACCGGCGAGCGCAGCGCCGACCGCGAACCCCTGGCCACCCTGCAGCAGTATCGGGCCCAGGAAGACGGGGCGATGTTTGGACAAAACCTGGTGAACGACAGCAATGGCCGACTTGAAGTCGGGATGCCGGTCACCGTGCTCGAGTAATCCCCAGGCCCTGAAATGCAAAATGCCCGTATGCAAGATACGGGCATTTTTTTTGCGGGTTGTCCGGTGTCCGGATCAGCCACGGTACTCGCACAGGTAGGCGGTATCGACCGCGACCTTGAGCTGGAACTTGCTGTTGGCCGGAACATTGAACTGGCTGCCGGCAGCGAAGGTTTCCCAGTCGTTGCTGTCGGGCAGCTTGACGGTCAGGGCGCCGGAGACCACGTGCATGATTTCCCGCTGCGCGGTGCCGAACTCATATTCGCCCGGAGCCATGACGCCGATGGTGGCCGGACCTTCGGCCGTGCCGAAGGCAATCGACTTGACGGTGCCGTCGAAGTACTCGTTGACTTTAAACATGGGCGATTCCTCTAGAAAAAGGGTCAAAAAGGTTGGCCAGTATGCACAAGGGCACTTGGGGCGTCACCTGTTGCCCGCGGGCTCAGGCTGGAAGAATCAGTGGCAGCAGGCGCGCGGTATTGCGCGCGTCCTCCAGGGCCCGGTGTTGCTGGCCGCTGAACTGCATCCCGGCCAGTTGCAGCGCGCTGTTCAGGCCCATGGGCCGTTCCAGGCGCCGGGCCTTGGCGAAGCGCTGCTTGAGGTTCATATGGGGCACCTGGCTCAGGTGGCTTTGCAGGTGCAATTGCTGCCACTCCTGCAGCAGTTGCTGACGATCGTAATCGCCCCAGCTGGCCCAGCCATGCAAGCGCTCGTGGTGCGGGATGAGCCAGCGCTCGAACTGCGGCCAGACCTCGCTCAAGGGCGCCGCCGCGTCGATATTGGCTTGGCTGATGTGGGTCAGTTCGCGGCAGAACGGCGTGAGCATCGGCCGCCGCGACGGCCGGACGAAGCGTTGAAAATGGTCCAGTTCGCGGCCTTCCCGGCTCACCAGGGTGGCGCCGATCTCGATGATTTCCATTTCGCTCACCGGCCAGCCGCCTTCATCGGTGGTGGCTTCCAGATCTATTACCAGCCAGTGGGGCATCGCAAATTCCAGTCTTGAGCATCCAGATGAGGCATGAGCGTAGCCAAAGCCGGCGTATCCGCCTAGCGGCTTATTCCACCTCCAGCAGAATCTGGCGATTTTTTACCTGGTCGCCCAGGTTTACTTGAACCCGTTTGATCACCCCGTCGATGCCCGCCTTGAGCGGGTGCTCCATTTTCATTGCTTCCAGCACCAGCAGCAGTTGGCCCTTGCTCACCGGCATGCCCTCGCTGACCCGGACATCGACAATCGCCCCATCCATGGGCGCCTTGAGGATGCCTGTATTAACACTGGCCTGGCCGGCCACCGGCGCGTGGGTCCGGTCCTGGATGTGCAGGCTGCCGGGGCCGGTGCCCAGCCAAAGGTGCTCGCCCTGCCATTGATAGGCATAGCGTCGCTGCACGCCATTGACCTCGACCCGGGCCCAGCGGCCGTCCTGCTCCAGCAGTTTGAGCTGAAGGGTTTGTTCTGCCAGTTGCACCTGCACGGTGTTTGCCGGCAACGGGCTGAGCGCGAGCGACCAGCTTTGCAACTCGTGTCCCAGGCGGTAGTGCAGGGGTGGGTTAGGGGTGTTGCGCCATCCCGCGAGGCTTGCGCGGTGGGCGCCACTGGCGTGTTGATAAAACAGCGTGGCGGCGATGGCCAGGTGTTCAGGGCTGGGGACGAGGGCTTGCAGGCTCGGGTCGTCGGCGCAGTGCTCGGCAATGAAGGCGGTGCTGAACTGGCCGCTGACAAATCCCGGGTGGGCCAGCAGATTGGCCAGCAGCCGCTGGTTGCTGGCCAGCCCCAGCAGCACTGAATCCTGCACGGCCCGCAGCAGTTTGCGCCGGGCTTCTTCGCGGGTGGCGCCATAGGCGATGAGCTTGCCCAGCAGCGGATCGTAGAACGGGCTGACCCATTGGCCTTCGAGCACGCCATGGTCGATGCGTACGCCAGGGCCCGAGGCCGGCTCCCAGCGCTGCACCCGGCCGGTCTGGGGCAGAAACTGCTGCGCCGGGTCTTCGGCATACAACCGCACTTCGATGGCGTGGCCTGTGAGCTGCACCTGCTCCTGGCGCAAGGGCAGGGGCAGGCCGGCAGCGACCTGCAACTGCCAGGCCACCAGGTCGAGGCCGGTGATCAACTCGGTGACCGGGTGCTCGACCTGCAAGCGGGTGTTCATTTCCAGAAAGTAGAACTGCCCGCGCGCATCCAGCAGGAACTCCACGGTGCCGGCGCCGACATAATTGACCGCGCGCCCGGCCTGCAACGCGGCCTCGCCCATGGCCTGGCGCAACTCGGCGGTCATCACCGGGCACGGCGCTTCCTCGATGACTTTTTGATGCCTGCGCTGGATCGAACAATCGCGCTCGCCGAGGTAGATCAGGTTGCCGTGCTGGTCGCCGAACAGCTGGATCTCGACGTGCCGCGGTTCGATCAGTGCCTGCTCCAGAATCAGCTCATCGCTGCCAAAGGCATGCAGCGCTTCCGAGCGGGCGGTACGCAGTTGTTCCAGCAGTTGCTCGGGTTCTTGCACCAGGCGCATGCCGCGCCCGCCACCGCCGGCGCTGGCCTTGATCATCAACGGGTAGCCGATGCGCTTGGCCTCGGCCTGCAAGCGGGCATCGTCCTGCTCGGCGCCCTGGTAGCCGGCAATGCACGGCACGCCTGCGGCCAGCATCGCCAGTTTGGACAGACGCTTGCTGCCCATCAGCTCGATGGCTGCGGCGCTGGGGCCGATAAAGGTCAGGCCGGCTGCCTCGCAGGCGCTGGCGAACGCAGCGTTTTCCGACAGAAAGCCGTAGCCGGGGTGAATCGCATCGGCCCCGCTGCGCCGGGCGGCATCCAGGATCGCCGCACTGTTGAGGTAGGACTGCTGCACCGGCGCCGGGCCGATATGCACCGCCTCATCGGCCAGGCGCACATGCAGGGCGTCGGCGTCGGCGTCGCTGAATACCGCCACGGTGCGGTAGCCCAGGGCCTGGGCCGTGCGCTGGATACGGCAGGCGATTTCACCACGGTTGGCGACAAGGATTTTACTGAAGGCACGCATGGGGGGCTCCCTGAGGTGTTATGTCTGGCGAAACCGGCCCCAGCGTCAGCTGCGGGCCGGCCATGGGCTCAACGGGCCCAGGCCGGTTTGCGTTTTTGCACGAACGCCAGGGTGCCTTCGACCCCTTCGGTGCTGACCACCGCCTGGCTGAACTGCTCGGCGGCTCGATCCAGCAGGGAGGGCAGGGCTTCTTCGGCACTGGCCAGGAGCAGGGCCTTGGTCGCGGCATTGGCCTCGGGGGCGCAGCACAGGACGTGGGCCAGCACCTCGTCCAGGCGTTCCGCCAGGGCCTGGGGGTCATGCTCGACAAAGTGCACCAGCCCCAGGCGCCCGGCTTCGTGGCCGTCGAAACGCGCAGCGGTCAGGGCCAGGCGTCGGGCCTGGGTCAGGCCGATGCGCCGGACCACAAAGGGCGCGATCTGCGCCGGCAGCAGGCCGAGGCTGGTTTCGGGCATGCCGAACTGGGCCTGATGGTCGGCAATCGCGATGTCGCTGACACAGGCCAGGCCGAAACCGCCACCGAGGACCGCACCTTGCAGGACCACGATCAGGACCTGAGGCACCTGCTGCGCCTCTTCGAGCAGGGCACCGAAGGCGCGATTCAGCTCGCGGTAGGCGCTCGCCCCCTGGGCGCGTGCGCTGGCCATGTCCTTGAGGTCGCCACCGGCGCAGAAATGCCCGCCGGCACCGCCCAGCACCAGAGCGCGCACGCTGCGGTCGTCCTGCACGGCCGCCAGGACCGCACGCAGTTCGGCGACCATCTGCAGGCTCATCGCGTTGCGGCTGTCCGGGCGATTGAGGGTGATGTGCAATACGCCGTTGTGGGGTTCGAGCAGCAGGGTCTGGCATTCGGGCAGGCGGCTCATTTCTTTTTCCCCGGGAGGGTGCCCATCAGTTTGCAGATGATGCCCAGCATGATTTCGTCGGCGCCGCCGCCAATCGACACCAGGCGCACGTCGCGATAGGCCCGGGCCACCGGGTTGTCCCACATAAAGCCCATGCCGCCCCAATATTGCAGGCAACTGTCGCTGACTTCGCGTCCCAGGCGGCCGGCCTTGAGCTTGGCCATGGACGCCAGACGGGTCACGTCCTGGCCCCGCACATACTGTTCGGTGGCCTGGTAGACGAGGGCCCGCAGGCATTCGATCTCGGTTTGCAATTCGGCCAGGCGGAAGTGGATGACCTGGTTGTCGATCAGCGGGGCGCCGAAGGTCTTGCGCTCCTTGCAGTACTCAATGGTGCTGTCGACGCAGTACTCCAGGCCCTTGAGCATGTTCGCCGCGCCGAACAGCCGCTCTTCCTGGAACTGCAGCATCTGCATCATGAAACCCGCGCCCTCGTGACCGATGCGGTAGCGCTGGGGCACGCGCACATTGTCGAAAAACACCTGGGCAGTTTCCGAGCTGCGCATGCCGAGTTTGTCCAGGTGCGAGCTGAGGCTGATGCCCGGGGTGCTCATCGGCACCATGATCAGCGACTTGTTGATATGGGGCTTGTCGTCCGAGGTGTTGGCCAGCAGGCAGATAAAGTCGGCGCAGGGCGAGTTGGTGATCCACATCTTGCTGCCGTTGATCACGTAGTCATCGCCATCCTTGCGAGCGGTGGTCTTCAGGCCCGCCACGTCGGAGCCGGCGCCGACTTCGGAGACGCCGATGCAGCCCACCTGCTCGCCGCTGATGGCTGGGCGCAGGAATTGTTCACGCAGTTCATCGGAGCCGAACCGCGCCAGGGCCGGGGTGCACATATCGGTCTGCACGCCGATGGACATCGGGATGCCGCCGCAATGGATGGTGCCGAATTCTTCGGCGGCGACGATCGAATAGCTGTAGTCCAGGCCCATGCCGCCGAACTTCTCCGGCTTGGAAATGCCCAGCAACCCCAGCTCGCCGGCCTGGCGAAATACCTCGTGGATCGGAAAGCGTCCGGCTTTCTCCCACTCTTCGACATGGGGATTGATTTCGCGCTCGACAAAACTGCGCACGGTGCGCCGCAGCGCTTCATGTTCCTGGGTGAAGATCATTTTTATTGTTCTCCTGAGGTTGAGTCACACCGCATCAATCCTGATTGCCCGAACGCCCGACCTGTAGCCGCCGCCTTCGGTAGCCGCTACAGAGTATTTCGTTTCAAAACCGCGCCACGCCGAAGCTGTTGGGTTGCAAGGTGCGAACCTCGGCCTCGTGGCAGATATCCAGCAGGTAGCCCAGCAGCGTGCGGGTGTCCCGGGGGTCGATCAGCCCGTCGTCCCACAGGTTGGCGCTGCCGTACAAGGCGCTGGACTGGCTGTCGAGCTTTTGCGCGGTGGCCTGTTCCAGCATGTCGAGCATCTTCGGGTCGGCGACCTGGCCTTGCTTGGCGTGCTTGGCCTCGGTGACGATGCGCAGCACCTTGCCGGCCTGGGCGCCGCCCATCACCGCTGTGCGGCTGTTGGGCCAGGCGAAGATAAAGCGCGGGTCCAGCCCACGCCCGCACATGGCGTAGTTGCCGGCGCCGTAGGAGCCGCCGACGACGATGGTCAGCTTGGCGACCCGGGCATTGGCCACCGCCTGAATCATCTTCGCCCCGTGTTTGATCACCCCTTGCTGTTCCGACTCGGTGCCGACCATGAACCCGGTGGTGTTGTGGAAAAACAGCAGCGGGGTGCGGCTTTGATCGCACAGCTGGATAAACTGCGCAGCCTTGCTTGCCCCTTTCGGCGTGATCGGGCCGTTGTTGCCGATAAAGCCGCAGGCCCGGCCCTGAATCTGCAAATGTCCGCAAATGGTCTGCTGGTCGAACTCAGCCTTGAACTCCAGGAAGTTCGAGCCATCGGCCAGGCGCGCGATGATCTCCCGCACGTCATAGGGTTTTTTCGGATCGTCGGGGATCAACCCCAGCAACTCGTCGATCGGGTACAGCGGTTCGGCATAGGCGCGCGGGGCGGCCGGCGGCAACTGAGTATTCCAGGGCAGCAGGCCGACGATTTCTCGGGCGATGCGCAGGCCATCGGCGTCGTTCTCTGCCAGGTATTCGGCGGTCCCGGCGACCTGGGCGTGCATTTGCGCGCCGCCCAGTTCTTCATCGGTGGCCACTTCCCCGGTGGCGGCCTTGAGCAGCGGCGGCCCGGCCAAAAACAGCTTGGCCTTGCCGCGCACCACCACCACGTAATCCGACAGCCCCGGCTGATAGGCCCCGCCGGCAGTGGCGGAGCCATGGACCACGGTGATCTGCGGCAGGCCCATAGCCGACAGGCGCGCCTGGTTGGCGAAACTGCGCGCGCCTTCGACGAAAATCTCCGCCGCGTAGTTGAGGTTGGCGCCACCGCTCTCGGCGAGGGTCACCACCGGTAATTTGTTTTCCAGGGCAATCTGTTGCAGACGCAGGGATTTTTTCAGGCCGCTGGGGGAGATGGTGCCGCCCTTGATCGCACTGTTATTGGCCACCACCAGCAAGCGAACCCCGCACACGTAGCCGATCCCGGCGATCAGGCCGCCGCCGGCCTGGCTGCCGTCCTTGTCGTCATGCAGCTTGTAGCCGGCCAGGCTCGCCAGCTCCAGGAACGGCGCCCCTGGGTCCAGCAGTAAATTGAGGCGCTCACGGGGCAGCAGTTGCCCTCGCTGGGCGAATTTCTCTTTGGCCTGGGCCGCCTTGTCCAGCAGGTTCTGCTCCAACTGGCGGATCTGCGCGATGGCCACCAGCATCGCCTCGCGGTTCTGCGCAAATGGCGGGCTGTGCGGGTCGAGCTGGGAGTGGATCACCGGCATGGCTTACTCCTTATCCTTGAGTACGTCCGGCAGGTACGCGCGGTGGAAACCGTTGTACGCCGGGGCGCCACGTTGTGCCTTGTGCAGCGGCCAGGCGCGGCTGCCAAGGCTGGCGGCGCCGTCGATGCGCAGGGTGCTGCCGCTGATAAAGGCCGCCGCCGGGCTCAGCAGGAACACAATCGCCGCGCTGACTTCCGATTCGCTGCCGATGCGTTTGAGGGGCACGTGTTCGCGCAAGGTCGGGATCACCGCCTTGAATGCGCCTTCGTAGGTGTCCATGCCGCTGGAGGCGATCCAGCCCGGCGCCACCGCGTTGACCCGGACCCCGGCGTAACCCCACTCAAAGGCGGCGGTCTTGGTCAGGTTGTCCATCCCCGAGCGCGCCGCGCCGGAATGGCCCATGCCCGGCATGCCGCCCCACATGTCGGCGAGCATGTTGACGATGCTCCCGCCGTGCGTGCTCATGGACTGATTGAAGACTTCCCGGGCCATCAGGAAACCGCCCACCAGGTTGGTACGCATCACGGTTTCAAAGCCTTTCTGATTGATCGACGCCAGGGGCGAGGGGTACTGCCCACCGGCGTTATTGACCAGCCCATGAATCGGCCCGTGGGCGGCGATCAGCTCGGCCACCAGTGCCTTGACCGCCTCTTCGTCGCGAATATCGCAGGCTTGCCAACTGGCCTTGCCGCCGTCCTCGGCGATTTCCCCGGCCACCGCCTGCAGCTTCTCGGCCTTGCGCCCCACCAGCAGCACATGGGCGCCCAGCGCCGCCAGTTCATGGGCGGTGCAACGGCCGATACCGCTGCCGCCACCGGTGACCAGCACGGTCTGGCCGTTGAACAGTCCAGGTTTGAATATCGAGTCGTAAGCCACGGCGGCACCTTGGGTTAATTGACGGCGTCGGCGATGCCTTGGGGCACCGGGATCTGGATTTCCAGCAACTGCTGGGCGAAGGCCTTGCCTTGCGGGTCGATCCGCAGGCTGGCCACGCCACCGCCGCCGAGGGCGTTTTCCAGCAAAAAGTTCAGGCTATGGCTGCCCGGCAAGTACCAGCGCTGCACCCGGCCATGCAGCGGGTCGAGCACGTGGCTCATCCAGTCCACCAGGACTTCCGGGGTCAGGGCTTCGGCAATCCATGGCAGGTATTCGGCGCTGCGGGCCATGACTCCGATATTGCTGTGGTTGCCTTTGTCGCCGGAACGCGCCACCGCCAGCTTGATCAAGGCCACGCTGGCGTCGGCGCGCCCTTCGGGCCGGGGCACCGGGTGCGGGGCGGGCAGGGCTGCGGGGTCGAGTGCATCGACGGCAGGCAGGGCACAGGAATGTGGCTGGCCGGCGAAGTCGATGCTTAATGGGCAGGCCTGTTTATCGATCAGGAAGGAAAACAGGCGGATCAGCGGATACACCGTCGGCCGGCCGCCGACGATCCCGGTCAGGCCCGGCGCCATGCCGGTGGCGGCCTGGGCGATCTCCCGCGAAAACAGAACCAGGGCCTGCTTGTTTGGATGGCGCACGGCCAGTTTGATCACCACTTCACGGCTGTCCTGGCGCTGGCCGTGGGGACCGTAGGTGGCTTCGCTGCCCAGCAGTTCGATGTTCACTTCACTGTAGGGCGCCCAGCCGCGCTGGCTGAACATCTCGCTGGTCTTGTCGATGATCGCCTGGCTGACCCTGCGCGCCTTGGCGACCGCGTCGATGCCGGCCATCAGGCAACTGGCGGTGCAGCGAAACCCGTCGAGGTAGGTGGCGCTGACCTTGTACTGGGCCGTGGGAGGCAGGCCCTTGGCACCGCTCACGCTGACCGCCTGCTTGCCCTGTGGCCGCAGCTTGACTTGGCTGAAGTCGCAGACCACATCCGGCAGCAGGTAGGCGCGCGGGTCGCCGATCTCATAGAGCAACTGCTCGCCAACGCTCAGCGGGCTGATCAGGCCGCCGCTGTGTTCGACCTTGCTCACCACGAACTGGCCGTCGGCCGCGACTTCGACGATGGGGAAGCCGATGTGTTCGTAATCCGGCACTTCGCGCCAGTCGGTGAAGTTGCCGCCGGTGCATTGCGCGCCGCATTCGATGATATGCCCGGCCAGGGCGGCCTGGGCCAGTTTGTCGTAGTCCTGCCACGACCAGGCGAACTCATGCACCAGCGCCGCGCTGACCACCGCGCTGTCCACCACCCGTCCTGTGATCACGATGTCGGCGCCCAGGCGCAGCGCTTCGACAATCCCCGGGGCGCCCAGGTAGGCATTGGTCGAGACGCACGTCGCCGGCAGCGGTGCGCCGCTGAACATCTCGTGGATGCCGGCATCGCGCAGTTGCTTGAATTGAGGTTGCAGGTCGTCGCCCAGCAGCACGGCGATCTTCAGCCCGACCCCGGCCTTGTCGCAGGCCGCTTGCAGGGCGGCGGCGCAGGCCTGGGGATTGACCCCGCCGGCGTTGCTGATGACTCGGATCTGCTGCTGGGCAATGGTCCCCAGCAGCGGGCTCAGGACCTCGACAAAGTCGGTGGCGAAACCGGCCGTCGGATCCTTCATGCGGGCACCGGCCATGATCGACAGGGTGATCTCGGCCAGGTAGTCGAACACCAGGTAATCCAGGTGTCCGCCCTCCACCAGTTGCGCGGCGGCACTTGAGGTGTCGCCCCAGAAGGCGCTGGCGCAGCCGATACGTACGGTCTTGGTCATGGCAGGGCTCTCGGGTAAAAGAACTGCGAGGAGACTACCAAGCAAGCGCTTGGTTTGTAAATGCGCGCGGTATCTTCGACCCGAGCGCTTGCTTGGTTGTCCTCGGAAGCTTAAATTGCGCGCGCAACCCGCCGGTTTTCAGGGGCGGCAATGCATTTCTGATTGGCTGAATGTAGGAGACAACCCGTGGACGAGCAAAAAGCCTTGCAGGCCATACGCGAGCTGGTCGCCAACGGGCAACTGACCGACCCCGACAGCGCCCGGGGCAAACTGCTACAAACCGCCGCCCATCTGTTTCGCAATAAAGGCTATGAGCGCACCACGGTGCGTGACCTGGCCAGCGCCGTGGGCATTCAATCGGGCAGCATTTTTCATCACTTCAAAAGCAAGGACGACATCCTGCGCGCGGTGATGGAAGAAACCATCCACTACAACACCGCGTTGATGCGGGTCGAACTGGCTGCGGCCAGCAGCGTGCGCGAGCGGGTGCTGGCGCTGATTCGCTGTGAATTGCAGTCGATCATGGGCGGCAGCGGCGAAGCCATGGCGGTGCTGGTGTATGAGTGGCGCTCGTTGTCCGCCGAGGGCCAGGCACACGTGCTGGCACTGCGCGATATCTATGAGCAGATCTGGTTGCAGGTGTTGGACGAGGCCCGGGAGGCGGGGTATATCAAGGGCGATGTGTTTATCACCCGGCGCTTTCTGACGGGCGCCTTGTCCTGGACCACCACCTGGTTTCGCGCCGATGGCAGCATGACCCTGGAGCAACTGGCCGAGGAAGCGTTGACCCTGGTGCTCAAGGACCGGTAGAAGGCCTTGGCCCACCCCATGATTGTTTGTTGCAGAAGTTGTCGAAGTGCTTGAAACCGCCTAGCTTACTTGCATTCCCCCGGGTCTTTTTTGAGGTGTGTTGTCTTGATCTCCTTGTCCATGCGTTCGGCCACGCGAATCGGGTTATTGGCGTTGGCTGCGCTATGGGTTGGGCCGGCAACCGCGGCGCAGTTGGTGCGGGTCGCGGCAGCGCACTTTCCGCCTTACACCGTACGTCCCGAACAGGGCGCCGACACCGGGCTCCTGCCACAGTTGGTGGAAGCCTTGAACCAACTGCAAAGCGACTACCAATTCGTCCTGGTCCCGACTTCCATCCCCCGGCGCTTTCGTGATTTCGAGCAGGGCCGGGTGGACATGGCGATTTTTGAAAACCCCGCCTGGGGCTGGCAGGACATTGCCCATACCAGCGTCGACATGGGCCTGGAGGACGCAGAGATCTTCGTCGCCCGGCGCACGCCACAGCGTGGCCAGGAGTACTTCAACGACCTTTCCGGCAAGCGCCTGGCGCTGTTCAGCGGCTACCACTACGCCTTTGCCCACTTCAATGCCGACCCCAAGTACCTGGCGCAAACCTACAACGCCACCCTGACGTACTCCCACGACAGCAATTTGCTGATGGTGCTGCGCGGGCGTTCGGACATTGCCCTGGTGACCCGTTCCTACCTCAGCGACTTCCTGCTGCATAACGCCGATGACACCCCGCAGTTGCTGGTGTCCGAGCGTATCGATCAGGTGTATCACCACTACGCGCTGATCCGTTCCAAGGCCCCGATCAGCGGCGAAGCCTTTGGTCAGTTGCTCCAGGGCCTGCGCGACAACGGGCAGATGCTGAAGATCTTCGACCCCTACCGCATCGTGGTGAAGCCGGTTGCCCGTCGCTGATTGAGCCCGATGGCCGCGAGCCTGGCCTTGAAGGCTAAATTTTTGCTCACCGATCACGTCACTTGCTTCACCTGTCGACGATTATCGTGAGCCCGCCCCATGTCCCATCTGAACGATCTGAGCGCCCTGGCGTTGCCCCAGGGGCAGCGCCTTGCCGCCGATGAAACCGCGACCTGCCTGAGCCTGACGCTGGAAGGGCAATTGCTGATCCAGCTGCGTCTGGTCCGCGATGAGTACACCCAGGTCCACCTGCTGCACGTGCACCAGCGGCCGTTGGGCCAGGCTATCTGGGCCGCCTGCTATTGGTTGTTCGCCCGAGACCCGGGCTGCCAGTGCCTGACTTGGCACCTGCCCGAGCGCCCTGTTGAGGCGTTGCGCAGCGGGCTGCTGATAGCCGGCGAGTACCCCGAGCAGTACCTGTGCCAGCGCACCCTGTTCTGGCAGTTGCCGCAGCCCTGGTTGGGCGAGTCGCTGACGGGCAGTTATCCACAGCAGATGATCATCAGCGACGGCAAGCGCCACCCTCGACGCGCGGTCAAGCCCCGGGGCGAGGTTTATCGGCGCTTCGATGCGCGGTTGGGGGCCTGGGTGTCGTTGCGCACCCTGGAGATTGAAAACGACCTGGCACGCTTCAACCGCTGGCAGAACAACCCTCGGGTCCTGAGTTTCTGGCAGGAAGGCGGCAGCCTCGAGCAACACCGCGAATACCTCGCCAAGCTGCACGCTGACCCCCACACCCTGACCCTGATCGGCTGTTTCGACGACCAGCCGTTCGCCTACTTCGAAGCCTACTGGGCTAAGGAAGACCGGATCGCGCCGTTCTATGACGCCGACAATTACGATCGCGGCATCCACATGCTGGTGGGCGAAGAGGATCAGCGGGGGCCGCACAAGGTGGCGAGCTGGTTATCGGCGTTGGTGCATTACCTGTTCCTCGACGATCCGCGCACCCAGAAGGTGGTCGCCGAGCCGCGCGCCGATAACGCGAAGATGATCGGGTATATGCACAACCAGTGTTTTCACTGCGAGAAGGAGTTCGATTTTCCCCACAAGCGCGCGGCCTTGATGATGCTGGGGCGTGAACGCTTTTTTGATCATTGCTCCCTGTTGTAATCCCGGGAGCGAGCGTGCCGGCGAGGGCGGTGTAGTGTTCTGCTCCGGGCCCTGGTCGGTTGCAAGCGGCTTGCTGAGTTCAACAAGACGCGGGGCTCAGCGGCGGGCGTAGGTATCGGCGCGGTTGCCGGAGACCTTGCGGCAGTGCACCAGGGCATCGCGAATCATGAAGTTGACCAGGGTCGGCGAGACGCCCAGTTCCTTGGCGATGTCCTTTTGCGGCACGCCGTGCAGGCGATACATCTCGAACGCATAGCGGGTGCGGCTCGGCAGCTCGGTCAGGGCGTCGGCGATGTGTTCCAGGGTCGAAAAATTGATGTGCGAGTTTTCCGGGGACGCGCCGTGAATGACCACATTCAAACCTTCCTCTTCAGTGCCTGAGTACTTCTGCTCCAGCGCCTGCTTGCGGTAGTGGTCGATCGCCAGGTTGCGCACGATCTGGAACAGATAACTGAGCTGGGCCTTGAACGACGAAGTGATCTGCGGTGCCGACTGCAATCGGAAGAACGCATCCTGCACCACGTCTTCAGCACGTGAGCGGCAGCCTGTGATGCGCGCGGCAATCTTGACCAGGATCAGGCGGTTATCGACAAACGCCTGGAGCAGCGGTGAATCACACTTGCTTGTGAATACTTGTTCCGTCATGGAAATCACCTTGTTGCAGGGGGGTAAGCAGGACGACAGGAGATTCGGACTCGTCCTACACATCGAGCGACAAATTATGTTGAATGATAATTATTGTCAATTGAGAAGTGGAATTAATGCACCCGCAACGCGCAGAGTGAGAACTGCTGCACGTCAGGCGCTGGCACCGAGCCGGGAGAGGGTGGGATGGCGACTAATTATTTTCAGACGTCATCCGTTTTCATTGGAGAAAGGTCACGGGCCCAAAGCCTGCTCATGCCGCGCTGTAAACCTCGCGGATGTCGGCATAACCCTTTGTTTATAAAAGGGTTATCAGGCTATCGGCAGTGCCCGGACCGACACCCATTGCAAGCATAATCCTGGCAGGAAACCCCATGACGGACGCGTTCGAACTCCCCAGCACCCTGGCCCACGCCCTTCAACGCCGGGCGGCACAGACGCCCGATCAAGTGGCCTTGCGCTTTCTTGCCGAAGACCAGGATCAGAACGTAGTCCTCACCTACCGCGACCTCGATCTGCGTGCGCGGACCCTGGCCGCGGCCCTGCAAGCCCAGGCTGAACCGGGGGAGCGGGCGGTGCTGCTGTTTCCCAGCGGGCCGGATTATGTCGCGGCGTTTTTTGCCTGCCTGTACGCCGGGATCATCGCGGTACCGGCTTACCCACCGGAGTCGAGCCGGCGCCATCATCAGGAGCGGCTGATCTCGATCATTGCCGATGCCGAGCCCAGGCTGCTGCTGACCAGCGCCGGGCTGCGTGAATCCTTGCTGCAGATGGAGGCGCTGCACGCGCCCGGCGCACCGTCCCTGCTCTGTGTCGACACGCTGGACGCCAGCCTGGCTCAGAGCTGGCGGGCCGTTGAGCGGGCGGCCGAGGATATCGCCTTCCTGCAATACACCTCCGGTTCCACGGCGCTGCCCAAGGGCGTGCAAGTCAGTCATGGCAACCTGATGGCCAACGAGCTGCTGATCCGTCGCGGCTTTGGCATCGACCTCAACCCCGATGACGTGATCGTCAGCTGGCTGCCGCTGTACCACGACATGGGGTTGATCGGCGGGTTGCTGCAACCGATCTTCAGCGGCGTGCCCTGTGTCTTGATGTCCCCGGGCTATTTCCTCGGGCGGCCTCTGCGCTGGCTGGAGGCGATCAGTGAATACGGCGGTACCATCAGCGGTGGCCCGGACTTCGCCTACCGCCTGTGCAGCGAGCGGATCAGCGAGTCGGCCCTGGCGCGCCTGGACCTGAGCCGCTGGCGCGTTGCTTATTCCGGTTCCGAACCGATTCGCCTGGACACCCTGGAGCGTTTCGCCGAGAAATTCGCCGCCTGCGGATTCACCGCCAATCAATTCTTCGCTTCTTATGGTTTGGCCGAGGCCACCTTGTTCGTGGCCGGCGGCACTCGGGGCCAGGGCATCCCGGCCATGCGCGTGGATGACCAGGCCCTGGCGCGCAACTGCGCCGAGCCGGGCAGCGGCAATGCGCTGATGAGTTGCGGCAGCAGCCAGCCGCTGCACGCAGTGCTGATCGTCGACCCTCACACACTGGCCGAGCGGGCCGAGAACCAGGTGGGCGAAGTCTGGGCTGCCGGCCCGAGCATCGCCCAGGGTTACTGGCGCAACCCCGAAGCCAGCGCCAAGACCTTTGTCCAGCACGCTGGCCGGACCTGGCTGCGCACCGGCGACCTGGGCTTTATGCGCGCTGGCGAGCTGTACATCAGCGGGCGCCTGAAAGACCTGCTGATCGTGCGCGGGCACAACCTTTATCCACAGGACATCGAGCAAACCATCGAGCGTGAAGTGGAGGTGGTGCGCAAGGGCCGGGTCGCGGCGTTCGCGGTCACCGAGCAGGGCGTGGAAGGCATCGGCATTGCCGCCGAAATCAGCCGCAGTGTGCAGAAAATCCTTGCGCCCGAGGCCCTGATCAAGCTGATTCGCCAGGCCGTGGCCGAGGCCTATCAGGAGGCGCCGAGCGTGGTGGTGCTGCTCAACCCGGGAGCGCTGCCCAAGACCTCCAGCGGCAAACTGCAACGTTCGGCCTGTCGCACGCGCCTGGCCGAGGGCAGCCTGGATCACTACGCGCTGTTCCCATCGTTGTTCGAGGGCACCGTTGCGTTGACCCCGACCGAGCCGGGCAGCAGTGAGCTGCACGCCGTGATTGCGCAGATCTGGGCCGAACAACTGCACGTGCCCCACGTAGCCGCCGATGATCATTTCTTCCTGCTCGGCGGCAACTCGATTGCCGCCACCCAGGTGGTGGCGCGCCTGCGCGAAGCCCTGGGCCTGGAACTGAACCTGCGGCTGCTGTTCGAGGCGCCGACCCTGGCCGGCTTTGCTGCCCAGGTGGCGCGCCTGCAACAGGACGGTGGCCTGGCCCAGGGCGCCATCGGCGCCTTGTCCCGCAGTGAGGCCCTGCCGCAGTCCCTGGCCCAGAACCGGCTGTGGATCACCTGGCAACTCGACCCGCAGAGCACGGCCTACACCATTCCCGCGGGTTTGCGCCTGCGCGGCGAGCTGGACCAGGACGCCCTGCGCAGCAGCTTCGAGCAATTGATCGAGCGTCATGAGTCACTGCGCACGCGCTTTTTCGAACGCGACGGCCAGGCTCTGCAACAGGTGGACGCGAGCGCTGAATTCAACCTGCAACTGATTGACCTCGGCGACCTGCCGACCGCTGAGCGCGAAGCTCGGGCCCGGCAGATCCGCGAGGACGAAGCCCATACCCAGTTCGATCTGGAGCACGGTCCGCTGCTGTGGGTGACCTTGCTGCGCCTGGACGACGAGGAGCACCAACTGCTGGTGACCCTGCACCACATCATTGCCGATGGTTGGTCGCTGAACCTGCTGATCGATGAGTTTTCCCGGTTGTATGCGGCGGCCTCCCAGGGGCAGGTGGCGACGCTTGCACCGCTGGCGTTGCAGTACGCCGACTACGGCAGTTGGCAGCGCCAGTGGCTGGCCCAGGGCGAGGGCGAACGCCAACTCGCGTACTGGAAACAGCAACTGGGGGACGAGCACCCGAGCCTGGAACTGGCCACCGACCACCCGCGTTCGGCGCAGCGCAAGCGCAGCGCCGCGCGCCACAGCCTGCGCTTGGGCGCGAGCCTGAGCGAGGCGGTGCGCCAGGCCGCCCAGGCCCAGCAAGCGACTGTCTTCATGTGGCTGCTGACGGCGTTCCAGAGCCTGTTGTATCGCTACAGCGGCCAGCGCGACCTGCGTATCGGCGTGCCCAATGCCAACCGCCCGCGCCTGGAAACTCAGGGCCTGATCGGCTTCTTTATCAACACCCAGGTGCTGCGCGCCAACATCGATTCGCGGCGCTCGTTCGCCGAGTTGCTGCAACAGACCCGCCAGGCGGCGCTGGAAGCCCAGGCCCATCAGGACTTGCCGTTCGAACAACTGCTCGAAGCTTGCCCCCAGGCGCGGGAGCAGGGCCTGTTCCAGGTCATGTTCAACCACCAGCAGCGCGATCTCGGCGCCTTGCGCCGGCTGCCCGGGCTGCTGGCCGAAGAGTTGCCGTGGCACAGCCGCGAAGCCAAGTTCGACCTGCAACTGCACACCGACGAAGACCGCAACGGGCGCCTGAGCCTGGCCTTCGACTACGCCGACGAACTGTTCGACGCCGCCACCATCGAGGGGCTGGCCGAGCACTTTGTCAGCCTGCTGCAGCAGGCCTGCGCCCAGCCGGATACCGCCATTGGCGACCTGCAACTGCTCAGCCCGGCCGAGCAGGCCCGGCAACAGCCATGGAGCAGCGCACCCTGTGCCCCGGCCACGCGCTGGCTGCCGGAGCTGCTCGGTGAGCAGGCACGGCTGACCCCGGAGCGCAATGCCTTGCTGTGGGACGGCGGCCAGATGAGCGTTGCCGAGCTGCACAGCCAGGCCAACCGCCTGGCCCATTACCTGCGCGACAAGGGCGTGGGCCCGGATGTGCGGGTGGCGATTGCCGCCGAGCGTTCGCCGCAACTGCTGATTGGCCTGCTGGCGATTCTCAAGGCCGGTGGCGCCTATGTGCCGCTGGATGCGGATTACCCCGCCGAGCGCCTGGCCTACATGCTGGGCGACAGCGGCGTCGAGCTGCTGCTGACCCAGACCCACCTGCTCGAGCGCTTGCCCCAGGCCGAGGGCGTCAGCGCTATCGCCATGGACAGCCTCAAGCTCGACACCTGGCCGAGCCAGGCCCCGGGCCTGCACCTGCATGGCGAGCACTTGGCCTATGTGATCTACACCTCCGGCTCCACCGGCCAGCCCAAGGGTGTGGGCGTGACCCACCAGGCGCTGAGCGAACGCTTGCAGTGGATGCAGGCCACCTACCGCCTGGACGCCAGCGACGTGTTGATGCAAAAGGCGCCCATCAGTTTTGACGTGTCGGTCTGGGAGTGCTTCTGGCCGCTGATCAGCGGTTGCCCGTTGCTGATCGCCGCCCCCGGCGAGCATCGCGACCCGCACCGTATCGCCCGGTTGGTGCAGGACTACGGCGTGACCACCCTGCATTTTGTGCCGCCGCTGTTGCAGCTGTTTATCGATGAGCCCCTGGCCGCCCAGTGCACAAGCCTGCGCCGCCTGTTCTGCGGTGGCGAAGCCTTGCCTGCCCAATTGCGCAGCCGAGTCCTGGAGCAACTGCCGCAGGTGCAACTGCACAACCGCTATGGCCCGACCGAGACCGCGATCAACGTCACCCACTGGCACTGCACCGATGCCGACGGCGAGCGTTCGCCCATCGGCCGGCCCCTGGGCAACGTGATTTGCCGCGTGCTCGACCACGACCTCAACCCCTTGCCAGCCGGCGTACCGGGCGAACTGTGCATCAGCGGCAACGGCCTAGCCCGTGGCTACCTGGGGCGTGCGGCGTTGACCGCCGAACGTTTTGTGGTCGACCCGCTGAGTGCCAGCGGTGAGCGCCTGTACCGCACCGGCGATCGGGTGCGCTGGAGCCGCGACGGCGTGCTCGACTACCTCGGGCGCCTCGACCAGCAGGTCAAACTGCGGGGGTTTCGCATCGAGCCGCAGGAAATCGAAGCGCGGCTGCTGGCCCAGGACGGCGTGGCCCAGGCTGCGGTGCTGGTGTGCGACACCCCGGCCGGGGCGCAACTGATCGGTTACTACACCCACAGCGACAGCCGCGAGGACCCAGCGGCGCAGAGTGCCCGTCTGAAAACCGCGCTGGCCGCCGAGCTGCCGGACTACATGGTGCCGGCGCAATTGCTGCGCCTGGAGACGATGCCCCTGAGCCCCAGCGGCAAACTCGAGCGCCGTGCCTTGCCCGAGCCGCAGTGGCAGGTGCGTGAGCACGTCGAGCCGAGCAGCGCCCTGGAACAGCAAATCGCCGGGGTCTGGCGTGAAGTGCTGGGTCAGGAACGGATCGGCCTGCGTGATGATTTCTTCGCCCTGGGCGGCCACTCGTTGCTCGCCACCCAGATTATTTCCCGCACCCGCCAGGCCTGTGATGTCGAGCTGCCGTTGCGGGTGCTGTTCGAAGCCAGCGAGCTGGGGGATTTTGCCGAACAGGTGCGCTTGATCCAGCAAGCGGGGCACCGCAACCAGCAGCCGCCGATTGCCAAAGTCGACCGCAGCCTGCCGGTGCCGCTGTCCTATTCCCAGCAGCGCATGTGGTTCCTGTGGCACATGGAGCCCGACAGCCCGGCCTATAACGTTGGTGGCATGGCGCGTTTTAGCGGTGTGCTGGATATCGGGCGTTTCGAGGCGGCCTTGCAGGCGCTGATCATGCGTCACGAAACCTTGCGCACCACCTTCCCCAGCGTCGACGGCGTGGCCCGGCAACAGGTGCACGGGCAAAGCGCGGTGCGCATGGCCTGGAAGGATTTTTCCGCGCTCGACGCGGCGGCCCGGGAGTCGCGCCTGCGGCAACTGGCCCACAGCGAGGCGCACACCCCGTTCAACCTGGAGACCGGTCCGCTGCTGCGGGTGTGCCTGGTCAAGGCCGGCGAGCAGGAGCACTACCTGGTCCTGACCCTGCACCACATCGTCACCGAGGGTTGGGCGATGGATATTTTCGCCCGGGAATTAAGCGCGCTGTACGAAGCCTTTATCGACGACCGCGAGTCGCCCCTGGCACCCTTGCCGGTGCAGTACCTGGACTACAGCGTGTGGCAGCGCCAGTGGCTGGAAGCCGGCGAACGCCAGCGCCAGCTCGACTACTGGACCACGCAACTGGGCTACGAGCACCCGCTGCTGGAGCTGCCCAGCGACCGTCCGCGCCCACCGGTGCAAAGCCATCAGGGCGAGCTGTACCGCTTTGACCTGAGTGATGAGTTGGCGGCCCGGGTCCGCGCCTTCAATGCGCAACAGGGCCTGACCCTGTTCATGACCATGACCGCGACCCTGGCGGTGCTGCTGTACCGCTACAGCGGCCAGACCGACCTGCGCATCGGTGCGCCGGTGGCCAACCGGATCCGCCCGGAAAGCGAAGGGCTGATCGGGGCCTTCCTCAATACCCAGGTGCTGCGTTGCCAGCTCGATGGGCAAATGAGCGTGGCCCAGCTGTTCGAACAGATTCGGCACACCGTGATCGAAGGCCAGTCCCATCAGGACCTGCCGTTCGACCACCTGGTGGAAGCCCTGCAACCGCCGCGCAGTGCTGCCTACAACCCGTTGTTCCAAGTGATGTGCAACGTGCAGCGCTGGGAGTTCCAGCAACGCCGGCAACTGGCCGGAATGAGCGTGGAGTACCTGGCCAACGACGCCCGGGCCACCAAGTTCGACCTCAACCTGGAGGTCACCGACCTCGACCATCGCCTGGGTTGCTGCCTGACCTACAGCACCGACCTGTTCGACGAACCGCGCATTGCGCGCATGGCCGGGCACTGGCGCAACCTGTTGCAGGCGCTGATCGCCAACCCACAGCAGCGCTTGAGCGAACTGCCGCTGCTGGACGCAAGCGAGCAACAGCAGCTGCTGGACAGCCTGGGCAGCGAGCCCGGGGAGCAGCGTCTCGACCCGTGCATCCAGCAACTGTTCAGCCAGCAGGCGCAGCTTCGCCAGGACGCGCCGGCCCTGACCTTTGCCGGGCAGACCCTGAGCTACGCCGAACTCGACAGCCGTGCCAATCGCCTGGCCTGGATGCTCCGTGAGCGCGGGGTTGGTCCCCAGGTCCGGGTCGGGCTGGCCCTGCCGCGCTCCCTGGAAATGGTCATCGGCTTGTTGGCGATCCTCAAGGCCGGCGGCGCCTACGTGCCTCTGGACCCGGAATACCCACTGGACCGCCTGCACTACATGATCGAAGACAGCGGCATCGGCCTGCTGCTCAGCGACTGCGCGATGTTCGAGGCGTTGGGCGCGCTGCCGGCCACGGTCGGGCGCTGGTGCCTGGAGGAAGACGGCGCGCTGCTGGCCGATTACCCTGCTGGCGAGTTGCCCTTTATCAGCCTGGCGCAGCATCAGGCCTACCTGATCTACACCTCGGGTTCCACCGGCAAGCCCAAGGGTGTGGTGGTGGCCCACGGCGAAATTGCCATGCATTGCCAGGCGGTGATCGAGCGCTTCGGCATGCGCGCCGAGGATTGCGAGCTGCACTTTTATTCGATCAACTTTGACGCCGCCACCGAACGCCTGCTGGTGCCGCTGCTCAGCGGCGCCCATGTGGTGCTGCGGGCCCAGGGCCAGTGGGACGCGCAGGAGATCTGCCAACTGATCCGTCAGCATCGGATCAACATCCTCGGCTTTACCCCCAGCTACGGCAGCCAGTTGGCTCAGTGGCTGGCCACCCAGGGTGAAACCCTGCCGGTGCGCATGTGCATCACCGGCGGCGAAGCCTTGACCGGCGAGCACCTGAGCCGGATCCGCGCGGCGTTCCAGCCGAGCCTGTTCTTCAACGCTTACGGCCCCACTGAAACCGTGGTCATGCCCTTGGCCAGCCTCGCGCCCCAGGTGTTGGAAGAGGGCCTGGGCAGCGTGCCGATCGGCAGCGTGATCGGTGCCCGCGTGGCCTACATCCTCGATGCCGACCTGGCCCTGGTACCGCAAGGTGCCACCGGTGAGCTGTATGTCGGCGGTGCCGGCCTGGCCCAGGGCTATCACCAGCGTCCGGGCATGAGTGCCGAGCGCTTTGTCGCCGACCCGTTCCGCGCCGACGGCGGTCGCCTGTACCGCACCGGCGACCTGGTGCGCCAGCGTGCCGACGGCCTGGTGGAATACCTGGGGCGGATCGACCATCAGGTGAAAATCCGCGGTTTCCGCATCGAACTGGGGGAGATCGAGACCCGCCTGCTGGAGCATGTCGCGGTGCGTGAGGCGGTGGTGCTGGCGCTGGACATGCCCGGTGGCCGGCAGTTGGCCGCGTACCTGGTGAGCGAGGCGGCCGAGCACGGCCCGGAGCAGCAGAACGCCCTGCGTGACGCGCTCAAGCAGCACCTGAAAAGCCAGTTGCCGGACTACATGGTGCCAACCCACCTGATCCTCCTGGCGAGCATGCCCCTGACCGCCAACGGCAAGCTCGACCGCCGCGCCTTGCCCCTGCCGGACCCGCAGCTCAACCGCCAGCAGTACGTGGCGCCGAGCAATGAGTTGGAGCAGACCCTGGCCCAGGTCTGGTGCGAAGTGTTGAACCTGGCCCAGGTCGGGCTGAACGACAACTTTTTCGAACTGGGGGGCGACTCGATCCTGTCGATCCAGGTGGTCAGCCGCGCGCGCCAGTTGGGCATTCATTTCAGCCCGCGCGACCTGTTCCAGCACCAGACCGTGCAGACCCTGGCCGCCGTCGCCAGCCGCAGCCAGCAGGTCAGCGCCGAGCAAGGCCTGCTCAGCGGTGCGTCGGGCCTGACGCCGATCCAGCATTGGTTCTTCGACAGCGCCATCCCCGAGCGCCAGCACTGGAACCAGGCCTTGCTGCTGCAACCGACCCAGCCGCTGGATCCGCAGCACCTGGAGCAGGCCCTGCTGACGGTACTGGAGCACCACGACGCCCTGCGCCTGCGCTTCACTCGGGATTCGGGCGTGTGGCGGGCCGAACACCAGGCGCTGGGTGACGAGCCGTTGTTGTGGCAAGTGCGCGTGCCGTCCATGGAGCGTTGCGTCGAACTGTTCAGCGATGCCCAGCGCAGCCTCGACCTGACCCAGGGACCGCTGCTGCGGGCGCTGCTGGTGGACGGGCCGCAAGGCCAGCAACGCCTGTTCATTGTCATTCACCACCTGGTGGTCGACGGGGTTTCGTGGCGCGTGCTGCTGGACGACCTGCAAAGCGTCTACCGCCAGGTGCTCGAGCAGCAGGCGCCGCGCCTGCCACTGAAAACCAGTGCCCTGCGCGACTGGGCGGCGCGCTTGCAGGCCTATGCCGGCAGCGAGTCCCTGCGCGAAGAGCTGGGCTGGTGGCAGGCGCAACTGGCCGGCCCCGGCGCCGAATTACCGGTGACGCGCGCCGACGGCGGGCAGCAACAGCGACACGGACAGACCGTCAGCGTGACCCTGGATGCCCTGTGCACCCAGCAACTGCTGCAACAGGCGCCTGCCGCCTACCGCACCCAGGTCAACGACCTGTTGCTGACCGCCCTGGCGCGGGTGCTGTGCCGCTGGACCGGGCAGGACTCGGCCTTGGTCCAGCTTGAAGGCCACGGCCGCGAACCTCTGTTCGACGACATCGACCTGACCCGCAGCGTGGGCTGGTTCACCAGTGCCTACCCGCTGCGCCTGACCCCGTTGCAGATCGAAGAAGCGGCCGGGCAGGGCGCCTCGATCAAGGCCATCAAGGAGCAATTGCGCGCCGTGCCGCACAAGGGCCTGGGCTATGGCGTACTGCGTTACCTGGGTGACGACCTGAGCCGCCAGACCCTGGCCGCCTTGCCCCAGGCGCCGATCACCTTCAACTACCTGGGGCAGTTCGACCAGAGCTTTGCCCAGGACGCGTTGTTCCGTCCCCTGGACGAGCCGGTGGGCCCGGCCCACTCGCCGGACGCGCCGTTGCCCAACGAACTGAGCGTCGACAGCCAGGTGTATGGCGGCGAACTGGTCCTGCGCTGGACCTTCAGCGCCGAGCGCTTCGAGTGCCAGACCATCACCGACCTGGCCGAGGCCTACCTGGGCGAGCTGCGCAGCTTGATCGCTCATTGCCTCAAGGACGATGCCGGCGGCCTGACGCCGTCGGACTTCCCCCTGGCCCGCCTGACCCAGGCGCAACTGGACGGTTTGCCGGTGCCGGCAGGGCAGATCGACGACGTGTACCCGCTGACCCCGATGCAGGAGGGCATGTTGCTGCACACCCTGCTGGAGCCGGGCACCGGCCTGTACTACATGCAGGACCGCTACCGCATCAACAGCGCGCTCGACCCCGAGCGTTTTGCCCAGGCCTGGCAGGCGGTGATCGCCCGCCATGAAGCCTTGCGTGCGTCCTTCTGCTGGAACGTCGGCGAAGACATGCTGCAAGTTATCCACAAACCGGGCAGCACCTCGATCGAGTACCTGGACTGGACGACGGTGCCCGAGGCCGAGCAGGAACCTCAACTGCAAGCCCTGCTCAAGCGTGAGCGCGAGGCCGGGTTCGCGCTACTGGAACAGGCGCCGTTCCACCTGCGGCTGATCCGCGTCGGCGCGGCCCGCTACTGGTTCATGATGAGCAACCACCACATCCTGATCGATGCCTGGTGCCGCTCGTTGCTGATGAATGACTTCTTCGAGATCTACAGCGCCCTCGGCGAAGGCCGTGACCCACAGTTGGAGGTGGCGCCGCGCTATCGCGACTACATCGGCTGGCTGCAGCGCCAGAGCCTGGCCGAGGCGCGGCAGTGGTGGCAACGCAACCTGCAAGGGTTCGAGCAGACCACGTTGATCCCCAGCGACCGGCCTTTCCTGCGTGAACATGCCGGGGACAGCGGCGGCATGACCGTCGGCGACTGCTACACCCGTCTCGAGGCCCGCGACGGTGCGCAATTGCGCGAAGTGGCGCAGCAGCACCAACTGACCGTCAACACCTTCGCCCAGGCGGCCTGGGCCCTGGTGTTGCGGCGCTTGAGCGGCGAGCGCGACGTGCTGTTCGGGGTCACCGTGGCCGGACGTCCGGTGCAGATGCCGCAGATGCAACGCACGGTGGGGCTGTTTATCAACAGCGTCGCGCTGCGGGTCAAGATGCCGGCTGACGATCAGCCGTGCAGCGTGCGCCAGTGGCTCGGCGAGTTGCTGGCGAGCAACATGGAACTGCGCGAGTACGAATACCTGCCGCTGGTGAGCATCCAGGAACACAGTGAACTGCCCAAGGGCCAGCCGCTGTTCGACAGCCTGTTTGTGTTCGAGAACGCGCCGGTGGAGGTCTCGGTGCTGGACCGTGCGCAAAGCCTCAACGCCACCTCGGATTCGGGCCGCACCCACACCAACTTCCCGCTGACGGCGGTGTGCTACCCAGGGGATGAGCTGGGTCTGCACCTATCTTACGACCAGCGCTACTTCGACGAGAGCACCGTGCAGCGCATGCTGGGCGAGTTCAAGCGCCTGCTGCTGGCGTTGATGCAGGGCTTGCACGGCGACATGGCCGACCTGCCATTGCTCGGTGAGCAGGAGCAGCAATTCCTGCTGCACGACTGCAACCAGAGCGCCCGTGATTACCCGCTGGAACGCAGTTACGTCGAGTTGTTCGAAGCACAGGTGGCGGCCCATCCGCAGCGCATCGCCGCCACGTGCCTGGATCAGCACCACAGCTACGCCGAGTTGAACCGACGCAGCAACCGCCTGGGGCATGCCCTGTTGGCCAGGGGGGTGGGCGTCGATCAACCGGTGGCGCTGCTGGCTGAACGTGGCCTGGACCTGTTGGGCATGATCATCGGCAGCTTCAAGGCCGGGGCCGGCTACCTGCCCCTGGACCCGGGCCTGCCGAGCCAGCGCCTGGAGCGCATCATCGACCTGAGCCGGACCCCGTTGCTGGTGTGCACCGAGGCCTGCCGTGAACAGGCGCAGCACCTGCTCGACGAGTTGGCCTGTGCCCACCGCCCGCAATTACTGGTGTGGGAAGCGGTGCAGGCGGGCGATTGTGCCGAGGACAACCCGGGCCGCTACAGCGCCCCGGACAACCTGGCGTACGTGATCTACACCTCGGGTTCCACCGGCCTGCCCAAGGGCGTGATGGTGGAGCAGCGCGGCATGCTCAATAACCAGTTGAGCAAGGTGCCGTACTTGCAACTGAGCGAGGCCGATGTGATCGCCCAGACCGCCTCCCAGAGCTTTGATATTTCGGTTTGGCAGTTCCTCGCCGCGCCGCTGTTCGGGGCGCGGGTGGACATCGTGCCCAACGCCCTGGCCCACGATCCCCAGGGCTTGCTGGAACACGTGCAGGCCCGAGGTATCAGCGTGCTGGAAAGCGTGCCGTCACTGATCCAGGGCATGCTCGCCCAGGAATCGGTGGCGCTCGACGGCTTGCGCTGGATGCTGCCCACCGGCGAGGCGATGCCCCCGGAACTGGCGCACCAGTGGCTGCTGCGTTATCCACAGGTGGGGCTGGTCAATGCCTACGGGCCGGCCGAGTGTTCCGATGACGTGGCGTTCTTCCGCGTCGACCCGGCCTCGACCCGCAGCAGTTACCTGCCGATTGGCACACCCACCGACAACAACCGGCTGTACCTGGTGGACGACGCCCAGGCCCTGGTGCCTTTGGGTGCAGTCGGCGAGTTGTGCGTGGCCGGCACCGGTGTCGGGCGTGGTTATGTCGGCGATCCGCTGCGCACCGCCCAGGTGTTCGTACCCAACCCGTTCGGTGCGCCGGGCGCGCGTTTGTACCGTACCGGCGACCTGGCGCGGCGTCGCAGCGATGGCGTGCTGGAGTACGTCGGGCGCATCGACCACCAGGTGAAGATCCGTGGCTACCGCATCGAACTGGGGGAAATCGAAGCGCGCCTGCACGAGCACCCGGACGTTCGCGAAGCGGCGGTCGGGGTGCAAGAGGGCGCCAACGGCAAGCACCTGGTGGGCTACCTGGTGGCCAGCGATTCTGCGCTCACGCCCAGCGAACGCCTGGAGCGGATCAGGCAGCAACTGCGCAGCGAGCTGCCGGAATATATGGTGCCGTTGCACTGGCTATGGCTGGAGCGCATGCCCCTCAACGCCAACGGCAAACTCGAGCGCAAGGCCCTGCCGGCCCTGGACATCGGCCAGGTGCAAGAGCAGCACTACCTGGCCCCGCGTAACGCACTGGAGCAGACCCTGGCCGCGATCTGGGCCGACGTGTTGAAGGTCGAGCGGGTGGGTATCCACGACAACTTCTTCGAGCTCGGCGGCCACTCGCTGCTGGCTACGCAGATTGCCTCGCGGGTGCAAAAACAACTGCAACGCAACGTACCGCTGCGGGCCATGTTCGAATGCAGCACGGTGCAGGAACTGGCCGAGTACATCGACGGCCTGGGCAACAGCGAAATCGACGCAGAAAAAGCCGACCGGCTCAACGACCTGATGGCTGAACTGGAGGGTCTATGAGCGCCTAACCCTATTGCCGCTGCCGAGGCACGAGGCTGCGCTGTCCCCTCCATCCGCCAACAAATCTGCAGGCGAATCGAAGGGCAGCCCAGCCTCCATCTCGCCCTGTAATTCTTGCTATAGTCGCGCCCCCCTTGCCCGACAGCGCCTTCAGCGGCGCTGCCGGGCATTGTTGTTTCAGACAGGCTTCAAGGATCAGGGACGATGACGGCACAGCTTTACTGGCGTGATATAGAGAGTCGGCAAGGCCGTTGGGTCGGCCTCGGGGTCCAGGTCGAGGGCGATGCGCGCAAGCCTGAACTGCACTTGATGACCGGCAACAACTGGCGGATGCAACTGATGCTGGGCGCCACGCCACTGTTCTGGGCGACCATGGCCGGTTATTGCGACGGCGTGTGGCTGATCCGCAATACTCAGGCGGCCAAGGCGCTGCAACTGCTGCCGAGCATCTCCTCGGCAGAGGTCGAACAGCATCAGGCGCTGGCCCCCGACGCGCGGCTCAAGTCCTGGAGCCGCCACTTCGTCAGCCAACTGCACAGCCTGCAAACGGACTTCTTCTACCCCGGCTACTGGATTGCCCGGGGCCTGCTGCCGGACCCGGATAATACTCGTGGCATTGAGCGCAATGGCGTTTCGGCCTGGTCCTTTGCCTCCATCGACGACACCTCCAGCCACCTGCCGGGCTGGCGCCTGCGGGGCACGGCGTTGGCCGACGACCTGGCCGTGGAGCCGGTGCACTGGATCAACTGGTGGTCCCATGACAGCAACCTGATACGCCTGTGCCGCGTCGACCCCACGGCCGGGCGCCTGAAGTGGTGGCGCAAGAAGGCGCGCGAGGGCAGCTTGCCGCCGATCCTGTTGTGGTTCGTCGGCGGCCTCAGTGCCTATGTGGTGCTCGATGGCCATTACCGCTTGCAGGCCGCGATCGAGGAAAACCGCCCGCCGCAGTTTATCGTCCTCAGCTCCACCCATATCCAGCCGGTGCAGCCCGACCCCGATTGGCAGCAGCAGGTGCTGGAAACCTTGCGCCGGCAGATCGACAAGTACCCCAACTTCGACCCGGCGAGCATGAATGACGTGCTGATCCACGCCTTCGACGACCGCCCCGAGCATTCCCCGCAGACCCACACCTGGGTCGGGATCTGTTCGGATCAGGCCTGGGTCGACGACGTCAGCCGGCATTTGCAGGCCCAGGGTGAAACCGGGCATTTGCAGGACATTATTCAGCGCAAGGCGTGAGCCTCGCGGGCGGCAGGCAGGGATTGAGGAGTGAAGGTGGAACAGATTTTCTGGCGTGATATCGAGGACCTCGCAGGCAACTGGAGCGGTTTGGGCGTGGACGTGAAACGGCCGTGCGCTGCGAAGCCGCCGTTGCGTCTGCTCAGCGGTGACAACCTGCGCATGCAACTGGTGCTGGGGGATCAGACCCTGCTCTGGGGCACCCTGTCGCGCTGCTATTACGGGGTATGGCTGATCCGCAACACCCTGCTCGAGCAACTGCCGCTGACCCTGGTCGAGGCCATTGATTCGCCCACGGTCGAACAGCATGCGCAACTGGCGCCGGCCTTGCGCTTAAAGGCCTGGAGTCGGTTTTTCATCGATCAGCTACTGCACCAGCAGCCCGACTTCCTGTACCCCGGCTACTGGCTGGTGCGCGGCTTGTGGCATCAGCCGCTGAAGCTGATACAGCGGCAGTGGGCACAGGAACAGCGCTGGAATTTCGTCGGCGGCCAGGACGCCCTGAGCCATCTGCCTGAGTGGTCGATACGGGGCGACAACCTCCTGAGCAACCAGGAGCCCGGCGCGCCACGTTGGGTCGCACTCGGGGAAGGCGGCGGGGCGGTGGTTGGCCTGCACGCGGTGGACCCGTTTTCCGGACGCCTGAAATGGTGGCGCAAAAAGGCGCGAGAGGGCAGCCTGCCGCCGATCCTGCTGTGGTACGTCAGCGGCCTGAATGCCTACCTGATCCTGGATGGCCATTACCGCTTGCAGGCGGCCGTGGATGAACAGGTCGCGCCGCAGTTCCTGGTCCTCAGCTCGCCGAAACTGTCCCATTACCGCCGCAATGAAGAAGAGGAACAAAAAGTCTTGAATGGCCTGCTGCATCAAAGTGAAAAGAACAACCTCGACCTGAGCCGATTCAACCAGCGCCTGATCCACACCTTCGACGACCGCCCCTACCACAGAGTCGGCAGCCAGGCCTGGGCCGGCATCGCCTCGAACGACGCCTGGGTCGAAGAAGTGACCCGGTATTTGACGGCGCACGGCATGACCGAGCAGTTGCCGAATATCATTGAGCGCCGTGAGTGACGTTGCGCTACAACCCCGTCGCCCCGATACCCCAAGCCGCTGCCGAAGGCTCGGGCCGCGTTCAACACCCTCAATCCACCTGACAGTCCACGGCGCCTATCCCGGCCAGCGTCCGAATGCGGCCCAAGCCTGGCGGCAGCGGCTACAGGGTGTGGATTCTTTATCTTTTGTAGGGCATTTCTGAGAAGGGTTTTGTCTCTTGAAACGGGTCGTTTTGTTCCGCTAGCCTGCGTGGGTCGTCGATGACTTGATGACCGGATGTGCAAGTCCGAATCCTGCCGGAAACGTAAAGAAGCCCCGCAATGGTTGCTGGGTATTTATTCCACAGTGCTGAGGATGCATCCATGAAAAAGCCCACGTCATACCGTTTTCCGGAGCTGAGAGTCGCCAACACGGCCCTACGTCAGGCGCTGATCCAGAGCCCCGTCGACCCATCGCTGTTCGGCTCGCAACACGTTACCCGTGGCAGGCCCGTGGGCAGCGACTCCCTGTTCTGCGTTCGCGAAGGCATCAGCGCCGAAGAGGCCCTGGTACACGTCTCGCTGCTGCTTAAATGCGCCGAAGAAGTCAGTGATGAAATCACCGAACAGGGCAGTGGTGTCGAACGTGGGCTGATCTGGTCCATGGTCCATTCCGTAGAAATGGCCCGGGCCGTGGTCGAAGCCTTGCTGGAGGGGCGGCGCGGTTGAAGGTGTTGCCCGCCCGCCGCTTCGCGCAGGAAGCAGCGGGCGGTATGGCTTATTTCGGGCCGAGGATTTTCAGCAGTTTGTCCGGCGAAGGCGCGCCTTGCTGTTGTTGCAGCTCGCCCTTGTCGTCGAGGTAGAAGATCGCCGGGGTGGCGGACAGTTCGAGTTCTTCCATCAGTTTCATGTTGGCGTCGAGCTTGGCCTGGATCGCTGCCGGGATTTTCGCCAGGGGCTTGAGGGGGCTGCCCTTGCCGGCTTTTTCGTGCTCGGCTAGGGTTTTCTGCGGGTCTTTGGCGGCGAGCAGGGCGGCGGATTTGCCGGGGCTGTCTTCGCGGATGATGCCGACCATGATGTGCCGCAGCTGGACCTTGCCCGCATTCACCCAGGGCCGCGCCTGTTCCCAGAACATGTTGCAGTACGGGCAGTTGGGGTCGCTGAACAGGTACACGGTACGCGGCGCGTCCTTGCTGCCGTCGGCGATCCAGTTGCTGGCTTCCATCTTGGCCCAGACTTCCTTCGACATCGGCGCATACACCAGCTTCTTCAGGGGCTCGGCGCTCAGGTCCTTGCCGTCGGCGTCGTACAGGTTGCCCAGCAAAACGTGCTGACCGTCGGCGGTCAGGTACAGGGTCATGCCCCGGTTCTGGTACTGCGCGGCGTAGCCCTTGAGGCCGCTGGGCGCGTCGAAGCTGCCGATGATCTTGGCGCCCTTGGCTTCGATCTTGCGGATCGGCGCCGGCAGTTCTTCGGCGTGCAGCGCAGTTACCGGCAGCAGGGCGGTGCCCAGGGACAGGGTCAGCAGGTGGCGGATGAAGGGCATGGCAGTTTCCTTGAGGGGGCGAGCGCCGAGGTGTGCGGCGTGTCGAAGTTTTCCAGGGCACGGGCCAGGCTGGCCTCGGACAGTTCGCCCAGATGGCTGCCCAACAGGCGCCCGTCGGCGCTGTAGAACAGGGTAGTCGGCAAGGCCATCGAACCCACGGCCTTGCCAAGGCGACCGCTGCCGTCGAACAGCACGTTGTTCAGGTTCAGACCCTGGGTGGCCAGGTAGGTGCTGACGCTTTGCATGCTTTCGGCCTGGTTGACGAACAAAAAGGTCAGGTCCGGGCGTTGTTGCTGAGCTTTTTCCAGCACCGGCATTTCCCGCCGGCACGGTGGGCACCAGGTGGCCCATAGGTTGATCACCAGCGGGCCGCCCTGATAGTCGGTCAATTGCACGCTTTCGCCGGTGGCGCTGTGCAGGGTGATCTCGGGCAGGCGGGTGCCTTGCTCGTACAGGGTCAACGACAGGCTGGCCAGCAGCCAGAACGCCAGGCCGCTGCCGACCCCGGCGCCCAGGGGCCGACGCAGTGCCGGCCGACGCCAGCCCCAGGCCAGCGCCCCGAGCACCAGGACAATGACCCCGGGCCAGACCAGAAAGCCGCCGTCGCGCAGGTCGACGATCTGCCACAGGTCATCGCGATAGTGTTTCCAGTAGGCCAGTACAAAGCCTGTGCGCGCGGCCAGGAGGCCGAGCAGGAACAGGCTGAACAGCACCGATTCGGGGTTTTCACCGCCGCGCTTGGCCACCCTCCAGCCAATCAGGGTGGCGAGCGCCAATGCACTGATCAACAGCAGGTGGTTAAGGGCGATGGCAAAGGTGCCGATGGTAAAGGTCAGCATCAACGGGCTTCCCGGGTGATGGTCCAGCGTTGTAGAAAAGCCGCGGCGTCCACCTCACCGGTGATCCGCTGGCTACGACGTTCTTCGCCGTCCGGGCCGATCCACAGCAGGCTCGGCGGACCTGGCACTTTATACCGGTTGAGCAGTTCGCGGCTGTCGGCGTTGTCGGCGGTGACATCCAGGCGCAGAAGGCGCACGTCGCTCAGGGCCTGCATGACATCGGCCTGGCCGAACACCTGCTTCTCCATGATCTTGCACGACACGCACCAGTCAGCGTAGTAGTCCAGCAGTACCCATTGGCCCTGGGCCTTGGCGCTGTCGAGGGCGCCTTGCAGTTCGGCCGGGGTCTTGACGGTATGGAACGCATCCTCGGCGGCTACGGCGCGGGTGATGGTGCCCCCGCTGTAGACCTGCAAGGGCTGCCACAGGTTGTCGCTGCCGCCAGCGGCGCCCATCAGCAGCAGGCTGCCCCACAGGCCGATCAGCAGCGCGCCGGCACCGAACAGGTGCAGCAGCCGTCCGGCAATGGCCCGTTGTTGCCAGGTGGCGTAGGCCAGCACCAGGCCCAGGGCGCCCCACAAAACCATCCACAGGCTGGCGTCCAGCACCGGGCGCAGCATGTAGATCGCAGTGCCGAGGAACATGAAGCCAAACGCGCCCTTGAGCAGGTTCATCCAGGGCCCGGGCTTGGGCAGAAAACGGTTGCCCACGGTTACCAGCAGCAACAGCGGCAGGCCGATGCCCAGGCCCAGGACAAAGAGGGCCAGGCCGCCGAATATCAGGTCGCCGGTCTGGGCGATATACAGCAGGCCGCCGGCCAGGGGCGCGGTCATGCACGGGCCGACCAGCAAGGCGGAGAGGGCGCCGAGAATGCCGCAGCCGATCAGGCTGCCGCCCTGGCGCTGACGGCTGGCGTCTTCCAGGCGGTCACGCAGGAAGGCGGGCATTTGCAATTCGAAGAAGCCGAACATCGGCAGCGCCAGCACTACGAACAGGGCGGCGAAGCTGCCCAGGACCCAGGGCTGTTGCAGCCAGGCTTGCAGGTTGCTGCCCAGCAGCGCGGCAATCACGCCCATGGCGGCATACACCAGGGCCATGCTCAGCACATAGCTGCTGGCCAGGGCCAGGCCGCGACGGGGGCTGGCGCCGCTGCCCACCACCAGCCCGCCAAGGATCGGCAGCATCGGCAGCGAGCACGGGGCAAAGGCCAGCAACAGGCCCAGGCCAAAGAACAGCAGCAGGCTCCAGCCCAGGCTCTGCTGTTGCAGGCTGCTGGCCAGGGCCTGGTCCGCCGCTTGGGCACTGTTGCCGGCCAGCGCCGGGCTGCCCCCCAGGTCAACCTCCAGCGATTGCGGCGGGTAACACAGGCCAGCATCGGCGCAGCCTTGCCAGCCGACCTTGATTTTGCCGCTGGCGCCGACCGGGAGCTTCAGTTCCAGGCCCTGGCGATAGACCTGTTGGGCGCCGAAAAACTCATCGCTATGGGCTTCGCCCTCGGGCAGCGGCGGAGTGTGCGTATCGGCCAGGCCATTGAGTTTCAGTCGCTGTTGATAGAGGTAGTAGCCATCGGCGATTTGCCAATAGAGCTGGGTCTCTCCGGAGTCGAGCCGTTGTGACGTGAACACAAAAGCCTTGCCGACCGGCAGGAAGTCCGGCTTGACCTCGAACGGGTTGTTACCCGCCTGGGCCACGGCCGAGACCAGTAAACACAGCAAAATAAACAATCGACGCATGCTAAAGCCTTAAACCTTTGGGGGCAGCGCGCACAATGGCGGGTGGCGATTAACCGATGATTAACCCTGCGCCGCTTGTGGCGTTAGCCGTGCGGGCCATAATGTCGGCTTAATCCCGCGCGGTCTTAATCAACGCTTTTCTACAGGTCTCACCATGCACGTACTTGTCTGTGAAGATGATGAGCTGATCGCCAGCGGCATTGTCGCCGGTCTCACGGCCCAGGGCCTGACCGTGGAGCATGTCGCCACCGCCTCGGCGGCGCGGGCCATGCTCGGGGTGGCCGAGTTTGATGTGATGGTGCTCGACCTGGGCCTGCCTGATGAAGACGGCCTCAAGCTGCTCAAGCAACAGCGCCAGCATGGCCTGGAGATCCCGGTGTTGATCCTCACCGCGCGGGACTCGGTCACCGACCGCGTCGATGGCCTGCAGGCCGGTGCTGACGATTACCTGCTCAAGCCCTTCGACCTGCGTGAACTCGCCGCACGCCTGCACACCCTGTTGCGCAGGGTGGCTGGGCGCAGCGTCAACCTGATCGAGCATGGCCGCCTGAGCTACGACCCCAGTACCCGCGAAACCCTGCTTGGCGGCGCGCCGGTGGACCTTTCGCGGCGTGAGCAGGCGCTGCTCCAGGCGCTGTTGCACAACCGTGGTCGGGTGCTGTCCAGCGAGCAGCTCAAAGACAGTGTCTACGGCTTCAACGATGAGCTGGAGAGCAACGCACTAAACGTGCACATCCACCACCTGCGACGCAAACTCGGCAATGGCATCGTCGAAACCGTGCGCGGCCTGGGCTATCGCCTGGGGCCGGCAGATGGCGGGGAGGACGCCTGAGTGATGAGCCTGCGTCTGCGCCTGAGCCTGACCCTGGGCGCTGCCTTTATCCTGATCTGGGCCCTGGCGGCGGCCTGGATGCTCAGCGACTTGCGCAACCAGATGATGTTTTCCCTCGACCAGCGCCTGGTGGCTTCGGCGCGCATGGTCGCCGGCCTGCTGGAGCAGTTGCCGGAGCTGCCGAACAAGGGCGAGGGCACCCATTTCAGTGCTCAGCAATTGAACGTTCCCGGCGGCATGGCCTGTCAGGTCAGCTCGTTGCGGGGCGAGATCTTGGCCCGAAGCCACAGCACCCCGGAGCAGACGCTTGAGGCGGAAAAACTCGGTTTTCATGACCAGATGATCGACGGCGCGCGCTGGCGCAGTTTCACCCTGGTTCGCGACAACCTGCGCATCACCACCGCTGACCGCCAGGTGGAGCGCGAAGCCCTGAACATGTCGGTGCTGCTGGCGGCCTCGGTGCCGGTGGGCGTGGCGTTGCTGGGGTGCCTGTGGCTGTTCTGGCTGGCTATCGGCCAGGGCCTGGCGCCGCTCAACCGCATTCGCGACGCCTTGATGCGACGCAGCGCCGACTCCCTGGAGCCGTTGCAGATCGACCCGATGCCCAGCGAACTGCGGCCGCTGGTGGAAACCCAGAACCAGTTGTTCCAGCGCATCGCCAAGACCCTGGAGCGGGAACGACGCCTGACCGGCGACGCCGCCCACGAACTGCGCAGCCCGCTGACAGCGATCAAAACCCACCTGCAAGTGGCGCGCATGACCGAGGGCGCGGCCCGCGACCAATCCCTGGCCCGCGCCGAAGAGGGCGCCGACCGCATGCACCGGACCCTGGAGCAGTTGTTGCTGCTGGCCCGGGTCGAGGGCAGCCTGTCGTTCGACGATGGCGTGCAGTGCAACGCCGAGCAGGTGGCGCGCCTGGCGATCCAGGACGCGGCCAGCGGCGCGCGCCAGCGGATCCGCCTGCACCTGAACGACCAGGTGGCCACCGCGCCGGTGGAAATGCCCTCGGTGCTGGCGATTGCCGCTTTGCGCAACCTGCTGGACAACGCCCTGCGCCATACCCCTGACGACGCGCCGGTGGAGCTGACCCTGGAAACCGTCGGCAGCCGTGTGCGCTTCCAGGTGCGCGACCATGGTCCGGGCATTGCCCAGGAAGACCTGCAGCACCTGACCCAGCGCTTCTGGCGCAATGGCCAGAGCACCGGCTGTGGCCTGGGGCTGGCGATTGTCCAGGCGATCGTCCAGCGCTGCGGTTGTGCCTTGCTGTTCGACAGCCGGCCGGATGGCCTGCGGGTCGAATTGACCTTGCCGCTGCACGCCGTTTGATCCCTCCCAGGGCATCACGCCCTGGGTCTTGTGCGTGGTGGGAGCAACGCGGCGGATGGCCGCTTGCCGGCGAGCCCCCCCGAAGGCGGGGTGCCTGGCACCTGCCGTTGAGCAATTAACTGTCCCCCGGGTGTAAATCCCCGTCGTGCTGGTGCGTTTCCAGAACAGGAAAACCTGCGAGTGTGCGCCGTCACGGCGGCCTCTGGCGGGTGTGCAGTTTTGGTCAGTTCCAGCGTGAGGGTTTGCGATGTCAGCCGTTACCAGCCTTATTGAAGATCAGCCGGCACGGGTCAGCCCCGTGCCGGCCGAAACCCTGTATCAGTTCAACGAGTCGCCGCTGCTGGCGCGTCAGGCGCGCCAGGAGTCCAACGCCCGCAGCTACCCACGACGCATTCCGCTGGCGCTCAAGCGCGCCCGGGGGATCTATGTCGAGGACGTCGAAGGCCGGCGCTTTATCGATTGCCTGGCCGGTGCCGGCACCCTGGCCCTGGGGCATAACCACCCGGTGGTGATCGAGGCCATCCAGCAAGTGCTGGCCGATGAGTTGCCGCTGCTGACCCTGGACCTGACCACGCCGGTCAAGGACCAGTTTGTCCAGGACCTGTTCGGCCTGTTGCCCCAGGCCCTGGCCGACGAGGCGAAGATCCAGTTTTGCGGCCCCACCGGCACCGACGCGGTGGAAGCCGCGCTGAAACTGGTGCGTACCGCCACCGGCCGCAGCACCGTGCTGTCGTTCCAGGGCGGTTACCACGGCATGAGCCAGGGCGCCTTGAGCCTGATGGGCAGCCTGGGGCCAAAGCGTGCGATGGCCGGCTTGTTGAGCAACGGCGTGCAGTTTTTGCCCTACCCCTATGACTACCGCTGCCCGTTCGGCCTGGGAGGCGAGGCCGGGGTCAAGGTCAACCTGCATTACCTGGAAAACCTATTGAACGATCCGGAAGCCGGCGTGCAGTTGCCGGCGGCGGTGATCGTCGAGGCGGTGCAGGGCGAGGGCGGAGTGATTCCGGCCGATCTTGATTGGCTGCGTGGCCTGCGGCGGATTACCGAGAAGGCCGGCGTGGCGCTGATCGTCGACGAGATCCAGAGCGGTTTCGGCCGCACCGGCAAGATGTTCGCCTTCGAGCACGCGGGGATCATTCCCGATGTGGTGGTGATGTCCAAGGCCATTGGCGGCAGCCTGCCGATGGCCGTCATGGTCTATCGCGACTGGCTCGACACCTGGTTGCCGGGGGCACATGCCGGCACCTTCCGTGGCAATCAGATGGCCATGGCCACCGGGTCCGCGGTGATGCGCTACCTCAAGGAGCATCGCCTGCCGGAACACGCGGCGGCCATGGGCGAACGCCTGACCGAGCACTTGCGGATCCTGCAGCGCGCGTTCCCGCAGTTGGGGGATATTCGCGGGCGTGGGCTGATGCTTGGTGTCGAGTTGGTCAACCCTGAAGGCGAGCGCGACGCCCAGGGCCACCCGCCGCACTACGGGCAGCTAGCGCCACGGGTGCAGCGCGAGTGCCTCAAGCGCGGGTTGATTCTGGAGTTGGGCGGACGCCATGGCAGCGTCGTGCGTTTCTTGCCGCCGTTGGTGATCACTGCGGCAGAAATTGACCAGGTGGCACAGATCTTCAGCCTGGCGGTGGCCGCTGCGGTGAGCGGTTTGTAATTTATTGCCGCGCTGATCCGTTCCTTTTACACAGTGGCCGTGCACGGGGTGCGGCGACCCTTATATCGATGGAGACACGCAATGACTTCAGTATTTGACCGCGAGGACATCCTCTTTCAGGTAGTGGTCAACCACGAGGAGCAATACTCGATCTGGCCCGACTACAAAGCCGTGCCACAAGGCTGGCGCACCGTCGGCAAGAGCGGCTTCAAAAAGGAATGCTTGGCCTATATCGAAGAGGTCTGGACCGACATGCGCCCCCTGAGCCTGCGCCAGAAAATGGATGGGCAGGCCGCAGCGGCGCAGTAATCCCTTGATACGCCGCACCCTGCCGCTGCCTATCGGCAGCGGCTACACGGGTTTGATGGCTTGCAGGGTGTAGCTCAACGGCAAGCGCCACGGGGCGTGCTTGAGGTGCCATTCGCCGTTTGCATCGCAGCGCATCTGACCGGGCAACGCTTCCCAGGGAATGCTCTGGTGCTCGACCAGGGCGCTGATCTGCAGGCCATGCCTGAGCAGGGCGCCGATGATTTCCCCCAGGCCGTGGTTCCATTCATGGGTCACCGTGGCCGTCAGCGGGGTGTCGGTGTCGACGTAGGTGCTGGCGTCATCCCAGACCATCGGTTGGCTGCGTTCGAAATACGGCTGGCTAATTACCAGCTCGTCTTCGCGGCTTTCATCGAGTGCCCACAGCATCGGGTGACCCTCGCGGATAAACAGCCGTCCGCCGGGCTTGAGCAACTCACTGACGGTGCGCGCCCAGGTGTCGATGCTCGGCAGCCAGCACAGCGCGCCGATGCCGGTATAGACCAGGTCGAAGGTGGCGGGTGGCAAGACCTGCGCTGCGCGGTAGACCTCGGATTCAACAAACTCGATCGCCACGCCACAGCGTTCAGCCAGGGCGCGCGCCTCGCTCAGTGACGCCTGGGAAAAATCCAGCCCGCTCATCTGCGCGCCCAGGCGTGCCAGCGACAGGGTGTCGGTGCCGATGTGGCACTGCAAGTGCACGCCGCGCAGGCCGCGGATATCGCCGAGCAATGGCAGGTCGAACCGCACCACGTCGGACAGGTAGTCGGGTTCGTCGATAAAACGTTGGGCGGCGTAGCCCTTTGAGGCCGCGTGCAGCGGGGCGCGTTGGTCCCAATTGGCCTGGTTGAGCGTGAGGTAGTCACTCATGAATAGATTCCCTGATGGAACTGACGGTGCGCGCAGCAGCCTAGCACCGGGAGCGGCGCAGATTCTTGAGGGAATGTGTAAGCGGGTGTAGGGCGTTTGTAAGGGGCCGCGCAGCCTGTCGCCGCTGCCGGAGCCTCCGGCAGCGGCGACAGCGCTGGTTACTGCGGGGCGAGGGCCTGGGTGACCTGGCCGATGTTGCTTTCGAGTTCGGCCAGGGGGTCGTCGCTGTCGGTTTGCAGGACCAGCAACTGGCTGCCGCCGGCGCTGATGGCGGCTTTCAGGGCGTCGGACGGTTGGCGGTGGTGGAGGACGATGGCCACGTCGTTGTCCTTGAGCTGGGTCTTGAGTTGCTCAAGGGCTTCGGGCGTCCATTCGTTGTCGGGCCGCGCATCGACGCCGATCGACTCCAGGTTGAGCCCGCTGACCAGGTAACCGAAGTGCTCGCTCAGGCTGTACGTGCTGAGGTTATCGGCAGCGGCCAGGCGTGCTTCGCTCTCGGCGCTGAGTTTGAGCAGGCGTTGCTTGAGCGCGGCCAGGTTGGCCTCGATCTTGGGTTTGGCCTCGGGGGCCAGGCGCGCCAGGTCGGCGGCCAGCACGTCGGCCATGCGTCCCAGGTTGTTGCTCGACAGCCAGGGCTGGCTGTTCAGGCCATCGGTCTTGCCCGGTTGCAGGGCGATGCCCGGCAGGGCGCCATCCACTGGCCGCGCGGCGTCGACTTCTACCACATGGATATTGCTGCGCCGAGCGTTGGGGTACAGCGGGTCGTCGGGCCAGATCGAGCGCAGGCCGATCACCGCGTCGGCGCGCAGGGCCAGTTTGCTCAGGGCCGGCGCGCCGCGCCCGGTGAAGTAGGCGGTCTGGCGCGAACCCGGCAGGTTGCCCGGTGCCGCTCGCTCCAGCTTGACCGGCGTGCCTTGCAGCAAAATCTGCCCCAGGCCGAAGGTCACCGGTAACGAGGCCAGTACGGTGACCGGTTTGTTGGCCGTGGCCGAGTGCAGGGCCGCATTGCCCAGGCCGTTGCTGGCGAGCGTGTGCATCGGCTCGAAGCGTTCGTCGGCGCAGGCGTGGCTGATGCCCAGCCCGGCCAGGGCCAGGGCGACGGTCAGGTGACGCAGGGGAGAGTGCAGTGAACCAAGCATTTATCCGATATTCCCTTTCAGACTGGGGACCGTGCCGCGAGCGATGGCGGCGAGGGCGAAGGCGATGCCGGCCACCAGGATGATCGCGGCGCCGGAGGGGATGGGCAGGTCGAACAGGATCGGCGCGAGAATGCCGCACAGGGTGCTGACCGTGGCGATCAACACCGAGATCCAGAAAAAGCCCTTCAGCGACTGGCTCAGCAAGCGTGCGGCAGCGGCCGGGATCACCAGCAACGCGCCCACCAGGATTGCACCGATCACTTTCACCGCCGCCACGGTGATCAGGGTCACCAGGATCACGAACAGGTAATCCAGGCTTTTCACCGCCACTCCGCGCACCGCCGCCAGTTGCGGGTTGAAGCTGGCGAGCATGATGCGGTTGTACAGCGGCAGGCTCAGGCCCATCACCAGTGCGCCGACCACGGCCAGCACCAGCAGGTCGTTGCCGTTGACCGTCAGCACCGAGCCGAACAGTACGTTCTCCAGGATGTGCACGTTGATCTTGCCCGCGAGGATCAGCAGCAGGCTGGCGCCCAGGGCCAGGGACACCGAAAGGAATACGCCGATCAGGGTGTCCGGTGCCAGGCCCGTGCGGTTGCGCAGGTAGTTGAGCAGGATGCCGAACAGCAGGCAGTAGCCGAACAGGCTGCCGTAGGGACCGGTGTAGGGTTCGCCCAGCAGGATGCCGATGGCGACCCCGGTCAGCGCCGCATGGCCCACGGCTTCGGAGAAAAACGCAAAGCGTTTGACCACCACCAGGGTGCCCAGGCCGCCCAGCACCGGGCCGATCAGCAGGCCGGCGAGCAGGGCGTTGACCACGAAGCCGTAGGCCAGGGCTTCAGGCAGATACCCGGAAGAGGCCCAGCCCTGGATCGTCAGGCGCACAGCTTCATAACTCATCAGGCGGCACTCTCGCAGGGGGCGTCGGCGGGACGCGGATGGGTGGAAAACAGGGTCAGCAGGCGTTCCGGAGTCAGGGCCTGTTGCGGATGGGCGTCAAACAGCACGCGCCGGTTGAGGCCGGTGACCCGGTCCGCCAGGCGGCCCACAGCCTCCAGGTCGTGCTCGATCCATAACAGGGTGATGCCGCACTGGCGCCAGTCGGTGAGTAGCCGTTCGAAGACCTGGATCCCGGCTTCGTCGAGGGCCGACATCGGCTCGTCCAGCACCAAGAGTTGCGGGGTCGGGATCAAGCCCTGGGCCAGCAGCACGCGCTGACGTTCGCCGCCGGACAGCGCGCCCATTCGCCGCTTGCGTTTGTCCTGCATGCCGACTCGTTCCAGGGCTTCGCCGATGGCGGCGGCGTAATGCCGGCTAAGGCCGAGGAACGCCGGGCGGCGCTGGCACATGGCGGCCATGAAGTCGTCGACGGTCATCGGCAGGCCACGGTCGAATTCCAGGGCCTGGGGTACGTAGCCGATCACCCCCGGTTCCCCCGGCCACTGAAGGCTCAATTGGCCCTGGTGCGGCATCTGCCCGAGCAGGGTCTTGATCAGCGAGCTCTTGCCGCCGCCGTTGGGGCCGACCAGGGCGTGCACGGTGCCGGGTTGCACGGCAAAGCTGACGTTGTCGAGGATGGTGGTGCGGCCCAGGGTCAGGCTGACCTGGGCGAACTCGATGGACGGGCCACGGCTCAGGATTTCAATGGCGGTCATGCCCCGGCCTCCTGAATCGCCCGGACCACGGTGTCGAGGTTGCCGGTCATTTCCTTTTCATACTTCTCGGCGCTGTAGTCGCCATAGGAAATATGCGACAGCGGGTACAGCTTGACCCCGGATTCGCGCTGGATGGTTTCGACGTAGGTGGACGGGAAGTCCATCTCGGAGAAGATCACCTTCACGTCCAGCTCGCGCAGTTGGTCGATGGTCTTTTTCAATTGGCTGGGACTGGGCTCGATGCCGTGGGCAGGTTCGACCACGGCCGTGACTTCCAGGCCGAATTCGCGCAGCAGGTAGTCGTAGGCCGCGTGCACCGTGGCCACCCGCAGGTCGGCGTTGGGGGCCTGGGTCAGCTTGGCCAGGGCGTCGGCGCGCATCTGCCGCAGGCGCTTGCCGTAGGCGCGGGCGTTCTGGGTGTAGGCCTTGGCGTTGTCCGGGTCCATCTTGCCCAGCTCGCGGGCGATGTTGTTGACCTGGGCTATGGAGGCGCTGATGGAGAGGAAGGTGTGCGGGTTGACCACCTTGCCCGCGCCCCGGGCGGCCACACCAGTGGCGGCCAGTAGCGGTACGTTTTCGTTGGCTTCGATCACCGGGATGGCGGGGCGCTCACTGGCGGCGATCATGCGGTCGGCGAAGTCATCATGGCCCACGCCGTTGAGCACAATCACATCCAGGGTGCCGATGCGCTTGATGTCTTCGGCGCGCGGTTCGTAGGCGTGGGGGTTGAAACCGGCGGGGATCAGCGGCACCACGTCGGCCTTGTCGCCGACGATATTGGCCACATAGCTGTAATACGGATGCAGGGTGATGCCGATGCGCAGGCGCTTGGCTTGATCGGCCAGGGCCAGGGGCGCCAGCAGCAAGGCCAGTAGGCCGACCAGCAGGCCGCGCAGCAGCGGGCGAGGTAGAGATGAAATAGGCATGGGCAAGCAGTCTTCTCTCGGGTGAATGCGGAGTTTCAGTGCCGATGCTGGCGGGTCACCCCGGCATCGAATTGCGCGACCACGTGTTTCCAGCCGGCATCGAGCAGGGCCTGGTCACTGAAGTCGGTCGGGGTGGCGAGGGGCTGGCTGCGGTTGAGCCAGATATCCGGGTTGGCCGGGTCAGCGCCGATGCGCATCACAAACGAGCCCGCCACTTGCGGGTTCTGGCTCAGGCCGACATAGGCCTGGCCCTGTAATTGCCAGGCGTGGCCGCCACGGCTGACCGAGCTGGCGTCCTGGGCAAAGGGCGCGAAACCTTCTTCGGCCAGTTGCGCGGGGGCCGGCAGCGCCTGGGCCTCGGTTTGCAGCAGGTGGATTTCGTCGAGGGTCACCCGCAGGTCGGCGTAGATCCCTTGTTCGCCGGCGCTGAGGTCGCGCCGGGCATCCAGTTGATGGCTGGCGACGCTGGTGACGGTCTGCGACTCGCCCCGCAGCAGCGCCACCGAACCGGCCACGGCCAGGATCAGCAGGCACAACAGCAGCACGTACAGGGTTTCGTGGCCGGCGCCGGCAGGGCGCACGATCTGGGTCGTGGAGGTGCTCATGGGGCCTCGATATCGGCTTGGTCGATTTCCACCACGTGGCCTGGGCCGGCGTCGAACAGCACGTAGAACTCCGACGCCGGTTTCTTGAAGGTCAGTGTCGAGTCAGTGCCCAGCTTGCCCGGGACGATGATGGTCTCGTCGTAGCCGATCACGTCCAGGGTCACCCCCGGGGCGCCACTGCCATCGGAGAAGCCGCCGGTGCACTGGATCTGCTCGGCGTCGATGGCCTTGCATTCGCACATCGGGTTGTGGGCCAGGGCGTTGCCGCTGAATGCGGCGCCGGCGGCCATGAGCAGGACGCTGCCCAGCAGGCGCAGGCGGGGAGTGGGTGCGGCGAAAATCATGGTTTTCCTCCTTGTTTGTTCAGCCAGGCGATGGTGGCGGGCGATGCTTGGCTCAGGGGGATGGCGGCCTGGTGCATGCTGCCGTCCCAGCCTTCCATGGTGATCCACAGTTCGGCGTCGGCCTTGGTTTTTTCCGCGACCGGCAAAGTGGCGCCCATGCGGTACGGGGTGCCGAAGAAAATCACCCCGGCGGCGCGCAGGCTGCGCGGTTTGCCGATGCGCAGGTAGGTGGCCTTGACCTGGTCGATGCAGGCCTCGCACAAGGCGGCATTGAAGCTCTTCATGTAGCCGGCCGGGCCGTCGTAGCGCGGTGCTTCATTGCGCAGTTCGGCCAGGCGCAGGCTCCAGGGGCCGACCTGGATTTCCCCGAGTTCCCGTTCACCCAGGCCGCTGTCACCGCGAAACAGCGCGGCGTCGGCAAAGTACTTGGGCATGAACCCCAGGGGGACCAGCAACAGCAGGATGTTCAGGTGGAAGCGCCATTTGTGCCACAGCCGGCTCAGGCCCGAGGTCGGTGTGGTCGTGGTTACCTGGCTCACAGGTTGCCCTCCGGAGTGTCGGTGTTCATCGCCGGGACAGCCCGGGGCGGGGTGCTGCTACGGGCCGGCTGGTTGCTGCGCTTGAGCGCGTGGGCGGTGGCCAGGGCGGTGCGTTTGGTCCAGATCAACAGGCCGCTGAGGACCATCATGCTCAGCAGCAGGCCGAAGAAGAACCAGATCAGCTTGATCCACAGGCCGCCGAAATCGCCGGTGTGCAGCGGACGCATGGATTCGGTGACGAACTCCAGGGAAGTGCGGTCCGCCAGCAGGTTGGCGGTGTCCACCGAGCCGGTGTAAGGGTTGATGTTGGCGGTCTGGAACATCAGCGGATACCAGCCGCGGCCGCCGATGTACAAGTGGCTGTAGGCGTTGCTCGGCAGGCTGACGAAGCTGATGTCGAAGCCGGGGATTTTCTGCGTGGCGATGCTGATGGCTTCGTCCAGGCCGATCATCGCCGCGGGTTTGCCGTCGGCCGAAATCGGCACGTTTTCGCGGGCGATCACCGGGACGATCGGTTCGCTGGAGATGCTGATGTGGTTGTCGCCCAGAATCGCCCGGATCAGAAACCAGATACCGGTGATGGAAATCACCGCAATAAACCAGATCGACCACAGACCGCTCAGGCGGTGGAAATCGCCCCAGAAGATCCGCGCCCCATGCCTGAAACGAATGGGTTTGAAGAAGCCTTTCCAGAATTTCTTGTACACCACCAAGCCAGTCACCAGGGACGCCAGCATCGGCAGCCCCAGCAGCGACACCAGGTACCAGCCCCAGCTGTAGCCGTTGGTGAAGGGCACCAGCCACCAGCCATGCAGGGCGCGGGTAAAGGCCTGGAAGTCGAACTGCGGGCTGACCCCCTGGATCGCCCCGGTGTACGGGTTGACGTACACCGTGACCGAGCGCCCGTCGGGGTAGTTGATGCCCACATCCAGGGCGAAATGCGCTTCGTCAGGGGTACTGATGGACTCGACCAGCAGCTGCGGCTCGGCCTGCTTGATGGCCGCGACCACCTGATCGTAGCTGAGGGCTTGGGCGTCATCCGACGGCTTGCTGGCCCGGATGTCCGGGTTGGCCAGCCACACGATCTCCTGGCTGACCACCGCCAGGGTCCCGGTGATGCACACGATCAGCACAAAGAACCAGATGGGCAGCGCCAGCCAGCTGTGGACGAGAAACCAGATTTTTGAGCGAGACTTCTTCGACATTGAATACACGTCTTGATTCGAGGAATGGAGCGGCGTCGGCAAATTGCCACCACGCCCCGGGCACAAAAAGTGGGGGCATAGGTTTGGCCGACGCGGCCGGCTGCATCTAGTTAAGACGAATGAGAATCGTAAAACCCGCAAGCGGATATGAAAGGAAATGTTTCAGAGTCGGCCGGCGGCGCCCCGGTCCCGATCCTGGGCCCTGGCCACCGGGGGTGGTAGGGCCCATGGGTCGCCAACGATAGGCAAGGGCATGGTCGGCCGGGGAGGGGGCGGTAAGTCCTGGTTTCAGACTCAGGCCTGTTGAAACAGCTGCGCTGCGCGCTGGCTGATTTCTTCGTTACTGAGGTTTTCCTTGCGGCTGGCGAGGGACCACAGGTGGCCGAACGGATCCTTCAGGGTGCCGCTGCGGTCGCCGTAGAACTGATCCTTGACCTCGGACACCACGTGGCCGCCGGCAGCGATGGCCTGGGCGAACTGCTGGTCGACATCTTTGACGTACAGGTGCAACCCCACCGATGGCGAGGCCTGGGGGTTGCTCAAGGGGCCTTGCTCGCAGGGGCTGCCAAGCATGATCGGGCAGCCGCCGATGCGCAGTTCGGCATGGCCGATGCTGCCGTCGGGCATGCTCAGGCGCATGACTTCGACGGCGCCAAAGGCCTTTTTATAGAAATCGATGGCCTCGGCGGCCTTCTGAATACCCAGGTACGGGGTGATGCTGGTGTAGCCCTCGGGAATCGGATTGACGCTCATGACGCTGCTCCTGGTTTGGGGTGAGTGACGCGGGTGTGGCGGTTTTCCGGTGGATTCACTATAGGCCCGGGCCTCACTGGCCCTGGCGCGAGCCGACGAGGTGTCGCCCAGGCAACAGTGGCGCGCTGTTCGTCGGGCAACAGTGATCCAGCAGTTTGCTTGCCGGGAGAACGTCCGCTGGCTGTAGCCAGGGCACAACTCGTTGAATCTATTGGGTAAAACTTCCGGCATGGAAGCTGCACTGGTCCTGGCAGACCTTTATTCACCCGAGAGTGTCGCATGCCTTCCTTGCCTGAATCTGCCGTTTACCCCATCCATTCGCCCGCTGCCCATGTGATCCGCGACGAGGCCGAAGCCCTCGCCGTGGCCGAGCGGGTCGCCGCTGTGCTGTTGGAGCAGGACGCCGAGCGCGACCGCAGCCGCCAGGTGCCGGCCGAGGTGGTCGACCTGTATTCCAACAGTGGCCTGTGGGGCATCAGCGTGCCCCGCGAGTTCGGCGGTGCCCAGGTGTCCTACGCGGTGCTGGCGCGGGTGATTGCGATAATTTCGGCGGCCGATCCGTCCCTGGGGCAGATCCCGCAGAACCACTACTGCCTGCTGGAGGACATTCGCTTGCAGGGCAGCGCCGAGCAACAGGCGCACTTTTTCGCCCTGGCCCTGCAAGGCCATCGCTTCGCCAATGCGCTGTCGGAAACCGGCGGCAAGAACGTGCAGGACATCCAGGCCACCCTCCGCCGCGATGGCGACGGCTACCGCATCAACGGCCGCAAGGGCTACTGCACCGGCTCGCTGTATGCCCACTGGCTGGCGGTACTGGCCCTGGACGAAGAGCAAAGAGGCCAACTGGCCTTCGTACCCCGTGACACCCCGGGGCTGGCGGTGATCGATGACTGGGACAGCATGGGCCAGCGCACCACCTCCAGCGGCACGGTGCTGGCCCAGGACCTGTACGTGCCGGCCTTCAACCTGTTTCCCACCTACCGCTCCTACGAGAGCCCGACCCTGGCCGGGCCTTTCGCCCAACTGACCACCGCCGCCATCGACGCCGGGATCGCCCGTGCGGCGCTGCGCGACACCGTGGCTTTTGTGCAGCAGCATGCGCGGCCATGGATCGACGCCGGTGTGGAAAAAGCCTGCGAAGACCCGCTGACCATCATTCAAATCGGTGCCCTGGACATCCGCCTGGAAGCCGCCGAGGCCCTGCTGGAAAGGGCCGGCCTGGCCCTGGATGCGGCGCGCCCGGCGCCCGATGAAGACAACGTTGCCCAGGCCTCGCTGGCGGTGGCCAGGGCCAAAGTGCTGACCACCGAGATTGCCATCGAGGCCAGCAACAAGCTGTTCGAACTGGGCGGCACCCGCTCGACCCTGAAAAAGCACAACTTCGACCGTCACTGGCGCAACGCCCGGGTGCACACCCTGCACGACCCAGTGCGTTGGAAGTACCACGTGCTCGGCAACTGGCTGCTCAATGGCGTGAAGCCGCCGCGCCACGATTGGTCCTGAGGCGCACGTCATGGCTGAGTGGCTGAAGAATATTTACTGGGCCGATATCGGCCAGGCCTGCCTCGATACCCTGAGCATGCTGTTTGCCGCCCTGGGTTGCACCGTGCTGCTGGGGCTGCCCCTGGGGGTGTTGCTGTTCCTCACCGGCAAGCGCCAGTTGCATGAGGCCATTGGCGTCTACCGGGTGCTGTCGGTGATCGTCAACATGCTGCGTTCGCTGCCGTTCATCATTCTGCTGATTGTGCTGATCCCCCTGACCACGCTGCTGGTGGGCACCTCCCTCGGGGTGCCCGGGACCATCCCGCCACTGGTGGTGGGCTGTACGCCTTTTTTTGCGCGATTGGTGGAAACCGCCCTGCGCGAGGTCGACCGCGGCGTGGTCGAGGCGACCCAGGCCATGGGCGGCAGCACCTGGCAGATCATCCGCCACACCCTGTTGCCGGAAGCCCGTGGCGGGCTACTGGCGGCCGTCACCGTGACCGCCATTGTGTTGGTGGACTACACCGCGATGGCCGGTGTGATTGGCGGCGGTGGCCTCGGCGACCTGGCGATCCGTTATGGCTACCAGCGTTTCCAGACCGACGTGATGGTGGTCACCGTGGTTCTGCTGCTGGTACTGGTCCAGGCCCTGCAAATGACCGGCGACCGCCTGGTGGCGCGCTACAGCCGGCGTTGAGCCCTTGCTTTTCAACACCCAAAAAACGGCCTCACGTGCGCCCCACGACGGCCACTTGCATCTGCCTTAGGAGCACAGCATGAAAAAGTCCCTGGCCATCCTGGCCGCCGTCCTGTCATTGAGCGTTCACGCCAATGAAAAACTGATCGTCGGAGCCACCCCGGTGCCCCACGCGGAGATCCTCGAGTTCGTCAAACCAACCCTGGCCAAGGAAGGCGTGGACCTGGATATCAAAGTCTTCACCGACTTTATCCAGCCCAACCAGCAACTGGCGCTGAAAAACCTCGACGCCAACTATTACCAGTACCGGCCGTTCCTCGATGACTTCAACAAGACCCGCCACACCGACCTAGTGCCGGTGGTGGGTGTGCACATCGAACCCTTTGGCGCCTACTCGACCAAGATCAAGCACATCTCCGAGTTGAAGGACGGGGCCACGGTGTCGATCCCCAATGACCCGGTGAACACCGGCCGCGCCCTGGTACTGCTGCACGAGGCCGGCCTGATCAAGCTCAAGGACCCGAGCAACACCCTGGCCACCCAGCGCGATATTGCCGAGAACCCCAAGCACCTGAAAATCCGTGAACTGGAAGGGGCCTTGCTCGCCCGTTCGGTGAGCCAGGTGGACTTGGCCTTTGTCTTCGCCAACTACGCCCTGGAAGCCGGGATCGACACCAACAGCGCGCTGATCGTGGAGAAGGGCAAGGACCTGTACATCGAGTTCCTGGTGGCGCGCCCGGACAACATCAACGACCCGCGGATCCAGAAGTTGGCCAAGGCCTTGAACTCCGATGAGGTCCGGCAGTTTATCCTGACCCGCTACAAGGGCCAGATTGCCCCGGGCTTCTGATTCGCCCACTCGCCCGGTGCCCGCCGGGCGTTGTCACAAGGTGCGCAGCTGACGCACATCGTGCTGCACCAGTGCGTCATCCAGCGCCACTTCCTTGAGCGGAGCCGCGCCCACGGCCAGGGCCTTTTCGATGCTCAGGTCATCGCCCTGGGCCGCGAGCAGGGCTTGCAGGCGCTTGAATTCACCGCACCAGATGGTTTCGATGTCCTGGTCGCGCTGGCTGTCGTGATTGGCGGTCAGCGCCACGGCACGCACTTGCAAGCGGCCATTGTCGGCGCTGCCGCCGACTTCGACGCCATAGCCCGGGGTCGCGGTCTTGCGCAGCACCACCCGGCCCTTGTCGGCCCAGGCCGTGGCCATGCCTTCACGCACTTCGTAGCCCAGGCTGCTCAAGCCTTCCAATACCGCCTGGCGTCGGGCCAGGGCGGCCTGGCGTTGCAGGTGTTCGGCGATCAGTGCGGTGCATTGTTCGATCAGCTCATTGACCCGTGGCTGGTCGTCGGCGGCGCAGTGTTGCACCTGGCTGAGCAAGGCCTCGGCGGCTTCGCCGAGCAGGGTTTCGACTTCCGCCGCCAGGTCCTGCAACTGGGCCAGGCGCGCCCGGCGTTCGTTGCTGGCGCGGGTGGCAGCGGCCAGCTCCAGCACCAGGCTGTCGAGCAGCAGGTTGCGTTGCAGGGTCCGGTGTTCGCCTTCGATCAGCGCCAGCTTGGCCAGGTACGGCTCGGCGCTGACGGCGCTGTCGAGGGTTTGCAGGTGGGCAAGGTGCCGGTCGATGTCGAGCAGCCGGGGTTCGCGTTGTTCATGGGCGGCGCGCCATTGGGTCAGGGTCTGGGGCGCGGTGTCGGTTTGCAGGCGGCGGGCCAATTGTTGCTGCGCCTCGCTCAGGCCGCTGTCGACCGGTGCCGCGCTAAGGGCGGCAAAGCCCTGGGCCAGAATGGCCTCGGCCTGTTCGCTGCCCTGGCCGTCTGCCAGGGCGTGCAGTTGCTCCAGCAGTGCGGCCGGCGCCGCTTTGCCTTGCAGGGCCTTGAGCAGGGTCGCCGCGTTTTCCCGCAGGCGCCGCTGCCATTGCCGCTGTTCGGTTGCGCGTTGTACCGCGCGTTCTTCACGTTGGGCCAGGTCACGCTGGAGAAACTCGATCTCGATCGGTACCAGGGTTTGCAGTTCGCGCAACTGGTCGGCGTCGATCAGGCGCCGCAGTTGATCGCGCCGGGCGTAGGTGGCGGCCTGTTCGCTGGCGTTGAGCTCGCCGATCCGCGTGGCGTGTTGCTCCCAGCGGGCGATGGCTTTTTCCAGGCGGCGCAAATGGCCGGCGCAGATCGCGAGGATTTCTTCGCGGGTAATGATGCGTACGACTTTAGGGCCGCTCATGGGGTGTCTTCCGTGTCGAGGAGGGGCAGTACGGCTTCGGGCGCGGCGACAATGGTCGGGGCCACGGGCAGGATCAGGGCTCGCTCGATGGCGGCTTGCAGGCGTGCGCGTTCGGCGTCGCCATCCTGGAACCAGCCCTGGGACGAGACCCGGTGGATATGGGGAATGGCCCGGCGCAGCACCGATGGCCGCCAGATCTCCCGCGAACGGGCGCGGCCGAGCAGGGCGTGGCGCGGCGTGTCGCATTCGATGCCGATGGCGTACAGACCGGTGGTCGGGTTCTCGATGGCGAAGTCCAGGCCGAAGGCATCGCCTTCGTTGGCTGGCACTGCACTCCAGCCCAGGCTCTGCACAAAGGCTGCCACGGCCTGGGTGAAGCCGTCGCTGTGGGCGGTGTGTTGCAGGCGCGCTTCCGGGCGCTCGGTGAGCAGGCGCCCGAGCACGTTCTGGCTGGTGCTGAATTCCCCGGCAGACAGCGCCCGCGCGTATTCCAGGTAGCCCTGCAGGTAGTCCCGGGGGCTGGCCGGTGGGCGCTGGGTGCTGAGCATGTCGGAGATGTCGGCAATCGGCATCGAGGTGATCATCACCACTTTTTTCCGCGCCCGGGTCACGGCCACGTTGAGCCGGCGCTCGCCGCCGGTCTGCCCGAGCACGCCGAAGTTGCGGCGGAAGCTGCCCTGGCTGTTACGGCCGAAGGTCGAAGAGAAAACAATGATGTCGCGTTCGTCACCCTGGACGTTTTCCACGTTCTTGACGAACACCGACATGTCTTCGCCGTCTTCGCTGCGTTCACGTTCCTGGCTGTAGGCGGCGCGGAACACCGGGTCGAGTTCGGCGCGGCGCTCCAGGCATTCCTCGATCAGGTCGGCCTGCTTGCGGTTGAAGGTCACCACGCCCACCGACGGCCGCTCTTCGTACGGCGTCAGCCACAGTTGGGCCAGGTGCTCGACCACGCGCTCGGCTTCCAGGGGGTTGCTCTGCTGCTGGTAGATGCCGTCGACGCGAATCAGCTCCAGGGGCTTGATGCTGAGGATATTGGCCTGGGGATGGCGCACCGGAATACTCAGGCGGTTGCCATAGAACGAGGCATTGGAGAAGCCGATCAGCTCGCGGTAGGCCGAGCGGTAGTGGATCTGCAAGGTGGTGGCCGGCAGCGAACTGCGGGCCAGTTGCAGCAGGTCCGGGCAGTCCTTGATCTCGCGGCGGTTCCAGGTGTCTTCGAATTCCTCGCGCTGTTCTTCGTTGTCCTGTTCGTCCGGCAGATCGCCGTCGAACAGTTCGGCTTCGTCGCTTTCGACCCGGCTGGAGAAAAACGCAGTCGGCGGCATTTGCTTCTCGTCACCGCTGACCACCGTCACCCGCCCGCGATACAGGGTCGGCAGGGCGAACTCCACCGGCATCTGCGAGGCTTCGTCGTAGATCACGATGTCGAACAACCCGGGCTTGAGCGGCAGCACCCGGCTGGCCACATCGGGGTTCATCAGCCACACCGGGCGCAGGCTCATCAGGCCCAGGCTCGAGCCCATCTCGATGAACTCCCGCAGGCGCCGCGAACGGCGGCCCGTCAGGCGCGTCACGTCTTCCCATTGCTTGCGCGTGCCCAGGCGCGCGGCGTCGATGCCCTCGCTGAGCAACTGGCGATTGAGCAGGCGCATCTGTGCGTCGGCTTCGGCCAGGCTGGCGATTTTTGCGGCGGTTTCGCTTTGCTCCAGCATCAGCTCCGGCAGTTGCTGCTCCATGCGCCGTTTCCAGCCCAGGCGCGCTTCGCGGTTGAGCATGCGCCGGATCAGCGCCTCCAGCTGTTCGGGCGGCACGGCATCGAGGGCCGCTTGTTGCTCGCGCAATACGCCAAACAGTTCAAGGTCGGAGGCGGACAGTTGGCCGACCCGGGTCCGGAACTGCTGATAGGCCGCCAGCGTCGGCAGCGCAGCCTCCAGGCGGTTCAGGATCAGCAGGTTGCTCTGGTTCTGCTGCACCGCGCCTTGCAACTGTGCCAGGAGCGGCGGTTCGAGCCAGTCCCCCAGGCGTTGCAGGGCGGCCAGGCTCAGTTGGCGGACGTTGCAGCGGATAAACGCCGCGTCGTATCCGGCGAGCAAGGCCTCAAGGGACTGCCGCTCGCCGGTGAGGATTGCGGCGTCCACCTGGTCGACCCGGGGTGCTTCGGCCAGGCCTCGGGCCAGGGCGCGCATGTCCTGCAATTGCCGCAGGTCATTGCGCACCAGCGGGTGCAAGGCCAGGCCGCTGTCGTTGGCCACCGCGCCCAGGCCCAGCACCTGGTGCAACTGGCCGAGCTGGTGGCGCAGCGGGCGCCACTGGCTTTCCAGCAGGGCGGCGTTGAGCAGGGCCGGCAGCCGTTGTTCGCTGGGGCTTTCACCCTGTTCGGCGAGGAACCCCAGCACCTTGCTGCGGCGCACCAGGCGCAAGGGGTTGAGCCGGGCCAGCCAGGAAGTGCCCTGGATCAGGCTGCGGCTGCGCTGCTGCAAGGCCCGCAGCTCCGCCGGTGGCAGGCTGCCGAGGGCCGGCGACAGGCTGGCCTGGTAATGGGCCGGGTCGCACTGCTGCAATTGCAGGTCCAGTTGTTCCAGGGCCTGGATCAGGCCATCGCCCTGGGGTGTTTCGCCGCCATGGCTGCGAAACAGCGGCAGCCAGCGGGCCAGCAGGTGGCGATGGTTATCGTCGAGGCCGAGCAGGCTCTGCACATGGCCATCGAGCCAGGCGCGATAGGGCGCCGGGTCCTCGACCTCAAAGCTCGCCGGGTGACTGTCCAGGGTTTGCAGGCGCGTGCGTTCGGCTTCCTGAAAGCCCCGCAGGCTGCCGTCGAAGGCTTGCAGGCTGGCCTTGTCGGTGGGGAAGGCCTGGACCTGGGACAGCACGCTGTTTTCATAACGTGCCGGCAACCACAGCCGGGCCAGGGGCGCGCAGGCTTCTTCCAAGCGCGTCAGGTCGGCGATGTCTAGAGCCGCCAGGCGCTGGCGCAGCACCGGCATGTCCAGCGCCGGGGTGCCTTGTTCGAGGCCGATCAGCTCGCCGAGCAGGGTCCGGTAACTGAGGCCGGTGTGTTCATCGAGACGGTGCAGGCTCTGGTGGAAGCGATCCAGCTCGCCTTCCAGGGCTTCGATGCGTGCCGCCAGGCGTTCGCGCTGGCGCAACCAGGGCTGTTCCACCACCTCGACCTTGAACAGTGCTTCCAGTTGTTCGCGCACGCTGCGGATCACTGGTTCGCGGTCGCGGTTGATGTCGTTGAGCATGACGATGCGGTTGCCCAGGCCTTCGGCCACCAGGCGTTTGTGCACCACTTCCAGGGCCGCGTGCTTCTGGCAGACGATCAGCAGGCTGCGCTGGCGGCCAATGGCGTCGGCCACCATGTTGACGATGGTCTGGCTCTTGCCGGTGCCGGGCGGGCCTTCCACCAGCAGCCCGGGGGCTTGCCGGGCCTGGAGCACGGCGGCTTCCTGGGACGGGTCGCTGGCCACGGTGAAGAAGCGTTGCAGTTCCGGCACCGCCTCCATGGCCGAAGCCTGGGTGCTGCCCTCGGTCAGGCGCAGGGCGGTTTCCAGGCCGGTGCCGCCGGGGGGCAGGGCCTTGAGCTGGCGCAGGTCTTCGCCGATGGCCTGGCCCATAAAGGCCACATGGAACAGCACGGCGGAGCAGTCCAGTTGGTCTTTGTAGGCCTCAACCTCGGTGGTGGCCGGTGGCAGTGCCCCCAGCACCCGGGAACGGGCGGTGGCCAGCATGCCGAAGGCGTCCATGACGTCGGCCGCCTTGAGCGCCGAGCGCCCCAGCAGCTCATCGGCGGCCTTGCGCCAGACCTTGCTGGCGTCGATCCCGAGCAAGGTTTCCAGGCCCGGGTTGAGGCGCACCTCTTCGCGTTCGCTGTCGAACACCAGGGACACCTGGCCACGGCTACCGACTTCCAGCAACAGCTTGACCGGCCACAGCAGCAGCGGGGCGATGCGGGTGCGGGTGGTGCCGCGCGGGTCGCGGGTCAGCAGGAACGGAAAGCCCAGGTACAGCCCGTCGATACCGGTGTCGCGCTTATACAGCGAGCTTTGCCGGTACAGGCTGTTCAAACGCCCCTCCCGCCCTTCGTCGCTGGCGAAGCAGGCCGGGTCCAGGGCAATCGGCTGCGCGTTGCGCCCCACCAGGTGATCCAGCAGGGCCGGGGCCGGGCTGCGCTCGCTGTGCAGTTCGTGGAGGTCTACCCGGGCCGTGGTCTTGCCGATGCTCATGCGCACCAGCGGCCCGCGCATGACCACGCTGGCGACTTTCTTCTCGAAGAAATCCAGGATCTGCGACACGTAATGCTGCTTTTGCGGCTCCAGCCATTGCTCGGCCGGGATCGCCAGCAGCACCAGGGCCCGGGCCAATGGCATGCGCCGCTCCAGGCGGAACTGCTCGGCCCAGTCGTCGATGCTCGGCACGCCGCAGCGGGCAAAACCGCTGATGCGCTCGTCGACGCCGCGGTAAATGGACGGCCGTGGCTGCGCCAGCAAGCTGCGCGCCGCTTCGTCTTCAAAGCTCAGCACCACCGCGTCCCGGGCCAGTTGCGCGGCTTCCTCGAGGATCGCGTCCACCGAGCGGAACTGGCCGATGGCGGCGCTGAGCAGCACGATCAGGTCTTCTTCGCTGATCAGGCGTCGATCCGACAGTGACAGCACGCCGTGGTGCTCGCTGTCGGGCAGCAAGCGCTGGCGCTCTTCCCACTGCGCCGCCAAACGCGCGCGGGAGGTCGAGAGCAGGTAGATCCGCAGTTGGTCTTCGTCCAGTTCGATGGACTGGTGCTGGGCGCGCTGGCGGACCTGTTCGGCGCGAACCTTGAGCCGGGACAGCCAGTGCTCGGTCTCCAGGCGTTCCAGCAGGTCGGGGGCCGGGCCGCTGATCAGGCGATAACCGTCCAGGGGATGTTCCAGCAGCCAGCCCGGGGTGACGATGTCACCGCGCTGGATCAGCGGCATTTCCGGGTTCAGCAGCTTGAGCGCGAGCATCAGCCGCACGTCATCTTCCAGGCCTTCGTGCTGGGCCACCTGGCGCAGGCCGGCCAGCAACTTGGGCGCCAGGCCGGCCTGTTCGGCCCAGGTCACAATCACCCCGCGCAGCAGGTGGTCCAGAGCCTGGTCCCAGTGCTGCGCTTCGGCGGCGGCCAGGGCAAACAGCCGGGGCTTGCGAAAGCGCCGGCTGCCCAGGGCGATGGTCGCGCCTTCGGCGGTGTCTTCCTCGGCGGCCGTGGCGGCGGGGGCGCTGACCGCCTCGCCGTTGAGCCAGGCCTGGACCTGGGGCCATTGCCAGCGTTGGTGGCGGTCACGGGCCAGCAGGCCGCGCAGCAGCAGGTCGAGTTGCGGGTCAAGGTCTTCGGGCAGCAGCACGCCGTTGGCCAGGATATGGATCAGGTAGGCGTTGGCGTTGATCCCTTCAAAACAGGCGCCCTGGGTCAGTTGTTCGAGCAGGATCATGCCCAGGCTCCACCAGTCCGACGCTGCGGCCACGCCGCCGGCAATCGCCTCGGGGGCCATGTAGCGGCTGGTTTCCAGGGGCGAGACGATGTCCAGGTCGAACTCCGACAGGCGCGCCGAACCGAAGCCGCTGATCACCAGGTCCAGCGGCTCGCGACTGCGCACCAGCAGGGTCGCCGGGCGCAGGTCGCGGTGGCGCAGGCCGGCTTCGCTGAAGGCATGCAGGGCCTGGCCCAGCTCGCGGACGATGTGCTGCACCGCGCTGACGTCAGTGACCACGATCCCCAGGTCGGCCAGGGTGCCGCCGGTGAGTTCTTCGGCCACCTCATAGGCGCGTTCGTCCCAGCGGCCGGTGGCGATGATTTCCGGCACGTGCTCGCGGGGCAGGCGCTTGAGCACTTCGTACACCGCCGGGTCCGGCTCGGAGCCAGCCTGGTACAGGGTCAGCACCGCCTGGCGGGCGCTGTCCAACTGCTCGGCCATGAACCGTTCGCGCACGCCGGTGCTGCTGATCTGGCGCAGCAGGCGCCAGCCGTCGATCACGGTTTCGCCGCTGGCGCCGGCCGGCTCCGGGGGCGCCAGCGGAACGTGCTCGGCGGCGGGTTCGGCGCTGGCCGGGTCGGCGCCGCATGTCAGGCACATGATGTCGCCGGGGTCCATGGGGTGCCCGGCGGTGCAGTGCAGGCCAAGGGGCGCGGCATCCAGGAACTGCTGTTGCTGGGCCAGCAGTTCCTGGGTGATCACCGGCTGCGGGTGCCAGCCGTCCGGATGGATGGCCTCGGCGGAAAGCTCCCAGCCACAGGGCCGGTCATCCGGCAGGTGGCCTTCGCAAAAGATTTCCGCCAGCGGGCGTGCGGTCTGGCAGTTGGGGCAAAAACGTATCATCGGTGGCAATTCCGGTTAACGGCGGCGTGAGGTATGGGCGCTGATCTGGAGTTGGTGGCCCTGCTCGTGCAACAGGTCGCGCAGTTGCAACAAGTCGTCACGGCGAGGGATGCCGGCCATCCAGATGCTGCCATCGTCATCGAACATAAGGTCCAGAGCCCGGTCGTCCGCTTGCAATGGGCGCTCGTAGGCGCCCAGGCGTTGCCGACCCAGCTCAGTGAAAAAAATCAGGCGTTGGTTATCGCTGCCGCGTAGGACCCGCGTTTGCGCCTGTTGTTGCTCGAAGGGGTCGCACATTAGTGCGTCGAGCAAACCCTTGGCGCGTTGCAGCACGGGTTGCAGGGCTTCCAGCGAGTGGCCGCTGTACACCAGAATATCGACCCGAGTGCGCTGGCGCAGGGCGCCGAGCAAGGCCAGCAGGGCGTCGGTCTGGTCGAACGGCTCGCCGCCGGAGAGGGTGATGCCCTCGGCCTCGGCCAGCCACGGCTGGAGATCGTCCAGCAGTTGCGCCAGGGCCAGCGGCCGTTTGCCGGGGCCCCAGGTGTCGGCGGAAATACAGCCGTCGCAGCGGATACTGCAGCCCTGGAACCAGATGCCCAGGCGTCGCCCCGGCCCCAGGGTGGTGACCGGGAAATGCACCCGCGACAGGCTGATGTTCACAGGGTACGGCGTTCCAGCAGCAGGCCTTCGGCGTTCAGTTGGCTGATCTGGAAGTGCTCGCCGGGTTGCGCATCCTGGTCGAACAGGGCCCGGGCCAGCGGGTTGAGCAGGTGCGCCTCGAGCTGGTTGCGAATGCCCCGGCCGCCGTTGGACAGGTCATGCAGGCACAAGTCGCGCAGGCTTTGCAGGGAGCCGGCGTCCAGCTCGATATGCAGCGCTTGGGCCGTGAGGTCGGCCAGGGTATTGCCGACCATCTGGTGGAAGATCTCGCCGGCCACATCCTCACGGATAAAGTCGAAGACGATGATGTTTTCGCCGATGCGGTTGAGGATCTCCGGACGGTTGAGCACCAGTTTGAAGTAACGCTCGATTTCCCCCAGGACCTTGCCCTGGACTACCGGGAAGGACTCCCCCGGCAGCACGTTGGCCACCCGCTCGCCGTTCTCGCCCTGGCGGTAGATGCCGAGGTTGGAGGTGAAGACAATCAGTGCCTCGGAAAAATACACCCGGTCGCCCCGGCCCGAGGTGAGCACGCCGTCGTCGAGGATCTGCAGAAACTTGTCGAGGATGCGCGGGTGGGCTTTTTCGATTTCATCGAACAGCACCACGCTGAAGGGTTTTTCGCGGATGGCATTGGTCAGCTCACCACCGACGTCATAACCGACATAACCCGGGGGCGCGCCCACCAGGCGCTGGTCGGCATGTTCGGCGCTGAATTCCGACATATCGAAGCGGATGTACGCGCTTTCATCACCAAACAACAGGCTGGTCACGGTCTTCGCCAGTTCGGTCTTGCCCACCCCGGTGGGGCCGGCGAGAAAGGCCACGCCCCGTGGTCGATTGCCCTTGCGGCTGGCGCCAACGCCGGTCATGGCGCGCTTGACGATATCCAGCATGTGGGTCACGGCGTGGCTTTGGCCCTTGACCCGCTGCCGGATGAAATCGTCGGCCTGGCGAATCCGCTGGCGGTCGATCTTCAGCCAAGGGTCTTCGGTGACCCCAACCTTGTAGCGCCGCACCGCATCGCCGATGCGCTCCAGGGCCAGGCCTTCGACCCGGGCCAGCTGGGCGATGGCATTCAGGTCGAGGAGCAACAGGCCTTCGGTGTTTTCGGCAAAGTCGCGGGCGGCTTTGTGCTGGGCTTCTTCGCTGGCGTCCTGGCCGCCGGCGAGGCCGCGCAGCAAGGCCGGGGCCAGGGCCAGGCGCGCTTGCTGGTCGGGTTTGGACACCGGGATATGACGCAGGCGGGGGTTGTCGATCAGCATCCAGTCCGGCAGGTCGCCTTCTTTTTCCACCACCCAGAGGATGCTGTTGAAGAACGGTCTGCGCTGCTCGCCGGCCGGGCGGCCCCGGGCCTGGTGGGACAGCACCAGGGCCTGGGTGAAGAGTTGGTGTTCGGCCGGGGTCAGGGCGTCGTTGCGGATGACCAGGCGCGAGGCGAAATCCACAATCAGCGCCAGGGGCTCTCCGGGGCGATTGACCAGGCGCTGCAACGTGGCGCTGAGCAGGTCGGTACCAGCAGGCGCTGCGCCTTCCACCGGGGTCAGGCCCAGTTCGCGCAGCAGGGTGTCGGCAATGGCCGGGTCGGCCCCGGGGGACTGCAACACGCGAAAGCCGGCCAGCGGGTCCCAACTGATGACTTGGCTGTAGCCGGCCGCCAGCAGTTCATCGCGCAGGTTGAGGTTGAAGGTCTGGGGCGTGATAACCCCGGGCGCGACTTCGCTGGCCTGCAGGTCGCGGACATTGCCGGACAGCACGAACTGACTTTTAAGGGGCAGGAAACGCAGCAAGTCGCGCAGCCAGCGCGGCTTTTCGAAGGAGGCAATCCGTGGCATGCAAGGGTGCTCAATGTAGGAGGCAGTTGCGGACATTAGCATAGGGTCGATTTTGCTGACGACGACCTAGGACGTGTTCCTACGTGCTCATCAGATTTCTTAACCTTCTCGGCCACCAGCCCCGCTTAATCCTGGAGGTGCGCCCCCGGTCCGCGCTCGCCCAGCACGTCACCAAAATTGCGCAGCGGGCAGGCTTCCATCGACAGGCAGCCGCAGCCCATGCAGCCGTTGAGCTGGTCGCGCAGCCAGATCAGTTTGCTGATGCGCTCGTCCAGGTCATTGCGCCACTGAGCTGAAAGATTTTTCCAGTCCGCTGCCGTGGGCGCCCGGCCATCGGGCAGCGCCTGCAAGGCTTCGCCGATGGTGGCCAGCGGGATGCCCAAGCGCTGGGCGATCTTGATCAGGGCCACCCGGCGCAGCACTTCGCGGTGGTAGCGGCGCTGGTTGCCTGCATTGCGATTGCTGTTGATCAGGCCCTTGGATTCGTAGAAGTGCAGGGCGGTGACCGCCACGCCGCTGCGCTCCGAGAGTTGGCCGACGGTCAGTTCCTTGTGGAGGGTATCGCTGCTGATCATGAATGGCCCCGGAATAAAAAAGTGGCTTGACCTCTAGTTAACTTGAGGTTTTAACCTGCGCACCTTCGAATCGCAAGATTTCCGTTTTCACTTGTCCGTGGGGATTGGCCATGCACCTGCCCGAGAAAAACCGCAGCTTCACGCAATTGATCGAATTCGAAATCGAGCCGCACCAGCAGCCGGGGCTGGTGGCCGCTCTGTCGGTACAGACCGAGCGTCTGGCCCAGGATCATGAGGGGTTCTTGAGTGCCAGCGTGCAGGCCAGCGACGACGGGCGACGGGTGCTCAACTACCTGCAATGGCAATCACGGGAGGCCGGTGAGGCGGCCTTTCGCAGTTTCGAAAACGGCGAGCAGGACTTCTGGCACCTGATTCATGCCTATCAGGCCAGGACCGTGACCTTCGGATCGTTCCAGGTGCTGCGCAGCATCGAGCGCAGCCCAGACAACGCGCTGCACTGCCTGTTGGTCGAGCCGCAAAGGCAGACCCCGCAACGGGTCAACTGACGTTATATCGACAGTTGCAGGGTCCGTTCGCTGGGGCCTTCGACCGGCCGCCTCTTGTTGACCGCCAGCTCGCCGATCTTAATCAGCCGGGTGCGGGTGACGTTGCGGCTCAGGCCCAGCAGGTTGGCGGTGTGCACCTGGTTGTAATGGCTGAAGCGATAGGCCGCGCGCAGCAGGGCGTCTTCGACCTTTTCGTGTAGGGCTCCGGCCTGTTCCTCGAAGAGTTTGTGGAAGGCTCGCTCCAACAGGGCCTGGGCCGAGTCGTCCTGGGTGCCGTGGCCGTCGTCCGGGCGTTCGATGCGCATGTTCGACAGGCGCAGGTCGTCGCGCTCGATCACCCCGTTGCGGCAGATCAGCAGGGTGTGGTGAATCACGTTTTCCAGCTCGCGGATATTGCCCGGCCAGCTGTAGCTCTTGAGCTTGGCTTCGGCTTCGCTGCTCAGGGACACACTGCCGTAGCCCAGGCGCTGGCTGTAGGCATCGATAAAGTGCCGGGTCAGCGGCAGGATATCGCCGGGGCGGTCGCGCAATGGGCTCAGTTCCAGGCTGACCACGTCCAGGCGGTAGTACAGGTCCTCGCGAAAATGCCCGGCGTTGATGGCTTTTTCCAGTTGCACGTTGGTCGCCGCCAGCACCCGCACATCGATCGGGATGCTTTTGCGCGAGCCCAGGCGCACCACTTCGCGCTCCTGCAACACCCGCAGCAACTTGACCTGGATCGCCATCGGCAAGTCGCCGATTTCATCCAGGAACAGGGTGCCGCCGTTGGCCTCCTCGAACCAGCCGGCCTTGGCACTCAGGGCGCCGGTGAACGCGCCTTTTTCATGGCCGAACAGTTCGGCCTCCACCAGGGATTCGGAGAACGCGCCGCAGTTGACCGCCACGAACGGCCGGTTGCGGCGCGCGCTGAGGTTGTGGATATGTCGCGCCACCAGCTCTTTGCCGGTACCGGTCTCGCCGATGATCAGGACGCTGGCTTCGCTCGGTGCGACCTGTTGCAAGTGGGCGAGCAGGGCCCGGGATTTCGGGTCCTCGAAGACCTGGGCGGTGGCCCGGATCGAGGTCGCCAGCGCGGGCGAGGGCGGTAAGGTCAAAAGCTGCATGGGCACGCTCCGGGAACAGAAGGCTATGAATAGAAAGTCGGTGTTGGCAGGGACTGGTTCAGCGCCCAGTCGCCCAGCTCATGGAGTTTGTAGTCCAGCGGGTCGTGTAGGGTCTGGGTGCGCAGGTTGCGCCAATGCCGATCCAGGCGCAGTGAGGCATGGGTGGAGCGGGCGCCGGTGACCTCGAACAACTTGCTGCACAGCTCAAGTCCGTTACGGCTGGCGGCGACCTTGGCGGTGGCGATGGCGGTGGCCAGGTGCCCGCGTTCTTCGGCGCTCAGGGCCGGGCCCCGGGCCCACGCCTTGTCCAGCAGGTCGGCGGCGCGTTCCACCAGCAGCCGCACGCCTTCCAGGGCAACCCAGAACTCGCCGTAGTGGCTCAGTACATAAGGGTCCTGGCGCACGTCCTGGGCGCTGGATTTATGCCAGGGCCGGGTTTCGGTCAGGGTGTATTGCCGGGCTTCCTCGAACGCGCCTTCGGCGATGCCGAGGAACATATGGGTAAAGGTCAACTGGGCGATCAGCGGCCGCAGGCAGGCGAACGGGGTGCTCAGCGGACCTGGGTCGAGCAGCAGTTCCGACTCTTCGACCCGCACTCGCTCGAAGCTGGCGCTGCCGCTGTCGGTCTGGCGCTGGCCCATGTTGTTCCAGTCGTTGTGCAGGGTGATGCCACTGCGGCCGCTGGGGATGGCGGCGATCAACAGCTTGCCGCCGGCGCTTTCATCGACCGCCGAGGCGATAAGCATTTCCGAATCGCTGGCGCCGGAGCAGAAGCTCTTTTTGCCGGAAAACTCGCGCCAGCCACCGAGGTTCTTGACCACGGTGCGGGTGTCCAGGGGGTTGAGGGCATTGCCCCAGAACCAGTTCTTGCGCGCGGTCTGTTCGAACCAGGGCTGCCACTGCTCGGGGCGGGCAAACAGGCGCACGGTGGCCAGCATCAGGTGATGAAAGCCGAAGACGTGGGCGATGGAGCTGTCGACCTTGGCGAACTCGCGGACGATGTTCAGGGTGTCGCTCCAGCTGGCGCCGAGGCCGCCGTACTGGGTGGGAATACTCAGGGCCAGCAGCCCGCTCTGGCGCAGGGCGTCGCGCTGGGCCTTGGGGGTGCCGCCACGCTCATCGCGTTCGACGGCGGTCAGGGCAAACTCGGCGGCCAGTTGGCGGGCGGTCTGCAAGGGGGGCAACAGGGCGCTTTGCGGCTTGGCAGTCACGCGGTGTTCCTCATGGAGTAGCGTGGTCATCGCACACCCTGCGCAGCAGTCGTACACCCTTCCAATGCGCGGGCTATGAAGCACCGTCTAGTGGGTTGCACGACCACCGCGCGACACGGGTTTACGAGCAATCAGGCCTTGGCGTGTACGGGGAGGACGTCGTTGGCGATCATTTCGCCAAACGGCCCGGTGAGGTTGGTGATGCCACGGCCGGCTAGGCTGGCGTAGGGTTCCGGCAGCAGCGGGAACACCAGTTCGGCGAAGCGGTAGGCCTCTTCCAGGTGCGGGTAGCCGGAGAAGATAAAGCTCTCGATGCCCAGGTCCGCGTATTCCTTGATGCGTGCCGCCACCTGCTGGGGGTTGCCCACCAGCGCGGTGCCGGCACCGCCACGAACCAGGCCGACCCCGGCCCAGAGGTTGGGGGCGATTTCCAGGTTGTCGCGACGTCCGTCGTGCAGCGCGGCCATGCGACGCTGGCCTTCGGAGTCGAAGCGCGAGAATGATTTCTGCGCGGCAGCGATGGTTTCGTCGCTGATGTGCTCGATGAGTTTGGCGGCGGCTTTCCAGGCGTCTTCTTCGGTTTCACGCACGATCACGTGCAGGCGGATGCCGAACTTCACGGTACGGCCATGGCGCGCGGCGCGTTCGCGGACGTCGGCGAGTTTTTCGGCCACGGCGGCCGGCGGCTCGCCCCAGGTCAGGTACACGTCCACCTGTTCGGCCGCCAGGTCATGGGCCGCGTCGGAGGAGCCGCCGAAGTACAGCGGGGGATAGGGTTTCTGTACCGGCGGGTAGAGGGCCTTGGCGTTCTGCACGCGCAGGTGCTTGCCTTCGAAATCCACAGCTTCACCTTGCAGCACCCGACGCCAGATCTTGAGGAACTCGTCGGTCACTTCGTAGCGTTCGCTGTGGTCGAGGAAGATCCCGTCGCCACGGTTTTCATCGGGGTCGCCGCCGGTGACCACGTTGATCAGCAAGCGGCCGTTGGACAGCCGATCCAGGGTGGCGGCCATGCGCGCCGAGACCGTCGGCGAAATGATCCCCGGACGGATCGCCACCAGGTAACGCAGGCGTTCGGTGAGGGGCACCAGGGCCGAGGCGATGACCCAGGAGTCTTCGCAGGAGCGGCCGGTGGGGATCAGCACACCGTGGTAGCCGAGGCTGTCGGCAGCCTGGGCCACTTGTTTCAGGTAGTTGAGGGTGACCGGGCGCGCGCCCTGGGTGGTGCCCAGGTAATGGCCGTCGCCGTGGGTCGGAAGAAACCAGAAAACATCCATGACAGGTCCTTAAGCGATTTTCAGCAGATTTTTCGGATGGGCGCCGAACAGGGGAGCGGCGCGTTCTGCAGCAAGGCGAATGCGGGCCTTCAAGGGCTCACTGGTTATTTGGTAATTGGCGAAGTCGGCTTCGGTGGCGTAGACCCCGATCGGCAGCGTCAGGGCCTGGAAGAAACTGAACAGCGGGCGCAACTGGTGATCCAGCACCAGGGCGTGCCGCTCGCTGCCACCGGTGGCGGCCAGCAGCACTGGGGTGTCGATCAGCGCATTGAGGTCGATCAGGTCGAACAGGTGCTTGAGCAGGCCCGGGTAGGAGCCGCGATACACCGGGGCGGCGACGATCAGCAGGTCGGCGCTTTCGATGGCTTGCAGCTCGGCCTCGATCTCGGCCGGTAGTTCCTGGCGCGACAGCGCGGCGCCCAGGGGCCGGGCAATGTCGCCCAATTCGATCAGCTTGCTGTCGATCGGCAACTGCTCGGCCAGTTCGGCGAGCAGGGCCTGGGTCAGCACCAGGGTGCGCGAGGGACGCCAGGTACCGCCGGACAGGGCAACGACTTTCAATGGACGCGACATGATCAGTTCCTTTTTAAACAGTGGCTCGAGGAGCAGTGAGAAGTCCCAGAGCCTGAGCAAGAGCTGTACCAACGACCGCAGCCTAGGTATTACGGGGCTTGTAGCGCAGCGACGGGGGATCGGGTGCTGTTGCCTGGGTCGGCTTTTGTTGATTGGCTGTTGCCTGGCAAACAGTTGCTTGGGCAACAGCAATGCAACGGATGGCCCGTTATAAAGCCTTGTTGTTATTCCTCAAAAGAGCTTATTTCCATATTTATAGATCGTTAGGAAATATGAGGAGTGCCAAGAGCGGGGTACACAAACAATCGATAGCGACTATCGAGGCCGTTGATTTTTCTCTCCTCGGAGGCGGGAGTAGCCTCTGTTCATTGTCTGCAACCCGCTTTCCAGGAAACTGCCATGAACCGTCTTTCCGCCCTTTTGCTGCTGCTCGCCGCCACCGTTCTTGCCGGTTGCGCCAGCCCCTCCACTCCCGAGTTGCGGCCCTACACGGCCGAAGAAAGCCGGGAATTGGCCCTGGAGGCGTTGAGCCGTCGCGGTTTGTCGTTCGATGAGTACCAGCAGAAAAAAGCCCAGTTGCTGGGCCAGCCGCAAAAGGTCTTGGGGTTCGACAAGGAGGGTGAGATGAGCGCCGAGCGTGGGTTCAAGCTTCATGGTCGGGCCAGCTGAGGCGTCTGTACTGCTCGAAGTTTTCCCCAACTGTCCGTGGGTTTCGCGCCTGGGCTCGAATAAGGTCAATGCCTGACTGACCTGCCCCAAGGACTTGCCCCCATGACTCTCTCCCCGGACCTGCTGCTGGCGTTTGCCTTGTTTGCGCTGGTCACCTCCATCACCCCCGGACCGAACAACACCATGCTTCTGGCATCAGGGGTCAACTTCGGTTTCAACCGTTCGATCCCCCATATCCTCGGCATCAGCTGCGGCTTCTTCGTGCTGGTGTTAGCGGTCGGCCTCGGGCTGGGTGCGGTATTCGAGGCTTACCCGGTGCTGTACAGCGTGTTGCGCTATGTCGGGGCGGCCTATTTGTTGTACCTGGCGTGGAAGATTGCCCGGTCCGGGCCGATGTCCGAGACCGAGCAAGGCCAGGGCCGACCCATCGGTTACTGGAGCGCTGCGGCGTTTCAATGGGTCAACCCCAAGGCCTGGGTGATGGCGGTCGGCGCCATCAGCACCTACACGCCGCTGCAGGGTTATTTCACCAATGTGCTGGTGATCTCGGCGGTGTTCGCCTTGATCAATGCGCCGACCGTCAGCTTGTGGGCGGCCTGCGGCAGTCTGTTGCGCAATGTGCTGCGTAACCCGCGCTGGTTGCGCCTGTTCAATCTGGGCATGGCGGCCTTGCTGGTGATTTCCCTGTACCCGTTGCTGCTCGAAAGCTTTGGCTGAACCGCTTCAACCTGGCGCCAGTAGCCTGTTAAGCTGATTTCAGGAGCGTTCCTACGCACTTTTAAACGAAGTTGTTTTTCTTTAACTGCATTCGATCGGCTGTTGCCGGGCTGTCCTGTTGTTTTCGCGTGGCCTTCGAGCCAGCGCTGTGAGCGGCAACAGGACGCCCCCCGGCCTGATCCTGGAATAGCCTCTGTGGGTTTCTGTCATGAATAAACGTCCTCTTTATTTCGACTACGCCGCCACCACGCCGGTGGATGAGCGAGTCATCCAGGTGCTGGTGGAGTGTTTGGGGTTTGCCGGCAACTTCGGCAATCCGGCCTCCAGCTCCCACGCGTTCGGCCAACAGGCGCGGCGCAGTGTCGACCTGGCGCGCCAGCAGGTTGCGCAACTGGTGGGGGCAAGCGCCGAGCAGATCGTCTGGACCTCCGGTGCCACCGAGTCCAACAACCTGGCGCTCAAGGGCGTGGCCCAGGCGCGCGGCGTGCCAGGCGGGCACATCATCACCAGCCAGATCGAACACAAGGCGATTCTCGATACCGCCAGACAACTGCAGGAAGCCGGCATCGCCGTGACCTACCTGGTGCCGGATGCCGAAGGGCTGATCAGCGCCGAGGCCGTCAGTGAAGCGCTGCGCGATGACACCTTTCTGGTGTCGCTGATGCTGGTCAACAACGAGCTGGGCACGGTTAATGACATCCCCGCCATCGGCCAGGTGGTGCGTGAGCGAGGTGCGTTGCTGCATGTGGATGCGGCGCAAGGCGCGGGCAAGGTGGCCATTGACCTGGCGCAATGGCCGGTGGACCTGATGTCGTTTTCCGCACACAAGATCTACGGGCCCAAGGGCATCGGTGCGCTGTATGTCGGCCCGCGCGCGCAACAGCGTTTGCAGGCGCAGATTCACGGCGGGGGCCACGAGGGCGGTTTGCGTTCCGGCACCCTGGCCACCCATCAGATTGCCGCGATGGGCGCCGCCTTTGCCCTGGCCGCCGAGCACTTCGAGCAGGAGGCCGCGACCATCGCCAGCCTGCGCGCGCGGCTGCTCGAACAACTGGCCGCCATTCCTGGCCTGCGGCTCAATGGCAGCGCCACCCAGCGGATTCCCCATACCCTGAGCCTGACCTTTAATGAAGGGGAATTCGATGGCGCAGCCTTGAGCGCGTCCATGGCGTTTTCCGCGACCTCGGCCTGCAATTCGGCGAGCAATGCGCCGTCCCATGTGCTGCTGGCACTGGGGCATGACGCCCGGGCTGCCGGCCGTACCATCCGCCTGAGCCTGGGGCGTTTTACCACTGAGCAAGACATCGATCAGGCCGCGCAGTTGATCAAGGCCGCAGTGGCCAGTGCGCCGGCGTTCTGGGCCGTGGCCCAACCCTGAGGGGCACTGGGCTTCAACCTTCTATAACAATCCAAACGGTTAGCAGGAGAGACAATGAGTACGCAGCCTTTGACCCATGGAACGGTCCCCGAGCGCCTGGCGCGCACCCGTGAACTGATGCGCCGCGAGGGCATCCACGGATTGCTGGTGCCATCGGCCGACCCGCACCTGTCGGAATACCTGCCGGGTTACTGGCAGGGCCGGCAGTGGTTGTCGGGGTTTCATGGCTCGGTCGGGACCCTGATCGTGACGGCGGACTTCGCCGGGGTCTGGGCGGATAGCCGGTACTGGGAACAGGCGACCAAGGAACTCAAAGGCAGTGGCATCGAATTGGTCAAGTTGCTGCCGGGGCAACCGGGGCCGCTGGACTGGCTGGCCGAACACACGCCCGAAGGTGCGGTAGTGGCGGTGGATGGCGCGGTGATGGCCGTGGCGTCCGCGCGCACTCTGGGCGCCAAGTTGGAGCAACGGGGGGCCCGCTTGCGCACCGATATCGATCTGCTGGAGCAGGTCTGGAGCGATCGCCCGGCTTTGCCGAATCAGCCGATCTATCAACACTTGCCGCCCGAGGCCACGGTCAGCCGCGTCGAAAAACTGGCCAAATTGCGGGAAACCCTGAAGGCCCGTGGGGCGGACTGGCACTTCATTGCAACCCTCGATGACATCGCCTGGCTGTTCAACCTGCGCGGCGCCGATGTGTCGTTCAACCCGGTATTCGTCTCCTTTGCCCTGATCGGCCAGGAGCAGGCCACCTTGTTTGTGGCCCTGGGCAAGGTCGACCCGCAACTGCGCGCGGTGCTTGAGCGGGACGGTGTGAGCCTGCGCGATTACAGCGAAGTGGCCGCCGCCTTGCGCGCGGTGCCTGCGGGCGCCAGTGTGCAGATCGACCCGGCGCGGGTGACCGCGGGTTTGTTGGGCCATCTGGACAGCGCGGTAACCCTGGTCGAAGGCCTCAACCCGACGACCCTGGCCAAGTCGCAAAAGAGCTTGGCTGATGCCGAGCATATCCGCCAGGCCATGGAGCAGGATGGCGCCGCACTCTGCGAGTTCTTCGCCTGGCTCGACAGCGCTCTGGGCCAGGAGCGCATCACCGAGCTGACTATCGACGAACACCTCACCGCGGCTCGCGCCCGGCGCCCGGGTTATGTTTCGCTGAGCTTCAACACTATCGCCGCGTTCAACGCCAACGGCGCGATGCCCCATTACCACGCCACGCCCGAGGAGCATGCGCTGATCGAGGGGGACGGGCTGTTGTTGATCGACTCCGGTGGCCAATACCTGGGCGGCACCACCGACATCACGCGCATGGTGCCGATCGGCACCCCGAGCGCCGAGCAGAAGGCTGATTGCACCCGGGTGCTCAAGGGCGTTATCGCGTTGTCCAGGGCGCAGTTTCCCCGGGGCATTCTCTCGCCCCTGCTGGATGCCATCGCCCGCGCGCCGATCTGGGCTGAAGGCGTGGACTACGGTCATGGCACCGGGCATGGCGTGGGTTATTTCCTCAATGTCCATGAGGGCCCGCAAGTGATTGCCTACCAGGCCGTGCCAGCACCGCACACGGCGATGCAGCCGGGGATGATTACGTCCATCGAGCCGGGCACCTATCGGCCGGGCCGCTGGGGTGTGCGAATCGAAAATCTGGTGTTGAATCGCGAAGCAGGCAGTACCGAGTTCGGTGAGTTCCTCAGGTTTGAAACCCTGACCCTGTGCCCGATCGACACCCGTTGCCTACAACCTGCGCTGTTGACCCAGGACGAGCGTGATTGGCTCAACGCCTACCACGCCGAAGTCCGCCAGCGCCTGAGCCCATTGCTGCAAGGCGCGGCACTGGCCTGGCTGGACACCCGCACCGCCGCGATCTGATTGCCGATTGCACCGTCTGCCCCAGGCAGGCGGTGCAGAACGTGGGGGGAGGCGTCAGCTCAGGGCTTCGCGCACGAAGTCCAGGCGATCCTGGCCGAAGAACAGCTGATTATCGACAAACATGCTCGGCGCCCCGAACACGCCGCGCTGCAGGGCGTGTTCGGTTTTGTTCTTGAGGGCTGTCTTGATCTCCTCGTCGTCGCACAGCGCGAGGATTTCCCGAGGGTCGAAGCCACCCTGGCTCAAGGTGGCGGCCACCACTGCCGGATCGTTGAGGTTGCGTTGTTCGACCCACAGCGCGCGGAACAGGAAATCGACAAACTCCCCGAAGCGTTCGGGGTGGCGCAATTGGATGCCGGTCACGGCGCGCATCAGTTGCAAGGTATTGATCGGGAAGTGCGGGTTGAAGTTGAGCGTCACCTGGTAACGTCTGGCGTAGCGCGCAAGGTCTTGCAGCATGTAGCGACCTTTGGCCGGAATGGTCACGGGTGAGGCATTGCCGGTGGTCTTGAACACGCCGCCCAGCAACATCGGTTGGTAAATCAGCTGGCTGCCGGTCTCGGCGCAGATCGTGGGCAATTGGGTGTAGGCCAAGTAAGACGTGGGGCTGCCCAGGTCGAAGAAGAACTCGACGCTTTTGCTCATGGAAGGTACTCCCTGTTTGTTGTTATGGATGGGGGGGTTACCAGCGCTCGTTCCACGGCCGCAGGTCGAGCTCGAAGGTCCAGGCGTCCCGGGGCTGGCTGTGCAGGTACCAATAGTTGTCGGCGATGTGCTCGGGATTGAGGATGCCGTCCTGATCCTTGAGCGCGTATTTTTCCGGGAAGTTACTGCGGATAAAGTCGGTATCGATGGCGCCGTCGACCACCACGTGCGCGACGTGGATGTTCAACGGCCCCAGTTCCCGCGCCATGCTTTGTGCCAGTGCGCGAATACCGTGCTTGGCCCCGGCGAACGCGGCAAAACCGGCGGCGCCCCGCAGGCCGGCAGTGGCGCCGGTGAACAGGATGGTCCCACGCTGGCGGGTGACCATGCGTTTGGCCACTTCCCGGGCATTGAGGAAGCCGGAGAAGCAGGCCATTTCCCAGATCTTGAAGTATTTGCGCGCGGTCTCTTCAAGGATGCTGCACGGTACGTTGGCGCCGATATTGAAAACGAGCGCTTCGATCGGGCCGATCTGGGTTTCGATGTGCTCGATGAGCGCGATCACATCCTCTTCCTTGCGTGCGTCGCACGCAAACCCGTGGGCCTCGCCGCCTTCTTGCTGAATGGATTCGACCAGCGGCTGCAACTTGTCGGCGCTGCGCCGTGTGACACAGGCGACAAACCCCTCGGCCGCGAAGCGCTTGGCGATGGCGCCACCGGTGGCATCGCCTGCTCCAACGACCAATACGACTTTCTTGTTATCAATAATTGCAGTCATGGTGGGATTACTCATTGGTAAACGATCGTTAACTAAACGAACGTTATGCTACGATTCGCAGCGCGTCAAGACATAGAAAACAGCGAGGCAGACCATGCGTTATTCCGCCAGTCACAAGCAGGAAACCCGGGAGCGGCTGCTGCACAGCAGTGCGGTGTCGGCCAAGAAAGAAGGCTTTTCCAGCGTGGGGGTGGATGGGCTGATGAAGGCCATCGGGCTGAGCGGCGGTGCGTTCTATAGCCATTTCTCGTCCAAGGACGAGCTGTTCGCCACGATCGTCGAGCGTGAACTGAGCCATAGCCTTGAGCGGCTGGGGGGGGAGGGTGAGCAAAGTCAGGCCAGGTTGCGCCGTTGTCTCAAGCAATACCTGAGCATGTCCCATGTCGAGCAGCCGGAGGCAGGGTGCGCTTTACCGACATTGGGTGCAGAAATTTCCCGGGCGTCGCTGGAGGTGCGTCAGCAGGCGCAGGATTGGATTTGCCGTTTGCAGCAATGCTGGGCCCAGACCCTGGGCGATGAAGCCCTGGCCTGGTCAATCCTGTCGCAGTGCGTGGGTGCGCTGGTGGTGGCGAGAATGCTGGTCAGCCCGGACATGCAGCGCCAGGTGCTGAAGTCGAGCCATGACCGGATCGTCAGCCAGCTAGGTGAGTTGCCTGCACCCTGAAGCGTTTTCGCTTACTTACAGATGACGATCATGCTACGGCTGGTGTAGCCAGCGGGGTTCAGCCCGAATGGGTAGTCGCCGGGCTCTTCCGTGCCGTCACCCGACTTGGCAATCACCCTGTAGCCTTTAGGGCCGCAGGAGTCGGTAGCGCGGGTGTAGCACTTGTCCCATGAAGAGGACAGCCCCGAACAGTTGATATGCAGCCCCTTTTTGCCACGCTTGACCTCGGTCTTCGCGGTCGCGGCGCAGCCTGCAATAGCCAGTACAGCCAACAGTATCAAAAATCGTTTCATTCCCGTCCTTAATGCCGGCCTCGAGTCTGGTGCTCGAGTGTGACTGCAGTGGCCGCCGCTTTAGCGTTAGCGATATCCCTGTCCGAAAAGTCCGTGGTTGACGCTCCATTAGCCGGCTAAACATCGCTTAATTGAGCGCTAAATACCAGAGCCGGATCGCAGATAGAATCAATCCGCTGCGACCATGGGCTTGGATTCGCCGCGCATGGTCATGGTCGCGCCGACCGAGGCCATGATAATGCAGGCGATCGCTAGCCATTGCGCCAGGGACAGGTATTCATGCAGGAACAGCAAGCCGGACAAGGCACCGAAGGCAGGCTCTATGCTCATCAGCGTGCCGAAGGTGCGGGCGGGCAGTCGGGTCAGGGCGACCATCTCCAGCGTGTAGGGCAGGGCGGTGGACAAGATCGCCACGCCGAGGGCGACCGGGATCAGTGCCGGTGTCAGCAGGGCGACGCCCGCATGGACGATACCGACCGGGGCCACCACCACTGCGGCGATCATTACGCCGAGGGCTGCGGTCTGAACGCCGTTGTCGGCACCGGCCTTTTGTCCGAACAATATATAGAGCGCCCAGCACACACCTGCGCCCAGGGCATAGGCCGCGCCTACCAAGTCAATGGGGGTGCTGGTCTCGCCGATGGGCACCAGCAGCAGTAGCCCGATGATCGCCAGGCCTATCCACAGAAAATCCACTGCGCGCCGTGAAGCATAAATAGCCACCGCCAACGGGCCGGTGAACTCCAGAGCTACGGCAATCCCCAGGGGCACGCTTCTGAGGGACATATAGAAGAGGAGGTTCATGCCTCCCAGCGCCATGCCGTACACAAGCACTGTGCGCAATGACTTGGCGGTTAGCTTGGCGCGCCACGGACGCAGAAGCAGCAACATGATCACGCTGGCGAAAATCAGGCGCAGGGTCGTTGTGCCCTGGGCGCCCACCACGGGAAACATACTTTTGGCCAGGGAGGCGCCGGATTGAATCGAAGCCATGGCGATAAGAAGCAGGCCGACCGGGAACAAGGTCGCACCAAGGCTGCGGGGTTGATCGTTCATTTCAGGATGTATCCGAACTAGTCAGGCGGGCGCACATCATGCTCAAGTCGTTCGGATTGCGCAATATACTGCTCAAATTGTTTCATTCCTTCTTTATAGAAGGATGATTGGTGGGTATTTCCAAGTTATTGATAGTAAATGCAAAATAGGGGTTGACGGCAGATTCTGGAAGTCTATAATTCGCCCCACTTCCGGCGCAGTCGAAACGGAAAACTCCTTGGTAAACAAAGAGTTACGCAGTTTTCGACAGCGAGCTGCTTCAGGTCATC
>Ga0302175_10000015_pt1 | contig 113670 bp, 108 predicted proteins | sample I_Fen_N3_3_FD_198791 | JGI IMG/M metagenome (GOLD analysis project Ga0302175, IMG submission 198791) | Peat permafrost microbial communities from Stordalen Mire near Abisko, Sweden - I_Fen_N3_3 | ecosystem: Environmental > Terrestrial > Soil > Wetlands > Permafrost | place: Sweden: Abisko... | reverse complement strand
CCCCCGGTATCTACAACCTGATCATCTTCGTGCTGGCGATTTATGTCGGTTACCACGTGGTCTGGAACGTCACACCCGCACTGCACACCCCCTTGATGGCGGTGACCAACGCCATTTCCGCGATCGTGATCGTAGGCGCCATGCTGGCTGCGGCCCTGACCGTGACCCCCCTGGGCAAGACCATGGGCACCCTGGCCGTGGCCCTGGCTGCGGTCAATGTGTTCGGCGGCTTCCTGGTGACGCGTCGCATGCTTGAGATGTTCAAGAAAAAAGCCCCGAAAGTCGTAAAAGAAGAGGCGCCCAAGTCATGAGCATGAACCTGGTAACGACGCTCTACCTGATCGCGTCGATCTGCTTTATCCAGGCCCTCAAGGGCCTGTCGCACCCGACCACTTCGCGGCGTGGCAACCTGTTCGGCATGCTCGGCATGGCGCTGGCGGTGCTGACCACCGTGGGCCTCATCTATAAGCTGGGGGCCGAGCTGGCAACCGCTGGCATCGGTTATGTGATTGTTGGCCTGCTGATCGGCGGCAGCGCCGGCTCGATCATGGCCAAGCGCGTCGAGATGACCAAGATGCCGGAGCTGGTGGCCTTCATGCACAGCATGATCGGCCTGGCAGCGGTGTTCATCGCCATCGCCGCCGTGGTCGAGCCGCAATCCCTGGGCATCGTCAAACAGCTGGGTGACGCGATCCCTGCCGGCAACCGCCTGGAGCTGTTCCTCGGCGCGGCCATTGGCGCCATCACCTTCTCCGGTTCGGTGATCGCCTTCGGCAAGCTCTCGGGCAAGTACAAGTTCCGCCTGTTCCAGGGCGCCCCCGTACAGTTCGGCGGCCAGCACAAGCTGAACCTGGTGCTGGGCCTGGCCACCCTGGGCCTGGGCCTGTTCTTTATGTTCACCGGCAACCTCAGCGCATTTGCCCTGATGCTGGCACTGGCCTTCGTCCTCGGCGTGTTGATCATCATCCCTATCGGCGGCGCCGATATGCCGGTGGTGGTATCGATGCTCAACAGTTACTCGGGCTGGGCAGCGGCGGGGATCGGTTTCTCACTGAACAACTCGATGCTGATCATCGCCGGCTCCCTGGTGGGTTCCAGCGGCGCGATCCTGTCGTACATCATGTGCAAGGCGATGAACCGTTCGTTCTTCAACGTGCTGCTCGGCGGCTTCGGCAACACCCCTGACGCTGCAGGGCCTGCTGGCTCGAAAGAAGCGCGCCCGGTGAAATCGGGCTCGGCTGATGATGCGACCTTCCTCCTGACCAACGCCGACACCGTGATCATCGTTCCCGGCTACGGCCTGGCGGTAGCGCGGGCGCAGCATGCGCTGAAGGAGTTGACCGAGAAGCTGACCCATCGCGGTGTGACCGTGAAGTATGCGATCCACCCGGTAGCGGGGCGCATGCCCGGCCATATGAACGTACTGCTGGCCGAGGCCGAAGTGCCTTATGACCAGGTGTTCGAGATGGAAGACATCAACTCCGAATTCGGCCAGGCCGACGTGGTGCTGGTCCTGGGCGCCAACGACGTGGTCAACCCGGCGGCCAAGAACGATCCGAAATCGCCAATTGCCGGCATGCCGATTCTGGAAGCGTTCAAGGCCAAGACCATCATCGTCAACAAGCGCTCCATGGCCAGCGGCTATGCCGGCCTGGACAACGAGCTGTTTTACCTCGACAAAACCATGATGGTCTTCGGCGACGCGAAGAAGGTCATTGAAGACATGGTCAAAGCTGTCGAGTAAAAGCTGCGCCAAGGCAATACCCCAAACCTCAGCCTTTAGTAGGCTGGGGTTTTTTATTGGCTGCACAAACCCGACAAAAGGCTCTAAATCGCGGCGCTGCATTCGACCATGGTAGCGCGCCGAATTTGTTCGAAATCACTAGACTGCGCATCTTGCTTCCGTTGCCCGAGATAACAATCCATGTACCGTGATCGTATCCGCTTGCCTTCGTTGTTGGATAAGGTGATGAGCGCCGCCGACGCCGCTGCTCTGATTCAGGACGGCATGACCGTCGGCATGAGCGGCTTTACCCGCGCAGGCGAAGCCAAGGCCGTGCCCCACGCGCTGGCCGAGCGCGCCAAAGTGACACCCCTGAAAATCAGCCTGATGACCGGCGCCAGCCTGGGCAACGACCTCGACAAGCAGCTCACCGAGGCTGGCGTGCTGGCGCGGCGCATGCCGTTCCAGGTCGACAGCACCCTGCGCAAGGCGATCAACGCCGGTGAAGTCATGTTTATCGACCAGCATCTGTCGGAGACCGTGGAGCAACTGCGCAACCAGCAGCTCAAGCTGCCGGACATCGCCGTGATCGAGGCGGTGGCGATCACCGAGCAGGGCCATATTGTGCCGACCACCTCGGTGGGCAACTCCGCCAGCTTCGCGATTTTCGCCAAACAGGTGATCGTCGAGATCAACCTGGCGCATAACCCGAACCTGGAAGGCCTGCACGACATCTATATCCCGACCTACCGGCCAACACGTACGCCGATTCCGCTGGTCAAGGTCGATGACCGCATCGGCAGCACCGCGATTCCGATTCCGCCGGAAAAAATCGTCGCCATCGTCATTACCAACCAACCCGATTCGGCTTCCACGGTGCTGGCTCCGGACAGCGAGACCCAAGGCATTGCCCACCACCTGATCAACTTCCTCAAGCAGGAAGTGGACGCCGGGCGCATGACCAACAAGCTTGGCCCGCTACAGGCCGGCATCGGCAACATCGCCAACGCGGTAATGTGCGGCCTGATCGACTCGCCGTTCGAAGACCTGACCATGTACTCCGAAGTGCTGCAGGATTCGACCTTCGACCTGATCGACGCCGGCAAGTTGAGCTTCGCCTCGGGCAGCTCGATCACCCTGTCGAGCCGGCGCAACGCCGACGTGTTCGGCAACCTGGAGCGCTACAAGGACAAGCTGGTGCTGCGCCCGCAGGAGATCTCCAACCACCCGGAAGTGGTGCGGCGCCTTGGCATCATCGGGATCAACACCGCGCTGGAGTTCGACATCTACGGCAACGTCAACTCCACCCACGTCTGCGGCACACGGATGATGAACGGCATCGGTGGCTCCGGTGACTTCGCGCGCAACGCGCACTTGGCGATCTTCGTCACCAAGTCGATTGCCAAGGGCGGGGCGATTTCCAGCGTGGTGCCGATGGTCAGCCACGTCGACCACACCGAGCATGACGTCGACATCCTGGTCACCGAGATCGGCCTGGCCGACCTGCGCGGCCTGGCGCCACGGGAACGCGCCCGAGTCATCATCGATAACTGCGTGCACCCGTCCTACCGCGCCGCCTTGAATGACTACTTCACCGCCGCCTGCGCACTGGGCGGGCACACCCCGCACATCCTGCGTGATGCACTGAGCTGGCACATCAACCTGGAAGAGCACGGGCAGATGCTGGTGAAGTAACTGCAACAGTTGGCCGCTGACGAAAACACAGTGTCGTCAGCTGGCCGGCCGCCCAAACACAACCGGTAAAAACTGTACTACTGTACCGGTGATTTTCCCGCCTGAACCCCGCCCTCACCGCAGCAAATCTTACAAAACGCACTAAATAGGTGCGCACAGGTACAGTTGCTTCATTTCCGAGCAGTACAGCACCTATAAACAGTTAACTGGTCCCTCACAATACAGGTGAACTGTATCTACAGAGTCTTGCGCCAGAGGAGGATCATTGGCATCAGTTAAACCACTACCTGATCCCGCCACAAGCGGAAGGATGTCAACCATGGAACGTACAATCAGTTCCGAACTGTTCTTCGAAGAGAAAGCTGAAAAATCCCAGGCTTCCATGCCTCTGCGCGTTATCGCCAACCTGATGCTGTGGCAGCGCCGCATCTCCAGCCGTCATCAACTGGCTCGTCTGGATTCGCGTTTGCTGGCTGACGCCGGTATCAGCGAAGCACAACGCTACGAAGAGCTGAGCAAGCCGTTCTGGCGCTAAGTTAGCGTCGCTGGCCCTGACCCACCGGGTCCACCGCCAGCACCCCAGATTAAGAAAACAGAACCCGTCGCGGGTAACCGCGACGGGTTCTGTCGTTTCAGGGCACTCATTCCCAGCATGCGAAGGCGACGCGAACAGACAAGTACAATTTTAATAATTATCACATTGAACCAGTACAGATTTAGCACCCGACTATCTGTATGGGTAGCGTTGCGCTGTTCGGCATGTCACTTCAAACCCCGAGATTGAGGCAACGTCAGGGTCGCGCCCTCTATCGCGGCAGGCTGTTCGAGGCGTCGGCACCAGCCTAAAATCCCTGGATTATGTGGCGAGCAATCCTGAAGGCTCGTCTGATTTACCTGAACACCTCCACCCAGGCTGTCCGGTGCCCACTCAGCGCCCCCTTATCTGCTATTTACAGGAGTTTCATCCATGACCCGTCTTCGCCTGTTCAGCGCTGCTGCTTTGCTGGCCGTGGCTGCCAACGCGCACGCCAGCAGCCTTATCGTGACCACCGATGCGATTGTCGGCGCACTCAAGGCCACCACCGATGCCACGTCCGACGCCACCTCGTCGCTGCGCGACAATAAGATCGTGCGCGCGGCCCGGGACGACGCCGCCAGCTTCGTCGCCACCGATGGCGCCATTCGCGGCGTGAAACTGGAAAGCGCGTTCGAGCACATCCGCCAACAGGTTCCACAGTTGAACGTCAGCGACGCACAGTTGGCCCAGGCCATTCTGGCGATCTGATCGCAGCCCTGATTCCGGCTCTGCCTCGCGTACCCGGAATCCCTTGCGCTGGCCCTCGCCCGGGCATTGCGCTAGCCTTGGCGCTGTTTTTTTCAGCTGTCGAGAGTCTGAGTTTGTTCCGAATACCGCTTAGTGTGTTGCTGTTATCCATTGCCTGTGGGGTTGGTTCAGCTCAGGCTTTTGACCTGACCACCGAGGGCCTGGTCGTCACCGTTTACGCCACCAGCCAGGTGACCAGTGCGCCCTTCAACAGAAAATTGATACTGGCGGCCCAGGATGACGCCGCGGCCTTCGTTGCCAGCGATGGCGTCATGCGAGGCGCACGGCTGGAGTCGGCCCTGGAATACCTGCGGCGCAGCCAGCCAAAACTTCATGCAAGCGACCTTGAACTGGCGCAAGCAATTCTCGTCCAATAATCATCCCCTGTTATTCCGGAGTCGTTCCATGCGCAGCCCGCTGATTGCCGCCACCCTAGGCCTGTTGTTGTTGGCCGATGTGGCTCAGGCACACACCCTGGTGGCCACCAGTAACATCATCGTCCGCGCCTTTGGCCGCACGATCGATTTCACCTCTGACACCACCACCTCCATCCGCGACTCGAAAGTCGTGCGCGAAGCCCACGACGATGCCGCCAGCTTCGTCGCCAGCAACGGCGAAATCCGTGGCGCCCAACTGGAAGCCGCCTTCGACACCTTGCGCACCCGCGTGCCGCAAGCGCGCGACGCCAGTGACCAGGTACTCGCCGAAGCCATCCTCGCACTGTGAGGCCATCCGTCGCCTGGCTACTGGCCGGGGCCCTGTCGTTGCTGTGCGGCACGGCTCAGGCCGACCTGCAATTGCGCCTCAAGACCGATGGCTTGAGCCCGGCGCAACAGCAGGCCAGCCAGGCGCTGCTAGATGAAGCGATGCAGGCCCTGCCGCCGCGTTTCATCCAGCAACTGGATCGGCGCATCGATGTCGGCTGGACCGACGAAATGCCCGAAAACGCCTACGGCCAGGCGTCCCTGGTGTCCGAACTGGACCTCAATCGCAACCTGCTCGCCAGCCTCACCGACGGCTCGGCCGCGACCCAGAAGACCTATCGTCCACACGGCACCGTGCGCCGGGAAATGCTCGCCACCGTGCTCCACGAGCTGACCCACATCTATGACCGCTCGCGCTTGTGGCCCGCCGCAGAGCGCACGCTGATCCAGCGCTGTGCCAGACAGAACGCCAACAGCGGTCTGGTAGGCCTGCGGGATGAGTGCCGCGGCCAGACCGAGCGCCGCTTTACCTTGAGCGATGACCCGCGCCTGCTGGACCTCGCCGGCTGGCCGCAATACGTCGGCCGCCGTGGAGCACGCGAGGAACACAACCGGCAAGTGGCGCGCAGCCCGGATATCTACGAGACGACCAACCCCAAAGAGTTCGTCGCGGTAAACATGGAGTACTTCCTCCTCGATCCAAGCTACGCCTGCCGCCGCCCCGGGCTGTACCGTTATTACCAGGAACACTTCGGCTGGGCACCGCCAGCCAATGACACCTGCGCCAAGTCGTTCGCCTTCCTCAATGCCGGCAATGACTTTGCCAAACAACCCCTGGGCCAGGTCGACCCCGAGCGCGTGTATGCGGTCGACTACCTGCTGGCCGAAGCCAACCAGAACTGGGTCAGCCGCTGGGGCCACAGCATGCTGCGCTTGGTGATCTGCGCCCCGGGCCGCCCGCGTGGGCCCGATTGCCGGCTGGACCTGGATCAGCACCTGGTGCTGTCGTACCGGGCCTTTGTCGGTGACGTGCAGCTGTCGAGCTGGGATGGCCTGGTGGGCAAGTACCCGTCGCGGCTGTTTGTGCTGCCCCTGGCCCAGGTCATCGACGAATACACCAAGACCGAGCTGCGCAGCCTGGCGTCGGTGCCGCTGAACCTGTCGCGCCCGGAGATCGAGCAAGTGGTGGAGCACGCCGCTGAAATGCACTGGAGCTACGACGGCAACTATTACTTCCTGTCCAACAACTGCGCGGTGGAGAGCCTCAAGCTGCTACGCAGCGGCAGCAACAACCCGCAACTGATTGGCCTCGACAGCATCGTGCCCAACGGCCTGCTGGAGGTGCTCAAGGGCAGGGGACTGGCCGACACCAGCGTGCTCGACGACCCCCGTGAAGCCCTGCGCCTGGGCTACCGCTTCGACTCGTTCCGCGATCGCTACCAGGCCATGTTCGAGGTGATCAAGAAGCACCTGCCGATCAAACAGACCAGCGTCGAAGACTGGCTGTCCCTCAGCGCCGAGGAGCGTCGCCAATGGTTCGCCCAGGCCGACCTGCGCACCAGCGCCGCCTTGCTGCTGCTGGAGCAGGCCAGCTTTCGCCGGCAATTGCTGCTGGCCCAGGATGAGGTCAAGCAGCGCTACCTGGGCGCTCGCGAACTGAAGAACGGCGGCATGGACAACGCCAACCGGACCCTGCAGGAAATCCTCGCCAACAGTGGCTTCCTCAGCCGCCCGGCCGAGCTGCTGGGCAGCAGTGGCTACGGCCTGCCGCAGCCCAGTGAATGGCAGCGCCTAGAAGCGGAAAGCAGCCTGCGCCAGAAACACCTGCAAGCCCTGACCGGCGACCTGGATAAAGAAGTCCGCGCCTTGCTCGAACCCGCCCGGGCAGCCGAAATTGCCGCCAACGAAGCCAACCTGAAACAGGTGGGTGAGCATTTAAGGGCGTTGCACAAGGCAGCAGGGGGGCTGGAGCTGCCCTGATCCTTTGGTATCAGCAGGACTTTTGACGCCATGGAATAGTTGACAACACCCATCAATATGCCACTATTCCGCGATCGAAAAAATGGTGCCATGCCATGGCTCTGCACCGCGTTTTTCACGGTGATCGAGCGCCTCGTACGACAGTAACCCCCCTTATTCAGAAGTGCTTGCCGGAGTGATCGGGCGCGGACTTTTACGCAGGTATCAGCAGGATTATATGGAGATAGTCGGTAATCGCGGCGGGTACCAGTGGCAGCTTGGCGACCAGCAATGGCAACAAACAGCAGACGGTAGTTTTTCGCTGTCCAGCGTCGGCGGGGTAAAACCGGCAGCGACCCTGGTCGATCTCGACTACCTGGTCGGCGCCCGGCTCTCCGAATCTGATACCTATCTGCCATCATCTTTCGCGTTCTGCCCGAACAGCGGTGCCGCCCTCAAAGCCATCGGCTACCAAGCGCAAAATCGCTGGCTACCGCCCTATGGCGATGGCAGCGGATCGCGGGTGGTGAGCGACGCCTGTCACCTGGACGGCGCGCAACAGACCGTCAAAAAACTCTTCGAACGCCTGCAGAACTCCGCCGAGCGGGATCTCAACGACAGCAAGCAGATCATTGAGCTGCCGCGCAAGAATGGCCTGAGTTTCTTCGCCGCCAACCTCGGCGGCCACCGTGAGGCGCTGTTCGCCCTGGGCCGTGAGGGCAGCCTGTTTCTCTGGCAGCGCCGCTCCGAGAAGTGGCTGGAACTGCGCCCCGAAGGCCATCCGATCGGCCGCAACCGCCTGGAGAACTGGGCCAACTCGGTCAGCCTGTGCCCGGCCGAACACGGCCAGAACCTGCTGTTGGCCGGTGATGAAGGCGCGGTGCTGGTCAAGGTCGATCCGCTGAACCTCAAATACCGCTGCCAACGCCGCGACGGCCGGGCGCTGGCCGGCCCTGGTGACCTTGAAGATCAATCCTTCCTGCCCCTGGTGCTGGACGACGGCAGCGTGTGCCTGGTCAGCCCCAGCGCCAATGGCTGGGAGCGCTACCCGGTGGAAGGCGCCGACGCTGCGCAAATGACCCGCCTCTCCGCGCCGATTCGCGACCATGCATCGCGCCGCCTGCTGTGGATTGGCGAGCACGGCTACCTGAGCATGCGCCAGGGCCAGGCCCTGCAGGCGCAGTGGCACCCGTGGCCCAACGGCGCCACCGCCATGCCCGAGCAGGGGCCGCCATTCCAGGACGGCTACGGCTTGTGGCAACTGATCTTTACCGCCGAGGGCCAGAGCTATCTGCAGCTGGACCCGGGGGCGACCGACCAGCCCAAGCCGATCAAGGGCTATCGCCTGGGCACCGGACACCTGAGCTTCAAGTACAACATTCGCCTGGAGCGTCCTTGGGACAGCCACGACGAAAGCATCACGCCGACCACCCGTGAAGTGGTGTACCCGTTTATCGAGTTCAGCACCGATAAGCTCCTGCTTTCGATGCGCGTGGAGCAGAACAGCACCCTCGACGACTTCTTCAAAAGCGAGCAGCCGGTGGATGCGCAGTACCGCCTCGAGCAGGTCGGTGGCCGCGGCTTCGGGCTCATGGCCCATGTCAGCCGCCCGTGGAATGCCCAGTGGTTCTTTTTCGATAACGCGTTGTGGCTGTATATCGATTCTTCCGGAGCGCTTTACCGATGGAACGCCTGACCCTGATGCTACGCCGTGGCTTGTTGCTGATTCTGGCCCTGGGCAGCGCGGGCGCTGTCGCCGAGCCGATGCGCCAGGTGTTCCTGGTGCAGAACTCCGGCTGGATGGAACCCTTCTATCTGGACCCGGCGTCTTCGTTCAAACCGCTGGTGATCAAGCTGGCCGCTGCGGCGGCGGGCAATTCGGAAGTGGTGATCGGCGGCTTCAACCAGGCCGATGCCCAGCACCCGTCGCCGGAATGGACCTATCGCGGTCCCGGCACCCACGACAAACTTGCCGCCAGCGTCAATCAGTTGAGCCTGGTGCGCAAAGCCGGCGGCGCCTACGCCGACACCGATTTCAAGGAAGCGTTGCTGGCGGCCATCAAGACCGCCCTTGAGGGCCGGGAAGGGATTGTCTGGATCCTCACCAACAACAAGAACAGCCCCAATAACAGCAGCGAAACCTCGCTCAAGAACCGCGAGTTCTATGACCTGCTGCACAACGAAGCCAGCATCACCCGGATCGCCGCATTCCCGCAGAAAATGCCGGTGATAGGCCCCAACTACCAGGCCAACGGCTTGATGATTTATGCACTGGCCTACGGCGATAACGCCGGCAAGGCTCTGGAGCAGATCCTGGCGCAGCCCGCCCTGGCGACACTGCTCAAGGACAACCGGGTACGGCTCAAGCCGCTGACCCAGTCGGCGGTCCGCTTTATCCCCACCGGCGTGCAGGACACCCCGGACGTCCGTGCCGAACTGGCCCCAGACCAGCAGACCCTGATCCTCAATATCAACGTCGACAGTTCCCCCAAAACCGCGGTGCTGCTGGGCAAGTTCGAAAACCAGTTCAACCCGTACCAGATCCACGACGCGAAGATCGAGATGAACCTGGACATGCCGGGTGAAGCCCTGCAATCGAGCATCTCCCTCGACCGCCTGACGGACCTGGAACCCGGCGCCCGTTCCAGCGAAGCGGCGATCAGCCTGCAACTGCCGCCTTTGCCGTCCCAATGGTCGAGCGAGGTGATCCTCTCCAGCGGCTACCAGCGCGCCGGAACCATCGAGGTGCGCCTGAGCGAGCAGCAACTGCGCATCTCCCAGGACTTCATCGCGAAGATGAACGAGCTGTTCCCTGGCGATGCACTGCCGGACGTGTTTATCCCGTCCAGCGAAGCCAGCACCTCTTCGACCGTACTGCCGATCGTGCTGCGCATCAGCTACCCGCTGGGGCCGGTGCTGTTGCTGTTCGGGCTGTTCCTGCTGCTGTTGATCGCGGCCCTGGTGGGCAAAAGCATGATCGCCGGCAAGAAAGCCGTAACCGTGACGGTGGAGGGCGTGGCCCAGCACTACCCGCTCAAACCCTTTAGCAGTGCCAACGTCTACGACGCCCAGCAGAACAAGGTCGCGACCATCAAGCGCGGCCTGTTCGGGGTCAAGCTTCTGGACAAGGCTCCCGACACTGCTGTGCGTCTCAAGTAACCCTCACTCAAGAATCCCCAAGGAAGTTGAACATGGCCCAGACCAGCACACTGCCAGCCCCGATTGAAAGCGAAGCACCGGCAGCACCGGCCAGCACCACCAGCAGCACCTTGAGCGTGCCATCGCCGATCGGTCTGGACCTGGGTCCGAAAAAAGTCGACAGCCGCGACGCCCTGATCGGGGTGGCGGTGCTGGTGGTCCTGGCGATCATCTTCTTCGTGATCAAGAACGCCTACGCCAACTGGCGCGTACGTGAGCGCGTGGCACCGAGCCGCGCCAACGCCTCCGGCTGGTTCCTGTTCCTCGGCCTGCTGATGGTCGCGACCATGGCGGTGCTGGCGGTGATCAACTCCGGCCAGTTCCTGGCTCCGCTGTACCTGGCGCCGCTGGGCGGCGTTGCGGCCATCTCCCTGGTTGCCTGGCTGATGACCTTCTCGGCCAAGCGCTGAGTCATCGCTGCCTGATGGCCGGGGTGCGCTGCGCACCCGGCCCGTCTCACCCCAATAGCGGATCAATTGCCAAGTTCACTTGGCCAGCCCACCCGGGCTCATGGAGTTTCAGATGAACGAGAGTGCACAACCTTCCGGCCAGGCAGCAGCCCCGCAGGTCAGTGAAAAGATCCACCCAACCTTGTTCATCGCCCTCGGCGGCACCGGCATGAAGGTCAACATCCGCCTGCGCCGGCGCATCCTCAATGCCATTTGGGGTGGCAACAACCAGGTCCAGCAGATTTCCGATTTCCCCCTGGTGCAGTTCGTCAACTTCGACCTCGATTCGGGTGAAGTGACCCAGGACGGCAAGTCAATCAAGACCGACGTGCTGGCCGAGCAGGTGGCCTTCACCTCCGAAGAAAAGATCATCGAGCCGCTCAACCTGAGCAAGTACACGCACTCCATCGATGAGCTCAACCGCCATCGCGAAGTGGCCGAGTGGTTCCCCCTGACCCCGGAAAAGATCAAGAGCCTGGGCATCGATCCGTCCAAGGGTGCCGGGCAGATCCGCGCCCTGTCGCGCCTGTACTTCTTCGACAAATACCCGAGCATCCGCGACAAGTTGCGCAGCAAGGTCGGGCGCCTGCTGAGCAACATCGGCAGCCAGGCCGACAAGCTGAAAAAGCTCGGCCTGGAAATCGACCCGGGCAAGATCCGCGTGGTGATCACCGGCTCCGCGGCCGGCGGCACCGGTTCGGGGTCGTTCCTGGACATGGGGTTCCTGGCCAAGGCCATCCTCAAGGAAAACAACATCGCCGGTAAGGTCGACCTGTTCCTGGTGCTGCCGGGCGGCTTCGGCTCGTACAACGCCGAGCGCGTCCAGGCCAACGGCTATGCGGCGCTGATGGAGTTGGAGACCTGCATGCGCGGCAACCCACTGCTCAAGCACTGGGACGCCACCGACAACCTGTTTATCGACAACCGTCCCTACGACGACGTGTACATCATCGATAACAGCAACGTCGCCCAGGCCAAGACCAGCGACCAGGAAGACATCTACGAGATGCTCTCGGATGCGCTGTTCACCGACTTCACCTCCCAGGATTTCGCCAACAAGAAGCGTTCGATCGCGGTCAATCAGAACCAGCACAAGATCCGCTCCTACAGCGTGAGCCTGCCCCAGGACTACGGCAGCGATACCAAGCTGCACTTCCCGCGCTCGTACTCGTCCCTGGGCCAGGCGGTGCTCGACACCCAGGTCGACGCGCGCCAGCACGTTCGCCTCAATCGCCAGGTACAGCAGATGCTGAAGGCGTTCTTCGGGGTGGCCAACGCCAATAACGCAGTCAACGACAATCGCCCGACCGACAAGGAACGCGACGAGTTCCTGCGCGAGCAACTGAACGTCACCCCACGGACCTTCACCGAGCTGCCGGACTTCCTGTCACGCGTCGAGTTGACCCTGGCCACGGGCGAGTTCACCCACTACCAGATCGCCGACGACCTGTTGCAGGTCGAGGGCGACAACAGCATCACCGCGCAGATCGAGCAGAAAACCGAGAGCCTGTTCGAACGCCTGCAAAACGGCGGGGCGGACAAGGACCAGTGGCTGACCCACGTGCGGGAAATCCAGCAACAGCTGGAGCGCGACACCAAGGGCAGTTCGGTGGACAGCGCCGAGCGCAACCACGAAGTGCGGATCAAGGAAAACCGCAAGAAGCGCATCGCCGAACTGGTGCGTGAAGACGCCTTGCCCGAGAAGCTGTTCCGACGCCTGGACGATGACGAGCGCGGCGGCCTGGATTACACCCTGGCGCTGGTGGAAATGCTCAAGGACCGCCTGGAAAACGAAGGCACCGGGATCATCCCGGCCCTGGAAAAAAACGCCGCGCGCTTCAAGGAGCTGTCGGAAAAGCTCGAATCTTCCGAGCTGGCCCGCGAGTTCGAACGCCTCAAGGAAACCACCGGCTCAGGCCTGCTGGCGCGCCTGAGCGGCAAGGACAAGCAAGCCGACACCGTACTGGTCCAGGTCAAGGACACCCTGCGCGAAAGCCTGCTGTTCTACGTGCGCCATGTCGCCGCCCGTGAAGCGGCGCAACTGCTGCGCGAGATCTCCGAGTGGCTGGGCCGCAAGGAATCGGTGGACCAGAACGGTCGCGCGATCTGGAACGGCTTTGTCGGCCGCCTGCAGGATGGCCGCAACGCGGTCGACAGCCTGCTCAAGCGCATCGACACCGACATCACCAAGATCGATGCCAGCATCAAGGAAAAACACGCCACCCTGATTCCCCTGGCGCCGGTGCAAGGCAACGAAGAGCCGGCCGCCAATGGCGCAGATGTGCGCGAGTGGGCCAAGGACGCGTTCAAGGATTTCGGCGGCTCGAAAGTGCTGTTCGGCAAGTTGCAGACCGAGGAGGGCCAGGAAGAGCTGCTGCTCAAGCTGCGCAATAAATCCGTGCAGCAACTGCCGAAGAACGCGCAGCGCATCGACCCGCTGATGAGCGCCCTGGCGGCCCTGAACCCGGAAGAGCAGCGCGAGAAATTCCGCCAGCTGCTGCAACGGGCCATGCCGTGGGTGCCGCTGAACCTCACTGGCGGTTTCGATATCGGGCAGAAACTCTACACCTGCCTGATCGGCGTGCATGACCATGCCGAGTTCAAGCGCGTATACGGCGCGACCCTCGGCCAATGCCTGCCACAGGGTACGGCTATCAACGCCAGCGATATCCAGTTCGTGGAGTCGGGGATCCCCGGCAAACTGATCTGCTTCACCGAATTGAGCGGATTCCCGCTGCCGGCGCTGACCCCGCTGTCGACCTACCTGGCCAGCTACCGCAAGGAAAGCGCGGCGATCCCGCTGCATGTGCACAAGCGCATCAGCCAGTTCGTGCAGCCGATCCAGTTCACCCAGGAGCAGTACCGCCAGTTCGCCGAAGACTTCAAACTCTACCTGCACGCGATTGCCCTGGGCGTGCTCAAGCGCCTGGACAACGGCCTGTACGAGTTCTTTATCGACAAGGAAGACTTCACCATCGGCGACGAATTCTCCATTCGTCAAAGCGGCCTGAAGCCGGTGCACCGCAGCGACATCGAAGCCCAGGTGCGTGACCGCACCCTGAGCCTCAACGAGGTACAGATCGCGGCGCTGATCGCCCTGTTCGATGACATGAGCCGCAGCGCCTACAAAGCGCAGAAACGCATCGACGAGCATGGCGCTTCGGAACCGTTCCAGGCCTTCCCGTACAAGATTGCCGAGCTGCTGAAGAAAGAATACCTGGCCCGCCTCAAGCGTCAGGCCGGTGACCGCGACCAGGAACTGGTGAAGTTGGCCGAAAGCTACCTGGGGCGCTTCAGCCAGCGCGTGATCGGTTCCCGGGCCGACGTCTACGCCGATGAGGTGCATGCCGACCACGAAGAGAAACTCAGCGTCGCCAAGGAGTTTTTCGCCGAGGGCTGGCTGGAGAACCTGCTCAAGCCGGTGGCGGCGCCGTTTGCCGGCCAAGCGCCTGCGGCCCCGGGCTTTGCCGCGCCCCCACCGATCGCCGGCGGCGCGCTACCACCGCCGGTAGCGGCGGTGCAGTACAGCTATCACCTGAACGTCGCCGGGACCAATTACGGCCCCTACACCTCGGCACAGTTGCAGCAATACGTGCAGACCGGGCAAGTGACCCGCGACAGCATGCTGTGGCGTGAAGGCATGGCCGCCTGGCTCAGCGCCGGGCAGATCCAGGAGCTGGCCCACCTGTTCGCCCCGGCGGCAGGCAGTCCACCGCCACTGGGCGGCCCAGCCATGCCGCCACCGCTCTGAACCAAGCGAAGACGAGAACCCTATGTCAGCGTCAGTCAAAGCCGCCGAGTTTCCCGCTACCTGCGCCAACAGCGCCTGTGGCCGGGCACTCTGCGGGCCGGTGAAACACTGCCCGTACTGTGGCGTCGCCGCGCAACCGCCGATCTCGGCCAAGGCCCCCGTGGCCGTGGCCGCCAAGGAGCCCGCCAGCCCGCCGCCGGTGGTCGAACCCAAGGCCGCCGCGCTGAAGTTCGAGCTGCCGACCGCCCCTGCGGCGGTCGCGCCGGAGCCCGCAGCGCAAGCGCCGGCCGCACCGGCAGCCGCGCCGACTCCAGCTGTGGCACCGCCTGCGGATAAACCCAAGGGCTTGCTGAAAAAGATCGTGATCGGTGCGCTGGTCCTGGCACTGCTGGCGTTCTATGGCATGAACCAGCTCGGCTCGCGCAACAGTCAGCGCGACCTGGAACAGGTGCTGCTCGCTGGCCAGCAATGCCTGCGCCAAAGCGACTACAACTGCGCGCTGGATAAAGCCGAACAGGTCCTGCAGAAAAACAGCAAGGACCCGGCGGCCCTGAGCCTGTTGAACCGGGCCAAAGACGGCTTGAAACAGGTTCAGCGCGACAAGGACCTGGCGGAACAGGCACGGCTCAAGGAGCAGGAGCGCAAAGCCCAGCAAGACGCGGCCGACCAGCGCAAGCGCGCCGAAGAGCAAGCCCGGCGCGAGCAGGAAGCCAAGGCCGCGGCGCAGGTCCAGTCGATCCCGGCACCCGCACCGCAGCCCAGCACGCCACCGCGTTCCACCACGCGCATCGAGCAGAACAACGGCGCCGCCAGTATGGTCGGCCGCTCGCTGAACGAGGCCCGCAAAGCCTTGATCCGCCGCGACTACCAGAGCGCGATCACCGTCGCCCGGTTGGTGCTCAACATGGACCCGGGCAACCGCGAGGCGCAGAACATCATCAACCAAGCCACACGCCAGCAATCACAGGCCCTGAACCGGACGACCATCGAATGATGACGCCGGCCTCCCTTCGATCACTTGGAAATCATCCATGACCCAGCACCCGCGTTCCCCCAATAAGCGTTTGCTTGCCCTGGGCCTTGTATCGATCTTCGGCCTGCAAAGCTGCGCCAACATCGACTCCAAGAGCATGAACCCGACCGGCTGGAGCGGCGGCGACTGGCTCAAGTGCGGCCTGGCCATCGCGGCAGGGGCGGCAGCCGGGGCAGCGGTCAGCGGCAAGAAGGATCGCGGGGTCGGCGTCGTAGCCGGCACGGCCGCAGGTATCGCCGTGTGCTTCGTGATCAACGCCAAGTCGGTGCAGACCCAGTCGCCCCAGGAAGTCGAGGCGCAGTATCGCAAAGGCGGCAAGAAGGCCCCTGCCGAGCCGCAGGTGGTCAGCTACCAGACCAGCATCCAGCCCGGCAGCACCATCAAGCGCGGCCAGCCGATCAAAGTGGTGTCCAACATCGTGGCCATCGATGGCAGCCGCCAGGCCGTCAACGAGATCAAGGAAGAAGTGCGCCTGTATGAGCCGGGCGCCACCACCGCGTTCAAGGAAGGCACCAAGGTCGCCAACGAGAAGCCCGGCAGCGGCGGTTACGAAAACACCTTCACCATCACCCTGGACAACCAGGTGCCGCAAGGCGTGTACCGCGTCGACACGTCGGTGCTGCTCAACGGCAAGCCGGTCAACACCCGCAGCAATAACGTGCAACTGGTGATGATCGACGCCGACACCTATCAGATCGCCTACCTCGACTGAAATGCCTGATGGGGGGCGCCCGTCGGGCGCCCCTGGGCAAACCGCATGGATCGCTGGAGACATACGCATGACCGAATCCGGGTATGAGGTTCGCCCCACGCTTTTTATCGCGCTGGGCAATACCGGCAGCCGGGTCGGCCTGCACCTGCGCAAGCGCCTGCTGGCCACCTCCTGGCGCGAGGGGCAACGCATCGAGCACCTCGCCGACTTCCCCCTGGCGCGCTTTATTCGGTTCCACCCGAGTGACTTCCAGGTCTGGGAGCGGGGCCTGGAACCCGCGCAGCCCGAAGCCTGTTTTCGGGTCGATGAAATCATCAGTGGCCCGTTCGACCCCGAGGCCGAGCTGGACTCGCCCGACGTCGCCAAATGGTCGCCCCTGACCTCGCAGACCATGAAGCACTGGGGAATCGAGCCGATGAAATACCATCGGCTTCGCGGTTTTTCCCGCCTGTACTGCCTGACCCAGGCCGAACAGATCCGCGCCAGGGTGCGTCAGGCCCTGCACCACCTGCACACCTGCGACCCCACGCAAGACGCCGAGGCCCAGCGCCTTGGCCTCAATGTGAGCCGGGACTACATCAATATCGTGATAATCGCGTCGGCGGCGGGCAGCTACGGTTCGGGGTCGTTTCTGCAGATCGGTGATCTGGCCCGGCAAACACTTGCCGAACAGAACATCCCCGGGCGTGTCGCCTTGCATCTGGTACTGGCCGGCGGGGCGCTGCACATCGAACCGGAGCGGGCACAGGCCCACAGCTACGCCGCACTGATGGAGCTGGAAACTCGCGGGCGTGGTTATACGACCGCGCAGGACGACAACCCGGTGGGGCCGTTCGACGACCTCTATGTGTTCGACACCTGCAACCTCGCGCAACGTCGCTGTGAGGAGCCTGAAGACCTGCCGTTGATGCTCGGCGACATGCTGTTCAACGATCTGGCCAATCCGCCGCTGAGCGAAAAAAAATGGATCATGACCGCCATCCATCGCCAGTACACCCTTCGCAACCATAGCGTCGACCTGCCGGAAGAGTTAAAAGGCATCCCCGTTCTGCTGACCTCCATGGCCTATTCCAGCGAGGGCCATGCCGAGCTGTACGCGACGTACCAGCCCGACGGCCTGGCCGATCTGCACCTGAGCGGCCACGCCCAGCCGCTGCTCAGCGGGTTGATGGCGCCACAGGAGGGCGAAGACCCACTGCTCGCCCTGTTGGCCGGCCTGACTGCGCAAGACCTGCGCCGGGTATTGAGCCTGTGGCTGGAACAGGCCATGCCCTGGGCCAGCCTGGAGCTTGAACCCGGCCGCGGAACCAACCCCGACGGTTACCTGAGTCTGCTCAGCGTGCCGCAACCTGCCGAGTTCAAGCGCCTGTACGGTGAGTTGCTGAGTCAATGCCTGCCCGCACTGCCAGGCCTGCGCCCGAATCACCTGCAATTCATCGATTGTCAGGTCCCTGGGCGGCTGGTCGCCTCCATGCGCTTGAACGGCATTGCCCTGAATGCCTTGCGCGACCTGCCCGACTACCTGGCCAACTACCTCAAGCAGGCACAGCAGCGTCCCTTGCACGTGAACAAGCACGCCAACTGCCATCCGCTGATCTTCGACCAGGCGTACTACCTGGCCTTGACGCACGACCTGCGCCTGTATCTGCAAGCCATTGCCCTGGGCGAATTGACCCGCGACCCGGGGCAAGCCTACGAGTTCATGGACCAAGGCGAGGCCTTTGGCATCGGCACCGAGCCGGCTATTCGACAATGCGGGCTGCGGGCCCCTCATCGGCAACTGCTCTCGACGCGGGTGCAGGCGCGTTTGAGCCAGCCGCGCCCGGCACTGCTTGCCGCGCTGTGCGCGCTGTTCGAGCACTTAAGGCACGACGCTTACAAAAGCCCGAGAGTGGTCGATGAAATGGGAGCAACTGAGCCGGCGCGCTCATTGCCCAGGGAGCTCAGCAACAGGCTCGGCAGCGAATGCTTCAGGCTCCTGCACGAGCAGGCGCCTGAACACGCCGAAGCCCTGATCGAGCAGGCGCGAAATCACTTGCCGGCGTTCACCCGTTCGATCAGCGGCTCAAAAGGCGATGTCTATGTCTCTGAAGTCGTCCCGCACCACAGCGAGAAACTCCAGCTGCGCCCAGAGTGCTTCGACCCTGGCTGGCTGGAGGCCATGTTCAACCCGAGGATTCAGGCAGCACAGGCCGCGGCGCAGCATGCCAGGGACAGTCAGGCGCGCTATCACCTCAACGTTGGCGGCGTCGAATACGGCCCTTACAGCTTTCTTGAGCTACAACACTACGTCAGCACCGGGCAGATCACGCGCCACAGCTTGCTGTGGCGTCCGGGCTTGAGCCAGTGGTTTGTCGCCGAGACCCAGGCGGAGCTGGCGGGCCTGTTCACACCGCCTGCGGCGCCCACCAGCGAGCCGCCGATGCCGGGCTAGAGCTGTTCTTGCGGCTCTTGCGGCAACTGCTCATCCAGGTGCAGCCAGGGCAGGCGGCTGTCGGTCCAGATATGCCGATCGGCCGGGGCCTGTTCCGGGTGGTCGAGGGTGGCGATGGTCACGTCGATGCTACCCGGGCTCAGTTGGGTCTCCAGCGCCAGCTGCGCGCCGCAGTTGCCACAGAACAGGCGGGTGCAGCTGGGGGAGGAGGCGTAGCGCGCGGGCGTGCCTTGGGTCCAGTGGAAGGCCGGGGCGGGCAGGGTGATCCAGGTGGTCACCAGGCCGCCGCTGACCCGGCGGCAGATCGAGCAGTGGCAATGGGCGATATCCCGCAGCGGGCCACTGAATTGATAACGCAGCCGGCCACAATGACAGCCCCCGGTGTGCAGTTCGCCCATGTGCGGTTCTCCCTTGCTGTGATGGCGGTCACTGTATGCCGCTCATCGGTTGCTTGAACATCCACCCATTCCTTTCACCGGCGAAAGGTAGCTGAAAGCTTCCCCGATTAGGATCGCCTCCACTTCCGGCAATAGACCGGTTGGCCACAGTGAGCGTTGCGACGCTTCCCGGCCCAATTAACAACAACAATGGTGATTCTGATGTTTGCTCCTACCCGCCTCGCTGCACCGACTCCACCCGCACGCCTCGCGCTTCCCGTTCTGCGCTGACCCCACCGGTTCGCCATTCCCTAGCCGCGCTACGCCTGGAGTATTCCCATGCTGACTTTCCTTGGCTTTGCCATGGTCATCACCTTCATGTTCCTGATCATGACCAAGCGCCTGTCCGCGCTGATCGCCCTGATCATCGTGCCCATCCTCTTCGCCCTGTTCGGCGGCTTTGCGCCGAAGATCGGCCCGATGATGCTCGAAGGCATCACCAAGCTGGCGCCCACCGGCGTGATGCTGATGTTCGCCATCCTGTATTTCGCCCTGATGATCGACTCGGGCCTGTTCGACCCGGCGGTGCGCAAGATCCTCAAGCTGGTCAAGGGTGACCCGCTGAAGGTCTCGGTCGGCACGGCGGTGCTGGCCCTGGTGGTGTCCCTGGACGGTGACGGCGCCACCACTTACATGATCTGCGTGGCCGCCATGCTGCCGCTGTACAGCCGCATCGGCATGAGCCCGCGGATCATGGCCGGCCTGATCATCCTCGCCGGCGGGGTGATGAACATGACCCCCTGGGGCGGCCCGACGGCGCGCGCCGCCAGTGCGCTGCATGTGGACCCTTCGGACATTTTCGTGCCCATGATCCCGGCCATGCTGGCGGGTGTGGTGGCGATCCTGGCGATTGCCTATATGTACGGCAAGCGTGAGCGGGCACGCCTGGGTGAACTGCACCTGGCGGGCGACGAGATCGACCACAGCGAAATCAGTGTTTCGCAATACCCGGACGCCCGTCGTCCGAAGCTGATCTGGTTCAACGGCGGCCTGACCCTGGCACTGATGTGCGCGTTGATTGCCGGCCTGCTGCCGCTGCCCGTGCTGTTCATGGTGGCGTTCAGTATCGCGATGATCGTCAACTACCCATGCCTGCAACAGCAGAAGGACCGCGTCGCCGCCCACGCCGGCAGCGTACTGGCAGTGGTCGGGCTGATCTTCGCCGCCGGTATCTTCACCGGCATCCTGTCCGGCACCGGCATGGTCGACGCCATGTCCAAAAGCCTGCTGGCGGTCATCCCTGATGCACTGGGGCCTTACCTGGCGGTGATTACCGCACTGGTGAGCATGCCGTTCACCTTCTTCATGTCCAACGATGCCTTCTACTACGGCGTGTTGCCGGTGCTGGCCGAGGCAGCCAGTCATTACGGCATCACCGCTGTGGAGATGGCCCGCGCTTCGATCGTCGGCCAACCGGTGCATTTGCTGAGCCCGCTGGTTCCCTCGACCTACTTGCTGGTGGCCCTGGCCGGGATCGAGTTCGGCGATCACCAGCGCTTCACCCTAAAGTGGGCAGTACTGGTCTGCCTGTGCATAATGTTCGCAGCCTTGCTGATGGGGATTTTTCCACTGTTCAGCACTCTATAACTGCAATGACTCTTCGCCCGGGCCGGTTGGCTGATCAACCGGCCCGGGCGATCTAACACTCGCTCAAAGGAATACACATGGAATGGCTGACCAACCCGGAAATCTGGGTTGCCTTCTTTACCCTGACTGCCCTGGAAATCGTGCTGGGCATCGATAACATCATCATGATTTCGATCCTGGTCAGCCGCATGCCCAAGCATATGCAGGCCCGGACCCGACTGTTCGGCCTGGCACTGGCCATGGTCACGCGCATCCTGCTGCTGCTGTCGATCACCTGGGTCATGCGCCTGACCGCCGACCTGTTCGTGGTCTTCGGCCAGGGTATTTCCGGGCGTGACCTGATCCTGTTCTTCGGCGGCCTGTTCCTGCTCTGGAAAAGCTCCCAAGAGATGTACCACGCCCTGGAAGGCGAGGACGAAACGGCAGACGAACCGACCGGCAAGGGCGGCCACTTCTTCTACACCATCATCCAGATTGCGATCATCGACATCGTGTTCTCCCTGGACTCGGTGATCACCGCCGTGGGCATGGTGTCCCATGTGCCGGTGATGGTCGCGGCGATCGTGGTCGCGGTGCTGGTGATGATGCTCGCCGCAGGCACCATCAGCGACTTCATCGACAAGCACCCGTCGCTGAAGATGCTGGCGCTGTCGTTCCTGCTGGTGGTGGGTACCGTGCTGATCGCCGAAGCCTTCGGCGTGCATGTACCAAAAGGCTACGTCTACTTCGCCATGGCGTTCTCCCTGGCAGTGGAAGCGATCAACATCAAGATGCGCACCGCCATCGCGAAAAAGAAAAAACAGAGCGATCCGGTGAAACTGCGCAAGGACATTCCGGGTCAATAACCCGAGCGCGGACTGACAAAAGGGGCCCTCAGGCCCCTTTTTCACGTCTGCAGAGCGCTGTTTTCATGACAGTTTTGTTTCAATGCGGACTTTAGCTATGCGATGCTGGCGCCCAGACCGTTAGCCAACTACAGCTTTAGTACAGAACGTAGATCGTCGCGCGGCACCGTCAACTTGCCCCTTTGGGGCGATTCACCCCAGGGGACCCTTTATGCTGACCCTGCTCAATCTGCTGTCCGCCGTGACCCTGTTGATCTGGGGTACGCATATCGTGCGTACCGGGATCCTGCGGGTCTATGGCTCGAACCTGCGGCACGTCATCGGCCAGAACATGGCCCGCCGCCCACTGGCCTTTGTCTCCGGGATTCTGGTCACCGCCATGGTCCAGAGCAGCAACGCCACGGCGATGCTGGTCACCTCATTCGTCGGCCAGGGCCTGATGGCGCTGACCCCGGCCTTGGCGACCATGCTCGGGGCCGACGTCGGCACCGCGCTGATGGCGCGGGTGCTGACCTTTGATTTGTCGTGGCTGTCGCCGCTGCTGATCTTCCTCGGGGTCATCTTCTTTCTCTCACGCAAGCAGACCCGCGCCGGCCAACTGGGCCGGGTCGGTATCGGCCTGGGCCTGATCATTCTCGCGTTGCAACTGATTGTCGAAGCCGCCGCGCCGATCACCCATGCCCAAGGCGTGAAGGTCCTGTTCGCCTCCCTGACCGGCGACATCCTGCTCGACGCCCTGATGGGCGCGGTATTCGCCATGGTGTCCTATTCCAGCCTGGCGGCCGTGCTGCTGACCGCGACCCTGGCCGGCGCCGGGGTGATCAGCCTGCCGGTGGCCATCGGCCTGGTGATCGGCGCCAACATCGGCAGCGGCGTGCTGGCCTTTCTCAGTACCAGCATGCAGAACGCCGCCGGCCGCCAGGTGGCCCTGGGCAGCCTGTTGTACAAGTTGTTCGGCCTGCTGTTGATCATTCCGGTGCTCGATCCCCTGGCGCAGTGGATGGACGGCCTGGATTTCAGCCCGCAAGAGGTGGTGATCGGCTTCCACCTGCTCTACAACACCCTGCGCTGCCTGCTGCTCCTGCCCACGGTCGGGCCCATGGCCAAGCTCTGCGCCTGGCTGTTGCCCGAGCGCCCGCAAGACAGTGGCCGGGCCAAACCGCGGCACCTGGACCCCACGGCCCTGGTCACCCCGAGCCTGGCCCTGGCCAACGCGGCGCGAGAAACCCTGCGCCTCGGCGACCTGATCGACAACATGCTCGAAGCCATGCTCGACGTGCTGCGCGGCAAACAGACCGCCATCACCCAGGAAATGCGCAGCCTGAGCGACGATGTCGAGGCGCTCTACAGCGCAATCAAACTCTACCTGGCGCAAATGCCCCGGGAGGACCTCAGCGACCAGGACAGCCGGCGCTGGGCCGAGATCATCGAGCTGGCGATCAACCTCAAGCTTGCCGGTGACCTGATCGAACGCATGTTGCGCAAGGTGCAGCAGCAGAAAACCTCGCAACGGCGCCAGTTTTCTGAAGTCGGCCTGGAAGAGCTGGCCGGGCTGTACGCCCAACTGATCGCCAACCTGCGCCTGGGGCTGTCGGTATTTCTCAGTGCCGACCCGGAAAGTGCACGCCAACTGCTGCGCGAGAAGCGTCGCTTCCGCGCACAGGAGCGACGCCTGGCACACGCCCACGTCAGCCGCCTGCAACGTAAAATCGTCCAGAGTATCGAGACCAGTTCGCTGCACCTGGAGCTGATCGCCGACATGAAGCGCTTGAACTCGCTGTTCTGCAGCAGCGCCTACGTGGTCCTGGAAACCTCCGAAACCGGGGCGCTGGCAACGGATGATCTCGCTGACATCACCCATTCACCCTGAACGTCCATGGTTGACTGAAGTCTGTAGAACTTACGCACGCCGTAAGGAAGCTCGCTATGCGTTGTCTGTTGTTCGCCTGTCTGTTGTTGAGCTGCGCTCATGTGTCGGCCCTGGATCGCTTTCAAGTCGAGGGCTACATGCTGCCCAACGGCCTGCAGCTGTTGCTCAAGCCCGGGACCGAGCGCGGCCATGTGGCCATCCGGCTGGTGGTCGGGGTCGGCCTGGATGACTTCAACTGTGCCGACAAAGAACTGCCGCACCTGCTGGAGCATCTGCTGTTCAGCGGCATCGATGGCAGTGGCGAAGGCGGGCTGGAAGAACGCATGCAGGCCCTGGGCGGTGAATGGAACGCCTTCACCAGCAACGCCGACACCACCTTCGTCATCGAGGCCCCGGCCAAAAACCAGCGCAAGGTGCTCGACCTGCTGCTGGCCCTGCTGACCCGCACCCAAATCGACGACAACGCCATCACCGCCGCGAAACAGGTGGTGGAGCGCGAGGACGGCGGCCATTACTCACACCTGCAACGCTGGCTCGATCGCCAGGACCTGGGCCACAAGGCCGGCAATCAACTGGCGGTGGAGCTGGGCCTGAAATGCGCCGAACGCGCCGAAGTCGACCACCTCACCGCCGAGCAGCTGGATCAGGTGCGCAAGCATTGGTATGCCCCGAACAACATGACCCTGATCATCGTCGGCGACCTCGACCGCCTGCTCCCGGCCTACCTGGAACGTACCTATGGCCAGCTCGAACCGGTGGAGCCCAGCGAACACCTGGCACTGCCGGATATCCAGCAGCCGGCGGCGGCCGAGCGCAGCCTGATCAAGGGCTGGGTCGGCAACGGCGCGACCTTGCACTGGCTGTTTGCCGAGCCGGTGCTGGACGACGCGCACGACGCCACCTTCGACCTGCTCAAGGAGTACCTGGACTGGGCGCTCTATAGCCGGCTGCGGCTCGACCACGAATTGTCTTACGGCCCCTGGAGCGAGCGCGAGGTGTTCGGCGGCCAGGGCTTCCTCAGCCTCAATGCCGACCTGGCGCGCGATGACCTGGAGCAGGCGCAACGGGTGATCCGCGAGCTCAAGGCGCAGTTGCTCAAGGACGGGCTGGATGCCGCCACCTTCGAGCGTCTCAAGCAGGCCGCCATTGCCCGCCAGGCCTGGGCGGTGCAGGGTAACAGTGCCCTGGCCGACTACTACTGGAGCGCCCTGGGCGACTACGCCGACGGCCGCTTCAACGACCCGGCCAAGCGCCTGCGGGCGGTGAGCCTGGAACAGACCAACCAGGCCATGCACCAATTGCTCGCGGAGCCGGGCTACCTGCGCATCGAAAAACCGCTGCTCAGCGACGAACAGGTGCTGTGGCTGCTGGGCGGCCTGCTGGCGCTGGTGCTATTGATCGCCCTGGGCTGGCGCCTGCGGCGGCGATGAGCGGGGGATGCCGCAGGCGCAGGTGGATTAATTGCCCGGGCGCCTCGCCACACCTGTACGGCAACGCTATCCTGTCGCCGATTTTTCCCGCCACGACTGTGAACCCGCCCAATGCCTAACTGGACTCACCACATACAGCGCATCCTCGAACTGATGAAGCGCTACCCAGGGGTGATCGCCCTCGGCGGGTTCATTTCCGGGGTCAGCAGTTTCATTCTGGTGGACCGCCAGCAAGGCCTGGCTACCTGGATCGCCGTGATCATGCTGGTGAGCTGGCTGTGGCTGATGCTGGAAAACACCCTGACCCAGCTCTTCACCCGGGTCTTCAAGCGCGAGATTCCCCAGCCGCTGTTGCGCTACGCGACGCAGATGATCCACCAGGAAAGCCTGTTCTTCGTCCTGCCGTTCTTCTTTATCACCACCGCCTGGAACAGCGGCCAACTGGCCTTTACCGGGCTGCTGGGCGCCGCGGCGCTGGTCTCGATCACCGACCCGCTGTACTACAAGTGGCTGGCACCGCGGCGCTGGCTGTTCCTGGCGCTGCACACCTTGACCCTGTTCGCGGTGCTGCTCACGGCGCTGCCGATCATCCTGCACCTGACCACCTCGCAGAGTTTCAAGCTGGCGCTGGGCATTGCCATGCTGCTGTCGTTTCCGAGCCTGGCCTCGATCTTCCCGATCCGCAGCCTGCGCAGCGGCCTGGCGGTATTGAGCATTACCCTGGCAATTGGCGGCGCCGGCTGGTTGCTGCGCTCCTGGGTGCCGCCGGCGACCTTGTGGATCACCGAAGAGGCCATCAGCACCCAGTTGCAGGACCGCACGCCCGGCGACAGCCTGGACGACATCAGCGTGGCCCAGGTGCGCAGCGATGGCCTGTACGCCTACACCGCGATCAATGCCCCGCGCGGGCTCGACGAGCGGATTTATCACGTCTGGCAATTCAACGGCAAAGAGCTCGACCGCATAGCCCTGGATATCCATGGCGGGCGCAAGGAGGGTTACCGCGCCTGGAGCCATAAGCAGAATTTCCCCGGCGACCCGGTCGGCCGCTGGCAGGTCAGGGTCCTGACCGAGGACGGGCAGGTAATCGGTGTGCTGCGCTTCAATGTCACTGGCGCAGATCAAGCGGCCCCGGCTCAGGGCGAGGCAAAATAGCCGGGATCGTGCTATTACGTACCCCTGCGTAACAGCCAGACAAGCACGGAGCTTATGACCAGCAGCGCAACGGCCGGCAGTGCCCAACTCGATACTTCCCAGACCCCGCCCCAGCTGCGCATCAGCGGGGACTGGACGCTTGCCCACTACACCGCACTCAAGCGCCTCACCCAGCAACTGGCCGGCCAGTACGACGCCAACACCCTGATCGACCTCAACGCCCTCGGCGCCCTGGACACCGCCGGCGCTTCATTGCTGGTGGAACTTCTGGGGGCCGAGCGCCTGGGGCATAGCGCCGAGCACCAGGATTGCACCCTGTCGAGCGCCGACCGCGCGCTGCTGCGCACCGTCTACTGCTCCCTGAGCGACTTCTGCATCCCGGTCAAGGAGCCGGAAGTCTCGGTCGGCATCCAACTGTTGTCGCGCATCGGTCGGGCAGTGGATGCAATCTGGCAGGACACCCTGCAACTGCTGGGCTTTGTCGGGCTGATTCTGGAAACCATCGCCCGCAGCCTGCTGCGCCCCAAGCGCTGGCGCATCACGCCGATGGTGGCCCATATCGAACAGACCGGCCTCGACGCCGCGCCCATCGTGGCCCTGTTGACCTTTCTGGTGGGCGCGGTGGTGGCGTTTCTCGGGGCCACGGTGCTCGCCGGGTTCGGCGCCAGCATCTTTACCGTGGACCTGGTGGCGTTCTCCTTCCTGCGGGAATTCGGTGTGCTGCTGACCGCGATCCTGATGGCCGGGCGTACGGCCAGCGCCTTTACCGCGCAGATCGGCTCGATGAAGGCCAACGAGGAAATCGACGCGATCCGCACCCTCGGCCTCGACCCCATGGAGCTGCTGGTGGTGCCCCGGGTCCTGGCGCTGCTGGTGGCGCTGCCGATGCTGACGTTCCTGGCCATGCTCTCGGGGATTATCGGCGGCGGGGTGGTCTGCGCCCTGTCGCTGGGGATTTCACCGGCGATGTTCCTGTCCTTGCTGCAAACCGATATCGGCGTTCAACACTTCCTGGTGGGCATGGTCAAGGCGCCGATCTTCGCCTTCCTGATCGCCGCGATCGGTTGCCTGGAAGGCTTCAAGGTCAGCGGCAGTGCCGAATCGGTGGGCGCCCACACCACGTCCAGCGTGGTGCAGTCGATTTTCGTGGTGATTGTGCTGGACGCCGTGGCCGCGCTGTTTTTCATGGAGATGGGATGGTGAGCCGCTTACCTCGCCCGCCCGCCGAGGCGGTGATTGAAGTCCGTGGGCTGTGCAACCGCTTCGGCAAGCAGAGCGTGCACGAAAACCTCGACCTGGACCTGTACAAGGGCGAGATCCTTGCCGTGGTCGGCGGTTCGGGCAGCGGCAAGTCGGTGCTGTTACGCAGCATCATCGGCCTGCGCCAGCCCAGCGAAGGTTCGGTGCGGGTCTTTGGGCAGAACCTGCCCAGCCTTTCCGAGCATGAACGCTCGATGGTCGAGCGGCGTTTCGGCGTGCTGTTTCAGAAGGGCGCGCTGTTCTCATCGTTGACCGTCACCGAGAACGTCGCCTTGCCGCTGATCGAACACGCTGGCCTGAGCCGCACCGACGCCGAACACCTGGCGGCAGTCAAGCTGGCCCTGGCCGGGTTGCCGCTGTCGGCCGCCGACAAATACCCGGCCTCACTGTCGGGCGGCATGATCAAGCGCGCGGCACTGGCCCGGGCACTGGCCCTGGACCCGGACATCCTGTTTCTCGACGAACCCACCGCCGGCCTCGACCCGATCGGCGCCGCGGCGTTCGACCAACTGATCCTGACCCTGCGCGATGCCCTGGGCCTGAGTGTGTTCCTGGTCACCCATGACCTGGACACGCTGTACACCATCACTGACCGCGTGGCGGTGCTGGCGCAGAAGAAAGTGCTGGTGGCGGACGCCATCGACAAGGTCGCCGAGACTGACGACCCGTGGATACACGAATACTTCCATGGCCCTCGCGGCCGCGCGGCGCTCCTGGCCGCTACACAGCTCAACGAGGTATGACATGGAAACCCGAGCCCATCACGTATTGATCGGCCTGTTCACCGTGCTGGTGGTGGTCGGAGCCTTGCTGTTTGGCCTGTGGCTGGCCAAGTCCAGCGTCGACAAGGAGTTCAAGGACTACGAGATCGTGTTCAACGAGGCGGTCAGCGGCCTGTCCAAGGGCAGCGCGGTGCAATACAGCGGGATCAAGGTCGGCGATGTGGTCAGCCTGCGCCTGGACCCGAAAGACCCGCGCCGGGTCCTGGCGCGGATCCGCCTGAGCGGCGAAACCCCGATCAAGCAGGACACCCAGGCCAAGCTGGCCCTGACCGGGATCACCGGCACCTCGATCATCCAGCTCAGTGGTGGCACCCCGCAAAGCGAACCGTTGCGGGGCAAGGACGGCAAGCTGCCGATCATCGTCGCCTCGCCATCACCCATTGCGCGCCTGCTGAACAACAGCAATGACCTGATGACCAGCGTCAACCTGCTACTGCACAACGCCAACCGCATGTTCTCCCGGGAGAACGTCGAACACATCAACAACACCCTGGCCAACCTCGAACAGACCACCAGCGCCATTGCCGAGCAACGCGGCGACCTGCGCCAGGCCATGCAGCAAGTGGCCAACCTCGGCAAGCAGGCCAGCGGCACCCTGGAGCAGACCACCGCGCTGATGCGCACCGCCAACGGCTTGCTCAACGACCAGGGCAAACAAATGTTCGGCAGCGCCGAACAGGCCATGCGCTCACTGGAACAAAGCAGCGCCACCATCAACAGCTTGCTGAACAACAACCAAGACTCGCTGAACAACGGCATCCAGGGCCTCAACGGCCTGGCGCCGGCGGTGCGGGAACTGCGCGATACCCTGAGTTCGCTGCGGGCCATCACCCGCCGCCTGGAAGCCAACCCCAGCGGCTACCTCCTGGGTAACGACACGAACAAGGAATTCACGCCATGACGCCTATTTGCCGAGCCTTTGGCCACCTCGCCCTGATCGGCGGTTTTGCCTTGAGCAGCGCCTGCTCGATCCTGCCCAAGGGCGAGCCGGTGGATGTCTATCGACTGCCGGTGGCCCACGCAGCTGCGAGCAAGGGTGCAGGGCAGGTCCAGCACTGGTCGCTGCGGCTGGCCAAGCCGGTGGCCGGGGATGCGCTGAACACTGCGCGCATTGCCGTACTGCCCCAGGGCGACCTGATCAGCAGCTACAAGAACTCGCGCTGGAGCGACCCGGCGCCGATCCTGCTGCGCAACCGCCTGCTCGACGGCTTTCAGCGCGACGGCCGGGTGCCGTTGCTGAGCACCGACGACAGCAACCTGCAGGCGGACTTCGAACTGGGTGGCCAATTGCAGGCGTTCCAGAGCCAATACCAGGGCAACGCGGTGGAGGTGGTGATTGAGCTGGATGCGCGGCTGGTACGCGGCTATGACCAAAAGATCCTCGCCAGCAAGCGCTTTGAAGTGCGTCAGCCGTTGAACGACACGAAGGTTCCGGCGGTGGTGGCAGGCTTTGGCCAGGCCGGGGATGCGCTCAGCCGCCAGGTGGTGGAATGGGCCGTCGCCCAAGGCAGCGCCTTGTATAAACCCTAGGGTCTGTTGAGGTTGCTGCAAGGGCGTTCACCCTTGCAGCGAATTTCCAGGCTGACTCAGCCAAAGAACCAGTAGCACACGCCGATGGCCGCCACGACCCCGGCAAACTCTGCCAACAGAGCGCAGCCCACGGCATGCCGCGCACGCTGGATACCCACCGCACCGAAGTACACCGCCAGCACATAGAAGGTGGTCTCGGTGCTGCCCTGGATGGTCGCCGCCACCAGGGCCGGGAAGCTGTCCACGCCCTGGGTCTGCATGGTTTCAATCAGCATCGCCCGCGCCGCACTGCCGGAGAACGGCTTGACCATGGCGGTCGGCAGGGCGTCGACGAAGCGCGTGTCCCAACCGGCCCATTCCACCAGGTAACGAATGCCGTCCAGGCCGAAATCCAGGGCCCCGGAAGCCCGCAGCACACCCACCGCACACAGCATCGCCACCAGGTACGGCAGCAGGTTCTTGGCGACGTCGAAGCCCTCTTTGGCGCCCTCGACAAAGGCCTCGTAGACCTTGACCTTGCGCAGCGCGCCAATCACCAGGAACAGCATGATCAAGCCAAACAGGGTGAGGTTACCGAGGATCGACGACAGGCTGGCCAGGGCCGTGGCCGAGAGGGTCGCCAGCAGGGCCATGAAGCCGCCCAGGGCCAATGCGCCGGGAATCAGGTACGCCAGCACCACCGGGTCCCACAGGCGCAGACGCTGCATCACGGCCACCGAGAGCAGCCCGACCAGGGTCGAGGCGCTGGTCGCCAGCAGGATCGGCAGGAACACCAGGGTCGGGTCGACGGCGCCTTGCTGGGCGCGGTACATGAAGATGGTCACCGGCAGCAGGGTCAGGGAAGAGGCGTTGAGCACCAGGAACAGGATTTGCGCGTTACTGGCCACGGTCTGGCTGGGGTTGAGCTCCTGCAGGGCCCGCATGGCCTTGAGCCCGATGGGGGTGGCCGCGTTATCCAGGCCCAGGCCGTTGGCGGCGAAGTTGAGGGTGATCAGGCCGATGGCCGGGTGGCCGGCGGGCACCTCCGGCATCAACCGGCGGAACAGCGGGCCCAGGACCTTGGCCAACCAGTCGACGATCCCGGCTTTTTCGGCGATGCGCAAAAAGCCCAGCCACAGGGTCAGGGTGCCAAACAGCAGCACCATCACTTCCACCGACAACTTGGCCATGGCGAAAATGCTTTCCACCATCGCCGCAAAGATCCCGGCGTTGCCGCCGATCAGCCACTGCGCCAGCGCCGAAACGGCCGCGACGATGAAAAAGCCAAGCCACAGGCCATTGAGCATCAGTTAATCCCCCGGAAGATGCGGCGAATGATAGCGGGGCGGGCAGAAACGACAAACCCCGGATTGACCGGGGTTTGTCGAGCAGCGTAGCGCCAGGGCTGAAGCAGTGCGCTGGGCTTGAGGGCCCGCGCAGCCTGCGACAGCGGCTACATCAGCGGCTGGTTTCGCCGCTTGGCAGCGGTTCCTTGCTGCGCCAGTGCGGCAGGGAGTTCCAGTAGCGCTGGCCCTTGGCGTCGTCGTACATACCTTCCCAGCGGGAGATGACCAGTACGGCCAGGGCGTTGCCGATCACGTTCAGGGCAGTACGCGCCATGTCCATGATGCGGTCGACACCGGCGATGAAGGCCAGGCCTTCCAGCGGGATGCCAACGCTGCCCAGGGTCGCCAGCAGCACCACGAAGGACACGCCCGGTACGCCGGCGATGCCTTTGGAGGTCACCATCAGGGTCAGCACCAGCAGCAGTTGCTGGCTGATGGACAGGTCGATGCCATACAGCTGGGCGATAAAGATCGCCGCGATGCTCTGGTACAGGGTCGAACCGTCGAGATTGAACGAGTAGCCGGTCGGCACCACAAAGCTGCAAATGGCTTTCGGCGCGCCGTAGGCTTCCATCTTCTCGATCACACGCGGCAGTACGGTTTCCGAACTGGCGGTGGAGTAGGCGAGCACCAGCTCATCCTTGAAGATGCGCATCAGCTTGATCACCGAGAAGCCGAACAGGCGTGCGATCAGGCCCAGGACCACGAAGGCGAAGAAAGCGATGGCCACGTAAACCAGGATCACCAGCTTGGCCAGCGGCAGCAGGGAGGCGAAGCCGAAGTTGGCGACGGTCACCGCGATCAGGGCGAATACTCCGATCGGGGCGTAGTTCATGATCATGTGGGTGACTTTGAACATGCTTTCCGAAACGCCCTGGAACATCTTCACCAGGGGTTCGCGCAGGTCCGATTGCAGGCTCGACAGACCGAGGCCGAACAGCACCGAGAAGAAGATGATCGGCAGCATTTCGCCGCGAGCCATGGCTGCGAAGATGTTCGACGGGATCAGGTTGAGGATGGTCTCGATGAACGCGTGTTCATGCTGCACTTCGGCGGCGGTCGCCTGGTACTTGGAGATATCCACCGTGCCCAGGGTGCTCATGTCGATGCCGGTGCCCGGGTGGAACACGTTGGCCAGAACCAGGCCGACGAGGATGGCAATGGTGGTGACGATTTCGAAATAGATGATGGTCTTGAGGCCGATACGCCCCAGTTTCTTCGCGTCGCCGACACCGGCAATGCCGACGATCAACGAGGAGATCACGATAGGGATCACGATCATTTTGATCAGACGGATAAAGATATCGCCCGCAGGTTGCAGGACGTTGCTGATCCACCAGGCTTTTTCCGCACTGAAGTGGTTGAGCAGCGCACCAATTGCTATCCCCAGAACCAGACCGATGAGGATCTGCCAGGCGAGGCTAAGCTTTGCCTTCTTCATATCATTACCCTTACTTGCGTTGGACTCGGGCTGATGCGCGAACTGGAACGCTCAATGGCGGAAAAGTCTGTGCATCGGCCCCCGTATAAGGTCACCCCGAGCGCGGATTTAGGGCTCTCGGCAGGCGAAAAAAGGCGCAACTATTCCGATGCAAGGGAGGCGCGTCTAATGCCGTAAACGCCTACCCTATGCCGAATCGGCATGAGATTTTCCAAACAAAACGAACGTCCCAACCGGTTCGAATACGCCATTTCGGCAGGCAATAATGCCGCGAAACAGCCATTTCAGGCGGCGTGCGGGGCTGTCGGGAGGGTCAGGAAAGAGCCTTGGAAACTTCCGGATTGCGCTGAATAAGCAGCCTAGGAATGATCCGATTTTTTTGAGAAGTTTCTGGATATACGGTCGCAGAGAAACACCACGAAACGTTTGATCGACGTCAACGGAAGTTTTTCGCGTACGAGGAAGGTTGGCGAATTCAGATAAATGGCTTGGGTTGCAACGACTTGTATCAAAGCACGCCGCAAGTTCATCAAGCCTACGCTGGCTTGGGAACTTGCGCCGCTGCTCTTTCCTGACCCGGCCCTTTCGGAGGTACTCCCTGTACCCGAGGGTTTGTTGACGTTTGGTGACGAGCCGCGTTGCTGGGCCAAACGTCAACAGACCCTAAGTCACTCCGATCCTGAAACAATCAGAATATCCCGGTGCCTCTGCCTGTCAGCAAAACCTCTGAACTCAGTACCAGTTCGGGTCTTTCTTGAGTTGCTCTTTCAACAGCGCCTGCATACCTTCATCCGGCTTGCCGAGGAAACGGTACTCGGCATGGCGGGTGGGCGACTTGTCTGCGGGCAGGCCCGCCGGTACTTCGACCAGCATGGCGTAGGCGTGTTTCTTGTCGAAGCTGACAGCGACGATCAAGCGCCTGTTCAGGCAGGTCTGCGCGGTTTCGCACAGCGGCCCGACCAGGTACTTGTCGCCGTCTTCTTCAACGGCGTTCATTTGCTGCGCATCACCCGAGAGGTTCAACACCCACTCCGGCAACCGCTCTTCCTTGTGCACAACCCCTTGCCAGGTTTGGCGGTACTGCGGGTCCGAGCTGAGCAGCTCATTGACCCGCGCCTGGCCATCGTTGGCCGCCATCGCCAGGGTGCTGCCACCCAGCAACAGAGCGGCCGCCAATGTCTTGAACGAGAAGCTCATGGGTCAGCCTCGGCCGCGACGGCCAAAGAAGAAGGAAGCGATAAACATCACCAGGAACACGACAAATAGAATTTTGGCGATACCCGTGGCGGTGCCCGCGATTCCACCGAAGCCCAGTACGGCAGCGACAATGGCGATGATCAGGAATGTGATTGCCCAGCTCAACATGGTGATTCTCCTTACTGTTTTCTATTGGGGATGCCGCTTGTGTTGCCAGCTCCGGAGCGCCGATGCACGCCGGGCCTTTTGCCTAAAACACCCAGCGTTGCTGAGCGGGCGCCTCGAGCGCAGGCTGCGCCTGGTCGACGGCCATCATCTCCATCGGCGCCGAGGCGGCAGATGCGCTGCCAGCCTGGCTGAAATGGGTCTGGGTAAACACATGAGCCGGCACCCGCAGCGCTTGCTGCTGGGCGTGCTGCCACTGCTGAAACTGCTGACCGCCAATCAGGGTCACCAGCAGCGCGAGGCTGGCAAACAGGCCCTGCTGCAAGTGCAGAGGCGAAATACGCAATTGGGCAAGGCTTTGGCGGCTCATCCTGAAACTCCTCCCACACTGTGGTGATGTTATTAGCGGAGCCGTGCAAATCGCCCCTTGATACTCACTACAGTGCAGCCGTCATGCCAGCTTCGAAAATCACTAAATAACCAATAAAATCAATTACTTATCAAAACAAAAAGACCGCCTGCCACACGCATCCTGCACGATGGCCCCCGGCACGCCGTGCGAATTGCACGATTTGGCGGAATATGGCCCCCATCATCACCCCCGGGGAACTTTGCTGGCCCGAGGCCAGACTGAACAACAGCCCGGTAAAACCGTGAAAAAGCCGTCGATTCAGGTCATTAGCTATTAGGTCGGGAGATAACTAACCTGCACGTCCTGGAATGGATCAGAATTAACATTGCAACTTGCCCGATTTTTCCGGGACTAAATAAGACAGTTCATTTAAGGAGAGTGGGAAATGGCATCAGCGCCGGAAAAACAAGGCCGTATCCTTCTGGTGGATGATGAGTCCGCAATCCTTCGTACCTTCCGCTACTGCCTGGAAGATGAGGGCTATACCGTCGCCACCGCCAACAGCGCGGCCCAGGCCGACGCCCTGTTGCAACGCCAGGTATTCGACCTGTGTTTCCTCGACCTGCGCCTGGGTGAAGACAACGGCCTGGATGTACTGGCGCAAATGCGCACCCAGGCACCGTGGATGCGCGTGGTGATCGTGACCGCGCACTCGGCCGTCGACACTGCGGTGGATGCGATCCAGGCCGGCGCCGCCGATTACTTGGTCAAACCCTGCAGCCCCGATCAACTGCGCCTGGCCACCGCCAAGCAACTGGAAGTGCGCCAGCTCTCGGCGCGCCTGGAAGCCCTGGAAGGCGAAGTGCGCAAACCCAAGGACGGCCTGGACTCCCACAGCCCGGCGATGAAGGTGGTCCTGGAAACCGCACGCCAGGTCGCCAGCACCGATGCCAACATTCTGATCCTGGGCGAGTCCGGCACCGGCAAGGGCGAGCTGGCCCGGGCCATTCACGGCTGGAGCAAACGCGCGAAAAAGTCCTGCATCACCATCAACTGCCCCTCCCTGACCGCCGAACTGATGGAGAGCGAGCTATTCGGCCATAGCCGCGGCGCCTTTACCGGGGCCAGTGAAAGCACCCTGGGCCGGGTCAACCAGGCCGATGGCGGCACCTTGTTCCTCGACGAAATCGGCGACTTCCCCCTGACCCTGCAACCCAAGCTGCTGCGGTTCATCCAGGACAAGGAATACGAGCGCGTGGGCGACCCGGTGACCCGCCGCGCCGACGTGCGGATCCTCGCCGCCACCAACCTCAACCTCGAGGACATGGTGCGTGACGGCCGCTTCCGCGAGGACCTCTTGTACCGCCTGAACGTGATCACCCTGCACCTGCCGCCCCTGCGCGAACGCAGCGAGGACATCCTGACCCTGGCCGATCGTTTCCTGGCACGCTTCGTCAAGGAATACGCGCGCCCGGCCCGGGGCTTCAGCGACGAGGCGCGGGAAGCGCTGCTCAACTATCGCTGGCCCGGCAATATCCGCGAGCTGCGCAACGTGGTGGAACGCGCCAGCATCATTTGCCCCCAGGAACGGGTGGAAATCAGCCACCTGGGCATGGCCGAGCAACCCACCAACAACGCCCCGCGCATCGGTGCGGCGCTGAGTCTGGACGAGTTGGAAAAGGCCCATATCGGCGCAGTCCTGGCCACCAGCGACACCCTCGACCAGGCGGCCAAGACCCTCGGCATCGATGCTTCGACGCTCTATCGCAAACGCAAACAGTACAACCTGTGAGCTGTATTTCATGAAGTTAGCGATGACACTGCGCACGCGGCTGTTTCTGAGCATTTCCGCGCTGATCACCGTGGCCCTGTTGGGGCTCCTGCTGGGGCTGGTCAGCGTGATGCAGATGGCCAAGAACCAGGAGTCGTTGATCCGCAGTAACTTCATCACCCTGGACCTGGGCCTCAAGCTGCGCCAGACCCTGGGTGATCAATTGATCATCATGCTCAGCGACAACCCCGACCTGACCACCCTGGAAGTGTCCAGGCAGCGCTACCTGGAGCTGCTCGACCAGGGCATCGAGCAACAACGCCAGGGCGAGGCAAACGGCAACTTCCAGCAGGCCCGCAGCGATTACCTGGGTTTCATGGAGGCCTACCAGAATGCCGAGAACTCGACACTGGGCATCAACGGCAATCAGCAACTGACCGAGCGCTTCAATGCACTGCGCAGCGGTTTGATCAACGAGCACAAGCAAGCCCTGGACAACATCAACCTTATCGAAAGCAAGGCCCGTGATCGGGCGCTGCTGATTGCCAGCTTGCTGGGGCTGGTGGGCGTGGCGGTGCTGATCATCGGCTTTGTCACCGCCCACGGCATCGCCCGGCGCTTCGGTGCACCGATCGAAGCCCTGGCCAAGGCGGCCGACAATATCGGTCAGGGCAATTTCGAGGTGACCCTGCCCATCTCCTCGGCGGCGGAGATGAACCTGCTGACCCGCCGCTTCGGGATCATGGCTGAGGCCCTGCGCCAGCATCAGGCGACCAATATCGACGAACTGCTGGCCGGTCAGCAGCGCTTGCAGGCGGTACTCGACAGCATCGACGACGGCCTGCTGATGATTGACCGCCAAGGCCGCCTGGAGCACCTCAACCCGGTAGCGCAGCGCCAGCTGGGCTGGGACGAGGAACGCCTCGGCCAAGGCCTGGGCAGCGCCCTGGAGCGCCCTGAGCTCGACGAACAACTGCAACTGGTCCTGCGCGGCGGCAACCTGGAGCGCGCGCCAGACGACCTGGCCATCGAAGTGGATGGGGAGTCGCGCCTGCTGACCTACAGCCTGACCCCGGTCAGCCATACCCAGGGGCATATCCTCGGGGCAGTGATGGTGCTGCACGACGTGACCGAACAACGTGCGTTCGAGCGGGTACGCAGCGAGTTCGTGCTGCGCGCCTCCCACGAATTGCGCACTCCGGTCACCGGTATGCACATGGCCTTCGGCCTGTTGCAGGAACGGGTGCACTTTGCCGAGGACTCCCGCGAGGCGGACCTGCTCAATACCGTCAACGAAGAAATGCAGCGCCTGATGCAACTGATCAACGACCTGCTGAATTTCTCCCGTTATCAGAACGGCCTGCAAAAACTCACCCTGGCGCCCTGCACCATCGAGAACCTGTTGGAGCAGGGGCAACAGCGCTTCGCCGGCGAAGCCCGGAACAAGGACATCGAGCTGCTGCTGGAGATACAAGCGCCGCTGCCGCGCCTGAACGCCGACCAGCAACAGCTGGAGCGGGTGCTGGACAACCTGATCGACAATGCCCTGCGACACACGGCCCCCGGCGGGCAGATCCGCCTGCAGGCCAGGCGCCATGGGGAGCGGGTGATTATCAGCGTCGAAGACAATGGCGAAGGCATTGCCTATGGGCAGCAAGGGCGGATTTTCGAACCCTTCGTCCAAGTGGGCCGCAAGAAAGGCGGCGCCGGGCTGGGCCTGGCGCTGTGCAAGGAAATCGTCCAACTGCACGGCGGGCGCATGGGCGTCTATTCAAGGCCGGGGCAAGGCACCCAGTTCTACCTGGCCCTGCCGCTGTAGGCGGCTTCAGGCTTCGTCGTCGTTACGCCTTGAGGTCAGCCGCCGGCCCCGGGTAATCAGCTCGATAAACTGAATGGCCGTCAGGGCTTGGGCGAACAGCCAGCCCTGGCCGAAGTTCACACCCTCGCTGCTCAGTAGCAATGCCTGATCTTCGTACTCGATGCCCTCGGCGATCACCTTGAGTTGCAGGGCGTGGGCCATGCGGATGATATGCGGCGCCACGCCACTGCTGGCGGCGTCATGACCCAGGGCATCGATAAACGCCTTGTCGATCTTCAGGCAGTCCACCGGCAGGGTCTGCAAGTAGGCCAGGCTGCAATAACCGGTACCGAAATCGTCAATCAACACCTGATGCCCGACATCGCGCAGCGCCTGCAAGTTGTCGCGGGCCACCACCACATCGATCAGCCCACGCTCGGTCACCTCAAAAGCAATCTGCCGCGCCGCGACATGATGCAAGGCCAGCAGCCGGGCCATCACCTGGCCTATGCGCGGCACCATCACATCACAGGCCGCCAGGTTGACGGAGATGTACAACTGCGGATTAGCCCGCAGCAGATGTCCCAACTGCTCCAGCAGGCGCTGCAGGACAAAGTCGGTGATCTGGCGTATCTGCCCGGTGTTTTCCGCCAGCGGGATAAACAAATCGGGGCTGGTCAGGGTGCCATCCGGGCGGCGCCAGCGGAGCAGGGCTTCTGCCCCCACGCAACGGCGGGTGTTGAGGTCGAAGATCGGCTGGTACAACACCTGCAACTCATCGCGGCGCAGGGCTCCATGCAACTCCCCACCCAAGGATTGGCTCTGGCGCGCCAGTTGATAGACCAGGCCACCAATAAAGGTCGATAACAACAGGCTGATGGGCAGCAGCCACCACCAGTCCTCGATCATCTCGTCCTGCATGCTGGCGCGGGGGGTGACCAGCACCAGTTGGTACTCGGGGGTACGGGTGGGCATGCGATAGATCAGGCGAGTCGGGGTCACTTGCAGGACGTCGCGATTGCCGGGCGACACCGGCTCGGCCACCGGCCATGGCAGCGCCTGGCCAAGCACCGGTATAGCGCGGGTGCCGTGGTCGACCACCACCATCAGGCTGCTGTTGGCCGGCAGGTCGACGACGTCGGTCAGATGCCCGCGCGAGGTGGCGACCCGGAAGTTGCCACGTCCCAGCATCAGCGCGGCGAGGTTTTCATTGGGTTGGGTCGAGGTGTTGAGCCAATAGCTGTAGGTCGGACCCTTGATATCAGGGGGACGGATCGCCATCAGGCTGTCCTGGCGCGGCCAATTGGAGCAGGCCTGGGTGGAATCGATATAGGCCGCCTCATAAATGAAGCGGTAGTTGAAACTCACCTGCTGCAACGCGGCGACCATATCGCCGCTGCATTCACGCAGGGGCTGCGCCTCCAGCACATCCAGACCTTCGCGCAACTGGCCGAACAGCTGCTCCAGGCGCTCCAGGAAGCGCTCGCCCTGCGCATTCATCTGCTCGCTTTCGCGCTGCTCGACCTGATGCATGGCCACCCCGATGCTTGCGAGCAGCAGCAATCCCGCGCTGAACCCAGCCGCCAGCACCGCCATCAACCACGGGCGATGGAACCAGGTGCGCAGGCGCTCGCGAGCAGCAGGCATGATTGGAGATCCGAAGGATTACCAATGAGTTATAGCAACTGATTGAGAAAGCGCCCCGACCGTCGGGCGGGCGTCATTATTTTGTCTGGTTGAGGACCTGCAGGATCGCCGCGCTTTCAGCATCGGCGACGCCATCAAAGCGCCCCGGACGGAAATGCATCTGGAATGCCGTCAACACATGCCGGGTCGCCACGTCGAACTCGCCGGTCTGAGGGGTGGTGTAGCCCAGGCGAGCCAACTCCTGCTGGAACCAGGTGGCGCTAGGCAACGCCTGGGAATACACCGCCTGCTGCCGCGCGACCGTCTGGGCATTGGGCCATTGGCCAAGGCCGGCATCCGCCAGGCGCTTCCAGGGGAACAGCGGGCCTGGGTCCAGCTTGCGCAGGGGAGCAATGTCACTGTGCCCGATGATATGGCGTGGCGAGATGTTGTTGCGCTTGCTGATGTCTTTGAGCAGCACGATCAGGTTCTGGATCTGCGCTTCGCTGTAGGGGTACCAGACGCGTCCGGTGGGGGTGTCGCGAAAGCCCGGGTTGACGATTTCAATGCCGATGGAGCTGGAGTTGAGCCAGGTACGGCCTTGCCACTCGCTTTCCCCGGCGTGCCAGGCGCGATAATTCTCGTCCACCAGCTTGAAAATGGTGCCCGCCTTGTCGTCGCCGATCAGGTAATGGCTACTAACCTGGCCATGGGTCAACAGCGCCAGCGAGCGCTCCAGGGAGGCCGAGGTGTAATGCACGACAATGAACTGCGCGCGATTGTCGAAATTGACCGAAGGGTGGCTGGTGTCGATTCGTGGACCACTGGCGCAACCAGCCAGCAGTAAAAACGAGAGGGCAAACACAAGAGATTTCATGGCAGAGGGCAGTACACGGCAGACAATAATGCAACAGTGTAACGTACTGCCCTTGGCCGGACCGGCGAAAGCCTTCGTTTTATACAAAAATAGGACAAATCCGATTTAGCCAATCTCCACCCGGTTACGCCCTGCATCCTTCGCCCGATAGAGCGCCTGATCGGCTCTTTTCAACACCTGCTCGCTGCGTTCGCCGCTTTTGAACGCACTCATGCCGATGGATACGGTGATGGTTACGCGCTCGCCCTTGAAGTGGAACGGGCAGGCCTCGATGGCGGCGCGCAGGGCTTCCACCAGGCGCGCGCCGACCGGGACCGTGGTGTCGGGCATCATCAGGACAAACTCTTCGCCGCCGAAACGGGCAATGAAATCACTGCCGCGCAGGCGCTTGCGCAGCACCGTGGCAATGATTTTCAACACTTTGTCGCCGGCCAGGTGGCCGTAGTTGTCGTTGATACGCTTGAAGTGATCAAGGTCGAGCATCACCAGCAGTAAGGTGTTGCCATGCTGTTTCCATTGGGCGATTTCATGCTCCAGCCGCTCGCTCCAGGCGGCGCGGTTGGGCAGGCCGGTCAATGGATCGATGAGCGCCTTCTGCCGCTGCTCTTCCAAGTGCTCGCGATAGCCCTGAGCTTCCTGCTCCATGCTCGATACGCGTTCGGCCAGGCTTTGCAGGCGCGCGGCCACTTCCTTCTCGCGTTCGTCGCGTTGCTTCTGGTGATGGTCCATGGTGCCCAGCAGCCCCTCAAGGTGGCTTTCCAGCACCTGCTTGAGGTCTTCCAGATCGGCAGCGTCCTGGACGCTGGTCTGCAAGCCGTCGACCTGCTCGCGGATCTGTGTATCCATGGCCCGCGCTGCCGAGTGGCTGTCAGCATGGCCATCGCTGGCGGCCTGCAGGTTGCTCTGGAACGACTCCAGGCGCTCGTTCAACTGCTTGAGGTACACCTCGAACTCATGCTGGCCGCTGTCGGTGATCGCCAGCATCAACACCGCCAGATCGTCGAGGATCGGCAGCAGTTCATACCAGTTGAGCCCATGTTGCAGGCGATCACGCATGGCTTCGGCCTGGGGCCGGTGGCGCTCGGGCAGGCTCAAGTCATCCAGCAGACCAAGCAGGGTGTGCTCAATGTGCTTGGCCACCGAACTGTAGGACGGCTCGGGGGAATCAGGCAGGGCGTAGAGCACGTCCTCCTCAGGCTGCTCGGGATCGATCGCCGCCAGCGCTTCGGCCATCACCGCCGGCAGGGGCAGGCTGTCGATCAGCGGTACACTCGGCGCGCTGACTTCGATCGCCACAGCCGGGGTCAATTCGTCAGGGTTGTCAGTTTCGGGGCTGATCACCGGCACCGCGTCAGGCGCCACGACGCTCGGGGCTGGTGCCTCAACCACAGGTTCGACGGGCAACTCGGCTGCGGCTGCGGCAACCCCAGGCTCGACAGGGGAAGCCAACACCGGCGGCACGAACGCCACGACCTGTGCGGCGGACAACGACTCAGGCGCTTGCGGCTCTTCTGGCTCTTCTGGACCCTTGGTTGCGCCGGGCTCCAGTGTCACAACAGGCGGGGCGATTTCGGCTGCCAGTACTGCCGGGGTCGGGGTCGGCTCAGGGATCGGCTTAGGGGCTGAAGGCGCCTCGGCAGACGCCGGTTGCGCCTGGCGCGGAGCTTCTGCTGCGGGCGTAGGCGTCTCGCGCTCAGCCTCGCTGACAACCGGACCCACCTCGGACGGCGCCTGTGCCGGACTTTGCGGCGCGGGCTCCGCGCCCTCTGGCTGGGCGTCGCGATGGCCAAACAGGCGTTGCAACAGGCCCGGGCGCTCCGGCTCGGCAGGCGCATCCAACTGGCTGAGCGCCTTGCCCTGCAAGCTGCTCAGCTCACTAAGCAGCAGTGGAATTTCACGCGCCTGCCCAACCCGTCCGTCCAGTTGCTTGGCGAACGCCTTCAGCGGCCGGCGAACCTCACGGGGCAACGGCAGCGTCTGGAGTTGAGCGACCAATGCCGTCAACGCGCTGCTCATCTGCTCGACGCGGGTTTCGCGCCGCTGCTCGGAGTCGAGCACAGCTTTTTCCAGGCGCGGCAACAGAGCGGCCAGGGCCGCGTCCATATCGTCACTGCGCACGACGTCGCGCATTTCCTTCATGCACTGATCGACTGCGCGGTCCGTCCCCTCCGCCGCCAGGGTGCTGCGCACCAGCCCACGGCGTAGCAAGTCGAGGCGGGCATCCCAGCGTCGCTCGAGCTTTTCCTGTTGTTCAATGCTTTTGAGGTACTTCTCTTTCCAGCGCTGTGCGTCGTCGCTCATTCATCGGATCCGCGAGGGGCAGGACTCAACGCGGGCAATGCATCAGCCGTGAGCGAACCCGGCAGACGAATCTCTACCGCGACCGGCAGGTGATCGGAAATAGGTTGGGCCAGGACCTCGACACGCTCCAGGGTCAGACTGGGGCTGAGCAGAATATGGTCAAGGCAGCGTTGCGGGCGCCAGCTGGGAAAGGTCGCTTGCAGTTGCGGGGCCAAAAGGCCCAGGTCACGCAGCGGAGAACTTTCCAGCAAATCGCTGGCGTGGGTATTCATGTCGCCCATCAGCACCTGGTGCCGATAGCCACCGATCAACTCGCGGATATAGGCCAGTTGCAGGGTACGGGCGCGGGCGCCCAGAGCCAGGTGCATCATCACCACCACCAACGCCTCGGGCCCCTCGCCAAAACGCACGAGAATCGCGCCGCGCCCCTTGGGGCCAGGCAGCGGATGGTCTTCAATCGCCCAGGGTTTCAAGCGGCTGAGCACGCCATTGCTGTGCTGGCCGAGACGCCCCAGGTTGCGGTTGAGCTGTTGATACCAGTAGGGGAAAGCGCCCAGCTGGGCCAGGTGTTCGACCTGGTTGATATAGCCGGATCGCAGGCTGCCGCCATCAGCTTCCTGCAACGCCACCAAGTCGAAGTCGCCCAACAGGTTGCCGATCTTTTGCAGATTGCCGGCACGCCCGGTGTGCGGCAGCAAGTGCTGCCAGCCACGGGTCAGGTAATGGCGATAACGTTCGGTGCTGATACCGACCTGGATATTGAAACTGAGCAAACGCAGGCGACTGTCGGCCGGCAGGCCGGTCGCTGCCAGATGGTCTTCGTTGACCTGCGGATCATGCAGGCCAACGATGCGTTCAGAACCCCAGCGCGCCATGGCAGGCGCCGCTTACTTGGCCGCTCGCTCTTTGGCGATCAGCTGGTCCGCTACGTTCAAGACACCTTCAGGACCTTCGGCGCTGCCCAGGTCAAAGCGGTACTTGCCGTTAACGACCATGGTCGGTACGCCGGAGATCTGGTAGGCCTGGGCCTTCTTCTTGGCGTCTTCAACCTTGCCTTTGACGGCGAACGAATTGTAGGTGCTTAGGAACTTGTCCTTGTCGACGCCTTCGCCAGCCAGGAACTCGGCCATTTCTTCAGGGGTCGCCAGCTTCTTGCCGCTGTGGATAGCTTCAAACACGGCTTTGTGGACGCTGTGCTCGACACCCATGGCTTCCAGGGTGATGAACAACTGGCCGTGGACGTTCCAGATACCACCGAACATGGCTGGAATGCGTACGAAATTGACGTCAGCCGGCAGCTTCTCAACCCACGGGTTGACGGTCGGCTCGAAGGCGTAGCAGTGTGGGCAGCCGTACCAGAACAGTTCGACTACTTCGATCTTTCCAGGCACCGCAACCGGAACCGCATTACTCAGCTCGACATATTGTTTACCGGCAACAATCGGCTCGGCGGCTTGAGCGGTCACGCCAAACAGGCTGGCGGTGACGAGAGCGGCGCTCAGAATCAGATTACGCATGCTTTACTCCTGAACAAATAAGGGCGCCTCGCACGACCTGAGTTCAGACAGGCCATGGCGGGCTTGAGTTCGCTAGTGTAGCGGCAGACGCCATAAAAAAGGGCGGCCTGAGCCACCCTTTATCTTTGCACCGACAGATTAATCGATCATTAACGCTACCAACTGCAAACGCCCGGGCATCGTTCGATCGCGCCGGCCGGCCTTAGTGCAGGCCTTGAATGTAGCTGGACACCGCTTCGATGTCTTTGTTGCTCAGCTTGGCTGCGATGCTGCGCATGACCATGGTGTCGCCGTCGTTGGTGCGATTGCCTTCACGGAAGTCGGTCAGTTGCTTGGTCACGTACTGAGCGTGCTGGCCACCCAGGTGCGGGAAGCCGGCTGCAGCGTTGCCCGCGCCGTTTGGCGAGTGGCAACCGGTGCAGGCGGGCATGCCCTGGTCCAGCTTGCCGCCGCGGAACAGTTCTTCGCCGCGAGCCACGACTTTGGGATCTGCCGCACCGACGCTGCCCTTCTGGCTGGCGAAGTAGGCGGCAATGTCAGCCAGGTCCTGATCACTCAGGTTGGTCAGCAGGCCCGTCATTTCCAGCACCTGACGCTTTCCGGACTTGATGTCGTGCAACTGCTTGCTCAGGTAACGCTCCCCCTGACCCGCCAGTTTTGGAAAGTTAGGCGCCATGCTGTTCCCATCCGGACCATGGCAAGCACCACATACAGCGGCTTTTGCCTGGCCTGCAGCAGCGTCGCCCGCAGCATGGGCCACGCCCGTGATGCCCAAGGTCAACAGCAGACTCACGATCAATTTGTTCATCAGCTAATCCAACTACGGCTAAGGGTTAAAGAGTTATGGACCGGGATCACTCGCTCATCCAAAGGACGATGGCTCGGTAATCCTCGGCACTGCAGTCCATGCACAAACCACGCGGCGGCATCGCCTTGAAACCCTGGGTCACGTGTTGCACCAGCGTCTCCATACCTTGCGCCAATCTCGGCGCCCAAGCTGCCTTGTCGCCCTTTTGAGGCGCGGTCGGCAGTTGTCCGGCATGACAGGCACCGCAAGCACGGTTGTACATAGCTTCCGGATCCTGTGTAGCCTGAGCGCCGTGAAGCGGCATCAAGACACCGGCAGCTAGCAGCCACTTCGTCATAAAACGACCTTTTCAGGGTTTGAGAGCGATCTGCGTTCTGATGCGCAATCAAGGTCTATCACTCTCGTGAACTTCATCCTACGCCGGGACAAAGCACACACAAAATCTGCGACATTATATACTGGCGCTACTGAAACGGAAATGAACTGCTTGCCGCACCCATTCTCGGCACCGCCCCTATCGGAAATCCCATGCAACTGAAAAACCCCATTCTCGGCCTGTGCCAACAGTCCACCTTCATGCTCAGCGCCGCCAAAGTCGATCAATGCCCCGACGACGAAGGCTTTGAAGTGGCCTTTGCCGGGCGTTCCAACGCCGGTAAATCCAGCGCCCTGAACACCCTGACCCACGCCAGCCTGGCACGCACCTCGAAAACCCCGGGGCGCACACAGCTGTTGAACTTCTTCAAGCTAGACGATGAACGCCGTCTGGTCGACCTGCCCGGCTACGGTTATGCCAAGGTGCCGATCCCGCTCAAGCTGCACTGGCAGCGCCACCTGGAAGCCTATCTGGGCAGCCGCGAGAGCTTGAAGGGGTTGATTCTGATGATGGATATCCGTCATCCAATGACCGACTTCGACCTGCTGATGCTCGACTGGACCATGGCCAGCGGCATGCCGATGCATATTCTGCTGACCAAGGCCGACAAACTGACCTACGGCGCAGCCAAGAACACCCTGCTCAAGGTCCAGGCCGATATCCGCAAAAGCTGGGGCGACAGCATCAGCATCCAGCTGTTCTCGGCGCCGAAACGCATGGGCTTGGAAGAGGCCTACACCGTACTGGCAGACTGGATGCAATTGGCCGACAAGGGCGCTGAGGTCGAGGCCTAAAAGGCCGCTGGGAGCTGCCTATGAGGTAGACAGGCAGTTTCTTGCAGGCAAAAAAAACCCCGGACTTCGTATGGGGAGGGGGAAGTTCGGGGTCTAAGGTCCGGACCGTTAGGGCGGGGTCCAGATATCTGCCAACACTTAACACAACATAGGAGCATTGAAGGGCTTCACCAGCCATTCAGTAACTCTGAGTAGCGTTTCACAAGAATAGTTCCGGCCAGGCCAAAAAACTCTTGGCGATAACCGGTTAAACTTTCGGCGCTAATAGCCTTTAGCCAGCCTTTGCCGCGACACTATGCCGCGGCAAAAGCAGGCAAAAAGTGCCCTTAGTGGGCCTCATCCCAGTTGTTTCCCACCCCGACTTCAACCAAAAGCGGCACATCCAGAGCCGCAGCACCGCTCATGTGCACCCGAATTTCCTGGCTGACCTGCTCCACCAGGTCCTCGCGCACCTCCAGCACCAGTTCATCGTGAACCTGCAGGATCACCCGGGCATCCAGGCCCGAGTCGGCGAGCCAGTTGTCCACCGCCACCATGGCTTTCTTGATGATGTCCGCCGCTGTGCCCTGCATCGGCGCGTTGATCGCGGTGCGCTCGGCGGCAGCACGCTCCTGGGGCTTGTTGGAATTGATCTCCGGCAAGTACAGGCGGCGGCCAAAGAAGGTTTCGACGTAGCCCTGATCCGCCGCCTGGGCGCGGGTGCGATCCATGTATTCGCGCACACCGGGGTAACGGGCAAAGTAGGTGTCGATATAAGCCTTGGCTTGCTTGGTGTCGACGCCGATGTCCTTGCCGAGCTTCTGCGCCCCCATGCCGTAGATCAGGCCAAAGTTGATGGCCTTGGCGCTGCGCCGTTGGTCGGAGGACACATCCGCCAGTTCAACCCTGAACACTTCGGCAGCTGTGGCCGTGTGCACATCGAGGTTGTTGCGGAACGCGTTGAGCAACCCTTCGTCCTTGGACAGGTGAGCCATGATCCGCAGCTCGATCTGCGAATAGTCCGCCGCCAGCAGTTTGTAGCCGGCCGGAGCGATGAAGGCCTGGCGGATACGCCGGCCCTCGGCAGTGCGCACCGGGATGTTCTGCAGGTTCGGATCGCTGGACGACAAACGACCGGTGGACGCCACGGCCTGGTGATAAGACGTGTGAATCCGCCCGGTACGCGGGTTGATCTGCTCCGGCAGGCGGTCGGTGTAAGTACTTTTCAGCTTGCTCATGGAACGGTACTGGGTCAGCACCTTGGGCAGCGGGTAGTCATCCTCGGCGAGTTTGGCCAGCACCTCTTCAGCGGTCGAGGGCTGGCCCTTGGCGGTCTTCTTCAGCACCGGCAAGCCGAGCTTCTCGTAGAGGATCGCCCCCAGTTGCTTGGGCGAGCCGAGGTTGAACTCTTCGCCGGCGATCTCGAAGGCTTCACGCTCCAACGCGATCATCTTCTCGCCCAGCTCGATGCTCTGCACGCCCAGCAGGTCAGCATCGACCAAAGCGCCCTGGCGCTCGATACGGGCCAGGACCGGCACCAGCGGCATTTCGATATCAGTCAAGACACTCGCCAGGCTGGGGATCGCGGCCAGTTTCTGGTGCAGGGCCTGATGCAGGCGCAGGGTCACATCGGCGTCTTCGGCGGCGTAAGGGCCGGCCTGTTCGAGGGCGATCTGATCAAACGTCAGCTGCTTGACGCCTTTGCCGGCGATGTCCTGGAAGCTCACGGTGCTGTGGTCCAGGTACTTCTGAGCCAGGCTGTCCATGTCGTGCCGGGTAGCGGTGGAGTTGAGGACGTATGACTCCAGCATGGTGTCGAAGGCGACGCCGCGCACCGTGATGCCGTTGGCCTGATCGCCACCGATGGCGCAATTGGCCAGGATGTTCATGTCGAACTTGGCATGTTGGCCGACCTTGAGCTTGGCCGGATCTTCCAGGATCGGCTTCAGGGCCAGCAGCACGCTGTCGCGATCCAGTTGCTCAGGCACGCCAATATAGGCATGGGTCAGCGGTATATAGGCCGCTTCATTGGCCTTCACCGCGAACGACAATCCCACCAACTGCGCTTGCTGAGCGTCGATGCCGGTGGTTTCGGTATCAAAGGCGATCAGCTCGGCGTTGCGCAGCTTCTCCAGCCAGACCTCGAACCGCGCCTGGTCGAGGATGGTTTCGTACTGCGCTTCGACAGCCACCACCGCTTCGACCTCGACGGCGGGCACATCGGTCAGCAGGTCCGTCTGGGCTGCGGCGCTGAGCTCGGTGCGCTTGGCATCGCGTTGCAGCTCGTCGAGCCAGCTCCTGAACTCCAGCAGGCTGTAGAGCTCGGCCAGTTTTTCGCGGTCCGGCTCACCCAGGTGCAGGTCGTCCAGGCCGATATCCAGCGGCACGTCGATCTTGATGGTCGCCAGTTGGTAAGACAGGAACGCCATTTCCTTGTGCTCTTCGAGCTTGGCCGGCAGGGTCTTGGCCCCGCGAATCGGCAGGGTCGGCACAATATCCAACTGCTCGTAGAGCTCTTTCAGCCCGCCGTTGACCCCCACCAGCAGCCCTGAGGCGGTCTTGGGACCGATACCCGGAACGCCTGGAATGTTGTCGGAAGAGTCGCCCATCAGCGCCAGGTAATCGATGATCTGCTCGGGAGCGACACCGAATTTCTCCTTCACGCCCTCCACGTCCATGCTGCTACCGGTCATGGTGTTGACCAGAGTAATGTGCCCGTCCACCAGCTGTGCCATGTCTTTATCGCCGGTGGAAATCACCACCGGGCGGTCGGCCGCCGCACTGCTGCGGGCCAGGGTGCCGATCACATCGTCGGCCTCGACCCCTTCGACACACAACAGCGGGAAACCCAGGGCAATCACGCTGGCATGCAAGGGCTCGATCTGCACCCGCATATCGTCGGGCATGCTTGGGCGGTTGGCCTTGTACTCGGCGTACATGTCATCGCGAAATGTCCCACCCTTGGCGTCGAACACCACCGCGAACGGGCTGTTTGGGTACTGCTTGCGCAGACTTTTGAGCATGTTCAGCACGCCCTTGACCGCGCCGGTCGGCAGGCCTTTGGACGTAGTCAGCGGGGGCAGGGCGTGGAACGCGCGGTACAGGTAAGACGAACCGTCCACCAGGACGAGGGGGGCTTGGCTCATGAGCAGGATCAACCTTTTCGGCGGGTCCGGCGCTAGAATAGCGGGACCGTTGACGACAAAGGGACAAGGTTATCATGCGCACACTAAATCGCTTGCTGCTGGCCAGCTTGATTGCAGTGACACCATTGGCAGTAATCGCGGCAGAGGACGCGCCATCAGCGGATCCGGATGTCACCATTCGCACGGAAGGCGACAAGACCATTCAGGAGTACCGCCAAAACGGTTTCCTGTACGCCATCAAGATCACGCCAAAGGGCGGCAAACCATACTTTCTGGTACGTGCCGATGGCTCGGATGGCAACTTTATCCGCTCGGACCAGCCGGATATGCTGATCCCGGCGTGGAAAATCTTCGAGTGGTAAAACGCTCTCAACTTTAATCGGCGCTGGCTGCCCAGCCCGCGCCCGTACTGGCAGTTTTAACCATGTCTGTGTTCACCCCCCTGGCTCGGCCCGAGCTGGAAACCTTTCTCGCCCCTTATGGGCTCGGCCGTCTGCTTGATTTCCAGGGAATAGCCGCTGGTAGCGAAAACACCAATTTCTTCATCAGCCTGGAGCAGGGCGAGTTTGTCCTGACCCTGGTCGAACGCGGCCCGGTCCAGGAAATGCCGTTCTTCATCGAATTGCTGGACGTACTGCACAACGCCGATCTGCCCGTGCCTTACGCGCTGCGCACCACCGACGGCCAGGCCCTGCGCGAGCTGGCCGGCAAACCCGCACTGCTCCAACCGCGCCTGGCCGGCAAGCACATCAAGCAGGCCAACGCCCAGCACTGCGCGCAGGTCGGCGAACTGCTGGGGCACCTGCACCTGGCCACCAAAGACAACATGATTAAGCGCAAGACCGATCGCGGGCTGGACTGGATGCAGGAGCATGGCAGCCAGTTGCTGTCCCATCTGCCTGAAGACGCTCGTGAACTGCTGCAGCGGGCACTGGATGAAATCACCGAGCAGAAGGCCAAGATCCTGGCGCTGCCGAGGGCCAATATCCACGCCGACCTATTTCGCGACAATGCGATGTTCGAAGGCACCCACCTGACCGGGCTGATCGATTTCTACAACGCCTGCTCGGGCCCGATGCTGTATGACGTGGCGATTGCTCTGAACGATTGGTGTTCGGACGACCAAGGCGTGATCGACGGCCCTCGGGCCCGGGCCTTGCTCGGGGCTTATGCCGCCCTGCGCCCCTTCAGTGCGGCCGAGGCGCAACTGTGGCCGACCCTGCTGCGCGTAGCTTGCGTGCGGTTCTGGCTGTCACGGCTGATTGCCGCCGAGTCGTTTGCCGGACAGGACGTGCTGATTCACGACCCGATGGAGTTTCAGCAACGCCTGGCGCAGCGCCAGAGCGTCGATACCCCGCTGCCTTTCGCTTTCTGAGGGCCGGTGGCACTGGCGCCCGCTCGGGCTCCAGTGCCACGCGGACCGGTAGTGGGACTGCTAACCGGCGCGCCGGCCGGTCCAGCGGGAGCAAGCTCCCTCGCCACAGGCCCGCTTTTTACAGCGACTCCAGGCAACCCGCCAGGTCATTGCCGAGCTTTTCCAGCACCTGCTCATACCCTTGAGCCGTGGCCGGGGTGTAACCGCCCAAGGCGTCCAGCTCCGCCAACTTCACCGGCAGCCCCGCGACCAGGGTTTCCGCCAGTCGAGGCCGCAGCGGCGGCTCGCTGAAGACACAGGTCTTGCCCACTTCCTGCAACCGCGTGCGCATCGCCGCAACGTGCTGCGCACCCGGCTGGACTTCCGCCGCGACACTGAACACGCCCGTGTGCTTGAGACCGTAGGCGTCTTCGAAATAATCGAACGCTTCGTGGAACACGAAATAGGGCTTGCCGGCGATAGCCGCCAGGCGTTGCTTCAGGCGTGCATTCAGTGCGTCCAGACGCCCTTCAAAGGCGCTGAGGTTGCTCTGGTAGCGCGCGGCGTTGGCAGGGTCGGCGGCGCTCAGGTCGGCGGCCATGCGCGCGGCGATCACGCGGGCGTTGATCGGGGATAGCCAGAGGTGGGCATCCAGGCTGCCGGGGCGATGATCGTGATCATGTTCATCGGCATCTTCGGCGTGGGAGTGGCTATCTTCGGCAAAACGGCGAAGTTTGAGCCCGGGAATGTCCTGAATCGCCACGGACGGCAGGGTCCGACCCTTCAGCACCCGAGGCAGGAACCCCTCCATGTCCGGGCCAATCCAGTACAGCAGGTCTACCGACTGTACCTTGCGCACATCGGATGGGCGCAACGCATAGTTGTGCGGCGAGGCACCAGGCGGCAGCAGCACTTCGGGAACCGCCACGCCGTCCTGCACCGCAGCGGCAATCAACTGCAAGGGTTTGATGCTGGTCAGCACCCGAACCTCGGCCTGGGCAGCGCCGATCACGAACAGGTTGATGGTAAAAGCGACAAAAAGGGCAAAAAGTCGGGACACGATGACCACTCGAGGAGGCGAGAACAGGTAACATAATAACGTCTCTCACAACTATCGTCGCCGCTCATGCCTAAAACACCGCTCGCCAGCCGTCCCCACGACCACTCTCATTGCGTGCACAGCGCACTGTCTGAGGCCGACGCCCTGTGCGCCCGGCAAGGCCTGCGCCTGACTGCCCTGCGGCGGCGGGTGCTGGAACTGGTGTGGCAAAGCCACAAACCGCTGGGCGCCTACGACATCCTAGCCGTGCTCAGCGAGCAGGACGGTCGCCGCGCCGCGCCGCCGACGGTGTACCGTGCCCTGGATTTCCTGCTGGAAAACGGCCTGGTGCACCGCATCGCCTCGCTCAACGCCTTTGTCGGCTGCAACCACCCGGAGCATGCGCACCAGGGCCAGTTCCTGATTTGCCGCGAATGCCACGCGGCCATCGAACTTGAACAAGCCAGCATCAGCGACGCCATTGTCAGCAGCGCCCGCGATGTCGGCTTTATCGTCGAAGGCCAGACCGTCGAAGTCGTCGGACTGTGCTCGGGCTGCCAGGGGGCTTGATGAGCACTGCGCTGATTCGCCTCGAGCAGGTCGCCGTGACCTTTGCCGGGCAAAACGTACTGGACAACATCCAGCTCAGCGTCGAGCCGGGGCAGATCGTGACCCTGATCGGCCCCAACGGCGCCGGCAAGACCACCCTGGTGCGGACCGTGCTCGGTCTGCTCAAGCCAGACAGCGGCACGGTCTGGCGCAAACCCAAGCTGCGCGTGGGCTATATGCCGCAAAAACTCCACGTTGACCCGACCTTGCCGCTGTCGGTGCTGCGCTTCTTGCGCCTGGTACCGGGAGTGGACCGCACTCGGGCCCTGGCCGCGCTCAAGGAAGTCGGCGCCGAACACGTGATCGACAGCCCGGTGCAGAGCGTTTCCGGGGGCGAGATGCAGCGCGTGCTGCTGGCCCGGGCCCTGCTGCGCGAGCCTGAACTGCTGGTGCTCGACGAGCCGGTGCAGGGCGTCGACGTCGCCGGCCAGGCCGAGTTGTACAGCCTGATCACGCGCCTGCGCGACCGTCACGGTTGCGGGGTGCTGATGGTCTCCCACGACCTGCACCTGGTGATGAGCACCACTGACCAGGTGGTGTGCCTCAACCGTCACGTCTGCTGCTCCGGGCACCCCGAGCAAGTCAGCGGCGACCCGGCCTTTGTCGAGCTGTTCGGCAAAAACGCGCAAAGCCTGGCGATCTATCACCACCATCACGACCACGCCCATGACCTGCACGGGTCGGTGGTCACCACCGAGGCCGCCGCAGGCCACGTTCACGTCCATGGAGAAAGCTGCAAGCATGGCTGATTTTCTGCTCTACGCCCTGCTTGCAGGTCTTGCCCTGGCACTGGTCGCAGGCCCCTTGGGCTCATTCGTGGTCTGGCGACGCATGGCGTATTTTGGCGACACCCTGTCCCACGCCGCCTTGCTGGGCGTGGCCCTGGGCTTTCTGCTGGATGTCAGCCCGGCCGTGGCGGTGACCGTCGGCTGCCTGCTGTTGGCGGTGCTGCTGGTTACGCTGCAACAGCGCCAGCCGCTGGCATCCGACACTCTGCTGGGGATTCTTGCGCCCAGCACCCTGTCCCTGGGGCTGGTGGTACTAAGCTTCATGCATGAGGTCCGGATCGACCTGATGGCCTATCTGTTCGGCGACTTGCTGGCGATCAGCCCGGGCGACCTGGGCTGGATCCTCGGCGGCAGCGCCCTGGTATTGCTGTTGCTGGTGGCCCTGTGGCGGCCGCTGCTGGCGGTGACCGTGCACGAAGAGCTGGCACGGGTCGAAGGCCTGCCGGTGGCGGCGTTGCGCCTGGTGTTGATGCTGCTGATCGCCGTGGTGATCGCGGTCGCGATGAAGATTGTCGGGGTCTTGTTGATCACGTCGTTGTTGATCATTCCGGCCGCCGCCGCCCAGCGCCACGCCCGCTCGCCGGAGCAGATGGCCCTCGGCGCCAGCCTGCTGGGTATGCTCGCGGTGTGTGGCGGGCTGGCGTTGTCCTGGTTCAAGGACACCCCGGCCGGACCCTCGATTGTGGTCACTGCCGCCGCGCTGTTTTTGCTGAGTTTTGTCCTGCCCCGTCGAGGGGTGTAGACTTGCTCGTTTTTTGCGCAATTAGAGAGTCGCAGGAATGAAGCCGTTCGCCTCCCGTTATCTGCTCCTTGTCGCATTTTCCCTGCTACTGGGCGCCTGCCAAAGCACGCCGCCGGCGGCCACCGAGGTCCCCGACGCACGGGCCACGGCGATCGCGCAGCTGCAACAAAACATCGCCAGCAGCGAGCTGGCCACCGCCGAGGATCAACTCGCCACGTTGCAGGCCCAGTCGCCCAACGACCCGCAGTTGGAGCCCTACCAACGGCAATTGGCCGAAGCCTATCTGCAGCGCAGCCAGATCGTGCTGCAAAAGGGCGACGTCAATGCCGCCGCGACCGCGCTGAGCCGCGCCCGGGCGCTGATGCCCAAGGCTCCGGCCCTCACCGGCGGCGTCAACAATGCCATCGCCCACGCCCGCAAGGCGGAACTGGAGCAGGCAGAAGCCGCACTGAAAGCCGCCGAAGCAAAACCTGTGGCCAAGGTGATCGACCCGACAGCCGAAAGCACCACCGTCGCGCTGAACCTGAAGGATATTCGGCAAATGCGTCGCCAACTCGACGCGATCGCCAGCGATGTGGTGAATTATCAGTGTGACGTGAGCATCCAGGCCCCGCGCACTGAAGATTACCCCTGGCTGGCGACGTTGCTGAGCAAACGGGTGAAGAAACTCGATGCCGACTTTGATCTGAAGATCAAACGCCAGATCCTGCGGCACATTCCCGCGCAGATCGTCTTGAGCCCACGCAAGGCCCAATGACTCCAAGCGCCGGCCCGGCGGCTCCTGCTGGAACCGTCGGCCCGGCGACCGTGCTTTCGTCAGCTCACGCCGGAATTGCCTTGGCCTTGGGCTCCCGCGCCCAGACCCGATGCTGGGCAATCGCCGCGAAGAACGCCTTGATTGACTTGGCATCGCCACCGACGATCAAGCCCGCGTCCGCCTCCAGCTTCAACACCTCCAGCAACTGTTTGGCCTCACCGCTCAGGGCAATGGCCTTGAGGTGTTTGTAGGCTTCCAGCAGGTAATGCAGGGCCACGCCATCGCCACTCAAGGCCTGGATCGACTTGGCACCGCCGGGCACGAATACGGCGTCAAATGCCACTGACGGCAAGCCCTCCATCGACGCATCCACCGCCAGGCTCTGGCCATCGGCCGTGGTCACCGGCGCTGAGGTCGGGCCCAGCAACTTGGCGTGGGCACCGGCAGCCTCCAGGGCTTTTTTAATCGCGGCGATCGCCGCACCATCGACGCCATTCGCCGCCAGTATCGCGACTTTCCGGGTTCTGATATCCCCTGACAGCAGGTTGGCCTGGCTCAGGGCCGGCGAGCGATCCAGGGCCGGCTCGGGCACGTCGACGGTACCGGCCTTGGGTGCCGGCAGGCCGAGGTTCTCGGCAACCCGTGCAGCCAGGCCCAGGTCGATATTGGCCAGGATCTCATTGACCTGGCGCTCGCGGATCCATTGGCGCTCGACCTTGCCCAGCTCAAAGCTGTAGGCCGCAATGATGTGCTCCTGCTCATGGGCACTCATGCTCTTGAAGAACAACCGCGCCTGGGAGAAGTGATCGCTGAAGGATGCGCTGCGCTCGCGGATCTTGTGCGCATCGATGCGCTCGTTATAGCTCTCGAAGCCACCATCCTGGGCCGCTGGTGGCGTCTCCTTGGGCCAGCCGCCGTCGATCGAGTTCGGCTCGTAGGAAGCGCGGCCTTTGTCGATGGTGGTGCGGTGCATGGCATCGCGCTGGCCGTTATGAAATGGCGTGACCGGACGATTGATCGGCAGCTCGTGAAAATTCGGTCCGCCCAGACGGCTGATCTGGGTATCGGTGTAGGAAAACAGCCGCCCCTGCAACAGCGGGTCATTGGAGAAGTCGATGCCCGGCACGATATGCCCGGGGCAGAACGCCACCTGCTCGGTTTCAGCAAAGTAGTTGTCCGGATTGCGGTTGAGCACCATCTTGCCCAGGGGCGTGATGGGCACCAGTTCTTCGGGAATCAGCTTGGTTGGGTCGAGGATGTCGAAGTCGAAGTTGTGCTCGTCTTCCTCGGCAATGATCTGCACCCCGAACTCCCATTCCGGGTAATCGCCGCCTTCGATCGACTCCCAGAGGTCGCGCCGGTGGAAGTCGGTGTCCTTGCCTGCCAGCTTCTGCGCCTCGTCCCACACCAGGGAGCAGGTCCCCGCCGTCGGGCGCCAGTGGAATTTGACGAAGTTGGACTTGCCCTCGGCATTCACCAGGCGAAAGGTGTGCACGCCAAAACCCTGCATGGTGCGCAGGCTTTTCGGGATGGCGCGGTCGGACATGGCCCAGATCACCATGTGCGCCGACTCCGGCTGCAATGAGACGAAATCCCAGAACGTATCGTGGGCCGAGCCGCCCGTGGGCATCTCGTTGTGCGGCTCGGGTTTTACCGCGTGCACAAAGTCCGGGAACTTGATCGCATCCTGGATAAAAAACACTGGCATGTTGTTGCCCACCAGGTCGAAGTTGCCCTCGTCGGTGAAGAACTTCACGGCAAAACCCCGCACGTCCCGCACGGTATCGCCCGAGCCACGGGGGCCCTGCACCGTGGAAAAACGGACGAAGACCGGGGTTTTCTTGCCCGGGTCCCGCAGGAAACCGGCCTTGGTCAGGGCTGAATGGTTGTCATAGGTCTGAAAGTAGCCATGGGCGCCGACGCCACGGGCGTGGACGATGCGCTCCGGAATGCGCTCATGGTCAAAGTGCGTGATTTTCTCACGCATGATGAAGTCTTCCAGCAGCGAAGGCCCGCGGGCGCCGGCCTTCAGGGTGTTCTGGTTATCGGCGACCTTGACCCCCTGGTTGGTACGCAGGGCTTGCTCGGTGGCGTCCGAACGAAAGGCTTCCAGGCTTTGCAGCTTGCTGTTGGTATTGCCGCGATCCAGGGTGTCGGTCCCGGCCAGTTGGCTTTTTGATGGGCTTGGCTTCTTGGTACTCATCAGACAAAAACTCCTCGTTTTGCGAACCCCCGGCAGGCCTGGGTTTCATGAGCAAAGTCCCCAGGCACGGCACCTGGGAGGTTTCGAGTTGCTTAAGTAGTGACTGATGAGCCGCAGTGGCCGTTCCTTTTTTATGACCTTTGATCGCGTTATTGCCAAATCGAAGGATGAATACGAAATAAATGCTAAGAACCTCTATACGGACAGGCTAAAATGCGCGCCCGGCTAACCGCTGACCCTTTTTCCAACGCGCCCCACAAGGTTCGCTACGTGATCGAGTTTCAAGACGTCCATAAAACCTACCGGGTCGCCGGTAAGGATATTCCCGCCCTGCATTCGACCAATCTGCGTGTCGAGGAAGGCCAGGTGTTCGGCATCATCGGCCATTCCGGTGCGGGCAAAAGTACCCTGCTGCGCCTGATCAACCGCCTGGAAAACCCCAGCGGCGGCGAGATCATCGTCGACGGCGAGGCGGTCACCCTGCTCAATGCCAATGGCCTGCGGCGCTTCCGCCAGCAGGTCGGGATGATTTTCCAGCACTTCAACCTGCTGGCGTCCAAGACCGTGGCCGACAACGTGGCCTTGCCCCTGACCCTGGCCGGCGAAATGCCACGCAGCGAAATCGACAAGCGCGTTGCCGAACTGCTGGATCGCGTCGGCCTCGCCGATCACGCCAAGAAGTACCCGGCCCAGCTTTCCGGAGGCCAGAAGCAGCGCGTCGGCATCGCCCGCGCCTTGGCCACCAAGCCGAAAATCCTGCTCTGCGACGAAGCCACCAGCGCCCTGGACCCGCAAACCACGGCGTCGGTCCTGCAACTGCTGGCCGAGATCAACCGCGAGCTGAACCTGACCATCGTGCTGATCACCCATGAAATGGACGTGATCCGCCGCGTCTGCGACCAGGTGGCGGTGATGGATGCCGGCGTGATCGTCGAGCAAGGCGCGGTCGCCGATGTGTTCCTGCACCCCAAACACCCGACCACCAAGCGTTTCGTCCAGGAAAACGAGCAGATCGACGAAAGCGAACAGCGCGACGATTTCGCCCACGTACCGGGGCGCATCGTGCGCCTGACCTTCCAGGGCGATGCCACCTACGCGCCGCTGCTGGGCACCGTGGCCCGCGAGACCGGGGTCGACTACAGCATCCTCGCCGGACGCATCGACCGCATCAAAGACACCCCTTATGGGCAACTGACCCTGGCCGTGACCGGCGGTGACATGGAAGCGGCCTTTGCCCGCTTCACCGCGGCCGATGTGCATATGGAGGTGCTGCGCTGATGGATGCTTTCTTCGCCAATATCGACTGGTTTGAAATCTGGCTGGCCACCGGCGACACCCTGATGATGCTCGGCGGCTCGCTGCTGTTCACCGTCTTGCTCGGCTTGCCTCTGGGCGTGCTGCTGTTTCTGTGCAGCCCACGGCAGTTGCTGGAGCAAAAGTCGGTGTACGCCTTGCTGTCGCTGATCGTGAATATCCTGCGCTCGCTGCCGTTCATCATTTTGCTGATCGTGATGATCCCGTTCACCGTCCTGATCACCGGCACTTCGCTGGGGGTCGGCGGCGCTATCCCGCCGCTGGTGGTGGGGGCCACGCCGTTCTTTGCGCGGCTGGTGGAGACGGCCCTGCGTGAAGTCGACCGCGGCATCATCGAAGCCACCCAGGCAATGGGCGCCACTACCCGGCAGATCATCACCAATGCCTTGCTGCCCGAAGCGCGTCCCGGCATCTTCGCCGCCATTACCGTGACCGCGATTACCCTGGTTTCCTACACCGCCATGGCCGGGGTCGTGGGTGCCGGCGGTTTGGGCGACCTGGCGATCCGCTTTGGTTACCAGCGCTTCCAGACCGATGTGATGGTGGTCACGGTGATCCTGTTGCTGGTGCTGGTTCAAGTTCTGCAGACCGTCGGCGATAAGCTGGTGGTGCATTTTTCCCGAAAATAACGCATGGCCGACGCCCGGCGACGGGCGCCTCACAAGGAGTTTGCTGGATGAAAAAACTACTCGTCGCTTTCGCAGCCGTTGCCGCGTTCTCCGCGCACGCCGCCGAAACCCTGACCGTGGCCGCCTCCCCGGTGCCCCACGCCGAGATCCTGGAATTCGTCAAACCGGCACTGGCCAAACAAGGCGTGGACCTCAAGGTCAAAGTCTTCACCGACTACATCCAGCCCAACGTGCAAGTGGCCGAAAAGCGCCTGGACGCCAACTTCTTCCAGCACCAGCCGTACCTGGATGAGTTCAACAAGGCCAAGGGCACGAAGCTGGTCAGCGTAGCCGGCGTGCACCTGGAACCCCTGGGCGCCTACTCCAACAAGTTCAAGAAGCTCGACGAACTGCCAGGCGGCGCCAACGTGGTGATCCCCAATGACGCCACCAACGGTGGCCGCGCCCTGTTGCTGCTGGATAAAGCCGGCCTGATCAAGCTCAAGGACTCGACCAACATCCTGTCGACGATCAAGGACATCACCGAGAACCCCAAGGACCTGAAATTCCGCGAACTGGAAGCCGCCACCATCCCGCGCGTGCTGACCCAGGTCGACCTGGCGCTGATCAACACCAACTACGCCCTGGAAGCCAAGCTCGATCCGTCCAAGGATGCGCTGGTGATCGAAGGCAAAGACTCGCCTTACGTGAACATCCTGGTGGCCCGTCCTGATGACAAGGATTCGGACGCCATGCAGAAGCTGGTTGCCGCCTTGCACAGCCCGGAAGTGAAGCAATTCATTCTCGAGAAGTACAAAGGCGCGGTACTGCCAGCGTTCTGATTGCTACCGATGCAAAAACGGGGCGCCTTAGGGCGCCCCGTTTTGTTTAACCCCTGTTGCCGCATGGGCGCCGTGAGGAGTCAGGTCAACCGGCTGCGCTCATCAGAGCCAGCGCAGCCTCGCGGGCTCGGCAGCAGCTAAAGGGCTTCGCTGCCGATTGTAGTGATGCGGTGCCAGCAGCTAGCGCTTCAACATCACCGGCAGTTGGTTCACGAGTTTCTGGTTGTTCAGCGGCGCACGGATGAAGCCGCGCTGGGTGCCGTCGGGGCCGATCACGGCCAGGTTGCCGCTGTGATCCACGGTGTAGTTGGGCTTGCTGGTGTCCGCCGGGATAAAGGGGATGCTCACCGCGTTGGCGAGCTTCTGCAGGTCTTCCACCGAGGCGGCGGTCAGGCCCTTGAACTCAGGATCGAAGTAACCCAGATACTGCTTGAGCTGCTTGGGGTTATCGCGGTTCGGGTCGACGCTGACCAGAATGATTTGCAAGTTGGCCACCGCCTCCTTGGGCAGCTCGCTCTTGATCTGGCGCAGCTGGGCGAGGGTGGTCGGGCAGATATCGGGGCAGAAGGTATAGCCGAAGAACAGCAGGCTCCACTTGCCCTTCAATTGGTTGACCACCACCGGCTGGCCGTCCTGATCGATCATCTGCACATCCGGCAGATTGCGGCTCTGTGGCAGCAGGATAATCCCGGCGTCGATCAAGGCAGTCGGATCACCTTGGCCCTTGCCGGACAGGACTTTATTGACGGTGAGCCCCAGGACCAGGGCCACCAGCGCAACAAGAATAAAGACGGTTTTTTGAGTTCGAGTCATAGGTTCAACACTAGGTAGTGGTCTACGAGCAGGGCGATAAACAGCAGGAACAAGTAATAAATAGAGTACTTGAAGGTGTTGATCGCCGCGTGCGGCCGAGTGCCACGGTACAGCACCCAGGCCCATTGCAGAAACCGCGCGCCCAATCCGAGGGCGCACACCAGGTACAGCACACCGCTCATGTGGATGACAAAAGGCAGCAGGCTCACGGCCAGCAGGGCAAAGGTGTAGAGCAGGATATGCACCTTGGTGTAGTGCTCGCCGTGGGTCACCGGCAGCATCGGGATATCGGCCTTGGCGTATTCCTCCTTGCGGTGGATGGCCAGGGCCCAGAAGTGTGGCGGAGTCCAGGCGAAGATAATCAGCACCAGCAGCAGGGGCTCGGCGCTGACATGCCCGGTGGCCGCCACCCAGCCCAGCAGCGGCGGCGCGGCGCCGGCCAGGCCGCCGATCACGATGTTCTGCGGCGTGGCGCGCTTGAGAAAGCCGGTGTAGACCACCGCGTAGCCCAACAACGATGCCAGGGTCAGCCAGGCCGTCAGCGGGTTGGTAAAGGCCAGCAGCAAGGCTTGCCCGGCCAGGGCAAGGACCAGGGCAAAGGTCAGCGCCGCCGCCGGCGACACCCGGCCTTCAGCCAGCGGCCGTTTGTGGGTCCGGGCCATCACCGCATCGATGCGCCGGTCCACCACATGGTTAACCGCCGCCGCAGCGCCTGCACACAGGGCAATCCCCAGGTTGCCGAACACCAGCACCGTCCAAGGCACACCAGCGCGGGTGGCGAGAAACATGCCCACCAGCGAGGTGATCAGCATCAGCACCACCACCTTGGGTTTGGTCAGCTCCAGGTAGTCGCGCCAGATCGCCTGGCTGTGACGCTCGCCGATCAAAGTCGCCATGGCATCTCTCCTTTTATGGTTATGGGCCCAGCCGGCTGTTTACGCGGGCTGAGGCGCCAGCCCAGGGGCCACTGGCGCCGAGCCCGGACCAGGCTGGTACGGGCGTGATAGTTGACCAGCACCAGGCTCAGCAACAGCGCCGCGCCGCCGGCGTTATGGGCCACGGCCACCGGCAGCGGCAGGTGAAACAGCACGTTGCTGATGCCCAGGCCGACCTGCGCCGCCAGCGCCACCAGCACCAGCCCGGCCAGGCGGGTCATGCCCACCTGCTTGAGTTGCCAGGCCAGGCCCAGCAGCACCAGGGTCACCAGCATCGCGCCGATGCGGTGAGTCAGGTGAATGGCGGTGCGGGCATCGCTGTCCAGTTGCCCGCCCAGGTAGTTGGGGCCGATGTGCTGGGTCAGGTGGAAGCCGTTGGCAAAGTCCGCATTCGGCCACCACTGGCCATGGCAGGTCGGCAGGTCGATACAGGCCACCGCCGCATAGTTGGAGCTGACCCAGCCGCCCAGCGCGATCTGCCCGATCACCAGCACCAGCCCGGCCGTGGCCCAATACTGCAGGCGACGCGGCACGATCAGCGCCGGCAGTACCCCGGACAGGCGCAGAGTCAGCAAAAACAGCAGGCTCAGCGTGGCGAAACCGCCCAGCAAGTGCGCTGTCACCACCTGCGGCCAAAGCTTGAGCGTCACCGTCCACATGCCGAAGGCCGCCTGGGCGAAGACCACGAACAACAGGAACAGCGGCAGCTTCAACGGCTGCCCCGGGTGATGCCGATGGGTCCAGGCGCGGGCGGCCAGGGCCACGATCAGCAGGCCCAGGGTACCGGCGAAGTAGCGGTGGACCATCTCGTTCCACCCCTTGTGGGCTTCCACCGGAGCATCGGGAAAGTGCAGTTCGGCATGGGCCAGCTGGGCCTCGCTCTTGGGCACGCTGATAAAGCCGTAGCAGCCCGGCCAGTCCGGGCAGCCCAGGCCGGCGTGGGTCAGCCGGGTGTAGGCGCCGAGCAACACCACAATCAAGGCGAGCAAGGTGGCAAACAGCGCGAGGCGAAATCCAGGTTTGGCCATGACGGTGCCCTTATCCGATGTTCGACAGTTTCAACAGGTGGCGCAGGTCGTTGAGCAGGTCCTTGCCCTTGACCCGGGCGTCGTAGCGCAGCACCAGGTTGCTGTGCGGGTCGACGATCCACAGCTGCGGCGCGCCCTGGTCATTGGCGTTGCGGCTGAAGCTCGAGAGGTCCAGCGGGTAGCGTTGCAGTTGCGGGTATTCGCGTTGCAGCTTGGCGCTGTACTCGGCGCTCAGCGGCTGGGCACTGGCCAATGCATGGCTGGCCCGCGAGGCATCACGGCCGAGGGCGACCTGGATCTGCCGCGCCAGGTACACCAGTTGCTGGCAATCCACGGCGCACTCCCTGGGTGCGGTGACCAGGATCTGCCAGCGCTCTTCGTCAGCCTGCACCCCGATATCGGCCCGGGTCTGGCCGTTGCCGATCAACTCGCCGTGGTAGCTGCGGCTTTCCGGCACCCAGAACTGCAACTTGTACATGCCGGTGGCGAGGATCATCGGCCCGATGACCATGGCCACGATCAGGATCAGCTGCCAGCGGCCGCGACCTTTCGTGCGCGGTGCGTCAGATGTGTTGGGTGGATTCATGGCCGTTCCCATGGTTGTTCTCCCTTGCGTTGTGCCATCCGAGGTAGAGGTACAGAGCCAGCAGCGCCAGGGCCATGGCGAACCACTGCACGGCGTAGGCCAGGTGTTTTTCCGGGCCCATGGCCACCACTGGCCAGTCCGTGACGTAGGTGCCGGGACCGCTTTCTGCGCGCAGTTCATAGGCAAAGCCGCCACGCCCCAGCTCCGTCCAGAGGCTTACCGGGGCGACCGCGGTGACCAGGCGCGGCCAGCTCGCGCCTGTCGGGTCGGCGTGCAGTTGGAAGGTCGCACCGGGGCTGACATAGACCCAGGCCTCCAGACTCAGGCTTGAGTCAGGGGTGCTGAACATCGGCGGGGTGCGGCGATCGGGCCACGGCAGCCAGCCGCGATTGAGCAGCAGCCAGAGCCCGCTGGCCTGGTCGAGAAAGGGCTGCAGCAACTCCACGCCGACCTTGCCGTCATGCATGCGGTTGTCCAGCAGGAGGCTGTGGGCGGCATCGAAATGCCCGTGCAGGCGCACCCGGCGAAACGCCGGATCCTGGGTGCCTTGCAGTTCATAGAGCGACATCGGCTCGGCCACCCGGCGCTCGGCGTAGCTGGCCAGCAGCTCGCGTTTCTGTTCGCCGCGCGACAGCTGCCAGAAGCCCAGGCCCACCAGCACCGGCAACAACGCCAGCACCACCAGGGTCGGCAGGATGCCCGGGCGAAAGCGCCTCATGGTCGCGCCACAAGGTCGAGAAATCGGCTAGCTATACTCAAGCGCATCGCAGTTCCCCCGGAGTCCGACCATGCTCAAAGCAGCGATCGTCCTGATGCTGATAGCCACGGTAATCAGCCTGTTCAGCGGCCTGTTCTTTCTGGTCAGGGACGACAGCCACTCCAACCGTGTGCTCACCACCCTGACCATTCGCGTGTGCCTGGCCGCGATCACCGTCGGCTTGATTGCCTGGGGTTTCTTCAGCGGCCAGCTGGTGTCCCACGCGCCCTGGTAATGGCGCCTCAGAGCACGTAGACAAAGACGAACAGCCCGATCCACACCACATCGACGAAGTGCCAGTACCAACTGGCCGCCTCGAAACCGAACTGGTGCTCGGCGTCGAAATGCCCCTTCATCACCCGCATCAGCATCACGAACAGAATCAGGGTGCCGATGGTGACGTGGGCCCCGTGAAAGCCGGTGAGCATGAAAAAGGTTGCGCCGTACACGCCGGACCCCAGGGTCAGCCCCAACTCGTGATAGGCGTGGATGTACTCCTCTGCCTGGAAGCCAAGAAAGGCACAACCGAGCAGCACGGTCAGCGCCAGCCAGATTTTCAGCGCGCCGCGATGACCTTTTTTCAACGCATGGTGGGCGATGGTCACGGTGACACTGGAGCTGACCAGCAGCACCGTGTTCAGCAATGGCAGGCCCCAGGGGCTGATGGTGCCCTTGGGCGCCGGGAACAGTTTGGGGTCGGGGTTGTTCAGCAGTGGCCAGACGAACTCGAAGTTCGGCCACAGCATATGGGCGATGCCTTTATGCCCCTCGCCGCCGAGCCAGGGCCCAGACATTTGCCGCACGTAAAACAGCGCGCCGAAGAAGGCGATGAAGAACATCACTTCGGAGAAAATGAACCAGCTCATGCCCCAGCGGAACGAGCGGTCGAGCTGGGCGCTATAGAGCCCGGCGCGGCTTTCCTTGATCACCGCGCCGAACCAGCCGAACAGCATGTAGGCCAGCAGCAGGCCGCCGACGAAAAATATCAGCGGGCCATGGGATTCCGGGCGCGCGGCCTTGAGGTCGTTGAACCAGGTGGCCAGGCCGAACACGGTGACAAACATGCCCACCGTGGCAATGATCGGCCATTTGCTCTGGGCGGGAACGTAATAGTGCTCATGAGTCGCCATTTATTGTTCTCCTTATCGGGCACGCTAGATCGTCTTAACCGCCGGAGGGGGTGGTTACCGCGACCGGTGGATGACGCGCGGTGATATCGAACAGCGTGTAAGCCAGCGTCAGGTGCTTCACATCCTTGGGCATGTCACGGTCCACGATGAAACGGACCGGCATCTCGATCTGTTCGCCGGGCTGCAGCACCTGCTGGGTAAAGCAGAAGCACTCGGTCTTGTGGAAATACATCGCCGCGCTGCTCGGTGAAATACTCGGCACCGCCTGCGCGCTCATCGGGTGATTGCTCGGGTTGCGGGCAACGAAGATCATCTCGTTGACTGCCCCCGGATGGACCACGATGTCATCGGACTTGGGGTAGAAATCCCAGACCATGTCGATGGCATTAGTCGACAGGAACTGCACCCGGACCTGGCGCGACGCATCTACTTGCAACTCGCCCTGCTGGTACTGGCCACCGGTCTTGCCATTGATGCCCAGGGCCTTGCACATCACGTCGTAGATCGGCACCAGGGCAAAGCCGAAGGCAAACATCGCCAGCACCACCAGCAGCAGCCGGGTGACCAGTTTTTTCAGCGAGACCTCAGCCATGACACCCTCCTCCCGCAGCCGGCGGGCTCACGCCGGCGGTGTGCTTGAGCCACCCACCGGCGCCGGGCCCTGCGGCCATGGCGTTCATTTGACTTCCGGAGGCGTGGTGAAGGTGTGGTAAGGCGCCGGCGACGGCACGCTCCACTCCAGGCCTTCGGCCCCATCCCAGGGTTTGGCCGGGGCAACCGGGCCACCGCGAATGGTCTTGATGACAATGAACAGGAAGAAAATCTGCGTTGCGCCAAAGGTGAAGGCCCCGATGGACGACACCATGTTGAAGTCGGCGAACTGCAGGTTGTAATCGGGGATCCGACGCGGCATGCCTGCCAGCCCGACGAAGTGCATTGGGAAGAAGGCCATGTTCATGCCGACGAAGGACAACCAGAAGTGCAGCTTGCCCAGGGTTTCGTCGTACATGTGCCCGGTCCACTTCGGCAGCCAGTAATAGGCCGAAGCGAAGATCCCGAAAATCGCCCCCGGCACCAGCACGTAGTGGAAGTGCGCGACCACGAAGTACGTGTCCTGATACTGGAAGTCCGCCGGAGCAATCGCCAGCATCAGCCCCGAGAACCCGCCGATGGTGAACAGGATCACGAAGGCCACGGCGAACAGCATCGGCGTCTCGAAGGTCAGCGAGCCCTGCCACATGGTGCTGACCCAGTTGAACACCTTGACCCCGGTCGGCACCGCGATCAGCAAGGTCGCGTACATGAAGAACAGCTCGCCCACCAGCGGGATGCCGACCACGAACATGTGGTGCGCCCAGACGATAAACGACAGGAAGGCGATGCTCGCCGTGGCATAGACCATCGAGGTGTAGCCGAACAGCGGTTTGCGCGAGAAGGTCGGGATGATCGAGCTGACGGCACCGAAGGCCGGCAGGATCATGATGTACACCTCGGGGTGGCCGAAGAACCAGAACACGTGCTGGAACAGAACCGGGTCGCCACCACCGGCCGCGCTGAAGAAGCTGGTGCCGAAGTGGATGTCCATCAGCATCATGGTCACGCAACCGGCCAGCACCGGCATCACCGCAATCAGCAGGAACGCGGTGATCAGCCAGGTCCAGACGAACAGCGGCATCTTCATCAGGGTCATGCCTGGGGCACGCAGGTTGAGGATGGTGGCGATCACGTTGATCGCGCCCATGATCGAGCTGATACCCATCAGGTGGATGGCGAAGATAAAGAAGGTCACGCTTTCCGGGGCATAGGTGGTGGACAGCGGGGCGTAGAAAGTCCAGCCGAAGTTGGGTCCGCCACCGGGCATGAACAGGGTCGAGACCAGCAGCAGAAACGCCGCTGGCAACAGCCAGAAACTGAAGTTGTTCATGCGCGGCAGGGCCATGTCCGGCGCGCCGATCATCAGCGGGATCATCCAGTTGGCGAGGCCGACGAAGGCCGGCATCACCGCGCCGAAGACCATCACCAGGCCGTGCATGGTGGTCATCTGGTTGAAGAACGCCGGCTCGACGATCTGCAATCCGGGCTGGAACAGTTCGGCGCGGATCACCATGGCGAACGAGCCGCCCAGGAGGAACATGCAGAAGCTGAACCACAGGTACAGGGTGCCGATGTCCTTGTGGTTGGTGGTCAGAACCCAGCGCATCAGGCCCTTGGCGGGGCCGTGGGCGTGCTCGGCGTGACCGTGGTCATCGATTACAGCGCTCATGGCCTGTCTCCTGTAAACGAGTGAGCGGGGCGAGCCGGGGCCCGCGGCCACGACCGATTGATGAGGTACGCGATAGACCCGCTCATTTGCTTTGCGCCTGTTTCAGAGCCAAAACCTCTTTTGGCGTGACCATGTCGCCCTTGTTGTTGCCCCAGGCGTTGCGTTCGTAGGTCACGACGGCGGCGATATCGACTTCCGACAGTTGCTTGCCGAACGCCGCCATGGCGGTACCCGGCTTGCCGTGGAACACCAGGCTCAGGTGGCCTTCCTTGGGGCCGGTAGCGATTTTCGAGCCTTTGAGTGCCGGGAACATCGGCGGCAGGCCCTGGCCTTCGGCCTGGTGACAGGCGACGCAGGTGGTGTGGTAGATCTTGTCGCCACGGGCCACCAGCTCATCCAGGGTCCACTCTTTGCTGGTCAGCTCCTTGAGTTTGGCGGCGTCGGCTTTGCGCTCGCCGAGCCAGGTATCGTAGTCGGCCTGGGTCTTGACCTCGACCACGATCGGCATGAAGCCGTGGTCCTTGCCGCACAGCTCGGCGCACTGGCCACGGTAGATGCCGGGCTTGTCGACCCGGGTCCAGGCTTCGTTGACAAACCCGGGGATGGCATCGCGCTTGACCGCAAACGCCGGCACCCACCAGGAGTGGATCACGTCCGCCGCTGTCACCAGGAAGCGCACCTTGGCCCCCACCGGCAGCACCAGGGGTTGGTCCACCTCCAGCAGGTAATGCTCGCCTTTGACGGCCTGGTTATGGATCTGCTCGGCCGGGGTGGCCAGGTTGCTGAAGAACTCGACGTCCTGGCCCAGGTACTTGTAGTGCCACTTCCACTGATAGCCGGTGATCTGGATGTCCACATCCGGCTCACTGGTGTCGTACATCTTGATCAGGGTCGCGGTCGCCGGCACCGCCATGGCCACCAGAATCAGGAAGGGGATCACCGTCCAGAGAATCTCGACGGTCGTGCTTTCATGGAATTTGGCAGCCACCTGACCGGTGGAGCGTCGGTGAACCATCATCGACCAAAACATGGCGCCGAAAACGATGACGCCAATCACCACACATATCCAGAAAATGGTCATGTGCAGGTCGAATACCGCGTGGCTGATTTCAGTAGCTCCAGGCGCCATATTCACGGTCCAGGCAGCGTTTGCCTGGCTGAATATCGACCACAACAGGAGGCCCATCCAGACTCGTGGATGTCGCATCATTGCGGGTTCCCCTTATCGTTCTTGTTATCCCGCCGGCTTTCACCTGCGGCAAGGGAGCGGCTGCCTAGACTACGAACTTAAACCGCCGGGGCCTCGCTGCATTTGCAGTCGGGCGTCATCAGCTAACTTCATACAAGGCCGAGTATAGACAGGGCGCGTGACCTCGCAACGCGACGGGGCAAATCAGCGAAAACACTTCGGCGCAGTCGCGAAGACCCCGTGGGGAAAGGGGTTGCAGGAGCTATGGCGGCAAACAGATATAACCTGGACGACTAAGCATGAAATAATTATGACAAATGCGTCTGAGCCGGATTCTCAATCAAGCTAAGTTATGTCTTCCCTATTTAATTGCCCATATTCCCTGGAGATTTCATGAACACCGCCGCATTGCGCGAGCAGATAAACCTTGCCCATCAACATGAAGCCAGCACTGGCCAATTGACGAGCCAGCTGGAAACCCAACTGCCGCACCTTCACCCAGCTATTTCACTGCCTGATGTCGACGCCAAGGGCGTGATGACCCGTTTCGTCACGGCCTACATCGATCAGGTGCCCGATCTGCTGGATGCCGCCAACGCCGTTGCGCGTGAAGCCGGCATCGAATCGCAGATCAAACCGGTGCTGAAAATTGCCGAACATTTCTTCGTCCAGCCACCGGCAATCATGGAGGGTCACGTCGGCCTCGATAGCCTGCTGGACGAGGCCTACCTGGCCCACCGCCTGGTGGAGGAGGTCAACGATCTCTATATCAAGCATTTCAACCGACCCCTGATCCCCCTGGACATGACCGTCGCCAACCTGATCGCGCACCAACTGATCGGCGAAACCTTCGCCAACCAGCTGGATGAAGCCGTGCACCATGCGGTGGACTCCATGCTCGATGAAGAAAGCTTTGCCCTGGAATCGGTCGAGGCGTACCGCGAAAAACTCGCCAGCCCCGACACCGAAGCCGCCTGGAAACGCTGGCCGTGCCTGTCACGTCAACTGGGTGTCGAACTGGAGCTGGATCAGCCCGCCGCCTGATAAGCAATAGCCCTCGTTAGAGGGCTTTTTTATGCCTGGGCTACCTTCGTTCCTGACCCGCCACAACCAGGCTGCGCGCACTGCCTACCCCGCTTGAGGTGTGCAAACGCCCCTCCAATCGCCGCCTGAGGCCCCGCGCCTCGATCACCAGCCGCGAGCCCTTGGCCGCATTGGCCCGGCCCCATTCTTCCAGCAGTTCAAGGCAGGCATGGTCGATATAGCCCAGGTTGCTCAGGGGCACATGGACCGTGGTTCTGGGCGGGATACTGCCCAGGGCCTGGGTCAGCGCCGGTACCTTGAGGAAGGTCGCCGAGCCCACCAAGCGCAGCTCCATCTCGCCTTCGGCCGGCAGGTCCACCAGGCTGATCTTCAGGCGCGACGCTCCCCACGCCAGCTTCACCAGGGTCAGGCCAAAACCGATCAAGACCCCGGTCAGCAAGTCGGTGAGCACGATGGCCAACGCCGTCACCCCGTAGATCAACATCGGCATCGGCCCATAACGCCCCAGCTTGCGCAGCGACTTGAGGTCCACCAGCTTGAAGCCGGTGTACACCAGCACGCCCGCCAGGCTGGCCACGGGAATGCTCTGCAACACGCTGGACAGCAGCATCACGAACGCCAGCAGCCACAGGCCGTGGAAAATCGCCGACAGACGTGTGGTGGCGCCAGCCTGCACATTGGCCGAACTGCGCACGATCACTCCGGTCATGGGTAGCGCTCCCAGCAGACCGCAGAGCATATTGCCCACGCCCTGGGCCGACAGTTCACGATCGAAATCCGAGCGCTGGCCGCTGTGCATGCGATCCACCGCTGCCGCCGAAAGCAGGGTCTCGGCACTGGCGATAAAGGCCACGGCAAAGGCCGCGATCAGCAAGGTCGGATCTGCCAGGTTGAGCAGGTCGGCGGGGCGCAGCCAGTCAATGGCCTCGGCCAGGTTGGCCGGCACCTCGACCCGTTTCACCTGCAACGCCAAGGCCAGGCTGATGCCCGTGGCCAGGCCCACCCCAAGCAGCGCGCCGGGGATGAAACGCAAACGATGGGGCCGCAGCGTGTCCCACAGGTACATCACGCCAATGGTCAGCAGCCCGAGCAGGCCCGCCTGCCAGCCCAGCCCGCCGCCCAGGGTCGGCCAGGCTTCGACCACAGCCTGGGGAAAGCCCGCCAGGTTATCCAGGCCCGACGCCTGGGGCTTGGCATCAAGCATCACATGCACCTGGGAGAGCACGATCAACACCCCGATCCCGGCCAGCATGCCGTACACCACCGCTGGCGCAGTGACCCGAAACCAGCAGCCCAGACGCAAGCGGCCAGCGACCAATTGCAGAAGCCCGGCCAGCAACAGGATCGGCCCGAGCATGGCGATACCGTGCTGGCGCACCAGTTCGAACACCAGCACCGCCAGACCCGCGGCGGGGCCACTGACCTGCAACGGCGAGCCAGCTAACCAGCCCACCACCAGGCCACCGATAATCCCGGTGATCAGGCCCTTGGCCGGCGGCAAGCCCGAGGCAATGGCGATGCCCATGCACAAGGGCAGGGCGACCAGGAACACCACCACAGAGGCCAACAGCTCCCGTGGCAAAACAGCTTTGAGTTGCGCTGCACGCATAATGACTCTCCCGCGACTTTCTTCAGGCGTGGCAAAGCCCGGACGTATAAACGGCCGTCAGGGCAGAGCCTCGCTGGGGTGTAGGAGGTTTTAGAAGCGCGCTTTAGGCGTCGCGACAGGCACCGGGTGTTTGCCGTCCAATGGCAGGAAGATGCCTTGGTCAGCGTCGTAGGCCTTGATCTCGCAAGTCTCGATGTCGTAGACCCAGCCATGGATAAACAACTGGCCGTTGGCCATGCGCGAAGCCACGGAGGGGTGGGTGCGCAAATGCTGGAGCTGGGCGATGACGTTCTCTTCTGTCAGCACGTGCATGCTGGCGTTTTCATCGGCGCAGTCGCAGTTTTCGTGAACCATGGTCTTGGCCACTTCGGCGTGGCGCAGCCAGGCTTTGACCGTGGGCATTTTTTCCAGGCTTTGCGGGTTGAGCACCGCACGCATGGCGCCGCAGTCGGAATGCCCGCAAACGATGATGTGGTGCACACCCAGCGCCAGCACCGCGTACTCGATGGCGGTGGACACGCCGCCGTTCATTTGCCCGTAGGGCGGCACCACGTTGCCCACGTTGCGGGTGACAAACAGGTCGCCGGGGGAGCTCTGGGTAATCAATTCGGGAACGATCCGCGAATCGGCGCAGGCAATGAACATCGCCCGGGGCCGCTGGGCGGTGGCCAGCTTCTTGAACAACTCTTCCTGCTGGGGAAAGACTTCATGCTGAAAATGCAAAAAGCCATCAACGATATGCTGCAGCGCTGCATCGGCGCTTTCAGTGGATTGGGCTGAAGCCGACGCAGCTAACGGCTGTTTATCCTTATCACTCATGATTCATCCTCTCTGACGGATTAGGTGATGTTCCAGTTTTATCCGGCGCTAAGCCAGCACTTGATCAATAAACGACCAGCACACTGACTGCGACCCATCGGTCACTCGATGAACACGGTAGCCATGGAAACTTAACTCAAACTGAATGGAGCGCTCTAGAACGCCACTATAGACACGGCAAAACGTGACTATGGTAACCAACGACCTCACGCGCGCCTAAGCCAATTCAAGCATAGGTCCGTTGCCCTTACAGCAACGACATCTGACCGCCCGGCGGACAGAACGCACTGCAGTCGAGGTTGAAGCCCTCCCGCCGATCAAGCCCCAGGCGCTTGATGGCCTTGGCGAACCGCTGCGCCAGCAGATCGGCAAACGGACCTTCACCACGCATGCGCGCGCCAAAACGGCTGTCGTACAGTTCGCCGCCACGGCTCTGGCGAATCAGGCTCAGCACATGGGCCGCGCGCTGCGGGTAGTGCGCCGCCAACCATTCCTCGAACAGCGGCGCCACTTCCAGAGGCAGGCGCAACATCATATAGGCCGCGCTTTGCGCCCCGGCGTCATGGGCTTCGGCGAGCAGACTTTCAAGCTCGCTGTCGTTGATCATCGGGATCATCGGCGAACACAGCACCCCCACCGGGATCCCCGCTTCGCACATCACCCGGATCGCCCGCAAGCGCGCCTTGGGCGCCGCTGCGCGTGGTTCGAGAATGCGCTTGAGCTCGTCGTCCAGGGTGGTCAGGCTGATCATCACCGCCACCAGCCGCTGCTCGGCCAACTGCACCAACAGGTCGAGGTCGCGCAGGATCAGCGACCCCTTGGTGACGATGGTCACCGGGTGCCGGTAACGCAGCAGCACTTCGAGGGTACGTCGGGTCAACTGGTGCTCGCGTTCGATCGGCTGGTAGGGGTCGGTGTTGGAGCCCAGATTGATCGGCGCGCAGACGTAGCCGGGTTTGGACAACTGCTGTTCGAGCACCGCCGCGGCGTTGGTCTTGGCGATCAGCTTGGTTTCAAAATCGAGCCCTGGGGACAGGTCCCAGTACGCATGGCTTGGCCTGGCGTAGCAGTAGATACAACCGTGTTCGCAACCGCGATAGGGGTTGATCGAGCGGTCGAAGGGCAGGTCCGGCGAGGTATTGCGGGAAATAATGGTCTTGGCCGTTTCAAACATCACCTCGGTGCCCTGGGTCAGCGGCGCTTCCTGATACCAGCCATCGTCCTCGGCCACCGAACGGCTGGGGGCAAAACGGTTGTGGGGGTTGCTCGCGGTGCCACGACCGCGAGGCGGCAAGGGAGTGAACATGAAAGGCGCTCCATAACTGTATGCACATACAGTAATGGAGCCTGCGTCCGACGCCTAGCGCCGCCGAGCCGAAAACCCGGCCCCTGCGAGCGCAGATCGCGGTATAAGGTCGCCCTCAACCCTAAGGAGCACAGGAATGCCCGGAATACCCAGCGCGCTGGTGCGCTTGATCGAGCGCCAGACAGGCAACATCCACAGAACCCACAAGGACTTGGTGATCGAGGAGCTCCAGGCCCTGGGCGTGCCTCTGGACAGTGAGTTCGGGGTGTTCTTCCTCAACTACGCCATCACCTGCTACTGCAGCCAAACCAGTGATGTAGAACTGTCTGACATCGACTACGGCGCCATCCGGATGGGTACCGAGTTCGTGCATGACGTGTGGGAGCTGCCGCAGCACCTGATCTGCCTCACCAGTTGCCAGAGTGAAGGCTGCTACCTGTACGACCGCAACAGCGGCGCGGTACTGGATTTCAGCCTGGCCGACCGGGAGCTGTTCCTGGCAGGCGGGGTTGCGCTGAAGTGGGACAGCTTTTTCCAGTTTTTAAGCTGGTACCTGGCGGAGTAACCCCATGGAGAAAATTTTCTACGCGGCCGATGCCTACCTGCCGAGCTACGACCAGGGCGCCGACCTGATCATGGTCAAGAGCCACGCTGGAGAGCTGTGGGGCGTGTCGTTGGAGTTTGAAACCTGCACCCGGGATATCGCCCTGGCCACGGTGCCACGTCACGCAACCTTCGATGAAAACGACCCGCGCTTCGCCCAAGCGGACTGGGTCGAGTACAGCGAGGCGATCGGCCTTGTCCCCGCCGGCTGGGAGGACCTGATGAACGCCGGACTGTCGGAGCACATCTGCGGTTACCAGTTGGGCGGCGAACTGGGCATCCGCCGCTTCAAGTGAGCCCGAACCACCCCCGCCAACCAGCGCTGGCGAGGGTACAGCAAATGCCCCTCAGTGGCGGGTCACTTGCCCCAGGTCGTCACCGGACGTGCTCTGCATATCGTCCTTGCGCAGCGCAGCCACGTCCCCGGCCTTGACCTTGGAGCCCTGGTTGCCCCAGCTGGTGCGGATGAAATTCACCACATCCGCCACGTCCTGGTCCGACAGGCGCCAGGCGAAAGCCGGCATGGTGAAGGTCGACGGCGCGCTATGGGTCGCCGGCAACGTGCCGCCCTTGAGCACGATGTGAATCAGCGAAGTGGCATCGTCCGACTGCAACACCGGATTGCCCGCCAACGCCGGGAACACCCGGGTGTAGCCATGGCCGTCGGTGCGGTGGCAAGCCGCGCAATTGTCGATGTACAGCGCAGCCCCCGGCTTGCTGTCGTCGCCTTTCCACAGGGCTTCGGCCACCTGCTTGTCGTACCGGTGCGGCTGGTCCGCAGGGTCGTTGGCCGGCAAGGATTTGAGGTAGCGGGCAATCGCGGTCAGGTCGTCCTCGGACATGTACTGCATGCTGTGCACCACCACATCGCTCATGCCGCCGAAAACCGCGCTGCGATCACTGCGCCCGGTCTTGAGGAACTGCACCAGTTGCTCTTCGCTCCAACTGCCGAGGCCGTCCTTGTGGTCACCGCGCAGGCTCTTGGCGATCCAGCCCTCCAGGGGCGCACTGCCGGACAGAAAGCGGCTGCCATCGTTGGCGCTCAGGGCCTTCTCCTGCATGGTCAGGGCCCGTGGCGTGTGGCAGGCGCCGCAATGCCCCAGGCCTTCCACCAGATACGCACCGCGACTGACCACCGGGTCGGCACCGATGTTCGGCTGCTGGGGCTCGACCTTGGGCGCGAACATCCAGCGCCAGGCCGTCAGCGGCCAGCGCATGCTCAGGGGCCAGGGGATGTTGCTGTCCTGGTTGTCCTGGGCCACCGGCGCCACGCCTTGCATGAAGTAGGCATAGAGCGCCTGCATGTCGGCATCGCTGACCCGCGCATAGGACGGGAAGGGCATCGCCGGGTACAGAGTGCTGCCGCTCTTGGCCACGCCATGGCGCACGGCCTGGTCGAAGTTTTCGAAGCTGTAGTCGCCAATCCCGGTCTTGTCCGGGGTGATGTTGGTCGAGTAGATCACCCCGATCGGGGTTTCCATCGGCAGGCCACCGGCGAACGGCTTGCCGCCCTTGGCGGTGTGGCAAGCCACGCAGTCACCGGCGCGGGCCAGGTACTCACCTTGTTTGACCAGAGCTGGCTGATCGACCTGCGCCGCATGGAGGGAGGCGCTGCCCAGCAGAGCCAGGGTCGCGATAACGAGTGCTTTCATGGTCATCGCTCCTTAAGCCTGAACCAGCGGGCCGGGGTTTTTCAGGTACTGCTCGCGAATCGCCCGCGCCGACCAGTAGGTCAGGGCCGCCACCAGGCCGGTGGGGTTGTAGCCCAGGCCCTGGGGGAACGCCGACGCGCCGGGGACAAACACGTTGTGCACGTCCCAGCTTTGCAGGTAGCGGTTCAGGGCACTGGTTTTGGGGTCGGTGCCCATGATCGCGCCACCGTTGAGGTGGGTGGTCTGGTAGGACGCGGTGTTGAAGTGCTCGCCGACCTTCTTGCCCAGCAGGGCGATGGCCTTGGGGTTCATGGCTTCGGCGATCTTGCTCATTTTCTCGACCATGAAGCGGTTCATCTTGATGTCGTTTTCCTGCCAGTCGAAGGTCATCCGCAGCAGGGGAAGGCCGTAGGCATCGCGGTACACCGGGTCCAGATCCAGGTAGTTGCCCCGGTAGGACTGATGCGCGCCGTGGGCGTCCATCGATACTTGGTGGGTGTAGTAATCGGCCGTGGCCTTCTTCCAGGCGCTGCCCCAGGCCGGGGTGCCGGGTGGGTTGGAAGTGCCCGCGATCGGCCGGCTACCGGCCTGGTTGACCCACATCGGCGAACCACCGACGAAGCCATGGGGCCCGTGGTCGAAGTTGTCGGCGTTGAAGTCGTCCACCGCCACGCCGTTGCCGCCCGCGCCGATGAAGTTGTTGGTGTGCACATCCTTGTCGAAGTAGGCCTTGATGGTGGCCATGTTCTGGTAGGCGAAGTTCTTGCCCACCACGCCTTCACCGCTGATCGGGTCGTAAGGCTTGCCGATGCCGGAGAGCAGCATCAGGCGCACGTTGTGGAACTGGAACGCGCCGAGAATCACCAGGTCGGCCGGTTGCTCGATCTCGCGGCCCTGGCCGTCGACATAGGTCACGCCGGTGGCGCGAGTCTTGGTGCTGTCGAGGTTGACCTTGAGCACGTGGGAATTGGGCCGCAACTCGAAATTCGACAGCGGCTTGAGGGCCGGCAGAATGTTCACGTTGGGCGAGGCCTTGGAATACATGTAGCAGACGTAACCGCTGCAGAAACCGCAGAAGTTGCACGGGCCCATCTGCGCGCCGTAGGGGTTGGTGTAAGGCCCCGAGGTATTGGCTGAGGGCAGATTGTAGGGTTTGTACCCGACATTCCCGGCCGCCTTCTGAAACAGCTGTGCGGAATAGGTGTTTTTCTGCGACTCCAGCGGGAAAGGGTTCGAGCGATCCGGGGCGTAAGGGTTGCCGCCCTTGCCCTCGCCAACCAGTTGGCCTTTCACGGTCCAGGCCTGGCCCGAAGTACCAAAGACTTTCTCCGCATAGTCGAAGAACGGCTCCAGCTCTTCGTAGCTGACGCCGAAGTCCTGGATGGTCATGTCCTGGGGAATGAAGCCCTTGCCGTAGCGCTCTTCGTAGTGGCTGCGCATGCGCAACTCGATGGGGTCCACCCGAAAATGCACACCCGACCAGTGCAGGCCCGCACCACCGACGCCATTGCCGGGCAGGAACGCGCCCAGTTGGCGGTTGGGCAGGGCGATGTCATTGACGCTGTGGCGAATGGTCACCGTCTCTTTAGAGATGTCCTGGAAGAGTTTCTTACGCACGCTGTAGGTGAGTTCGTCGATCACCTGGGGATAATTGCCGTCGGGGTAGGTGTCCTGCATCGGCCCGCGCTCCAACGCCAGCACGTTGAGGCCTGCCTCGGTCAGCTCCTTGGCCATGATGGCGCCGGTCCAGCCAAAACCGACGATCACTGCATCGACCTTCTTCATTACCGTTGCCATGCTCAAGCCCTCTCGCCGCGAATCGACACTGCCGGGAAGGGGTATTGCTCATTGCGTTCCACCCAATCCATGAAATCGGCACGGGCGCCGGGAAAGCCGATCAGGGTCCAGCCGACCATGCCTTTATTGCCGCCGTGGATCGGGTCGCAGAAGAACCCTTCCTTGGTGTTTTGCAGCAGCAGGTTGAAGAAAATCTTCGCCGGAACGCTGTCGAACTGCGGTTTACCGGCTTCGAGTTGCTTGAGCAAGTCGTCTCGGGTAGCGCTGTCTTGCTCAGCAAATAAATGACCGTTGAAGGCTTTGGACCAAGCATCCGTGGCGGCAATGCCCAAACGGTAGATGTCCTTGGGCACCAGCTTGCTCTGCCAGCCCATTTCCGGCGCGGCGTCGGCGTTGAACGGCCCTTGCATGTACCACAGGGCACCAGCAGCGTAGGGGGTGTTCATCTGCCGGTCGATGTACTCCGGGACACCGGCTTCCAGGGCGCCAGGGCCTTGCTCGTCGGCCGGAATCAGGCGCTCGACGGCGGCCTTGATAAAGGCCCACTCCTCGGCGGTGAAGTAACTTGGCTCATAGGCCTGGCCGCCTGGGGCCGCCTTGGCGGGTTCGACCGGCTTGGCCGGCTCTGACGCCGCCATCAGCATGGAGCTACCCAGGCCGGTACTGGCGACAGTGACCACCGGAATCAAGGTCAGGGATTTGCGCAAAAACTCACGCCGCGGGTTGTCTCGATCTTGATCAGACATGGGGGGGCACCTCATCAGGCATTGATGGATTGATCAGCAGCGTCATGGCGCCGCTTGTCGTTCTGGCAGCGGTACAGGCTGGGGCAGACCCCAACCTCAGCAAAATTTGGTTACAACTGGGCAAATGGTAGCAGGCTAAGCATCCAGATGAATCGCTTCAGCTGGAAAAAGCGGCTTTTTTTAGCCACCCCCCCAGCCCTTCACGACTCTTTGACAAATACCTCACGGGGCTTTGACGCCCGCCAGAACAGGCTACGCAGCATCATCCCCTTCCTGAGCGTCGGCCCTGCGCATGCCTACCCATCACCTCATCCCTGCACTTTGCCTGTCGTTGCTGACATGGCTCGCGTGGCCCCAGGCTCAGGCCGCCGAGGCCGCAAGTAGCCGCCCACCCCAATGGGCGCAACCGGTGGATGCGCACTACAACCTGTACCAGATGTCGCCGACCCTCTATCGCAGCGCATTACCCGACAGTCGCGCCATGCCCTTGTTGCAGCAGTTGCACGTGAGCACGGTGATCAACTTCCTGCCCGAGGCCGACTCCCGGTGGCTAACGGCGCCGGGAATCAAGCAGGTGCAACTGGAATACCGCACCAACCATGTTGACGACGCTGATGTGCTGAGTGCGCTGCGGGCGATCCAGAGCGCCGAAAGCCAGGGCCCGGTGCTGATGCATTGCAAACACGGTTCGGACCGAACCGGGCTGATTTCAGCAATGTACCGGGTGGTAATCCAGGGCTGGAGCAAAGAGGACGCCCTGACCGAAATGACCCAGGGCGGGTTCGGCAACAGTTCCCACTTCAAGGACGGTATTCGCTACATGATGCAGGCGGATGTCGACAAACTCCGTACCGCCCTGGCCAATGGCGATTGCAGCACCAGTGTGTTTGCCACCTGCTCGGTGAAGAGTTGGTTCGAAACGGTCGGCGCCAGCAAACCCACGCTCTGATCGCACGCGCATCACTGGACGCAATAGACGGGGCCCCAGTGGGGGCCGATAGAAAGCCGGCTCCTTGCGGAGCCGGTGGGATTGCGAGAATTATTGCGGGTCGTCGGTTTTTTTCTTCAACTTGGGGTTGGGGAAAAACTGCACCGACTGCACCTTGGCATCCGCTACTTTCAACGCCGTGGTATTGACCCGGGTTCCCAATTCCTTGGGCACCGACAGTCCCTGTTCATTCAGGGTGTCGGAGTAGCCGCAGGCCACGCACTCACGATGGGGCACATCGCCCTCGCTCCACATCATCAGCCGGTCCGGCTCGCTGCACGCCGGGCAGACGGCCCCGGCGATAAAGCGCTTCTTGGTGATTTTCACGGAACCCTCGCTCATGCCGCCGCGTCCTCACTCAGACCGCTGTGGCGCAAGAGTGCGTCAATCGAGGGGGCACGTCCGCGAAAATCGACGAACAGCACCATCGGCGCCTGGGAGCCGCCACGGGCAAGGATCGCCTCGCGGAACGCCCGACCGGTGGCCGGGTTGAGCACGCCTTCTTCCTCGAACCGGGAGAACGCATCCGCCGACAGCACTTCCGCCCACTTGTAGCTGTAGTAACCCGCCGCATAACCGCCCGCGAAGATGTGCGCAAAGCTGTTGGGGAAGCGGTTGTAGGCCGGTGGACGCATGACCGAGACCTCGTCGCGTATCCCTTCGAGCACTTGCAGCACACTGCGCCCGTCGCCGTGGGTGGCATGCAGTTCGAAGTCGAACAGCGAGAATTCCAGCTGGCGCACCATCATCAGCCCGGACTGGAAGTTCTTCGCCGCGAGCATCTTCTGCAGCAGGTCCTCGGGCAGCGGCTCGCCGCTCTCATAGTGGCCGGAGATCAGCGCCAGGCCTTCCGGCTCCCAGCACCAGTTCTCCATGAACTGGCTGGGCAGCTCGACCGCGTCCCAGGCCACGCCGTTGATCCCGGATACGCCGGCATGTTCAACCCGGGTCAGCAGGTGGTGCAGGCCGTGGCCGAATTCGTGGAACAGGGTGGTGACTTCATCGTGGGTCAGCAGTGCAGGCTTGCCGCTGTCGGCCGGGGTGAAGTTGCACACCAGATTGGCCACCGGGCTTTGCAGCACGCCGTCCAGGGTGCGGCGACGGTCACGGGCGCCATCCATCCAGGCCCCGCCACGCTTGTTGGCACGGGCATACAGGTCGAAGAAGAAACGCCCGACGTGCTGGCCGTTCTCCTTGATTTCGAACAGGCGCACATCCGGGTGCCAGGTATCGAAGCCTTTCTGCTCGGCAATCTCGATGCCGTACAGACGCTGCACGATGGCGAACAGGCCGCCCAGCACCTTGTCGATCGGGAAGTAGGCGCGCAGGGCTTCCTGGGCCACGCTGTAGCGCTGCTCACGGAGTTTTTCACCGTAGAAACCGCTGTCCCAGCTTTGCAGGTCCGGGCAGCCCTGTTCGGCGGCATAAGCCTTGAGCTGTTGCAGATCCTGGGCGGCGAACGGCTTGCTGCGCTTGGCCAGGTCGCGCAGGAAGCTCAGCACCTGGTCGCTGGATTCGGCCATCTTGGTGGCCAGGCTCAACTCCGAGAAGCTGGCAAAACCCAGGAGCTTGGCCAGTTCCTGACGCAGGTCGAGGATCTGTTCCATCACTGGGCCGTTGTCGTTCTGACCGGCATTGGGGCCCTGGTCCGAAGCGCGGGTGCAGTAGGCGGCGTAGATTTCTTCACGCAGGGCACGGTCTTGGGCGTAGGTCATCACCGCGTAGTAGCTGGGGAACTCCAGGGTGATCAGCCAGCCGTCGAGGTCTTTGGCCTGGGCGGCGGCGGCCATTTGCGCCTTGGCCGAGTCGGTCAGGCCGGCGAGGGTGGCTTCATCGGTGACGTGCTTGGTCCAGGCCTGGGTGGCGTCCAGCAACTGATTGGAAAAACGGCTGCCCAGCTCCGACAGTTTGCTCTGCACTTCGGCGTAGCGCTTCTGCTGCTCCGGCGGCAGATCGATACCCGACAGGCGGAAGTCACGCAGGGAATGTTCGAGGATGGTTTTTTGCGCCACATCGAAACCGGCGGCTTCGGGGCTGTTGGCCAGGGCTTCGAAGGCCTGGAACAACTCGCGGTTCTGGCCCATCTCGGTAGAGTAAGCGCTCAGAGCAGGCAGGCACGCCTCGTAGGCTTCACGCAGTTCGGCGCTATTGCACACGGCGTTAAGGTGGCTGACCGGGCTCCAGGCGGCGCCCAGGCGATCATTGAGTTCGTCCATGGCCAGCACCAGGCCGGCCCAGGTCGGCTGCTGGCCTTGAGTCTTGAGGATTTGCGCGATGGCAACCCGGTTATCCGCCAGGATCTGTTCGATGGCCGGTTGCACATGCTCGGCACGGATCGCCGAGAACGGCGGCAGGTCGTAGGACTGCAGAAGAGGGTTGTTCAGGCTCACGGTTGGCACCTTGGCTGGAAGAAACGTAGCGCCATCTTAATTACAATCGATGCCCACCGCAGCTATCGCCCCCATTAATAAATGTCAGAGAGGCAACCCCACTTGGCCATTCGCACCTATCAGCAGCACACGCCGACCCTCGGTGAACGGGCCTTCGTCGACCACTCGGCGGTGGTGATCGGCGACGTCGAGATCGGCAGCGACAGCTCGATCTGGCCACTGACCGTGATCCGCGGCGACATGCACCGCATCCGCATCGGCCAACGCACCAGCGTGCAGGACGGCTGCGTGCTGCACATCACCCACGCCGGCCCGTTCAACCCCGACGGCTTCCCGCTGCTGATCGGCGACGACGTGACCATCGCCCACAAAGTCATGCTGCACGGCTGCACCGTTGGCAGTCGTGTGCTGATCGGCATGGGCAGCATCGTCATGGACGGCGCCCGGGTGGCAGACGATGTGATCATCGGCGCCGGCAGCCTGGTGCCCCCGGGCAAGCAGCTGGAAAGCGGCTTCCTGTATGTCGGCAGCCCGGTGAAACAAGTGCGGGCCCTGACCGACAAGGAGCGCGCCTTCTTCACCTACAGCGCCGCCAATTACGTCAAACTCAAGGACCTGCACCTGGCCGAAGGCTACCACCTGCCTTGAACGCCCTTAGACCCCTTGCCCAGGAATCTCCATGCATTACCAGACCGTTCTATTCGACCTCGATGGCACCCTGACCGACCCACGTGAAGGCATCACCCGCTCGATCCAGTTCGCCCTGGGAAAATTGGGAATCGACGAGCCTGACCTGACCAAACTCGAACACTTCATCGGCCCCCCGCTGTTGCAGGCCTTTATGCAGTTCTACGACTTCGACGAGGCCCGGGCCTGGGAGGCGTTGAACTTCTATCGCGAACGCTTCAAGGTCAGCGGCCTGTATGAGAACCGCGTGTTCGATGGGGTTACGCCCTTGCTCGAAACCTTGAGCGGCCAGGGCCGGCAGCTTTATATCGCGACTTCCAAGCCCTGGGTCTTCGCCCGGGAAATCGCCCGCCATTTCGATTTTGCCAAGCACTTCAAGGTGATCTACGGCAGCGAACTGGACGGCACGCGCACCGACAAGGTCGAGTTGATTGGCCATTTGCTGGAGCAGGAAAGCCTCGATCCGGCGAGCACCCTGATGATTGGCGACCGCAAGCACGACCTGATCGGCGCCCGGCGCAACGGCCTGGACGCAGCGGCGGTGGGCTACGGCTTTGGCAGCCACGAAGAACTGACTGCCGAGGCGCCGGCCTATCACTTCCAGACCCTGGGTGAGCTGCACCAGGCTTTTTTGCGCAGCTAAGGCCGCACCGCCAATTGGCCTTACACACCGCAGTGGCCTGATGACGACCGCTTCGCAGACGAACAGAGGCAAACTCCCTCGCCACAAAAAACCACAGACTCCGGCCCCCTCAGCGCAAAGCCTCTGGCGCCCTACATTTTGGCCAGCCGCCGCAGCTCCGCCTTGCGCTCGGCCGGTGGCTGTTTGCCCAAAGCCTCCACCGCATCGTAGAAAGCCGGCCAGTCGCCGCCCACCTGCTTGAACAGGGCGGCAAACGCCGGCACCCACTGGTCGTACAGGCCGAAGGGCAGCAGGCGCGCATTGTTGATCGGGGCGTTGATCCAGGCGTCGTAGCGCTTGTCGCCGTGCCATTGGCTGTCGCGCAATTGCCGATAGTCATGGCGCAGTTGTTCGAGCTGCGCCGCCTTGCGCTCACGCATCTGCTCGGCAGGCAGCGCCTGGGCGTACAGATGCTCCAGGCGTTGCCGGGTATCGAGGAGCAGTTGGATGAACTGGTCACGCTGCAGCAGTTGCGCCTCGCTGGCCGGCGGCAAGTCGCGATAGGCCCGCCACTGCCGGGTGCCCTGCTGCTCGACGAAGGTGGCAAAGGACTCATTGAACTCGGTGTCGTCCTGCACGTAAAAACGCTGGTGCGCCAACTCATGGAAGATCAGGGTCGCCAGGCGTTCGTCGCCCCAATGCATCATCGAACTGATGATCGGATCATTGAACCAGCCCAGGGTCGAATAAGCCTCAACCCCACTCACCGCCACATCCATGCCCTGCTGTTGCAACAGGGCCGCCGCCCCGCGCGCCGCACCCTGCTTGTAGTAACCGCGATAGGCCACGCACCCGGCAATCGGAAAGCAATGGGTTTGCGCCTGCAGAGAAAACTCCGGGGTGGCGAACACATTCCACACCACATAGGGCCGGCCAATATCGGCGTACAGGCGATAACTCTGGTTGTCCGGCAGGTGCAGGTGCTCGCTGGCGAAGGCACGGGCCTGTTGCGATTGCGCCAGATGTGCCCGCAGCTGCGGGTCGCGGCCAGGGTCGGCGACCACCTCGGCCACAGGGGTTCGGGCCCGCAACAACTGCCATTGGCCGCTGGCGAGCTGGCCGTAATAGCTGACGCTGGCGCAACCGTTGAGCAACAAAAGCATCTGGGCCGGAAACAAAAGGCGCAAAAGAGGATCAAGTACCCCATGGCTTGAACGCGGCCTAATCAAATCGAATCATCCGTCGAGAATCAGTTCGCAAGACTATCTCGCCTGCCTGGAGTTTCGCTATGCACGTATTGCTGTTGACCACTGGCCTGCTCGCCCTGGGTGGCTGCGCCAGCCTGCCCGCCCCGGATCCGGCACAGGCCTGGATCGACCTCAGCCCCCACCGCGACACCACCCTGCGGGCCCTTGAGGTCGACGAAAAGGCTGCCAATGACCCACGCTATTTCGAAGTGGCACCCGGTAGCCATGAGCTCACCGTGCGTTATCAGTTCGCGGTGCAACCGACCAACATCGGCCCGGACGCAGAACCGCTGTGGCGCGACTGCCAGCTGAGTTTGACATTCAAGGATTTCAGCGCCGGCCAGCGTTACCAGCTGCAAGCCGGGAACATCGGCTTCCGGCCCTGGGCCAAGCTGTATGACGAGCAGCGCAACGTCGTCGGTATGGGCCGACCGGCAGGCTGCCAGCGAACCTGATCGGCGCTATCCTTTAAGCCCTTCGCTGATTCGGCCACTGTCATGCGCCAACCTTTGCTTGTTCTCTCCCTGGCCAGCCTTTGTGCTTGTTCCAGCCCCTTGCCCAACGTCGACCCGCAACAGGCCTGGGTCGACCTGGCTGCGCCCACACCAGGCGGCAAGCTGGTGATGGCCGAGCGCCTGGACCAGCAGCGATTGTCCGATGGCCGCTACTTCCAGGTCACCCCGGGCAGTCATGAGTTGACGGTACGTTTCGATTTCGAGATCTATTCCGGCGGCATGGGCATGATGACCGGCCCCTCGGAGCGCCTGTGCTACCTGACCGTGCGCTACGACCACTTCCAGGCCGGCCAGCGCTATCGGCTGGAGGCCCGCTCCCTGGGCTTCAATGCCAGCGCGCGGCTCTACGACGCCCAGCGCCAGCTCCTTGCCGAAGAGCGCATGGTCAACTGCGTGCCCTGAGGCTGAATGCTTCAGCGATCATTCTTTTGATAGATGATCTTGCGCGTGCCGTTTTCACAGCTACCGACCACCATGTTGTTGTCGTGGACTTCGTCATTGGTGACGATTTCCAGGGTGTAGGACGCCACCCCCTGGGCCTGGATCTTGGCTTCGATCTCGGCCTTGAGTTCATCGCAGGGCTTGGGTGCCGCCAGGGCCGATGTGGCCAGCGCGCAATAAACAACCGCCAAGGCAAAACGTTTCATGATGTGGAGCTCCCTTGCCGCAGCGCCCATGGTCATGGACTGAAGCTGCAGTCATCCATTCGACCACATTCAGCAGAACCGAGTTCTGACCCGGCGCACATCCTGGTCACTGCGCTTACCGGCCAGGCCAGCCCCGAGGAGCGACGCCGATCATGCCGGCGAGCGACCCCGGGAGCGGCACAGGTCAGTTGATCAGCGTGGCATCCAGGCTGATCTTGGCATTGAGCACCTTGGACACCGGGCACCCTTGCTTGGCCTTCTGGCTCAGTTCATCGAACTGCTGCTGGCTTGCGCCCGGGATCTTGGCCTTGAGAATCAGGTGCACGGCGGTGATCGCAAAACCACCCTCGACCTGATCCAGGGTGACCTCGGCGGTGGTGTCGATGGCATCCGCCTTGAGCCCGGCATCGCCGAGGATCATGGAAAAGGCCATGGAGAAGCAGCCGGCATGGGCCGCGCCGATGAGCTCTTCCGGGTTGGTGCCCTTGCCCCCTTCAAAACGTGCCTTGAAGCCGTAGGGCGCTTCACGCAAGACGCCGGTTTCGGTGGAAATCGAACCGATGCCGGTTTTCAGATCACCTTCCCAATGAGCCGAGGCTTTCTTTTTGATACTCATCTCTGTCTCCTCAAGATCAAGCGCGAGCATTCGCGCCAAACGGTTTTTTGCTACTTAAGGGTTCTGAGGATAGAAGGCTCGACAAAGTTCATCCTGTCGATATTCACCACCAATCAGAGCAGCAAATTCAGGCTGGCTATTGAAACTCGGGTATATGCCCACATTGCATAGACCTGGCTTATTAAATTCGGCAGGTTTTGGCTCACGACAAAAGCCTGCACGCCCTTTGGAGAAGCAGGCTTATGAAACCACTGTCCGACGTCAAGTTTTCCACCCTCGACCTGGTGCCGGTGCGCGCCGACGGCAGCCCGGCGCAATCGCTGCGCAACTCCCTGGATCTGGCGCAACACGTCGAGAAATTCGGCTATAACCGCTTCTGGGTAGCGGAACACCACAACATGGATGGCATCGCCAGTTCTGCGACGTCGGTCCTGCTCGGCTACCTGGCCGGCGGCACTTCGACCATCCGCGTCGGTTCCGGCGGGGTGATGCTGCCCAACCATGCGCCGCTGGTGATCGCCGAGCAGTTCGGGACTCTCGAAAGCCTCTACCCCGGTCGCATCGACCTGGGCCTAGGCCGCGCGCCGGGTTCCGACCAGATGACTGCCCGCGCCCTGCGCCGCGAGCGCTCCGGCAGTGCCGACGACTTCCCCGAGGATGTGGCCGAGCTGATGGCCTACCTGGGCCCGCGCACCCCGGAGCAGCGAGTGATCGCGGTGCCGGGCACCGGCACCAACGTCCCGGTCTGGCTGTTGGGCTCCAGCCTGTTCAGCGCGCAACTGGCCGGCGAACTCGGCCTGCCTTATGCCTTCGCCTCGCATTTCGCGCCGCGCTACATGCATGAAGCGATTCGCGTGTACCGCAACCACTTCAAACCTTCGGCCGTGCTCGACAAACCTTACGTGATGCTCGGCGTGCCCCTGGTGGCGGCCGATACCGACGAGCAAGCCGATTACCTGGCGACCTCGGTGTACCAGCGCATCCTGGCGCTGATGCGCGGGCAGAGCCTGGTGCAGCGCGCCCCGGTGAAAACCATGGACGGCCTGTGGCTGCCCCACGAGAAAGAGGCGGTGGCGAGTTTCCTCGGCCTGGCCATGGTCGGCAGCCCGGCGAAAATCCGCGCCAAGCTCGAAGTACTGATCGAACAAACCGGGGCCGACGAGCTGATCTTCACTTGCGACCTGTACGAACACACCGATCGCCTGCATTCCTATGAACTGCTGGCACAGGTGATGAAAGGCTGAAGGGCCTTGGCAGGTAAAGCGGCGGTGTTGCGTAAGGCCAGCGCAGCCTTCGGCAGTGGCTACAGCAGGCGGTTGCGCTGGCCTTTGTAGCCGCTGCTGCGCTGGCGATCCCGGGTACCGCCCTATCTCCCAGGCATAAAAAAACCGACGCCATGGCGTCGGTTTTTTCAATCTGCGTCTACCACGCATCAACCGCGCTTGTAGACGATCTCCTTGGTCCCGGCTTCGCAGGAACCCACCACTTTGCCGTCAGCGGCTGCGCCCTTGTCCACCACTTCCAGCGAGTAATGCGTAGCGCCCTTGGCGTCGATCTTCGCGGCGATTTCGCTTTTCAGCTCTTCGCACGGCTTACCTGCAGCAAGGGCTGTTCCCGCGAGGCTGAACAATGCTGCTGCCAATATTAGTTTCTTCATCGGTCACATTCCCTGGTCGGATCAAAAGGTGAGCATCTGCGCCAGCCTTCCACAGGCTCAAGACAGCTGTAGCGCTTTGCCACTTCCTATGGCAATCGGCCAGCGCACAAGTTCAAGAGCCTAGTCCAAGCCCTCAACTGTTGGCAATACGAAAGCCCACCTTCAGCGTTACCTGGAAATGCGCCGCCTTGCCGTCCTTGATATGGCCCCGGGTGTCGATCACCTCGAACCACTCCAGGTGCTTGATGCTTTTGTTGGCCTCAGCCAAAGCGTTGTTGATGGCGTCTTCAATGCTGGTGGGGGACGAACCGACGAGTTCGACTTTTTTGTAGGTGTGATGGTCAGTCATGGCGTGCTCCTCAAGGTTTGAATACAGCCTAGCAGTGATTTTTCTTACCACTTTCGGTGCGTGCTACACGCCAAAGTTCAGATTAACTGCACTTTCGCCAAGCGCTGGAGTCGGAACTTACAGATGCCCCCCATCAACCATGCAGGAGAGCCGACATGGCTAACAACTCGTTACGTAAAGCCTCACTGGAAAGTATGGAAGCGGAGATCTCGAGCCTGCTCAAGTCTCTGGAAAGCCTCAAGGACGACGCGTCTGACGAGTCGCTTAAAACCCTCAAGGCCCTGAAAGCCAACGCCGAGAGCGCGCTGAAACATTCCCGCAGCCTGCTCAGTGATGCGTATGAAGAAGTCAAAGTGAAAACCCGCGAAACCGGGATCGCCACCCGTGATTACGCCCAGGAACACCCTTGGACCACTGCCGGAGTCGCGGTCGGGGCCTTGGGCCTGCTGGCGGCTTATCTGTTGTGCAAACGCGGCGACTAAGTTGCCTGGCGCAGCTCATTCCTGAGCCACTGCGCCAGTTGCCGGGCGCGCCCATCCGCGGCGCGCTTGGGTAGCCACAACGCCAGTTGCCCCGAGGTTTCACCAAACCCCCACGGGGCAACCAGGCGACCCGCCCGCAAGTCCTCGGCCACCAGCGGCTCTGGCGCAATCGCCACCCCAAGCCCGGCCACCGCTGCTTCCAGCAAATAATACAAATGCTCAAAACCCTGCCCGAACTTTAATGCCTGGGCATCGAGGCCGTTTTGCCGCGCCCAACTGGGCCAGGCCTGGGGCCGCGACGTGGTTTGCAGCAAGGCCTGATCCAGCAGCGCGGCGGGCGGCTGTCGGCGCAGGTGCTCATAGCCGGCGAAACGTGGACTCATGACCGGACCGATGCGCTCGCTGGCCAGCTCGTAGACCTGCATGTCCGCCGGCCACGGCGGCTCGGCGAACACCAGCAGCGCATCCAGCCCCGGGCGACGCGGGTCAAGATCGCCTTCGCCGGCCGACAGGTGCAGGCGCAGGTCCGGCAGGTCGGTGTTCAGCCGCCCCAAACGCGGAATCAGCCAGCGCGCCAACAGGCTGCCAGAGCAGCCAAGGACAAACGGCGCGTCGGCGCCACCCTGGGTCAACTCGGCGCAGACCGTGCGCAACCGCTCAAAGGCGTCGCTGCTGGCATCGCGCAGGCGAACCCCGGAATCTGTGAGTTTAAGGCCACGTCCATCCTTGACGAAAAGGCTTACCCCAAGGTGCTCTTCCAGCACCTTCAACTGCCGGCTGACCGCGCCATGGGTCACGTGCAGCTGTTCAGCTGCCTGGCTGACGCTGCCGAGGCGGGCGGTGGCTTCAAAGGCCCTGAGGGCATTCAACGGAGGAAGATCGTGGCTCATGGTATCTGTGAGTTTTCCTGACAGGTTGCGGCGATCTTATCGGTTTTCAGCCTGTCATGTCAGGGGTAGAGTGAACGCCATTGCCTTCACATCAATTCATTCTTTTGACCTTCACCGGGAGCTACCGATGACCCAGACCCCTTTGCGCAACGGTCCTGACACCAACGGCATGTTTGGCTCGTTCGGCGGCCGCTACGTGGCAGAAACCCTGATGCCACTGATCCTCGACCTGGCCCGCGAGTATGAAGTCGCCAAGGAAGATCCGGCCTTCCTCAAGGAACTGGCCTACTTCCAGCGCGATTACGTCGGCCGTCCGAGCCCGCTGTACTTCGCCGAACGCCTGACCGAACACTGCGGCGGCGCCAAGATCTACCTCAAGCGCGAAGAGCTGAACCACACCGGCGCGCACAAGATCAACAACTGCATCGGCCAAATCCTCCTGGCCAGGCGCATGGGCAAGAAACGCATCATCGCCGAGACCGGCGCCGGCATGCACGGCGTGGCCACCGCCACCGTAGCCGCGCGTTTTGGCCTGGATTGCGTGATCTACATGGGCACCACCGACATCGAGCGCCAGCAGGCCAACGTGTTTCGCATGAAGCTGCTGGGCGCCGAAGTGATCCCGGTCGTCGCCGGCACCGGCACCCTGAAAGACGCGATGAACGAAGCCCTGCGCGACTGGGTAACCAATGTCGACAGCACCTTCTACCTGATCGGCACCGTGGCCGGCCCGCACCCTTACCCGGCAATGGTCCGCGACTTCCAGGCAGTGATCGGCAAGGAAACCCGCGAACAGTTGCAAGCCCAGGAAGGCCGTCTGCCGGACAGCCTGGTAGCGTGCATCGGCGGCGGTTCCAACGCCATGGGCCTGTTCCACCCGTTCCTCGATGACAAGAGCGTCGAGATCATCGGCGTCGAAGCGGCCGGCTACGGCATTGAAACCGGCAAACACGCCGCCAGCCTCAACGGCGGGGTTCCGGGTGTGCTGCACGGCAACCGTACTTTCCTGCTGCAGGACGACGATGGCCAGATCATCGACGCCCACTCGATTTCCGCCGGCCTCGACTACCCGGGCATCGGCCCCGAGCACGCTTGGTTGCACGACATCGGCCGCGTCCAGTACACCTCGGTGACCGATGACGAAGCCCTGGCGGCCTTCCACCAGTGCTGCCGCCTGGAAGGCATCATCCCGGCGCTGGAAAGCGCCCACGCCCTGGCCGAAGTGTTCAAACGTGCGCCGACCCTGCCCAAGGATCACCTGATGGTGGTCAACCTTTCGGGCCGTGGCGACAAAGACATGCAGACCGTAATGCACCATATGGAACATGCTCAATACGAGCCATCCAAGCAGGAGAAACACTGATGAGCCGCCTGCAAACGCGCTTTGCCGAGCTGAAGCAACAAAACCGCGCCGCCCTGGTGACCTTCATCACCGCCGGCGACCCGAGCTACGACACCTCGCTGGCGATCCTCAAGGGCTTGCCCGCCGCCGGTGCCGACGTGATCGAGTTGGGCATGCCCTTCACCGACCCGATGGCCGACGGCCCGGCGATCCAGCTGGCCAATATCCGCGCCCTGGACGCCAAGCAGAACCTGGCGAAAACCCTGCAAATGGTGCGTGAGTTCCGTGAGGGCAATAGTGAGACCCCGCTGGTGCTGATGGGCTATTTCAACCCGATCCACCACTACGGCGTGCCGCTCTTTATCCGCGACGCCAAGGCCGCCGGGGTCGATGGCCTGATCGTGGTCGACATGCCGCCGGAACATAACAGTGAACTGTGCGACCCGGCCCAGGCCGCAGGCATCGACTTCATCCGCCTGACCACGCCGACCACCGACGATGCACGCCTGCCGAAAGTACTCGAAGGCAGCTCCGGTTTCGTCTACTACGTCTCGGTGGCCGGCGTGACCGGGGCCGGGGCTGCGACCCTGGAGCATGTCGAAGAAGCCGTGACCCGCCTGCGTCGCCATACCGATTTGCCGATCAGCATCGGTTTCGGCATCCGCACCCCGGAACAGGCCGCGGCCATCGCCCGCCTCGCCGACGGCGTGGTGGTGGGGTCGGCGCTGATCGACCAGATCGCCAACGCCAGCACCCCCGAACAGGCCATCGACGGCGTGCTCAGCCTGTGCGCCTCCCTGGCCGAAGGCATAGGTAAAGCGCGGGTAAGCTGAAGGTAAAGTTCCTGATACAGAGGAATTAGCACCCCAAGTCACAGACTAAATAGCAAGACCCAGGGGTAGGCAGCTCAGGTTGCCTACCCCTTTTTGTTGCTCGCTGTGAGGAAGAGCTGATGAAAATGCCCAAACGCCTGATTGCCGGTCTCGGTGTGCTGATGCTCAGTGCCGGCCCGATGCTGAATGTCATGGCCGATCAACGGGGTGACAATGATCGCGGCGGTGATCGTGGCGGCCCGCAACAGGGCCAGCGGGACAATCGTGGCGAAGAGCATCGCGGTCCGCAGAATGATCATCGCGGCGCTCCACCCAGAGATTTCGGCCCGGTGCGCCAAACCATCCGCGATAACCACGGTTACTTCGTGCGAGGCGCACCGCCACCACCGGGCGTGCGCCTGGTGCGTGGCCAGCCGTTGCCACGGGGCTATTACGGCGAGCGCCTGGACAACCGCGCCCTGGCCCACCTGCCGTACTACCAGGGCTACGAATGGCGGCGCATGGGCGGTGACGTGGTGTTGATCGCCATTGGCTCAGGCATCGTCTACGAGATTCTCGATGGCGTGCTCAACTGATCGTTTTTTGTCCAATTACTGAAATCCTCCCCTCGGCGAATGCCTGCACGCTGATCATCGGCGTGCAGGCCTGCACCGCCTAAAACCCCGACAGGTCCAGCGGCCGCACCGCGCCCATCCAGATGGCATGGTCGGTGTGATCGACCAGGTCATCGCCGGTGTCCGGGTGCAAAAACACCACCAGCCCCTTGCGATTCAGGGCCAACCACGGCAGCACCACCCCCAGGTACTGCGGCTCGAAGGCCAACTGGCAGCTCCAGTCCGGGTGCGGCCCCACCGGGCGTTCGTGCACCCGCCCCATCTTCAATGAAAACAACTGCGCCGCCTGTTCGCACAAGCTACGCGCCTGGTCGATGGTACTGGCGTCAAAATAGACGTGGGCGTGATAGCCCTTGATTCGTTGCATGCAAATCCTCGCAAACCACGTGGAAACGTCACTACCGATGCCGCCTATGATCACTCAGCCGGCATAAGTCAGCACTGCGGACAAGCCGCGAAATCAGGTTACCCAAGCTTAAGTGCACTTTCTGTTCCGTTGCTCCCTACACTCCAGGATTCAGGGCTTACGTTGGTTTTTGGTTCCGTTGCTCCTCAAACCCCAAAACCACCATTTAACTTTTCGCTTAACAGGTAGTGAAAATAAATGAATGAATATGCAGACAAAAGCAAGCCAACCAATAAATGGATGCTCTGGAATTATCTCTGGTCGATGCCCCAAAAATAGAAAATAGTTATTTTGAAGAATATCCATATAGGGAACAACAAATAAGCCATTTAATACTAAACAGGAATAGAGCTTGAAGTGATTTAAGTTGCTACCAGATAGGCGCACCTTTAAGAAGTAAGCGAAAAAGATGCCACAAGCGGCCAATATAGGAAAAACCCAAAAAATCATTTTGCAGTCTCTTGATATACCTGCCTTCCTGTTTGGAAGTCGGTATATACTTCAAAGCCCATAGAGCTAGCTCCCATGCCTTTGTAGGATCGCACATAGTCTGTTCTGACATATCTGAATAGGCGCCAAGCATCTGGTTTTAATACATATCGACTAAGAGCATATGCAGACAACCCTAGGTCAGTTGCCCCATAGGCTAAATTCCCTTCGCGCTCTTCATATCCCACCGACTTTGCAATTGCTTGATAACTCTTCCTGACAGGACCTTCTGTATCAGTTCGATCCTCTAAAAGATTGCGTCCGTTTTCATAAATGTTATTTGCTCCATGGGCCATCATTGGCACACCAGCCACGAGACATAGCGTACCTACTGAGGCATAGCATATCCCACCGCCTGTTATAATCTGCATTACACCAGCAATAGCACCGGCACCTTTTTTGGCTATTTCCCATGACTGACTAAGCAGACTGCTTTGTTCGTTTTTGAGGTCCTGCAACCCCTGCTCAGGAGTTTTTTTACCCTGAGAAACGTCATCAACAATGCTTTTTGCGTAATAAGCAATTTCGCGGTTGAATTGCAAGCGCAGTGTACCGTCTTTGATGTGTCTAACACCTAATGTGCTGGCTTGGCTTCCAAGTTTTCCCGCTGCGGCACTGACCATCCAGTAGTCACAGCTACCAGGCGTGCAACTCTCGCTCATTAGTTTCATTCGTTATTCCCCCAAGTACTATATCCGCTGGTGCCAGCAGCGTGGTGGGTCCAAGTTATATCTCGGTAACGGATGGCTATATGTTCTTGCGGTTCGGCGTCGCTCTGCAAGATAGAATGAGGCATTTCAAGTGTCAGGTCAGCAATAATCCCGCCATTGATCGAAATTGAATAGAGTCTTTCCTGCATACCAAAAGAAGAAACTCGATAAAAACTAATGGTACATTTTATTTCTTCTCTAGTTGAAAGTGCTTGAGCGAGGAGCGGCGAGGCTTTATCAACGTTTTTGGTGATAACGATTGGGCTATGTGTTGGCTTATTAATATTTCCAATGTTGACCATGTTGTGGGTGTAAGACAGCACCATGATTTCGTCGGTATGCCCGGTCTGACATTTATTGCCAATAGAGTCTTGGGTTGAGCAACCTGCCGAAATCAGTCCTTGAGCCTTGCCGGTGATGGTCATGTAACCGTGGTTAGCCATACGTGACACTCCCTTTAGTCTGCCGAATATCCTATTACATGGGTTTCACGTGTGTTGTAGGGCATTTCTGAAAAGCTATACGAAATATTCAGAATCTGGAACCGAGGGCGGCTCCGTGAAAAATCTAGCCTGATAAGTCTATGGGTAGTCCGCGAAACCAAGGCATCCAAGCTTAAGTGCACTTTCTGTTCCGTTGCTCCTCAAACCCCTGTTCCGCCATCAGCCAATCAACAAACCCCTGAATCAGCGCCGCGCGTCTTTTGCGTTGCGGCAGCACCACGTAATAGCCGTAGCGAGACATCACGGTTTCGCTGATGGGCCGACACAGCAAACCCTGGGCCAGCAAGTTATCCACAAGGTGCCGCCAACCGATGGCCACACCCTGGCCGCCGATCGCCGCCTGGATCAGCAGGGTGTAGTTATCGAAACGCAACTGCCCGGGAGCCGGAGGCGTGGCGATGCCCAGTTCGCGAAAGACCCCGCTCCAGTCGAACCAATGGCTGTTGTTTTCCCCGCGCAGATGCAGCAGGGGCATGTCCAGCAATGCCGCCACCGGCAGGGGCGCGGTCTGTTGCTTGAGCAGCAGCGGGCTGCACACCGGGAACACTTCCTCGCTGAACAGCCAATGGCTGGTGCCCTGTTTGAAACGCCCGTCGCCAAACAGCACCGCGACATCGATATCGCTGCGCAGCATGGTGTGGCTGCGTTCGCTGGTCACCAGGCTGACATCGACTTGGGGGTTGGCCTGGTGGAAACGATGCAGGCGCGGCATCAGCCAGTAGGCGGCAAAGGCAAAATCAGTGGCCACCTGCAGCACCTCGTGCTGATGCTGGGTGCTGATCGCGCTCAAGCCGGCGTCGATGCTCTGCAAGCCGTCCTGCACCTGCTCGAACAGAATCGCCCCGGCCTCGGTCAGCTCGATGCCACGGTAGATCCGGTCGAACAGACGGGTGCCCAGTTGTTCTTCCAGGCGCTTGATCTGCTGGCTGATGGCTGGCTGGGTGGTGCCCAGCTCCACCGCCGCCGCCGTAAAGCTGCGCAAGCGGGCCGCGGTTTCAAAGGCGCGTAACAGGTCAAGGGACAGGTCCCCGAGCGCGTCATACATAAGCTGTACTTATCCTAGTCATTGCCTGCCATGGGCTTTACCACAAATGTCATGGGCTACATGCTCGATCGCAGCACTTTCGCATAACTGTTCACTATGGAATGCCGCGAATACATGAAGCGCAAGAACATTCTTTTCATCATGGCCGATCAAATGGCCGCGCCAATGTTGCCGTTCTACGGTTCCTCGCCCATCAAGCTGCCCAATCTCAGTCGCCTCGCCGCCCAGGGTGTGGTGTTCGACGCCGCGTACTGCAACAGCCCGCTGTGCGCGCCTTCGCGCTTCACCCTGGTCAGCGGCCAATTGCCGAGCAAGATCGGCGCCTACGACAACGCGGCGGACTTTCCCGCTGATATCCCGACCTACGCCCATTATTTGCGCCGCCTCGGCTACCGCACCGCGCTGTCGGGCAAGATGCACTTCTGCGGCCCGGACCAGTTGCACGGTTACGAGGAGCGTCTGACCAGCGATATCTACCCCGCCGACTACGGCTGGGCGGTGAACTGGGATGAGCCGGAAGTACGGCCCAGCTGGTACCACAACATGTCCTCGGTGCTGCAAGCCGGGCCCTGTGTGCGCACCAATCAGCTGGATTTCGATGAAGAGGTGGTGTTCAAGGCCCAGCAGTACCTGTTCGACCATATCCGCGAAGACGGCGAACAGCCGTTCTGCCTCACTGTGTCCATGACCCACCCCCACGATCCTTACACCATTCCCAAGGCCTTCTGGGACCTGTACCGCAATGACGATATTGCGCTGCCGCAAACGCCGCCACAAAGCAGCCAGGATCCCCATTCCCAGCGCCTGCTCAAGGTCTACGACCTGTGGGACAAGCCGCTGCCTGTGGATAAGATCCGCGACGCCCGCCGCGCCTACTTCGGCGCGTGCAGCTATATCGACAGCAACGTCGGCAAACTCCTGCAGACCCTGGAGGACACTGGGCTGATCGACGACACCATCATTGTGTTCTCCGGCGACCATGGCGACATGCTCGGCGAGCGCGGGCTCTGGTACAAAATGCACTGGTTCGAGATGGCCGCAAGGGTGCCGCTGCTGGTCAGCGCCCCCGGGCAGTTCGCCGCCGGGCGGGTCAGCGCCGCCGTGTCGACCGCCGACCTGCTGCCGACCCTGGTGGAGCTGGCCGGGGGCAAGCTGGAACCGGGCCTGCCCCTGGACGGACGTTCGCTGGTGCCGCACCTGCAAGGGCAGGGCGGGCACGACGAAGTCTTTGGCGAATACATGGCCGAAGGCACCATCGGCCCGCTGATGATGATCCGCCGCGGCACCTATAAATTCATCTACAGCGAAGACGACCCGTGCCTACTCTTTGATGTCGCCAACGACCCCCGCGAGCTCGAAGAACTCAGCCAGTCGCCGCAGCATCGGTCACTGTTCGAGGCCTTCCTCGCCGAAGCCCGGGCCAAGTGGGATATCCCGCTGATCCGGCAACAGGTACTCGCCAGCCAGCGGCGTCGGCGTTTCGTCGCCAGCGCGCTGGCAGTGGGCAAGCTGAAGAGCTGGGACCACCAGCCATTGGTCGATGCCAGCCAGCAATACATGCGTAACCACATCGACCTGGACGATCTGGAGCGCAAGGCTCGTTATCCACAACCCTGCCAAAACCAATAACGTAAGGGGAAGAGCATGCAAAGGTTATCCACAGCAGTCGCCATCGGCCTCCTGGCCATGGGCAGTGCGTCGGCCCGGGCCGATCAGTGCGAGACGGTGAAAATGGCCGACCCGGGCTGGAGCGACATCGCCGCGACCAACGCCATCACCGGTTTCCTGTTGAGCGGCATGGGCTACCAGGCCAAGGTCGATACCCTGGCGGTGCCGATCACCTTTGGCGGTCTCAAGGATGGCCAGGTGGACGTGTTCCTCGGCAACTGGATGCCGGCGCAGCAGGGCTTTTACGACAAGTTCGTGGCCACCGGTGATGTCACCCAGCTGGCGAAGAACCTCGACGGCACCGAGTTCACCCTGGCCGTGCCGGATTACGTGTGGGACGCAGGGGTGCACGATTTTGCCGACCTGAACACCTACGCCGAGGCTCACCCCAAGGAGGTCGAGAAGAAGATCTACGGCATCGGCTCCGGCGCGCCGGCCAACATCTCGCTGCAGGAGATCATCAAGAAGAATGACTTCAAGCTCGGCCAGTGGAAGCTGGTGGAGTCCAGCGAGCAGGCGATGCTGGCGGAAGTGTCGCGAGCCGTGAAGAAACAGAAGTTCGTGACCTTCCTCGGCTGGACCCCGCACCCCATGAACGTGCAGCTGAAAATGCACTACCTCAAGGGCGGCGAGAAGTATTTCGGCGATACCGGCAGCGTCTATACCCTGACCCGCAAAGGTTATGCACAGGCCTGCCCGAACGTCGGCAAGTTGCTGACCAACCTGAGCTTCACCCAGGAAATGGAGAACAGCATCATGTCCGAGGTGGCCAACAAGAAGGTCAGCAATGCGGATGCGGCCAAGGCCTGGATCAAGTCCAACCCGGCGGTGCTGAACACCTGGCTGGACGGGGTGAAGACCCTCGATGGCAAGGATGCGCTGGCGGCGGTGAAGGCCAAGCTGTAGTGGGTCGGATGGGGAGGCTGGCGCTTCAGGGCACGGCGTCCCCATCCCGGCTAGTGCAGGCCGGGTAGGAACCCGGCGCGCGCGCCGTCCTTGGGCAAGCGCTGGGGCAATGCTTTACCCTGACACCCTTGAATCAATCCACCCGCGAGGAACCATGGCCTGGCCCAACCGCCATTCACTCTTTCCCTTCCTGAGCTGGCTGCCTCGGCAAACCCGCGCCAGCGTCGGGCGTGATCTGTTGGTGGGGCTGAGCGGCGCCATCCTGGCCCTGCCGCAATCCATCGCCTACGCCCTGATCGCCGGCCTGCCGCCGGAGTACGGCCTGTATGCCGCCATCGTCCCGGTGCTGATCGCCTGCCTCTGGGGCTCTTCCTGGCACCTGATCTGTGGCCCGACCGCGGCCATTTCCATCGTGCTCTATGCCAGTGTCAGCCCGCTGGCGGTGCCTGCGTCCCAGGACTACATCACCCTGATCCTGCTGCTGACCCTGCTGGCCGGGGTGTTCCAGTGGCTGTTGGGCATGCTGCGCTTTGGCGCCCTGGTGAACTTCGTCTCGCACTCGGTGGTGCTGGGATTCACCCTCGGCGCCGCCGTGGTGATCGCCCTCGGCCAATTGCCCAACCTGCTGGGGCTGGACCTGCCGAACCAGGCCACCGCCCTCAACAGCCTGCTCTCGCTGCTGGACCACCTTGGTGCTGTGGATAAACCCTCATTGTTGCTGGGCCTGGGCACCTTGCTGCTGGGGGTAGCGCTGAAACTGCTGCGGCCGCGCTGGCCGAGCCTGTTGATAACTCTAGTGCTCAGCGCCCTGGTGGTGTGGCTGTGGCCGGCGCTGTTCGGTCACGTGAAACTGGTGAGCGCCTTTGTCGGCCAACTGCCACCGCTCAGCCCGCTGCCGCTGGACCTGGAAATGCTCCTGCGCCTGCTGCCCAGCGCCGTGGCGGTGGGAATGCTGGGGCTGGTGACCAGTTTGTCGATCGCCCGCTCACTGTCGGCCCGCTCCGAACAATTGCTCGATGCCAACCAGGAGGTGCGCGCCCAGGGCCTGTCGAATATCGTCGGCGCGTTCTTTTCCGGTTATCTGTCATCCGGCTCTTTTACCCGCTCCGGGCTGAGCTACGAAGCCGGCGCGCATTCGCCGCTGGCCGGGGTATTTTCCGCACTGTGGGTGGCGCTGTTTGCCGTGAGTGGCGCGTCGCTGATCGCCCATATTCCGATCCCAGCCATGGCGGGCAGCATCCTGCTGATCTGCTGGGGGCTGGTGGACCATCGGGGCATCCGCGCGTTGTACCGGGTCAGCCGCGCCGAGTTCATGGTGATGAGCCTGACCTGCCTCGCCACCTTGCTCCTCGAGCTGCAAACGGCGATTTATGCCGGGGTCCTGGCGTCGCTGTTTTTCTATCTCAAGCGCACCTCGCAACCGCGGGTGCAGCAATGGCGCGAGGGCGACGAGGACATCCTGCGGGTTGGCGGCTCGATCTTCTTCGGCGCCAGCCATTACCTGCAAGTGCGCATGCAACGCTGCCACGCGCCACGCCTAGTGATCGAGGCCCAGCACATCAACTTCATCGATTACTCGGGGGTGGAGATGCTGCACCAGGAGGCGCGGCGTCTGCGGCGCCAGGATCGCAGCCTGACCCTGCGCCGCGCACGGCAGCCGGTGAAAGAGGAATTGATCAAGCTGGAAGGACCGCAGCAGTGCCCGATCCTGTTTGAAGACTGAGGCTTCTCACCTGAGCAGAGGCCCCATGGCCAATGAAGATTGAGGACCCCTGTGGCGAGGGAGCGCAGCCGGTCGTGGAAGAAATTACAGCGCCAATTGCCGCCGTAACTCAGCCAGCACCGGCGCGCTGTCCGGGCGCACGCCGCGCCAAAGATAGAAGGCTTCCGCCGCCTGCTCGGCGAGCATGCCCAGGCCGTCCATCACCTGTGTAGCGCCGTGTTCAGTGGCCCAGCGACAGAACGGCGTGGGCTCCTTGCCGTACATCATGTCGTAGCACAGGGTGTGGCCGGGCTCGATCAGGCTGCCGGCAATCGGCGGCACATCGCCGCAGAGGCTGGCCGAGGTGGCGTTGATGATCAGGTCCACCGACTCTTGCAGCCAATCGAAACCGCTGGCCGACACCGGACCCAGGTCGGCGAACAACTCCGCCAGCCGCTCCGCCTTTGCCACGGTGCGGTTGGCGATGATGACCGATGCCGGCTGTTCGGCCAGCAACGGTTCCAGGGCGCCGCGCACCGCACCACCAGCCCCCAGCAGCAGGATGCGCTTGCCCTTGAGGCTGAACCCGGCGTTGACCGTCAGGTCCCGGACCAGGCCGGCGCCGTCAGTGTTGTCCCCCAGCAGGCGACCATCGGCGAGCTTGCTCAAGGTGTTCACCGCACCGGCCCGTTGCGCGCGCGCGGTCAGGCTATCGGCCAGGCGATAGGCCTCTTCCTTGAACGGCACGGTGACGTTGGCGCCACGACCCTCGGCGAAGAACGCCCGGGCGCTGCCGGTGAAGTCGTCCAGGGGCGCCAGCAGGGTGGTGTAGTCCAGTTGCTGAGCCGTCTGCTCGGCGAACAGGCGATGGATCAGCGGCGATTTGCTGTGACCGATCGGGTTACCAAAAACGACGTACTGATCCATCTGCTAAAGCCCTTTTGTTCAAGCGGAACCGGCCAGCCAGTCACGGTCTTGCAGGAAGTATTCGGTCAGGCGAGCCTCTTCGCTGCCAGGCTCGGCTTTCCAGTCGTAGCCCCAACGCACCTGCGGCGGCAGCGACATCAGGATCGATTCGGTGCGCCCGCCCGATTGCAGGCCGAACAGGGTGCCACGGTCGTAGACCAGATTGAACTCGACGTAGCGGCCCCGGCGGAACTCCTGGAATTCGCGTTGCTGCGCGGTGTAGGCCATGGCCTTGCGGCGCTGGACGATCGGCAGGTAAGCCTCGATGTAGGCGTCACCAATGGCCCGCATAAAGGCGAAGCTGGTGTCGAAATCCCACTCGTTCAGATCGTCGAAGAACAGACCGCCAATACCCCGTGGCTCGTTGCGATGCTTGATGTGGAAGTAGCTGTCGCACCAGGCCTTGTAGCGTGGATAAACATCGGCGCCGAAGGGGGCGCAGGCCTTTTCGGCGACCCGGTGCCAGTGCACGCAGTCCGCTTCATTACCGTAATAAGGGGTCAGGTCGAAACCGCCACCGAACCACCAGACCGGCTCTTCGCCTTCTTTCTCGGCGATGAAGAATCGCACGTTGGCGTGGGACGTCGGCACGTGCGGGTTGTGCGGGTGGATCACCAGCGACACACCCAGGGCCTCGAAACCGCGACCGGCCAGCTCCGGCCGGTGAGCACTGGCCGACGGTGGCAAACCGCTGCCGAACACGTGGGAGAAGTTGACGCCGCCCTTTTCGATCACCGCGCCGTCGCCAATCACCCGGGTGCGCCCGCCACCGCCGGCAGGGCGGGTCCAGGCGTCCTCGATGAAGCGTGCGCCGCCATCTTCGGTTTCCAGTGCAGCGCAAATGCGGTCTTGCAGGTCGAGCAGGTAGGCTTTTACGGCCTCGGTGCGGGTAGTCATGGCATCACCTTGAATCGGGGCAAAGCTACGCGGCGCTAGGGATCAAGCAGGGGCCGGCGCAAATGGGCGCGTAGCATAACACTGCACCCCGGCCTGCCGCAGTTGACGAAGGTCAAGCAGAAGAGTCCGATAGAACACTTTCGCGACACGACCGAGGAGAGAATGCAAATGGCCAAACGTATCCAGTTCCGTGCCCATGGCGGCCCCGAAGTGCTTGAGTATGCCGACTACCAGCCCGCAGAACCGGGCCCGCAACAGGTCCGTGTCAACAACAAGGCCATTGGCCTGAATTTTATCGACACCTATTTGCGCAGTGGCCTGTATGCGCCGCCGAGCTTGCCGTCGGGCCTGGGTGCTGAAGGCGCGGGCGTGGTCGACGCGGTGGGCAGCGAGGTCACCCAGTTCAAGGTTGGCGACCGCGTGGCTTATGGCAGCGGTCCCCTGGGCGCCTACAGCGATGTGCATGTGCTGCCGGCGGCGAACCTGGTACACCTGCCGGACACCATCAGCTTCGAGCAGGCCGCGGGCGTCATGCTCAAGGGCCTGACCGTGCAATACCTGTTGCGCCAGACCTACGAGCTAAAGGGCGGCGAAACCGTGCTGTTCCACGCGGCGGCCGGCGGCGTCGGCTCCCTGGCCTGCCAATGGGCCAAGGCCCTGGGGGTCAAGCTGATCGGCACCGTCAGCTCGCCGGAAAAAGCCGCCATCGCCAAGGCATTGGGCGCCTGGGAGACCATCGACTACAGCCATGAGGACGTGGCCAAGCGCGTGCTGGAACTGACCGACGGCAAAAAATGCCCGGTGGTCTACGACGGCGTGGGCAAGGACACCTGGCTGACCTCCCTGGACTGCCTGGCGCCACGCGGGCTGATGGTCAGCTTCGGCAACGCCTCGGGTGCGGTGGAGGGGGTCAACCTGGGAATCCTTGCGGCCAAGGGCTCGCTGTACGTCACCCGGCCGACCCTGGCGAGCTACGCCAACAACGCGCAAAACCTGCAATTGATGGCTGATGACCTGTTCGCGATGATTGCCAGCGGCAAGCTGAAGATTGAGATCGGCCAGCGTTATCCACTGGCCGACGCCGCCAAGGCCCACACCGAATTGTCGGCGCGTCGTACCACCGGCTCGACCATTTTGCTGCCCTAAACCCGGCAGATGCGTGGCGCGAAACAACCACGGCAGGCGTATGAATCCATACATGACCTGGCTAAGTGCGGAGCGCTGCGCACTCAATACAGAGACTCACCACACCGTGGAATATCCATTGATGGAGCCCATATAAAAGCCGATTAAAAGACAAGTCTTGCTCCTCGGCCGTATTACTTTAGCCTCGCCCTGCACAATAGACTTTTACCCTAGTGGTCAGGCCGAACGACCGGGGCCCTTGGGGTAAAGTAAATTTATTACGAACTCCCGATTGCCGCTCATTCCTCGTTACTTCATTACCGTCCGGGGCGACGTCAAGTTTTAAAGTGCATCTCCAAATATTATCAAGACCTCAAACACCATGGACGGGAAAACCAACGCCACGCTCACTGTCTGCATCGACATTCTGTGAATGGACGCAAGGCGCGCCAGGCACGGTTTTACATGCCTGCACCCTAGTTCTACCAATAGGACTTGTCTGAAAAAAATCCAGAAACATAAGTCGCACACCATTCAAAAATCAAAACCTGTTAGGATTTTTCCTCCTAATAACTGTAATTAGAAATGCAGGAGACAGATGATGATTTTTCATAAAAAAAGATATTCCCATGCAGTATAAAAGAATACTGATCGCTGCTTTCCTGCCCACACTTTTTCTACCCAGCCTTGCTTATTCCAATCCGCTCAACGCTCTGTGCCGCAGCAGCCCGAACGCCTCTGCAGGTAACAATCAAGTTGAAATACGTTTGACGAGCCTGAAACCGTTCAATGCAGTACCTGTCAATGGCGTATTAGGTACTGCCAACATGACAGGTTCTCTTATATGCGGCGGTAGCAACGGTAGCAGCATATGGGGCAAAACCTTTGTCATACAAGGTTTCCCCAATAGCGGAGAAAGTGGATACGTCTGCAAGACACAACTAGACGGTGTTGGTATTCGTTATAAAAATGCTGACGGCGGTGGATATACACCTTGTAACCGTTGGGGGGAATTTTTCAAAATAACAAAGGTGGTCAATGGCCAAACATACACCATGAATACTCCACTCGTAGCCGAGCTTATAAAGACCAAGGAAAATACAACCCTACCCCCTGGTACTCATGATGTATTGATTGATCCAAAAAACTCACTCACTTCCTACTGGCCAGGGACAACTAACAGTAGCGCCTGGGGCAAAATTGTGTTTGTGGCGAATACCCAGTTGCTGGTCAACCCGTGTCACTTCAGCAGTGCGCAGACTAACGTCAGGTTTGGAACTGTGCAGGTAGATGATGTGGCAAGAGGGGCTGTAGAAAGGCCGTTCAGGCTTGAGTTCAGTGGTTGTGGCATCCAGAGTAACGCGGAATACTTCAACAACGTTGCATCACTTCGTTTTCTTTCAGCAAACATACGTGCTGATGGCAACCTCGATACCATCCCCTGCGAGAAAGGGTGTGCGAAGGGCACGGTCATTGAAGTGAAGCCTGAAGGGGGCGTAGCTATCAACCTAAATGAAAAGTTCAGACTGAAGAATGGAAACTACAGTATTGGCAATGACACGATCACCCATCAGTTCGTCGCAAAACTTAAACCTGCGACTGCGTCGTCAGTCATTACGCCCGGGCGCACGGACGCCATACTCACCCTAATCATCGATTCTCTCTAGACCGCGCTCGCCTACATCACAGGGCAAGCAGCACCCAGCATTGCCTGATGTGCCTGCCTGCATGAGCTGGTGCCAGTGACTGTCTTCACAGGAAACTGGCCCGGCTCATCACGCTGAGCGAATGACCTTCCCGCTGGCCAGGTCACGGATAACACTCGGATTCTTGCGCCCACCCAAGCTGCCACCCAGCACCAGATCCAGCTGCCCGCGAAAGTACTGCTCCACGCGGATTCGCGTGCGTGCCGCGGGACGCCCCTGGGGATTGGCCGAAGTAGAAATCAACGGACCGACCAAGGCACACAGCTCACGCACCTGCGGATGGTCGCTGACCCGCAATGCCACGGTGTCGTGGACCCCGGTGATCCATTCCGGCAACAGCTCCTGATGGGGTACCAACCAGGTGTTGGGCCCGGGCCAGGTGCTGGACATGCGCTCGATCCAGGTGTCCGGGAAGTCTTCGAAGAGAAAGTCGAACTGGCGGATGTTATCGGCGATCAGGATCAGGCCCTTGTCCACCGAACGCGACTTGATCGCCAGCAGCCGATCCACTGCCTCCTCGTTCCATGGATCGCACCCCAGGCCCCAGACCGCTTCGGTTGGGTAGGCAATTACCGCCCCTGCGCGAATTTCTCGTGCGGCTTGTTGCACGCGCCAACTGCTGACCATTACTGATTCTCCGGGATTAAGGCTGTGCGCAGTTTACCGATCTTGTCTGTAAAACCTAGCTCACCCGCGCAAACCAGCGCCCGGATTCACAGACCGCGCGCCCTGCCAGCTCCAGCTCCGTGAGTTCGCCCAGCACCTGGGGCAACGCCCAGCCACTGGCCGTGGCCAGGGCCTCGCTGGTCTGCGGCGCCGCGTGCAGCAACTCCAGCAACGGATGCTCGGCGACAGGTGGCGGGGCCTCTGTGGATAACCCCAGGTGCTGCCAGCCGCGCAGGGCCTCGAGGATGTGTTCGATGGTCTCCACCAGCACCGCGCCATCGCGAATCAATTGATGACAGCCACGGGCCCCGGGGTGATGAATCGACCCCGGAATGGCGTAGACCTCACGCCCCTGTTCCGCCGCCAGGCGCGCGGTGATCAACGAACCGCTGGCGACACTGGCCTCGACCACCAGCACACCCAGGGACAAACCACTGATGATCCGGTTGCGCCGCGGGAAGTGGCTGGCCTGAGGCCCGGCCTCCAACGGGAACTCGGAAACCACCGCGCTGCCGCGCTCAATCATCGCCTCGGCCAGGGCCAGGTGGCGCTGTGGATAAAAGTTTTCCAGGCCGGTGCCGAGCACGCCCACGGTTTGCCCGCCAACGTCCAGTGCAGCCTGATGCGCCGCGCCATCGATTCCCAGCGCCAAGCCGCTGGTGATGACAAAACCGGCCCCGGCGAGGCTGCGGGAAAAAGCCCTCGCGGTGTCCATCCCGGGCTTGGATGCGCGGCGGCTGCCGACCATCGCCAACTGCGGTTTTTCCAGAATCCGTGGGTCACCCGCGACAAATAACAACGGTGGCGCATCGGGCAATTGCGCAAGCAACGCCGGGTAGCCCGGCTCGCCCAACATCAGCAAATGCTGGCCCGGGCGCTCCAGCCAGGCCAATGCGCGGCTGGCGCCATCCCGGACTTCGGCGCTGCGCCGGGCCTCGGCAGAGGCCATGGGCACCCCCAAGGCCCGCCAGGCAGTGGCCGGCGCACTGATGGCTTTGGAGGCCGAACCAAAGGCTTCGAGCAAGCGCTGAAAACGCTTCGGGCCCAGCTCCGGCAAGCGATGCAAACGTAAACGCGCTTCCAGTTCCGCAGGGGAAACCTGGGCAGTAACAGGCTGGGTCATAGGATCATCCTTGATCGTTATATGCTCCGCTGTGGCGGGAATAAGCTGTGGATAAGTCTGTTGGTAACTTGTTGAACAATGGACCGTTTCAAGGGTTGCGCAGCTTGTCCTTGACTGCCAGGGAACGCGAGGCGCTGAGCACCAATCCATAGCTGAGCCGGTCATAGGTGCGGAACACCATCAGCAACCCGGCACGCTCGTCGGGAATCTTCACCAGCTCGCCGGCCACCCGGTCACGAACGGTTTCGCCAGTCTTCAACACCGCCAGTACATTGCCGGGCTTCAGGCCATCCTGCCGGCCCTTGTCCAGGGTCACCACATCCATGGCACCAACCTGGGTCACCCCGCGCGGCACATCGATGATCAGACCGTCGACGGGGCGATCGGGCGCGCTCGGCACGAAGCGCCCTGCCGCAGGAGGAGCCTGGCTGGGAAACAGACGATCCCCCGGGCGCACCTCCTGGGTGGTGCGCTGCAGGCTCAAGGTCGCCAGGTCGCCGTCGAACGCCAGCACCTCGCCGCCGCCGATGTCGTCGGCGTTGATCCCCAATACCTCCTGGCTCTGCGGATCGCGGTAGACCTTACCCTGGCGGAAGATGCCATAGGCCGCAGGCAGCGCCGCGTCGAAATGCCCGCGCGCGAACACCCGGTCGCCGCTGCCGGCCAGGACCCGCTCGGCAGCGCCAGCAACGATGTAGGGCGCCTGCCGGAAATCCTCTTCGCGCTCGATAATGCGATTGCCCAACAGGAAGCTGTCGATGGCGTGCAGTGGCAGAGCCGGGATCGCGTCCACCAGCGGCGTGCGCCGAACGTGCGGCGATAACTTGAGGGTGCCGCGTGAGGCGCCGCGCGCAAGGTCCAGGCGCGGCTGGCCGGAAGCCTGGACCAGGGTCAGGACATCCCCCGGATAAAGCAGGTCGGGATCTCCGACCTGGGCATTGGCCTGCCACAATGCCGGCCATTGCCAGGGATCACGCAGGAATTGGCCGGCGATGCTCCACAGCGTATCGCCCGCGACCACCGTATAGCGCGGTGGATAACCCTCGCGCAGTGGCACCTGCGCCTGGGCAATCGCGGCCCAGCCCAACAGCAGCAAGGCGAGTAGTGATTTCCTCATGCGGTGAATCCCTTTATTATGTGCGTTCGCGTGAAACGCCAGAGCCTGCGCGGCTCGCTCCTCCTGCTGGAGCACGTTTTGCAACGGTAGCCCGGGTCCAGTACCTGCAAGGCCACCGACTCCGCCCTTACTTCACACGTGTAGCAATTACGCCTATGGCCATTTTAAACATCCTCGAATTCCCCGATTCGCGCCTGCGCACTATCGCCAAACCGGTGGACGTAGTGGACGACGAAGTGCGTCAGTTGGTCGACGACATGTTTGAAACAATGTATGAAGCGCCCGGCATCGGCCTGGCCGCGACTCAAGTCAACGTACACAAGCGCATCGTGGTCATGGACCTCTCCGAAGACCGCAGCGAACCCCGGGTGTTCATCAATCCCGAGTTCGAAGTCCTCACCGACGAGATGGAGCAGTACCAGGAAGGCTGTCTTTCGGTGCCGGGTTTCTACGAAAACGTCGATCGCCCGCAACGCGTCAAGATCAAGGCCCTGGGCCGTGACGGCAAGCCGTATGAGCTGATCGCCGAAGGCCTGCTCGCCGTGTGCATCCAACATGAATGCGACCACCTTAACGGCAAGTTGTTCGTTGACTACCTGTCCACGCTCAAACGTGACCGGATCAAGAAGAAGCTGGAAAAACAGCATCGCCAGAACGCTTGATGCCCTTCTTCCAAAGGCTTGCAGCAGCAAGCCTTTTTCTTTTCCGCATGTTTACCACCGAGAACTCCCATGACTGAGCCACTGCGCATCGTCTTTGCCGGCACCCCGGAATTTGCCGCCGAACACCTCAAGGCCCTGCTCGAAAGCCCGTACAAGATCGTTGCGGTCTACACCCAGCCTGACCGTCCGGCGGGGCGCGGGCAAAAGCTGATGCCGAGCCCGGTCAAGCAGTTGGCCCTGGAGCACAACATCGTGGTGCTGCAACCGCCGACCCTGCGTGCTCCCGAAGCCCAGGCCGAACTGGCGGCGCTCAAGCCCGACCTGATGGTGGTGGTGGCTTATGGCCTGATCCTGCCGCAGGCGGTGCTGGATATTCCACGCCTGGGCTGCATCAATAGCCACGCGTCGTTGCTGCCACGCTGGCGCGGTGCCGCGCCGATCCAGCGCGCGGTGCAGGCCGGTGACGCGACGAGCGGCGTGACGGTGATGCGCATGGAGGCCGGCCTGGACACCGGGCCGATGCTGCTCAAGGTCAGCACCCCGATCACCGCCGAAGACACCGGTGGCAGCCTGCACGACCGTCTGGCGCACATGGGCCCTCCGGCCGTGCTGCAAGCCATCGACGGCCTGGCTGAGGGCACTTTGCACGGCGAAGTGCAGGACGACACGCTCGCCACCTATGCCCACAAACTGAACAAGGACGAGGCGCGCATCGACTGGAACCGCCCGGCCGTTGAGCTGGAGCGTCTGGTGCGCGCCTTCAACCCGTGGCCGATCTGCCACAGCACCTTGAATGGCGAAGCCTTGAAAGTCCTGGCAGCGCAACGGGCTGAAGGCCAGGGTGCTCCGGGTGAAATCCTCGGCGCCAGCAAGGACGGCCTGATTGTCGCCTGCGGTGAACAGGCACTGTGCCTGACCCGCCTGCAATTGCCCGGCGGCAAGGCCCTGGGCTTCAGTGATTTGTTCAATAGCCGGCGCGAGAAATTCGCCGTCGGCACAGTCCTCGGCCAGACGGTAGATGCCCAATGAACCCGCGTCTGGCCGCCGCCAAGGCCCTGGCAGCCGTGCTCAACGGCAAAGCATCGCTCAACAGCTCGCTGCCGACCCAGCTGGACAAGGTCGAAGACCGCGATCGTGGCTTCACCCAGGACCTGGCCTTCGGCACCGCGCGCTGGCAGCCACGGCTGTCGGCACTGGCGGCCAAACTGCTGCAGAAGCCGTTCAAGGCAGCCGATGCCGATGTCGAGGCCCTGCTGCTGGTCGGCCTCTACCAACTGCTGTACACCCGGGTCCCGCCCCACGCCGCCATCGGCGAAACCGTGGGCTGCGCCGACAAACTGAAAAAGCCCTGGGCCAAGGCCCTGCTCAATGCCGTGCTGCGCCGCGCCCAGCGTGAAAGCGAAGCACTGCTGGCCGAGCTGGAACATGACCCGGTGGTGCGCACGGCTCACCCGCGCTGGCTGCAAAAGTCGCTCAAGGCGTTCTGGCCCGAGCAGTGGGAAGCCATCTGCGCAGCGAATAACGCGCACCCGCCGATGATCCTGCGGGTCAACCGCCGTCATCATTCGCGCGATGCCTACCTCGGGCTGCTGAGCGCCGCCGGTGTGGCCGCCACCCCTTGTGTGTACAGCCAGGACGGCATCGTCCTCGACACCGCCACCGATGTGCGCAGCCTGCCGGGCTTTGCCGAAGGCTGGATCAGCGTGCAGGACGAAGCCGCGCAACTGGCCGCCAACCTGCTGGACCTGGCCCCCGGCCAACGGGTGCTGGACGCCTGCTGCGCACCGGGCGGCAAGACCTGCCACATCCTAGAAGTCGAGTCCAAGCTGGCTGGCGTAGTGGCCGTCGACCTGGAAGCCAAGCGCCTGGTGCGGGTACGGGAAAACCTCGAACGCCTGGGGCTGGCCGCCGAGCTGATCGCCGCCGATGGCCGCGACACCCAGGCCTGGTGGGACGGCAAGCCGTTCCAGCGGATCCTGTTGGACGCGCCATGCTCGGCCACCGGGGTAATCCGCCGGCACCCGGACATCAAACTCACCCGCCAAGCCGACGACATCACCGCCCTCGCACAGCTGCAAGGCGAGCTGCTGGACGCGCTGTGGCCGACCCTCGAGGTCGGCGGCATTCTGCTCTACGCCACCTGTTCGACCCTGCCCACCGAGAACACCGACGTGATCGAAGCGTTCCTGGGGCGCACCCCGGGCGCTCGCGAATTGGACATCGCCGGGCAAAACGGGCAGCCTGCGGCCGGCTTGAAGCAACCCCACGGTCGCCAGTTGCTGGCTCAGCAAGGCGGCCATGACGGGTTCTACTACGCCAAGCTGATCAAGATCGCCGCCGCGCGCGGCTAACCGGGTTTAAGGGAGTGACTGGATGAAGATCATCATCCTCGGCGCAGGGCAGGTGGGTGGCACCCTGGCGGAACACTTGGCCAGCGAAGCCAACGACATCACCGTGGTCGACACCGACGGCGAACGCCTGCGGGACCTCGGCGACCGCCTGGACATCCGCACCGTGCAAGGCCGCGCCTCGTTCCCGACGGTGCTGCGCCAGGCCGGTGCCGACGATGCCGACATGCTGGTGGCGGTGACCAACAGCGACGAGACCAATATGGTCGCCTGCCAGGTCGCCCACACCCTGTTCCACACCCCGACCAAGATCGCCCGGGTTCGCGAAGCCGCCTACTTGACCCGCGCCGGTCTGTTCGACAACGACGCGATCCCGGTGGACGTGCTGATCAGCCCCGAGCAGGTGGTGACCAACTACATCAAGCGCCTGATCGAACACCCCGGCGCCCTGCAAGTGATCGACTTCGCCGAAGGCAAGGCGCAGCTGGTGGCGGTCAAGGCCTACTACGGCGGCCCCCTGGTGGGCCAGCAGCTGCGTCAGTTGCGCGAGCACATGCCCAATGTCGACACCCGGGTGGCGGCGATCTTCCGTCGCGACCGGCCGATCATGCCCAAGGGCGATACGGTGATCGAGGCTGACGATGAGGTGTTCTTCATTGCCGCCAAGGCCCACATCCGCGCGGTGATGAGCGAGATGCGCCGCCTCGACGAAAACTACAAGCGCATCGTTATCGCGGGCGGCGGGCAGATCGGCGAGCGTTTGGCCGAGGCCATCGAAAGCCGCTACCAGGTGAAGATCATCGAGATGAACCCGGCACGCTGTCGCTACCTGTCGGACACCCTGGACAGCACCGTGGTGCTGCAGGGCAGCGCCTCGGACCGCGATCTGCTGCTGGAAGAGAACATCGCCGACGCCGATATCTTCCTGGCCCTGACCAACGATGACGAAGCCAACATCATGTCGTCGCTGCTGGCCAAGCGCCTGGGGGCGAAGAAAGTGATGACCATCATCAACAACCCGGCCTATGTCGACCTGATCCAGGGCGGCGATATCGACATCGCCATCAGCCCGCAACTGGCCACCATTGGCACCTTGCTGGCCCACGTGCGCCGCGGCGATATCGTCAGCGTGCACTCCCTGCGCCGAGGCGCGGCGGAGGCGATCGAGGCCATTGCCCATGGCGACGCCAAGTCGAGCAAAGTGATCGGGCGCGCCATCGAGAACATCGGCCTGCCGCCGGGCACCACCATCGGCGCGATCATTCGCGATGAAGAAGTGCTGATCGCCCACGACGACACGGTGATCGAGGCCGGCGACCACGTGATCCTGTTCCTTGTGGATAAAAAGCACATCCGCGACGTCGAAAAACTGTTCCACGTTGGCCTGAGCTTTTTCTAAGCCTCCGTGCGCCCTGTAGCCGCTGCCCCAGGCTCGGACGCGCACGGACGCCGTCCCTGCGCAGCCAAAACTATCCACAGGACCCAAGACCATGCTCGATTCACTGGAAAAAATGCTCGCCAAGGGTGTGGATAACGCCCTGCTGCGCTTCGGCCTGGGCAAGGGTTACCTGGACCTCGGCGAACCCGCCAAAGCCGCCGAGCACCTGCAACGTTGCGTGGTCTTCGACCCCAAGTACTCGGCCGCCTGGAAGCTCCTGGGCAAGGCCTTCCAGGCCCAGGCCGACTACCCGGCCGCGCGCCAGGCCTGGGAGCAGGGAGTGGAGGCCGCCCGTGGCCATGGCGACAAACAGGCAGAGAAGGAAATGACCGTCTTCCTCAAAAAGCTCGAGCGCCAATCCCCAACCTGAATCCAGCCATCCCCAGCCGTAGCCGCTGCCAAGGCACGAGGCTGCGCTGGCCATTCGCAACAGCGCATTTCTAACTGAATGCTCTAGGCGCTAGTGGTGGTCTGCGCCAGTGGCTACAGGGTTCGGGTCGGGGTTTGGAATCGGGGGGAGGTCAGAGATAGCGCAGCGCGATGCCTTGCGCGTCGACTTGCACCACTTCCATGCGCACGCGCGGCGCGATGACCGGCAAGCCCTGGACCTGTCCATAGACCACCGCGCCCTTGGGCAGGGCGGCCAGAATCGGGTTCTGCACATACACGCCGCTGGACGACAGGTTGTGCGTGTGCCCCAGGCACTCGCCGAAGCTTTCGTGCTGGATGGTGATGCGGAAGGATTTACGCTGATCGGACATCTGTTGCGCCCTTGCTCGTCAGGTGTGGATAACTTCAGGTGTGAAGTTATCCACAGATCATGCCAGCTCTTGTCAGTACCAGCGTTCTTCGCCGGGCGGACGTTTCTTGAAGCGTTTCATGCTCCACATGTACTGGCTCGGATAAGCCGCCACGTAGCGCTCGACCACCTTGCTCATGGCCGCACAGGAAACCTGGGTATCGGTGCTGTACATCGCTTCGGGTGCCGCTTCGAGGATCACCTTGTAGCCGGAACCGTCAGGCAGGCGCAGGGCGTGCAGGAATACCCCCACCGCCTTGCCACCGGCCAGCATGTTCGGCACGAACTTGCTGGTCAGGGCCTGGGTGGCGAAGAACGGCACGAAGATCCCGGCGGATTCGGCCGGTTCCGGGTCGGCCGGAATACCCACGGCCCCCCCTTTGCGCACTTCCTTGATGACACTGAGGATGCCTTCCTTGGTGGACGCGGCGACGCGGTTACCCAGTTGCACCCGCTGCTTGCGCAGCAGATCGTCCACCGCCTTGAGCTTGGGCGGACGGTAGAAAATGATCGGTTTGCACTGGTTGCAGTAGAAGTGGTTGAGCACTTCCCAGTTGCCCAGGTGGCTGGTGATGCCCACCACGCCCTTGCCCGAGGCCAGGGCATCTTTCAGCACTTCCAGGCCCTGGACTTCACGCACCAGCTCGATGGAACGCTGGGCCGGCCAGATCCAGGCGCAGGCGCTTTCGGTCAGGGACTTGCCGATGTCCTTCAGGCTTTGCCCCACCAGGCGCTCGCGTTCGGCGGCGTCCATTTCGGGGAAGCACTTGGCCAGGTTGATCCGCACCACATCGCGGGAGCGGTTGGGGGTTTTCCACATGATCCAGCCAATGGCCGAACCGACAGCCTGCACCGCGCGCCACGGCAGCAGGGCAAACAACCGCAGAGCGCCCACCAGCAGGGCGCCTTTGAACTTATCCACAAGTGACTCCTGATCTTGGTCATGAGGCGTGTCGCGAGCCGGCTATTCTAACCGCGCACGGGTGAGGATGGCGTAGCGATCACAGTCCAGCGTGTGATCCATGACCATGCCCGAAGCCTGCATCAAGGCATAACAAATGGTCGGCCCGACGAATGTAAAGCCGGCTTTGCGCAGGCCCCGGCTCATGGCCTGGGCCTCGGGCGTGACCGCCGGTACTTCACTGCGGTCCCGGAAATGATTGACCTTGGGCTCCCCGCCGACAAACGACCAGAGCAAACCCACCGGGTCTTCCAGCTCCAGCCAGGCCTGGGCATTGCGCCGGGCAGCGTTGAGTTTGAGTCGGTTGCGGATGATCCCGGGGTCGAGCATCAATTCGTCGATTTCGGCGTCGCTCATCTGCGCCACGCGCTGGACGTCGAAGCCGAACAGCACCTGGCGATAGCGCTCGCGCTTCTTCAAAACGGTGATCCATGACAGCCCGGCCTGGAACCCTTCGAGCAATAACAACTCGAACAAGCGCTGCGCATCGCGTAGCGGCACGCCCCACTCCTGATCGTGATAAGCCATGTACAGCGGATCATCGGAACACCAAAAGCAGCGTGGCATAAGGCTCCAGGGGGCGTGCGCACGACTGAATCGGGTATACTCCCGCTCCTTAAATCGCAGCCCAAGTAACAGGTGAATTTCGTGAGCCAGCCTACGCCAGCCG